>Ga0209417_1000050_pt1 | contig 322012 bp, 288 predicted proteins | sample RifGroF2_FD_184002 | JGI IMG/M metagenome (GOLD analysis project Ga0209417, IMG submission 184002) | Groundwater microbial communities from Rifle, Colorado, USA - Groundwater F2 (SPAdes) (version 2) | ecosystem: Environmental > Aquatic > Deep subsurface > Groundwater | place: Rifle, Colorado...
CTGTGTAATCCGTGGTTAATATAATGATTCTTTTGAATTTATCATGAGAATGTATTTTGCCATTATGTATATCTTTGAGACCTTTTTCTATTTTTTGTCCAACATATATTTCATACATGATATCGTCTCAGGTCGCATCATCGGGAATTCTGTCAATTAATAATTTTGCATTTTCTTTTACTGTAATAGTATGAGACATAAGCCCTTTTAACCACGAATGGCTCGAATATCACGAATTTGAATACATATTATTTTCTATAGAAGCTTGAGAGCTTCAATTTTGATCAATTAGTGTAATCTGTGTAATCCGTGGTTAATATAATGATTCTTTTGAATTTATCATGAGAATGTATTTTGCCATTATGTATATCTTTGAGACCTTTTTCTATTTTTTGTCCAACATATATTTCATACATGATATCGTCCCAGGTCGCATCATCGAGAATTCTGTCAATTAATAATTTTGCATTTTCTTTTACTGTAATAGTATGAGACATAAGCCCTTTTAACCACGAATGGCACGAATATCACGAATTTTAATACATATTATTTTCTATAGAAGCTTGAGAGCTTCAATTTTGATCAATTAGTGCAATCTGTGTAATCCGTGGTTAATATAATGATTCTTTTGAATTTATCATGAGAATGTATTTTGCCATTATGTATATCTTTGAGACCTTTTTCTATTTTTTGTCCAACATATATTTCATACATGATATCGTCTCAGGTCGCATCATCGGGAATTCTGTCAATTAATAATTTTGCATTTTCTTTTACTGTAATAGTATGAGACATAAGCCCTTTTAACCACGAATGGCTCGAATATCACGAATTTGAATACATATTATTTTCTATAGAAGCTTGAGAGCTTCAATTTTGATCAATTAGTGCAATCTGTGTAATCCGTGGTTAAATAAGGACTTTTATATAATTCGTTGATAGAAGAATGGTTTATATTAGTGTTCATTAGTGGCAATCAGTGGTGGGCTAGTGTTATCACTCAAGATATCTTGAATTTTACGAGCAGTTTTTTTGCCTATCCCAGAGACATCCAATAGTTCCTTTTCCGAGGCATTAACGATGTTTTTTATACTTCCAAAATGGTGAAGCAGTGTTTTTGCTGATTTTAAGCCTATTCCCGGTAACGCTATCAGGAAACGAATCTTCTGAGTATCAATTCTCCTTGCCTTGTGACTCAGTAACGGGCCTGAGTTTTCTCCAATTCTCTGGCGATGTTCGCATAACTGATTGATATACCATGCAGTATCTGATTCAGATGTGGTTCTTAGCACTGGAATATAAAATGTCTGAGCTATAGTTATCAGCGCTCCTTTAATTGCTTCTTTCGACAAATCAGGATATTTTTCGCCGAAAAATGTTTCACCTTCGATAAGCATAATCGGGCGTTTGCAATGTTCAGCCAAACGGTAAGCCTGGTTAAATAATCTTCCATCGATAATAGAAACAAGGAAATCGCATGTGGTTTTTCTTTCAATAACAGTATCCGGAGGAATGAAATAATCCCCAAATTTCAGCGCAGTTGTATTAATCTCTATCTCATATAAGGATTTAAGAGTATTAATTAAAGTTTCCGCTTTTTCTCTAAAATCCACATCTATTTTTTTCATGCCTTAATCCTTTCAAGAAAATACCATGTAATATTAAAATTAGATTTTAGATATTCATGATATCAACCAAAAAATCCAACTAATTCAAGCCTTTTTAACTCAATTAGCCTCCATTATAGATTTAACCACTAATCTACACTGATTTTCACTAAGTATAAAAAAACTCAGGCATAAATTATGCCTTAACCTGAAAAAGAAAAAATAGACAAACACTATTTGTACTTTTTTTATTTTTTAAGGTTAGACTAGCAAAAGCTTGTGAGCTTTTTAAATAATCCATGAAACCTTCTTTTATTATTGCCCATTAGTGTCAATCAGTGGTTTACCATCCTGTATTTAATTGTCTTTCCTTAAATAAATATAAAACCTTTTTTCTAACCACTAATCTACGCTAATCTCCACTAACTTATTTTATATGAAGCCTTGCTTCAGTTAATACATATCTTATTAGTGTGCATTAGTGTCAATCAGTGGTTTACTTATATTTTCTCTGCCACAGATTACTCAGATTTACACTGATTATGTATTTCTTTAATCCTGTCTTAATCAGTGAAATCCATGGACGGAAAAACTAAAGACAAGGACTTATCAACGAATTAAACCAATTAAACGAATTACTTAAAAGCATCGAAATAATGATATTATTTCCAAGAAGCTGAAAGTTGAAATCAAAATATATTTTAGATTTCTCACTTTTCAGTCTACTTGTTAAGCTATGCTTAAGTTGCTTTTAAAAAACTTAATATATACCTAAACTTCGATAAATTCGCTCAATTCGGTGACAGAAAAAGGTATTACATTAGTGTTCATTAGCGCCAATCAGTGGTTTGTAATAATAAAATATCCACCGGTTTTTTTACTGCCCCTCCTCTCGACTAGTCCTTTAGAAATAAAAAGCTTGACATATCTATCAAGCGTATCAATTGGTATGTTAGTTTTTTCTTTGAGTGTTTTAATTTGAATGCCTGGGTTCTCCTTTATAATTTCCAATGTATGAATCTGCCTGTCATTTAATCCGTCATTTAATCCGTCATTTAATCCGTCATTTAATCCGTCATTTAATCCGTCATTTAATCCGTCATTTAATCCGTCATTATTTTTTTTAAGTTCACATTTATCGGAATTATACCCTTCCAGAGGAATCCTAACAGTAAATAAATCTTGCTCCATAAATTCCAGGCTGTCGCAGTTCGAATATGGTTTTATGTACTGGAAAACTTTTCTAATACCTGTCCCTAATTCTTCGGCAAGTCCTATTTGGACAAATATTTTCGCTATATTAGGGTTTTTGGGAAAAGGCTCAAATCTTCCAGGATAAAGGGAGCCGTAAGAATGGGGCTTATTCGCGTTTTTCACTTCAACTCTATCTTTATAAATTATCAATGTAGCGGGACTGGCATTTGTATATTCGCGATGAATAAGAAAATTAGTTATTATTTCACGAAAGATAGTATCTCTTAATGATATACGCTGTACTCCATCAAGGTAAAATTTATCAGGGAGATGCTTAGCGATGAAATTCATCAGAATATCGTAAGCATTAATTAAATTGCATCTGATATTTTCTCTATCATCATAGCGCTCAAGGTCATTTCTACGCAAAAGAGCATCAATTTTATAATAAGGGACTGCGCTTTGAATGACTTCTTCTTTCCCGAATAATAGCAATGCAGCCAAAGTAAAACCTTCCTGATTTGTTGCGAAGTCTGTTCTGTAAAGTCCTGAGGAGATTAAAAAGTCACGATCTGAAAGATTATTCCACGGATGCTTTGGTCTCTGTATTTTAATCATAGAACGAACTCTTTCGACAATACCTGCCTCAAAGTGTTTTTCTTTAAGATAGGGATAAATTGTTCCTTCCGAATAGCAGAAGTTCTTTCTGGTATAAATATTTTTTATCTGTTCATCTGACTTAACTTCGTAATCGCCATCTGCCGCTCGATCGAAAATTTTATTATCGCATCTATGAACTTGAGATGAAACAGGTACATGAATATAGAGCAATATCTTGCCTTCATATGAAACAACCTCACAATTAATAAGAAAGGATGGAAATAGTTTGTTTGGGTTGTTAGAAGAGTTTGCTATGTCCTTGCCGTAGGATTCGACTTTCAATGGATCTATTCCTATTACAGTCTTGTCGTCTGCCACACCAAGAAGTATTGCACCGCCATTTCGATTCAAAAAAGCGCAAATGGTTTCAAAGAGATTTTTTGGCAAACCCCTTTCAGCAGATTTGAACTCAATAGAAATCCCTTCGCCTTTTTGTAAGATTTTATCAATATACTCTTTATTCATTGCCTCTATTTGCCTGATTCTGATACATTTGCCATTTGCTGAGACATATCGTTTGATGTGAAAAACTCTATCCCTTCCTTATGGAACTCTTTTGTTACTATTATTCCCAGTAACTTCTGATTGTGTGAGATTTGTTTAATCATTTTTTTATTTCTTATTATTAACCACTAATGGACTCTAATAAGCACTAATGTAAGTCTTATTTAAGCGTTAATCATTTTCTAAATATATCCTTTATTTCTTTTGCTATCATAGGACTAGCTAGAATCCCTTTAATAATTAGCTCCAAATGCTTTTGCGGTAAGTCTTTCTTATATTCTATCTGGTTTGAAGAGATTTTATCCAGCAAGTCAGTCAATGAAATCACAAAATATTTATTACAGTCTACAATAGATATTTTTGATAACTCGTCATACTCATCTACTGATATTTTAACTAATGTCTCATTAGGCATATCTGAACGGAATTTTTCTACTTTTTCCACCTGAGAAGTTATAACGCTTAAAAGTATTGTTTTTCCTTTCAAAGGACTGGGAGAAATAACTATGAAAAAATGCGACAGGGGAGAAGACAAATCTCTATGCTGAAAATAATAAACAGTGCCTTGCCGTAACGAAATAGCTACCTGCAAAGGTATTGATTGGCTTTTACTGCCAGAGTTTTTCGAGGTTTTCACTATCTATATACATTTCTTTGCTTATTTCTAATCTAGCTTTATTCATTTTGCAGTATTCAATATTTACATCAGATGAATCAAAGAAATCTATATAATCCATTTTTATTCTCGAACTTCCAGTCGCCAGTGAATTTTCATGCTTTTTCCATTCTGAAAACTTGTGGGTATATTCCACAAGATTTCCAAACTTTTCTTTCAGTTCAATAGCTTTGGAGGCAGCTTCAACTTCTGTTTCAGAAATAACATCATAATCTACTTGTAATAAAGATTTAATTTGATGATGGTATATTGGCTTTATATATTTGCGCGAATATGCTCTTTCGTTATCTGATAATAAGCCGTTGTGTTCAAGAATATCTTTAACGGATGAGGCGACAGGGCCATATTGCATAGCAAAATATTCATCGTTAGTTATTGTTTGTCCGTACTTTCTTAAATGATATCTATCAGCTAGATAAACAAGCTTAAGCAATTCAAGCTTACTGAGATAGTGTTTGCCGCTATTACAAATGAAATAGTTAATTAATTGAGTTGCTTTTCTATAATTAAAATTCATTTTGTCCTTCCTTCTTTATGAGCTGCGAAAATATAACACCTAACTTGTTTGAAATTCGATGGATAGTCAATTATAATTCATAATTACATATTTCCCAGCCCTTAATAACCATACCCAATACATTTGCTGAGACATATCGTTTGATGCTATGGTTTATGCATTAACTTTATAAACTTTAAAACCTTCTCACCACTTATCTGTACTAATCTTCGCTAATTTTAAAAGCGTTGGAGCTATTTTAAAAAATCGGTCAATTCGTTTAATTCGTTGACAAAAGGTTTTTATAAGTGCGTATCAGTGTCAATCAGTGGTTAACTTATATTTTCTCTGCCACAGATTACTCAGATTTACACTAATTATGTATCTCTTTAATCCTGTCTTAATCAGTGAAATCCATGGACGGAAAAACTAAAGACAAGGACTTATCAACGAATTAAACCAATTAAACGAATTAATTAAAAGCATCGAAATAATGATATTATTTCCAAGAAGCTGAAAGCTGAAAGTTGAAATCAAAATATATTTTAGATTTCTCACTTTTCAGTCTACTTGTTAAGCTATGCTTATGTTGCTTTTAAAAAACTTAATATATACCTAAACTTCGATAAATTCGCTCAATTCGGTGACAGAAAAAGGTATTACATTAGTGTTCATTAGTGCCAATCAGTGGTTTGTACTTATTTATTTTTTTCAAAATAAATTACACTTGGTAAATCTTTAAGATGTTTATCCTGTGTGTATAGCGTAGCTTTAAATAGCTTTGCCGTGGCATAGACAATACTATCTGCTGTTGAAAGCTAAGAATCGGTCATCTTCTCTTTCAATTTTAGTATTAATTCCCTTTAAGAACCCTCTCATCTCTGAAGCTTTTTTCAAAGGCATTAATTCAATTCTGCCATCAAAATTGATAAGTTGTATTTTTTGCCCTCTCTGTATTTTGGCTTTATGTCTAATCTCGGCTGGAATTACAATTTGGTATTTAGGCGATACGGTTACTGTATTCATGTAGCACTCTCCTTTTATCGATACTAAAAGTGTAATACAGCAGAACTATAAAACAAGCGGATGCTTGTAAGCTTTTTATATAATTCGTTTAATCCGTAATACTATCCATAATATTCTTGTTTTTTTTTGATGTTTTTCATTCAGTTATATGAATAACAAAATTAATTCATTTTTTGCCACTGATGAGACAGATGGAATTAACCTGAGATTCAGCTGATTGAAAATTTTAAACCGGTAAAGTTTTAAAATTCTTATCAACTGAATCTGAAAATGCGTTTACGCATTGCTGTTTCCTAGCGGTTAATTCCTTCACGGATAAATAAATCAGTGTTCATCGGTGTGTATCCGTGGCTAAAATATAACTCTTTTATAATATAATTTTTCTGTCCGAAATTCATTAGTAAAGCAAGCCTAAGCAGGGTTGCTTTCAGATAGTTCAATGTTTGAGTTATATAAGTAACCTTATATCGATTGTTTATCAATTAGCACATGATGTTTTTAACTTGGTTGCGGCTATGCTGCTCTAGGTAATTCATGGACAAATAAAGGTTTTATGTTAATGGTTAAGAATTGAGCCGAAGAGGGTCATGGAGCTTGAACGGTCGATATGCACTTCAATAATATCTCCGGTTTTCAGCGATTGGTTATAATCAAAGACCGTTACTTTGTTATTTGTGGTTCTGCCGCACCACCTTTCCGGATTTCTCTGACTGGGGCCTTCGACGAGAATTTTAAATATTCTGTCTTCCATCAATTTGTTATGTTCTGTCGTTCTTTCTTTGAGATCGGCCAATAGTATTTGGTTTCTTTCTTCTTTGATATGCTGCGGAATCTGATCCTGATATTTTGCAGCAGGGGTACCTTCTCTGGGCGAATACTTGAAAATATAGGCATTATCGAAACCAACTTCATTCATGATGTTTCTTGTACAGTTAAAGTCTTCATCTGTTTCGCCAGGAAAAGCTACTATGACATCTGTAGAGAAAGTTATATCAGGAACTATTTTTTTAAGTTTTTTAACAATTTCCATATACATGGCAGAATCGTAACGGCGATTCATAAGTTTGAGAATCCTGTTCGAACCGGATTGCAGAGGCAGATGGATATTGTTGCAGACTTTTTCGCACTCAGCAATAGTGTTTATCAGTTTGTCATTGAAAAAGAACGGATGTGGAGAGATAAATCTGACTCTCTCAATACCTTTGATGCTGTTAATTTCTCTCAGGAGGTCAGCAAACGGCGATTCTGAGGGTCTTGTTTTAGAATTCTGTTCTAAACCGAATGCTGAGACATTCTGGCCAAGAAGCATAATTTCCTTTATGCCTTTATCCGCAAGTTTTTTGGCTTCATCAGCTATTTCAGCAATCTCTCTGCTCTTCTCTCTGCCTCTGACATAGGGAACAATGCAGTAGGAACAAAACATATCACAACCTCTCATTATGGCAATGAAGTCAGAAACGCTGTTTGTCTCGAGGTGCTGTGCCATACTTTGCGAAATATCTGTATTTGTTTCGGTAAATGAAAGCTGTTCTCTTTTAGCAAGTTCCATTTCAATAATATCAGGCAGTTTCTGAAGCTGATCTGTGCCTATGACAAAGTCAAGGTGGGGTAATTTCTCTAAAAGTGTATTGCCTTTGCTTTGAGCCATACAGCCAAGCATGCCGATTAGAATATGAGGTCTGACTTTCTTTAACTTTTTAAGGATGCCTACTTTGCCTATAGCCTTAAGTTCAGCTTGTTCCCTTACGCTGCATGTATTGAAAAGAAGAATATCTGCTTCTTTCTCATTATCGGTAAGCTCATAACCTCTTTGCAGAAGGGCTGCTCCAAGAGCGTTTGAATCTCTCTCGTTCATCTGGCAGCCGTATGTTTTTATATAGACTTTCATAACTTTAAAACCTTTTTTAACCACTAATATACGCTAATTTTCACTAAGTATAAAAAGCTCAGGAGCTTTTTATAAAATCAGTGTCTATTAGTGATAATCAGTGGTTTGTCAATATATCTCTTTTCTCATTTAATCACCGATGCTCTTTCTGGCGCCTTCTCCTACAAGGTTAAGGAGAAATATAGATAAAAATATCATCATACCCGGCCATAGTGTCAAATTCCAATATCTGAGAGGGTCAGAAAATGCCTGCTTGAGAAGTTCACCCCAGCTTGCCGTTGGGGACTGGACACCGAAACCGAGAAAACTCAGCGCACTTTCCGCAAGTATATTTGATGCTATCGCAAAAATAATTGTTACAATGACAGGCCCTAGAATATTTGGGAGGATGTGAACAAACATAATCCTCCTATTAGACATTCCGAAGACCTTGCAGGACTGAATATATGGAAGTTCTCGCTGTTTAAGAGTCTCTCCTCTTACGATTCTGGCAAAAGAAGTCCAGCTCAAGATACCTATAACCGGAATCAGAATCAGCCCTGACTGTTCGAATTTCAAATCCATCATAGAAGCTACAAGTATTAAAAGAAGCAGAAAGGCTGGAAAACATATAAAGATTTCTATGAATCTCATGATAAAAATATCAATCCACCCTCCAAAATAACCTGAAGTTAAACCCATAGCAGTACCAATTATCAGAGAAATAAGAGTGGCGAAAAAGCCAACGGCAATTGAGATTCTTGCACCAAAAATAATTCTAGACAGAATATCTCTGCCTATCCCGTCAGTGCCTAAAAAGTGCTTCATTGACGGCGGCTCATAAGGTTCGCCTGAAAGTTCATAGGGAGTGTACCTGACAGGGGAAGAGAGAACAAATGATGAATTGTTATCCGGCCTGGAAGCTTCGTCCCATCTATAAGAAATATGCCATTTCCATAAAAAAGGAACAGCCAGCAGAAGAGCCAGAATTAAAAAATATCTTTTCCTGAAGCGCAGCATGCGAAAGATCAGCAACAGTGGGATAAAAAAGATGAGGTAATTATATATTTTATCAAGAAGCAGCTCAGGCCCGTCAGGATTAAAAACATAATAAACAAATGGAAAATGAAAATTAAAGTTGCCTTCAATGATGATTAAAGGAGCAGAGCCTGCCAGCAGTGGGGCATAAACCGCAACCAGGAAGATTATTATTATTCCGACCAGAGCATAGAATGAAAGCGTCTGGCTGCGAAATCTTAGCCATGTTTCTCTAACGATTGAATATTGCTCCGGCATTTTTGCTATCTTAAGTTTATCCAAGCTGGAAGCCTATCATCCTACATTTTCTTAGGGATAAATACCAGTGTATTATTGTCGAGCCTGACTTCTACTATCGCGCCATTCAGGATTATACCTGAGAGGATATCTTCAGAAACAGGATCTTCCAGATATTTCTCAATAGCTCTCCTGAGGGGTCTGGCTCCGTATTCCGGCTGATATCCTTTTTCTATAAGAAAATCTAATATCTCGTCTCCGAGAGCAAGGGAAATATCCCTATTTTTCAGCCTGTCACGGATTTTTCCGACTTCCAGGCTGACGATTTTCCGTAAGTCTTCGCGGTTAAGTTTTGAGAAAATAATAACATCGTCAACCCTGTTTATAAATTCGGGTTTAAAGTATTTCTTCGCCTCTTCAAGGAGTCTTTCTTTGTCTTTCTCGCTCTCTGCAGTAGTATCGGCTGAACCAAATCCTAAGGCTTTTCCCTGTATTATCTTATGAGCTCCAAGGTTGCTAGTCATTATTACAATTGTGTTTTTGAAATCAATAACTCTTCCGACATTGTCAGTAAGTTTGCCTTCTTCAATGATCTGCAGCAGCATGTGGAGGACATCTGGATGAGCCTTGTCTATCTCGTCAAAGAGAACAACACTGTAAGGCCTCCTGCGGATTTTTTCAGAAAGCTGTCCGCCCTCGTCATGCCCGATGTAACCGGGAGGAGAACCTACCAGTCGGCTGATATTGAATTTCTCCATATATTCAGACATATCAAGCTGAACGATTGCCTCCGGATCGCCAAAGATAAATTCGGCAAGAGCTTTTGCCAACAGTGTTTTTCCCACACCTGTAGGGCCAAGGAATATAAAGGAGCCGATCGGCCTTCTAGGATCTTTTAGATCAGCTCTTGAACGGCGCAGAGCCTTTGAAATTATCTTTACCGCATCATTTTGGCCTATGACTACTTTCGCAATATCATCTTCCATTCTGAGAAGTTTAGCGCTCTCCTCTTTCTGCATCTGTTTTATCGGAATTCCTGTCAATTTAGCGACAATTTCAGATACTTCGCTATCAGTAATTTTGACTCTGTTTAATTTTTTATTTTCAGACCAGCTCTTGCGGACTTCTGCAATTTGGGAAGTTATCTGCTTTTCCAGGTCTCTGCATCTGGCGGCTTCTTCATATTTCTGAAAAGCTACCGCACTGTCTTTTTCTTTTCTGGCTTTCTCGAGCTGGATCTCAAGTTCTTTTGTATCGGGAGGCTGGACTACTTCTGTAATTCTGGTTCTAGCTCCCGCTTCATCCATAATATCTATAGCCTTGTCGGGCAAAAAACGGCCGCTGATGTATCTATCAGAAAGAGCAGCGGCAGCTACAAGAGCAGATTCTGTATAATTTACACAGTGGTAGTCTTCGTAATGGTCTTTTATCCCTTTCAGGATTTCAATTGTTTCATTTACTGACGGAGGATTTACAATTATCGGCTGGAACCTTCTTTCCAATGCGGAATCTTTCTCAATATACTTTCTGTATTCATCCATTGTAGTAGCTCCGACACATTGGAGTTCGCCCCTGGCAAGAGCTGGTTTCAGGATATTTGAAGCATCCATAGCTCCTTCAGCTCCTCCTGCTCCAACAATTGTGTGTAGTTCATCAATAAAGACAATTACTTTCCCTGATGCTTTTATCTCTTCAATCACTGAATGAATTCTTTCTTCAAACTGTCCTCGGTATTTAGTCCCCGCGATCATAAGTGGAAGGTCCAAACCAAAGACAAATTTATCCTGAAGCACTTCAGGAACCTGTTTTGCAATAATAGCCTGAGCCAGACCTTCAACAATAGCTGTTTTTCCGACCCCGGCTTCCCCTATAAGGACAGGGTTATTTTTATTCCTTCTGCACAATATCTGAATAAGCCTTTCAATTTCATTTTTCCTGCCTATGACAGGATCCAATTCTCCTCTCTGGGCAAGTTCCGTAAGATCTCTTCCAAAGGCTCTGAGAGTGGAAAATTCACTTTTCTGCTGTGAAGAAGTTCCATGAGGCTGGGATGTTCCCTGTTGCTGATTCTGCGGGGCTTCATTTTCAGCCGGTACAAAGTTCGGGTCAAGAGCCATCATGACTTCCTGTTTCACTTCATTAATATTGACATTTAGGTTTTTGAGAAGTTTCGCTGCGGCGTTTTCACCTTCGGCAAGTATCGCAAGAAGAAGATGTTCGGTCCCTATAAAATTGTAATTCATATTCCTGGCTTCCATAGCTGACAGGGTAAGGACTTTTTTAAGAGAGGCATTGAAAGGAAGCTCCCCTTTTATTTGAGTAGCGCCCTGGTTTCCGTATATTTTCTCTACTTCAAGTCTGACCACATCAAGGTTTAGCCCCATTGATTTAAGAACTGAAACCGCGACTCCCTGTCCAAGTTTAATCAGCCCAAGAAGCAGATGCTCGGATCCCACATAATCATGGTTAAACCTGACAGCTTCCTGCTGCGCCAAAATGAGAGACTGTCTGGCTCTCGGAGTAAGATTATTCATAAGTAATAAGTTCTGTTAAGATTGCATTAGTATTTCGACACAATACGACCAAAAACGGTGTTAAGCAAATAAGTTAATATTTACTCTTGGAAATTGCTTTTTCCATTATAGAAGTAAAGGGTTAGCAAATAATATAAATAAATCAGGATACTTTAAGACAATGAGTAAAATATCTCATATTCAGTCGGGATCCATCACCTCACCAAAAGGATTCAAAGCCTCAGGGATTAAATGCGGACTCAAGGCAAGCGGCAGCCTTGACATGGCTTTGATTTTTTCAGAAAAAGATGCGGTATGCGCAGGGGCATTCACGAGCAATCTCTTCGCTGCCGCGCCAGTCCAATGGTGCAGGAACAAGCTCTCAACTTCGCCTTTCGCTCAAGCTGTAATTATAAATAGCGGCAACGCCAATGCCTGCACAGGAGAACAAGGATACAAAAATGCCTTGGAAATGGCAAAGCATACGGCAAAATTCCTTAACATTTCACACGACCATGTATTTGTGGCTTCGACAGGCAGGATAGGAGTCCAGATGCCTATGGACAAAATTAGAGATGGAATTGAATCAGCATCAAAAAATCTCTCAGCTAAAGGAGGACATGATTCGGCTCTTGCGATTATGACTACAGATACAAAACCAAAGGAAACAGCTGTTTCATTCCAGATAGATGGCAATACTGTTACTCTGGCAGGGATGGTCAAGGGAGCCGGGATGATAGCTCCGTCAATGAATACTCATCCCCATGCCACGATGCTTTGTTTCATAACTACTGATGCAAATGTTTCACCTGAATTCTTAAGCAGCGCTCTTAACGATGCCGTGGAAAATTCATTTAATAAAATTTCAGTTGATGGAGACATGAGCACGAATGATACAGTGATAGTATTAGCAAACGGTATGTCCGGAACTGCAATGTTGAAAGGCAATTGCGAGGACTCAAAAATGTTCGCGGACGCGCTCAAAGCCGTCACTTCAGACCTTGCCAGAAAAATCGTAATGGACGGAGAAGGAGCAACTAAATTTGTCACAGTTGAAGTAAACGGAGCATCTACACTTCAGGATGCAAAAAAATGCGCTATGGCCATAGCAAATTCCCTTTTATGTAAAACAGCATGGTTTGGAGGTGATCCCAACTGGGGGCGCGTAATCGCAGCCGCAGGATACTCAGGAGCATCTTTTGATCCTGATAAAGTAAATCTTTTTTATGACAGAGAACAAGTCGTTAGAGATGGAGGTGATGCAGGAGCAAAAGAACAAGATCTGGCAGATATTATAAGGAAGAAAGAATTCACTGTAAGGCTTGATCTTAATTCAGGTGCTCATGGTTTCACAGCCTGGACAAGTGATATCTCCTATGAATATGTCAAAATAAATGCCGATTACCATACTTAAATTGGTTGATAGTTGTCAGTCAATGTCATTGAATTAAGAGCAGGTAGGGCGTGTCTCTCCGAGACCGCCGAAGAAGATTATACGCATTTCGGACGGCTACGGAGAGCCGTCCCTACCTTAATTCAACCCCATTGAGTTGTTAGTTATCAGTTGAAATTGTCTTAGACAATATAAAAAGGAAAAACAGATGAAAACAGCCATAGAAAAATCAGCGGTGCTTCTTGAAGCGATGCCATATATACAAAAATTCAAAGGATCAACCGTAGTAATAAAATTCGGCGGCAGCGTTCTTGAAAATCAGGAACTTTCAAATCAAGCTCTCAGAGACATAGTATTTCTTGAACTCGTAGGAATAAAACCCGTAATAGTCCATGGCGGAGGCAAGGAGATAAGCGCTGAACTTGAAAAACTTGCGATACCGGTACAATTCATAAAAGGACAGAGATACACATGTAAAAAAACTATAAAGGTAGTAGATGATGTGCTTCACAATGTAATTAACCCCAGAATAGTCTCTACAATTGAAGCAAATGGAGGAAAAGCAGTAAGGCTTTCCGGAAAAAACATCCTCACAGGACATAAATTCGAATCCTCAGAAGAGACTGACTTTGCCGATCTTGGATTTGTGGGCGAAGTGCATAGTGTTAATTCAAAAGAGATAAAAGACATACTCAAAGATAACATTATCCCGGTTATTACCCCTCTTGCACTAGGAGAGGATGGAAAAACTGTTTATAACATCAATGCCGATATAGCCGCGGCTAAAGTTGCTGAAACACTTCAGGCAAACAAACTTGTATTTATCAGCGATGTCCCTGGAGTTCTGGCAGATCCAAAGGATGAATCAACCCTTATTTCTACTATGTACTCGAACGAAACAGACAGTTATATAAAGAACGGGACTATCTCAGGCGGAATGATTCCTAAAATCAAGAGCGCGATGAAAGCTCTGAATGCAGGGACAAATAAAGTTCATATGATTGACGGAAGACTGAAGCATTCAATTTTGCTCGAAATCTTTACTGATTCAGGCATCGGCACTCAAATCCTCAACCCGGCAAAATAAAAAGGAATTTACAGAGAAGAGATATGAATAACATGCACGATGGGTTTCTTTTTAAAGAAATGGAAAAAGATGAAATCAAAAAACAAACTTCCTTGAAAATAATCAAACCCAAAACCCAGCTTTCGAAAGAACAGCAGGCATTTAACAGATTAACAAAAAGAATAGAAAATCTGGAAAAAGAGATTATTGACAGGACAGAAAGATATAGAAGATTTTCAATTCTCTATGCAAAGGAAGTAGCTCCTCTTAGAACAGAAAAAGCCGAAAGCTGCATAAAGCTGGCAAAGGCATTATCTGAAGCTTCCAAATATACAAAATTTACAAGAACCAAGCTTGAAGACATAAGAGAGACTATTCTTTCACTTCTTGAAAACTCTTTCAGAGAGGTTGAACCTGACCAGGAAGTCAAAAATTTATACGATAAATGGTCTCCTGCAAGTTATGAAGAAGAAGAGACTTACCAGAAAGAAGAAATAAAAGACCATATTCAGGAAATGATTGATTCTGCTTTCGGCGTCGATATTGATATGGAAGATTTCGACCACACTCTGAAAGGAATCGAAAAGTTGAGAGAAAAACTATTTGCCGAACTTGAGGAAAAGGAAAAAAAGAGAAAAAGTTCAAAGAAGACAAAGAAACAGCTCGAATACGAAAAGAAAGAAAAGCTCCAGAATGAGTTAAAAAAGAAAGGCATCAGGGATATTTACATTACCCTTTCAAAATTGCTTCATCCCGATACCGAGCTAGATCCCGCAGTTAAACTGCAAAAAGAAGAGATAATGAAAAAAGTCACTACCTCTTATAAAAATAAAGATTTGTTATCTTTGCTGAAACTTGAGATTGAGTGGGTTCATAAGGAAAACGAGCATCTTGATAAAATTTCATCCGAAACAATGCAGATGTATTCAAATATTCTGAAGGAACAGATTGCCAAGCTGGAAATGCAGCTTAGATCACTATCTCTTGACCCGAGATTTGCCAATATAGCTGATCTGGCAAATTGCAACGATGCAGTCGCTTCGTATTCAATCTCCAGAGAAGGAGAACAATTACGGCAGGCTATAAGCAAATATAAGGCTTTGGCATCCGAATTTGAAAAACCTGTTTCAAAGCCGAAAATTCTTAAATTTGTAGAGAATTACCTGAAAGAATATTCAGAAATTAAACTCCAAAACATTATGTCAATGTTCAGAGAGCAATGGTAGTCTGTGCTTCTTCGTAAGTATTCAGTGAACTATGTTATCAAACCAACGGACAGCTCGGAGATCTGTCCCTACCACATATCCGTAAGAATCGTTCGGCAGGGCGTGTTTCTCCGTAAACCGCCGCTATACTAAATGTGCTTTGCTGAATATGTACGCTTCTTCTTTTTCTTTTAAAGTTTTTTTACTATTTCGCCATTCTTAATGATTAAAGGCATATTCTGTTTATAATCCAGCATAATGGAGATATCCTGCAGAGGATTGCCTTTTATGGCAACAATGTCAGCAAAAGCCCCTTCAGAAATAACTCCTATCCTGCCTTCCATCTTAAGAAGTTTAGAGTTTACATAAGTAGCTGAATTAAGGGTTTCAAATGGTGTTTCACCGCCTTTGGCTCTGAGCGTAAATTCATGCAGCTGATATTCCATAAGCGAACCAAGAAGATCAGTGCCGAAACCAAGTTCAACTTTATTTTTTCGCGCGATTCTTATTGATTCAAAACTTCGTTCTACTATTTCCCTGAGCTTTAGTAAAGACTCCTTTGGGAAACCCAGAGTCTCTCCTTTCTCATAGATTATATTATGAACAGACAGTGTAGGAACTACAAAAGCGTTATTGCTTCTTACTAATCTGGCAGCTTCATCGTTTATAAGAGTTCCATGCTCTATTGACCTTACGCCCAGCCGAACGCAGCGCATAATACCTTCAGGAGTATAAACATGAGCCATTACATAGGTTCCGGCATTGCCGGCTTCTTCTACAACGGCTTTTATCTCTTCTTCGGAAAATTGAAGATTAACTACTCTGTCAGTAGGTGAAGCGACTCCTCCAGCAGCCATTATTTTGAGTTGGCTTGCGCCGTTCCTGAGCTGTTCCCTGGCAATTTTTCTTACACTATCAACACCATCGCATATAATTGAAATTGACGAACCGCATTTTGTTGTATGAGTCCCTTCATAAATACCGCTTGTCCTGAGTCTGAAATCACCATGCCCGGAAGTCTGGCTTAAAGCTTTGGAGCTTGCAAAGAGTCTGGGCCCCCGAATAATCTTGTTTTCTAGCGCGAGGCTCAAGCCGTAATCTGCCCCTCCGGCATCTCTGGTACTTGTAAAACCTCTCATAAGCATTTCTTCCAATGCTTTTCCTGAACTGATATTTATGTAACTTTCAGGCAGTCTGTCCTGATAGAGGTCAACCTGAGCGGCTCCTGATACATGCGTGTGAGCATCTATCAGACCTGGAATAAGAGTCATTCCTTTGATGTCTATTCCCTTATCACTTTTAATGTCGGAAGATTTAGTAATTTTAACAATCAGGTTGTTATCTATGAGGATATTCATCCCCTTATAAAGTTTATTTTCCTTTCCATTAAAAACATTCGCATTCTTAAGTAAAATTCTCATGCTTTAGAGTCTCTGATTTGTTGTTTAGCAATTCAAAAAGGTTAGAATTAATTTTAACAGAAACAACTTCGCAGATAAAGAGTCTAAACGAATGAAAATACAATATGAGGCCTATCTTGTAAAAATAACGGGAAGAGTAACAGGAGTAGGTTTCAGGTATTGCACAAGAGATTTTGTCGGCCAATTTTCAGAGGTTAGAGGCTATGTAAGAAATGTAGCTTCGGGAGAAGTTGAAGTTCTGCTTCAAGGCAAGAAGGAACACCTGGATGTAATTCTTGCCTGGCTTGCCCATGGACCATCTTACGCAAGAGTTGATGAGATAAAGATAAACATAATTCCCCTCTCGGACGAGCTGGGATATTTCAAAATTAAATAAGGATAGCTAAATGAAAAAGTTATTACTCTCAATAATATTTTGTACTCTTTTTTTTGCATCTTTTGCAGGCGAACTTTATCAGCTTGGAACAATCGATTCCATGATGAAAGGTTACTATGAAGAAGTTAAAGACATAAGTGAAGTTAAAGCAATGGCTTCCATGGGACTGGGCACCACAACAGAACTTGGCGAAGTAATCGGGATTGACAAAAAATTTTATCTTGCAGATGCAAAAGGCAATGTCAAACAACTAAGCGCCAAAACACTCACCCCGTACATGACTTGTTCGTCTTTTAACTCCAAAATATCCTTCAGGCAAAATACTCCGGTAAACAGTTCAAAAGAGTTCTATACTATGCTTGAAAAAAAATATCTTGAAGGCGAAAATATTTTTTACGCGATCAGAGTTGATGGAACTTTTCAGAAAGTTGATGCCAGAAGCGAAGATTCTTTCACGGGAAAACCCGAGCCTCTAGCCGAATGGCTCAAGACTCATCAGAAAAGTTTTGTTTTTAACAACATACAGGGAACTCTTGTTATATATAAGTACCCTCAATATATGAACGGCATAGGAGTGGGAGGCTATCACGCTCATTTCTTATCAGACAATAGAAAGTTTGGCGGACATGTTTTTGATTTTTCATTAATAAATGGGAAGGTTTCAATCGAGCCTTATTATCAAATCACGCTAATGCTTCCTGAAACTGACAAATTTGTAAAAGCCGATATGGGCAGTTTGAATAACGATGAAAAAGAATCGATTCACAAAATTGAAACAAAAGATAATTAATTAAATCTCTCTTTGATATTTTACTTTTCCGATATAGTTTTTCCCTTTTTATCTGAATGAAATGATAAAACCGTTCAAGGGATAGACTAAAAAACTATGGTCAGAGTTTTAATAATTATATATATAGCGAACTAATTATGAAAAAATTATTCATCTTAGTAGTAGTGGCAAGCGTATGGGTTGCCCTTGTAGTCTTTATTTTTGAAGCAATACAAAACGACGCAGATACCAGTTGGGTTCAAAAGAAGTATCTCGACATTCAATATGCATCTGAAAGCCGCTCCGAATATCTTGATATCTATTATCCAAATGAGGGAACAGGGCCTTTCCCTGTAATCGTTGTAATACACGGAGGAGCTTTTAAATTCGGAGATAAACAGGATGCTATGTTAAATCCTATGCTTGAAGGATTAAAAAAAGGTTATGCTGTCGTTTCCATCAATTACAGATTAAGCGGAGAAGCCAAATGGCCGGCTCAAATCAATGATGTCAAGGCAGCGATAAAATTCATAAGAGCTAATGCTCAGAACTTGGAGTTCCAGGAAGATAAAATTGCCGTATGGGGCGGATTAGCAGGAGGAAATCTTGCGGCTCTGGCAGGAACATCAGGCGATACAAAAGCTTTGGAGGATCCGAATCTTGGCCACAATGGAGTATCTGCAAAAGTCCAGGCAGTAGTTGACTACTTTGGCCCAATGAATTTCCTTACAATGGATGATCAGTGGAAAGTTCTGGGAGTCAAAGGACAGCAACACGACGATGCTAACTCATATGAATCCAAGCTTACGGGACAAAAAATTACTGAAACTCCAAGACTTGTTGAAACATCTAATCCTATCTCTTATATAGACGGCAATGAGCCTCCTTTCTTCATTCAGTGCGGAACTAATGATAAAACAGCACTGCCGCTTAAAATCAAAGAATTTGCAGATATTCTGCAGCAAAAATCAAAAAATGAAGTCACTTTTGAGTATATAAAAGAATCCGGTCATGGAGATCAGGCTTTTGAAACAAAAGATAATCTTGACAAAATTTTTGCATTCCTTGACAGGCATTTAAAGTAAACATCTTTCCATGCCTGATAATTCCATTTTGTTTTTTATTATATTCCCTATTGTTGGAATATTTACGGGATTCCTATCCGGGATGTTCGGCATCGGCGGATCTATAATTATCATTCCTGCCCTGTATATGATTTTTGACAAAATTGGAATCCCGAAAAGCGAATTAATGCATTTCTCTATAGGCACGGCTTTCAGCATCATGATTTTTACTTCAATAACCAATACTGTATCTCATATAAAACTTGGGAATACCATGCCAGGAATCATAGCTAAAATGATTCCATCACTCATAGCTGGAGTAATAATAGGCACTTGGTCTATAAAATACATTGGCAGCGAATCACTTAAAAAGATATTTGCATCGTTTCTTATTTTGATAGCTATTGACCTGTTTATAAAATTAAGCAAACGAATCAGAAAAAGTGAAACTCCATGTCCGAAAACTTTGCCTTTCGCCGGAATAATAATCGGTTCAATCTCAGGATTAATGGGAATTGGCGGAGGCTCCATCGTTATTCCTTTTCTTCTCTTTCTTGGATATGAGACCAGGAAAGTTATAGGCACGAGCGCCGTACTTACTTTACCTATAGCACTAACCGGAGCTGCAATATCAGCGCTTCACATGATAGACATCCATACAAGTGTGCCCATGTCGCTGGGATTTATTTACTTTCCTGCCTTATTGACAATTTCTGCATTTTGTGTAATAAGCGTCCCTATCGGGGCTAAAACTCTCGGTTTTATTCCACAGGAACGAGCCAGGCAGATTTTTGCAATACTGCTTTTTATAACTTCACTAAGAATGTTCTTTTTCTGACAATGAATATATTCCCGGAAGGAAGCTTATCTGTATCACTAATTACCACTGTATGGGCTGGACTTTTTGTTATATGTTTTTTCAATCTCAGACTGGGCTGGACTATTTCAGGGCTGATAGTTCCAGGATATCTGGCTCCGCTTCTTATTCTCAAGCCATGGAGTGCTGTCGCAGTAATTATAGAAGCTGTTTTTACATATCTGGCAGTCATTGGATTCTCGCGTTTTGGTGAAAAGACAGGGCTCTATTCTGAAGTATTCGGGAGAGACAGATTTTTCTTTATACTTTTACTTTCAGTAGCAATGCGTTTGCTTTTTGATGACGCGGTCTTCCCATGGTTTACATCAATTTTGAGCCAACATCTTGAAATAGAATTTCTCTATAGGGACGGTTTATATTCAATCGGGCTTGTAATCGTAGCCTTGACTGCCAATCAATTCTGGACTTCAGGGCTCAGGAGAGGTCTTTTCCAGCTTGCTGTAACTCTCACAATAACTTTCCTTATCATAAAATACATACTCATAGGATATACAAACTTCAGGCTAAATGAATTGGCCAATGTCTATGAAAATCTGGCCACATCAATACTTGCTTCTCCGAAAGCATATATTATTCTTCTTACGACAGCCTTCATAGCCTCACGGATGAATTTATTATATGGGTGGGAGTTTAGCGGTATAGCTATTCCCGCATTGCTGGCATTGCTCTGGTATAAACCCCAGGAAATTCTGATTTCCGTCGCAGAAGCTGTTATTATCTATTTCATTGCCTCTTTACTGCTTCGAACAAAATTCTTTTCAAAGATGTCGATTGAAGGGGCAAGAAAAATCCTTTTTTTCTTTAATATAGCGTTCTTTTATAAACTTGTCTTAGGCTTTATTTTGCCATTATTTTTGACAAATATAGCACCTAATGATTATTATGGCTTTGGCTATATGCTCACTTCGCTCATTGCAATTAAAATGCACGATAAAGGTTTCGGAGCCAGGATAATCGGTTCTACTGTCATCACTTCTGCCATATCAATAGCCGCAGCTACATTGATAGGATTTTCACTTACTTTCCTAAGCAAGAATGAAATTCCGCAGCCCTCTCCTCATCCCCAAAAAACAATTGAGATGAAAACTCAAAAAGCATGGTCAAACATTCCCATCAGGTACAGTACAGGCAAACCTCTGCCTCTACTGTCTTCTCCCTTCGAAAAGATCGAAATAAAATCCAATAACAGGAAACTAGGGATTGATGAACTTAGGTTCATTGATGAAACGATTTTTGTTCCTCTATTCAAACTGTCAGAAACTTCTGATAAAAATCTCTCGACAATTGAGCTCATCATGAATAAAGCCGCAAAAGCCGCGGATTATCCTGGAATAAAGATAATGCTATTTGGGAACAAAGCTTTCAGCCCTGATTTTATCGAATTAAAAAGCAGCTTAGAATCAGGTTCCGCAGCATCTTTCTATTTACGCTTTAACGAAGGAAGCAATATTCTCCTGGAATCGGATTGTCACTCGATAAAATCCCTTTGCCTTATGAGACTTATTGAAAGTGAATTTAAGCCGAAAGTTATTCTTCTAAATGGGTTATTCTCACGCGGCGATGAAGGGACAATTGAAACAGAAACGGCAAAAACCTATGTTAAATCCTCACTCTTTGACCTTTTCAATCAGATTTCCATGCGGGAAATGGATAAACTGAAAGATAATTTAAACATAATTCTGGTAAAAACGGCTCCGAAAAAAAATAATCTTAATAAAAACTTTGTGTATGTTTCTTCGAATACCGGAGCCTATTCGCCTGATACTCTTAATGAAGTTCAGCAAAAACTAATAAATTTACTAGTTAATAAAAGTTATTCCGTAAAATTTGTAAACGGCCTTCCTGAGACATCCGGACTGGAAACAGATAATCTTCTATCTTCAAGATATCTCCCCATGACAAAAAACACTTCTATGATAGTCTTATGGGTTTCTGAATAATCTATTAAATTCTTGAATAATAGATTATTAGTTGTAATTTATTTCCCTTCTAAAAATGATTTTAGTTATGTACTTGAACAACAATAAGAAGAGGAAATTTTTATGAATATAGTTCAATTATTGGGGACATCTTGCCCGTTTGTCGGCCTTTGCGATACAGAAATGGGAAAAGGAATTCTGTTTGGCGCATTAGGAATGGCAGTTCTGATACTCATTATTTCGCTGATTCAAAATGCTGTCTCAAAAAATAAGGTAAAAGCTTCTTCATATGACTCTAAAAAAATTGAGGAAAGCGAGATTAAAATAGCCGAACTTGGAATGGCTCTTGCAGCAGAAAAAGAAAGTTCATCAAAAAAATTCGATGACGGAGCTCTCTATTCTCTGGTTCTACTTCAGAGAGAGGGCAGATTTGTAGACTTTATCAGAGAAGATATCAAAAACTATGATGATTCACAGATCGGAGCAGCAGTCAGACAGATTCATGCTGGCTGTTCAAAAGTTTTAAGTGAAAATTTCAATTTGAAAGCGTTATACGACAAAAATAATGAAGGAGATACAATAACACTTGGAGAAAACTTCAACGCCGAAGAAGTCAGGCTCAGCGGCAATGTACCGTCCAAAGGACCATACAAAGGAATTCTCAGACATAAAGGCTGGGCTTCAGCATCTGTCAGTTTGCCGAAGAAAACCATAAAAACTTCTTCATTGGTAGTCTGTCCGGCAGAAATAGAAATAGAATAACTTCCAACATCGAACTTTGAACATTCAAACTCGATGTTTAGCGTTGGATGTTCGATGTTTCAAAGTTTAAGGAGAATTAACATGATTCGTTATTTAATAGGTATTGACCTGGGAACGACAAACTCTGTCGTTTATTATATTGACAAAACAAAAGAGAAACCTCTTCCTGAACTCTTCAAAGTTCCTCAGTTGACTGAAGCAGGAGAGATTTCAGAAGAAGAATTGCTCCCATCATTTATTTACATTCCTGACGACAAGGAGTTGCCGGACGGAAGTTTAAACACCGAATGGAACGGCAAAGCTTCATTCTGCGTTGGAGAGTTTGCTAAAAAGAGTTCGCCAAAAGTCCCGCTCAAAGTTATCACTTCGGCAAAATCATGGCTTTGTGCCGAAAATATTGATAAAAATTCGCCGGTACTGCCATGGAATAGAAACAATCCTGAGAAGCAGTTGTCCCCTGTTGAAGCAATCAAATCAATTCTTGAGCACATCAAAAATGCCTGGAATTATAAGATGGCATCAACCGATAAAAATCTTTCAATGGAAAAACAGATAATAGTAGTTACAGTCCCAGCTTCTTTCGATACTGTAGCAAGAGAATTAACTGTCAAAGCTGCCGCTCAGATTGATTTAAAAATAATCCTTCTGGAAGAACCACAGGCTGCTTTCTATTCCTGGCTCAATAACAATGGCGAAATGTGGCGAAAAAAAGTTTCTACTGGAAATACAATCCTTGTTTGTGATATCGGAGGAGGAACAACTGACTTTAGTTTGATAAAAGTGCGGGATGAATCCGGCAATCTGGCTCTGGAAAGAGTAGCAGTGGGAAACCATATCCTTCTTGGCGGAGACAATATGGATCTGACAATGGCTTATAAAGTTGCCACAAAAATTAATGCCAAAAATAAGATAACTCTTGACACATATCAGATACATGGCCTTACATATGCCTGCAGAGAAGCCAAAGAAGCACTAATGGCCGATCCCAAAGCAAAAGCTCAAAAACTGACCGTTCTTGGAAGGGGAAGCAGCGTAATAGCAAGCACTATTTCATCCGAACTTTCCCGCGGAGAAGTCGAAGAAACTATTATCGACGGTTTCTTTGCCGAGTGCGCACTTGATGACGCGCCTGTTGACTCAAGGCGTTCAGGATTTAAGACTTTCGGTTTGAAATATGAAACAGATCCATCCATCACAAAACATCTTGCGCAATTTCTTAAAACTAATTGCAAAACACAAGAAGAATTGCCAAACTGTATTCTTTTTAATGGCGGCGTAACTAAAGCCAACTCCATAAGAGAAAGAATTACTTCGGTAATAACAAAATGGGCAAACCATGAAATAAAAGTCCTTAGCGGGACTAATCCTGATCTTGCAGTAGCTATGGGCGCAAGCTGCTATGCCAATGTCCGTGAAGGAAAAGGAATCAGGATAAAAGCCGGAAGCTCCTACGCGTACTATCTCGGGATTGAAACATCTATGCCGGCAGTGCCTGGTTTTGTTCCTCCGACTCAAGGCCTCTGTGTACTTCCTATCGGAACTGAAGAAGGCTCTGCTTTCGACTTGGATTATTCCGGACTTGGTTTGATAGTTGGAGAAAACAGCGAATTCAGGTTTTATTCATCCAAAATAGCCAGAGAGGATAAATTTGGAAAAATTATTGATGATATTGCCAAAGAAAGTTCTATCGAAGAACTTCCTCCTCTTGCAGTTACATTACCCCCTACAGCCGACATTCCGGCAGGCAGCCTTGTTCCTGTGAAGCTTCGCATAGAGTTTACTGAAACAGGCACGCTTCAGGTCTGGTGTATAAATGAAAAAACCAAGAGCGAATGGAAACTGGATTTCGAAGTACGTAAAGACTCTTCATCGGCTAATTAACACTAACTCGTAACACGGGCGGGACGCCCGTGTATCTTTATTATAAAAATGAAAGACTCCCGCTATATAATCGGAATTGATCTCGGAACAACAAATATCGCAGTCACATTTGTTGATTTGAAATCAGAGAACAAAACTATAAATCTTTTTAAGGTTCCCCAGCTGGTTGCGCCTGGAGAAATTGACGAATTGGCGCTTTTCCCGTCATTCTGCTTTTTTTTCGATGAAAATCTAAATAAAAAAGAGCACATGAACCCCTCATGGAACTCCGAAAATTTTTATACGGTCGGAGCTTATGCAAGAGATTTTGGCGCAACAATCCCAAACAGGTTCATATCATCGGCTAAATCCTGGTTGTGCCACAGCGGCGTTGAACGCAGGGAAAAGATTCTTCCCTGGGGCGGAAATATCCAGGAAGTAATGCACTCACCATTGAAAGTTTCTTCATATTATATCGACTATATTAAAAATGCATGGAACCATAAATACGGAAATCATAAAGACTCTCATGGCAATCCGTGCGTATTCGAAGAGCAGAATGTGGTTCTCACTATTCCCGCAAGTTTTGATGAAACAGCCAGAGGACTTACAATAGAAGCTGCGAAATTATCCGGCTGCAGGCATATAAGCCTTATTGAGGAACCTCTTGCTGCTTTTTATTCATGGCTGGACATAAACATGGCCTCATGGCAGGATAATATAGCAATAGGCGAAAAAGTTCTTGTAATAGATGTCGGCGGCGGAACGACAGATTTTTCTATTATTGAACTCAATGAAAATGGCTCCCTGGAAAGGACTGCCGCAGGCAATCACCTTCTTCTTGGCGGGGATAATATCGATATCGCAATTGCCAGGAAAATCGAAGAACATTGGAATAAAAAACTTCCTAATGCTGATTGGCTTACCCTTTGTCAGAAAACGCGCCAGGCCAAAGAAGTCCTTCTGAATGATCTCAACCTGAAATCAACTGATATTACCCTGCTTTCCCAGGGCAGTTCAGTTATCGGTAACCATAAAAAATATATTCTAAAAAGAAGCGAGCTTGAAGAACTTCTAATTGAAGGTTTTTTCCCTGTAATTAATAGTGATGCCCCCTCCCCTCAGAGGAAAAAAGGCATTCAGAAAATGGGGCTCCCATATGAGACAGACCCTTCCGTAAGCGCGCATCTATTGCATTTCCTGAAATATGCTCAAAGCATATCCTGCAATCCGACAAAAGACAGCGATGCGCTCTTCCCGGATAAGGTTCTTTTTAACGGCGGAACCATGATTCCCAAAATTCTACGCGAAAGAATAATCAGATGCATTGAGGGCTGGTTTAAAGACAGGAAAATAGAAGAGTTCGCCTCAAGAGATTTAAGTCTGGCCGTAGCCTTTGGAGCATCGTATTTTGGCAGAACAAAATCATACGGAGGAATAAAAGTAAAAACTGCTTCTACAAGGTCGTACTATCTTAAAGTCGCCGAAGATTCAGACAAGAAAAACCTTGCTAAAGTCCTTTGTATTATGCCAAGAGGTTCCGAAGAAAATAAACTAATCAGAACTCCAGGTGAATTTCTTGTCGAAACAAATAGGACAGTGCATTTTCCTCTGCTGAGCAGTTCGACCCGGACAAAAGATAAAGAAGGCGATTTCATTTCTGATAATGAAGAACTTTCTTCAGTATCTTCACTTTTCAGTATGCTCAAATATGGGAAGAACCATGAAAAAACAGCAATTAAAGTTTCAATCGCTGCAGAGCTTACTGAAAGCGGAGTCCTAAAAATTGAACTTGATTCAGAAACTACTTCCCATAAATGGCCTCTTAAATTCGATGTCAGGCTTATTTCTGATGAAGAACAAGCTCCTGATTCATCAAAGGCAATAACCTTTGAAACCGATATCTATGATAATGCTAATGCTGTTATTAAATCTTATTTCGATTCAAAGCAAACTCATAAGAACCTCTTGAAAGAGCTGGAAAAAATTACAGCTTCTTCAAAAGATAAATGGCCTATCCATTTTCTCAGACACCTTGCAGATACGCTTCTTGCAATTGACTATAAAACTCTCAAACAGCCTGTGATCGAAAGCAAATGGCTGAATCTGTGCGGTTTTTCTCTAAGACCCGGCTTTGGAGATCCGGAAGATGAAATAAGGCTTAGAAAAGTCTGGCAGATGTGGCAGGAAAACCCTAATAATCCAAACGACACGCAAACAATTTCAGAATGGTGGGTTTTCTGGCGCAGAATAATGCCAGGGTTCAAATCCGGGCATCAGCTCTCGATGTATCAGGAATTATCCAAAGAGCTTTTCCCAAAAAACATATATCAGCAAAGAATCAAACTTGGCGAACAGCCCAAAGCAGAAATGTATAAGTGTCTTGGAGCTCTTGAACTCTTATCGGAAAAACAGAAAAAGATTATCGGAAATATTCTGATTCAAAGAGCAAATAAATTACAGCCGTATGAGTATTGGGTTCTTTCAAGGCTTGGATCCAGAAAACTTTTCCATGCTCCAACTAATGCTGTTCTACACACAGATACAGTGGAAAAATGGGTTCTTGAACTTCTTGACGACCAATCTAACCGTTGCAGTGAAAAGCTTTTTGCTGTGTCAAGAATGGCTTCATTGACCCCGGATAGAGCCTTAAACTTATCGTCTCAGACTGTTCATAAGGCTATTTCTTTCCTCAAAGATTCGAAAGCTCCCACACACTGGATTAAACATCTGGAATCTGTCATCGAAGACGATACTCAGGAACAGGCAAAACTCCTAGGCGATTCCATCCCATTTGGCTTATCAATAGGTTAGTACCTTTGAAGACTAAATCTAGACTATTGTTTTGAGCAGATAAATCCTTACAATTTCCTATAATTCCTTTATTCTCATTATTAATTTAGGCTAAAGCAGGTAATATGGATTATTCTTCCATCAGAGACAATCATAAGAACGGAACAGTAGGAGATTTTCTCAAAAAAACTATTTCTACTAATTCTGAAGTCTCAATAGTTTCTGCCTACTTCACTATTTACGCCTACGGACAACTGAAAAATAATCTGGACAGTATTAAAAATCTTAAGTTCCTATTTGGCGAACCAAGATTTATAAAATCTATGGATCCGGACAAAGTAAATACAAGAGATTTTCAAATTGAAGACGATAAGCTAACTATTCCGCTCGCTAGCAGACTTACACAGAAAAACATGGCTAGAGAATGTTCTGAATGGATTAATAATAAAACCGAGATTCGCTCAATGGTAAAACCCAATTTCTTACATGGAAAACTTTATCATGTCAGACAAGAGTGTGGAATAGAGAAAGCTATTGCCGGAAGCTCAAATTTTACTGTTAATGGCCTGGGTCTTGGCGGAAGCAAGAATATCGAACTTAATCTAATAATTGATAGTGACAGAGACAGACAGGAACTGAAAGAATGGTTCGACTCTATTTGGAACGACAATACAGGACTTGTCGAAGATGTTAAAGATCAAGTCATAAAGTATCTTGAGCAATTATATGTAGAGAATGAGCCGGAATTCATTTATTTCAAAACACTTTATCACATTTTCGAGGAATACCTTAATGAGCAGAAAAAAGGTGGTTTATTAGACGAGAAAACTGGATTTTATGATAGTGAAGTTTGGAATATGTTATATGCTTTCCAAAAAGATGGAGTCAAGGGGGCAATTAATAAGATATTAAAGCACAACGGATGCATCATTGCTGACAGCGTAGGATTAGGCAAGACTTTCGAAGCTTTGGCTGTAATCAAATATTTCGAACTTCTCAATGCTCGTGTCCTTGTAGTTTGCCCTAAAAAACTAACCGGGAACTGGACTATATATCAGGCAAGCCAAAATCATTCATTAAACCCTTTCAAAAAAGATCGCTTCAACTACACAACATTATACCATACGGATATGGGAAGAGAATCAGGCCGTTCTGACGCTAATGGTATAGACCTTGAAAACTTTAATTGGGCTGCATACGACCTTGTCGTTATTGACGAATCTCATAATTTTCGCGGCAATCCCATGGATAAAGTAAAAGATGACGGCGAAATCAAGATGAACCGCGCAAAGTGGTTAATGGAAAAGGTTATAAAATCAGGAGTCAAAACAAAAGTTTTAATGTTGTCAGCCACTCCTGTAAATAATACCCTCCGCGATTTGAGGAATCAGATCTCTTTTATTACTGAAGGAAAGCCTGATGCTCTTTATGAAAGTTGCAAAATAAAGGACATCGGACAGGCTCTGAAGAATGCTCAGACACACTTTACAAATTGGGCTGATCCCAAGAAGAACCCTCAAAGAAATATGAAACAGCTCCTAGAGAAGCTCGATTCATCTTTTTTTAAACTCCTGGATGAACTTACTATTGCCCGTTCCAGAAAGCATATAACAAGTTTTTATCATCTTGATTCGGTAGGCAAGTTCCCTGCCAGGAATAAACCTCATTCGGTATATCCTGACATTGACCTTAAAAAGCGTTTTCCTTCATATGATAAAATCAATAAGCAAATACTTGATTACAAGTTGTCGATATTCAATCCGTCAGCGTATGTGAAAATTGAAAAACAGAAGAAATATGAGGAAATGGCCGGGACTCAAGTCCTTGGGTTCAAACAAGCTGATCGTGAGTATTACCTGATCAATATGATGAAGGTTAATTATCTGAAACGCCTGGAAAGTTCCATAGAATCATTTGAGATATCTCTCGAAAGAACCATTAAAAAAATAGAACAGCTTGAGGAAAAAATTGAAGCTTTCAAAGAACTTGGCAGCACTTCTCAGGAGGAAACATTAGAATCCTATACTCCCGGTGAAGAAGAGATTGATGACAATGGAGGAGATATTGAGGATTGGCAGGTAGGCAGGAAATTAAAATTTGATCTGGCTGATTTGGAACTGGGCAAATGGATAGAAGATTTAAAAAGAGACAAAGATGCCCTTATTACCCTCCTGAACAACGCGTGCGAAGTTACCCCGGAAAGAGATGCAAAACTTAAGGAATTGAAAAAGCTGATCCAGGCTAAAGCAGAAAATCCAATTAACTATTCGAATAAAAAAGTATTAGTATTTACTGCTTTTGCAGATACTGCCAAATATATATATGACAATATCAAAGAGTGGATCAGCAGTGAATTAGATCTTCATTCTGCTTTGGTTTGCGGCAGTTATACCCATACAACTTTAGGCAAGAATGACTATGACAGCATATTAGTCAACTTCTCTCCCCTTTCAAAAAACCGCTCAAAGATGATTTCTGCCAATAAAACTCAAGAAATAGACATTCTTATAGCAACCGACTGTATCAGTGAAGGGCAGAATCTGCAGGATTGCGATTATTTAATCAACTATGATATACACTGGAATCCAGTCCGCATCATTCAGCGCTTTGGCCGTATAGACCGATTAGGAAGTATTAATAAAACCATCCAGTTAGTCAACTTCTGGCCAACTAAAGACCTCGACAACTATATCAACCTGAAAGAGCGCGTCGAAGCCAGAATGGCACTTGTAGATGTGACAGCTACAGGAGAAGATAATATACTTAATACCGAACAGATAGAGGAACTTATTACTGATGAACTTAAATACCGTAATCAACAGTTAAAGAAGCTTAAAGAAGAAGTCCTGGATTTGGAAGAGATGAATGAATCTATTTCCCTTACTGACTTTACACTTGATGATTTCAGGGTTGAACTCTTAAACTTTATTGAAACCAACCGCCGCAGATTGAAGGATTCGCCTATGGGGCTTTATGCTGTAGTTCCGGCTCCGGGAGGAGACCATGTAGGACTGATAGCCAATAGAGATATTTCATCAAGCCAAAAAGAAATAATTAAGCCAGGTGTAATTTATTGTTTAGCACAAAAAGGGCAATCTGATGGCAATGAAGAGGTCAATCCTTTAAACCCGTATTTCCTTATTTATATCCGTAATGATGGAACAGTCCGATACAATTACACGAACGCAAAACAGATTTTGGAAATCTACCGTCTTTTATGCAATGGGAAAAAGGCTCCCTATGACGAACTCTGTACTTTGTTTAACGATGAGACAGCTAACGGCGAAAAGATGGGCAAATATTCTGATCTGCTAAAGAAGGCTGTTAATGAAATTGTGCATGTCTTTAAGAAGAAAAGTAACATCAAGCTGACCAGTGACCGCGGGGCTCTGCTGATACCGAAATCAAAACAGATTAATGAAATGGAAGATTTTGAACTTATAACATGGCTCGTGATAAAATAGTATTGGAGAATTGCGATATACTTTGGAGTGCGACGATTCATCTTCGCATTGAAAATCTGAAACTTCAGAAAATAAAGAGCATACAAAATGAATATTTTAAATAAAAACGAGTCCGACATGCTGGAGTTCAAAAGCCAGTGGAGCGAGGACTGCCTTAAAGCTGTTAGCTCTTTCGCAAACAGTAAAGGTGGAATTTTATATATCGGCATTGACGATAAGGGGCGGTCTGTAAAACTTCATAACTATGCCAAAGCCCTTGAAGACATTCCAAATACTATCAGGAATAAACTTGGCATCCTTCCGCTTGTTACATCTGAAAAACTCAATAGTGATATGGTCATAAAGATTGATGTCGCTCCTTCTTCAGTCCCGATATCCTTTAATGGCAAATTCTATATAAGAAGCGGCTCGACTGTTCAGGAATTGCAGGGAAAGCATCTTGCGGATTTTCTGATAAAAAAATCAGGTTTAACCTGGGATCAGATAGTGGAGGAGAGAGCAGATTTGAACAGCTTAAACCTTGAGACTATTGAGGATTTCAAGAGATTCTCGAAAGACAGAATTCCATCTATATCGCAGGAAACTGATATCCGGATAATTCTGAGAAAGCTAAACCTTCTGAAAGACGGCGCTATAACAAGAGGAGCCGCACTTCTTTTCGGAAAAGAACCTCAGAAACTCTATATTCAGGCAATAGTTAAAATAGGCAAGTTTCTTTCTGAAACAGATATACAGACCACTGACATAGTGAAAGGCAACCTCTTTACTCAACTGGAAATGACTCTCGAAATTCTCAGGACAAAGTATCTGAAGAGCAATATACATTTCGAAGGCATTCACAGGCGGGAAATTCTCGAATACCCTTATGATGCGCTTAGAGAAGCAATCATTAACTCTCTTATCCATAGAGATTATCTCGGCACATCGCACATTCAAATAAGAGTTTACGATGACAAACTTATAATTATGAACGAAGGAAAACTTCCGCCTGAAGTGCCTGTGGAAAAACTTAAAACCAATCACCTTTCAGTGCCGAGAAACTCTCTGCTTGCAGAAACATTCTATCTTGCAGGATTCATTGAGTCTTGGGGCAGAGGAACAGTCAAGATTGTGGAAAAGTGCAGGGAACAGGGACTTCCTGAACCAGATTTCACAGAAGAAAACGGCGTCATGACAGCGACTTTTTACTGCAATAGATTAAATGAGAAAAAATTTATTGAGATGGGATTAAACAGCAGACAGGCCAAATTAATTTTATATTTGAGGCAGCATGTAGAATCTGCTATTGCGGATTTATCTCAAGTCGCTGATGGAGTATCTATTAAAACAATCCAAAGAGATATGGATGAACTCTTCAAAAAGGGTTTTATTTCTTTCAAAGGAGAAAAAAAAGGAAGAAAATATTTTTTATCGGACATTTATCGGACATGATATTTTTTATCGGACATTTATCGGACATTCTGAATGGTTCAAACGGGCACCATAGGGGCATTGCACAATAATTGCACAATCAAAGTGGAACTGAATGATTAATATGAGGCTAATAATTGCACATTAATTGCACAATCAAACGGCTAAGGAAACAAACATGTATTGATATAGTTTGGAGTGCTATGGCTTGACATAGCTTTCAATACTCTGAGGCATGGCTCAGATAAACAAAGCGTAAACAACTTTCCGCACTCCAAAATTAAGGTAGCCACATGCGTAAGCGTGTGGTTTAGTGAGTAAAAACGAACAAAGCTCTCCTGAATGGAGTTGCGGTAGAAATGGAGGGTTTTGCGCCGTCAAAACCGTTAACTAAACCCATCAAACTCGATGGGTTTAAAGATAAAATTATAATTAATTCCACCGAATTCGATGGAATTTAAAAATAATAATATTGAAGAAATGATAATTTTAATTGCGGCGAATTAGCCATAATTAAAAGCTGATCTGGATTATATAGCCACATGCGTAAGCTTGTGGATAAAATTATGCAAAAACGAACAAAGCTATCCTGAAGGGAGTTGCGACAGGAAAATAAGATTTATATAAGGTGAAACTATGCCAGATCTAGATACGAAAATAGCCATACAAAACGCTCTGAAAGCCTTCTCTTCAGGAAGTCTCTCTGACAAAGCCATTTCTCTCTTCACTTCTCTTGGATATAACACCGAACGGCATAATCCTTTTGACCAGAAAGATTACGCTTTCTTTAAAGAATCGTTTTTAGAAGGAAATACACGCTTCAATGAAGAGAAGGCATTAGTGAAGGAATGGAAATCTATTGACCTCTTATTCCAGCTCACACAGGAAGAGCTCTCAGCCCAGCAAAGTTTATTTGATACAAAGAAAGTTAACAATACCATAATTGAAACCTATCTCTTCTTTGCCATAGAACTCTCAAAAGCAGAATATTCCAGAACAGCATTGGCGCAGATAACCCGTGAAATTAACAAAGTCTTTCCGATGCCGGCAATGATTCTTTTCAAACACGGTTCACACCTGACTTTATCAGTGATAAACCGACGACTGCATAAAAGAGACGAACAAAAAGATGTTCTGGAAAAGGTAACGCTCATCAAGGACATTTCGATACTCAATCCACACAGAGCGCATATTGAAATACTTTTCGACTTATCATTTCATGAGTTACTGCGCATTCACAGATTTACTAACTTCGTCGAACTTCACAATGCCTGGCAGAAGACTCTCGATACTAAAGAGCTTAACAAGAGATTTTACCGCGAACTCTCCAACTGGTATTTTTGGGCGATCAGAACCGTTTCATTTCCTAATGATGCTGAAAATGACAAAGATGACACGGTTTTCAATTCTGAAAGCGTCATTAGATTGCTTACAAGGCTTATTTTTATCTGGTTTATCAAGGAAAAGAATCTTGTTCCTGAAATGATATTCGGTCATAAAAAAATTTCATCGATTATCAAAGGGTTTATGCAGGACGGCTCAAATGTTTATTATCGTGCTATTCTTCAAAATCTATTCTTCGGTACTTTGAACCAGAAAATTGAGGATAGAGGTTTTGCAGTTGAAGGAAATCTAGCCCAAAATGCAAAAAACTACGGCGTTAAAACTCTCTACCGCTATGCCTCTGATTTCCAGATTCCAAAAGAAGAGGTTGTCAAACTCTTCAAAGGCGTGCCGTTTCTTAATGGCGGGCTTTTTGATTGTCTGGATAACGAAGACAGCAGTTGCAAAGTCTTGTATCTGGACGGATTTTCCCGTAATCCCAAAAAGCAGGCAAATGTGCCTGACGAACTCTTCTTCTCCGACGAAAGAACTATAGACCTGAGCGAAATCTATGATGACAAAAAGAAGAAAAATGAAAAGGTAAAAGGCCTCTTTGAAATATTTAACAGCTATAAGTTTACCATAACAGAAAATACTCCGATAGAAGAGGAAATAGCACTTGACCCCGAACTCCTCGGCAGAGTTTTTGAAAACCTCCTGGCAAGCTATAACCCGGAAACCAAAACCACCGCCCGTAAACAAACAGGAAGCTTCTATACTCCGAGAGAGATCGTCAACTACATGGTGGATGAATCCTTAATTGCTTACTTTAAAGCTAGACTTCTTTCAGAATTGCCGGGATATGAAGAACTTGCCGACAGGCAGTTAAAACTTTTCAGTAGCAGTGAACTTTCTAATCAGCCAAAATTTGAAATGAAACTCGATGAAAGCTCCTGGAACGGCAAAGAAGAAGAACTTGAAACTGAACTCAGAAATTTGCTCTCTTATTCAGAAACAGAGTCAAAATTCTCACAGTCAGATAAAGACAAACTAATTGAAGCCATCGATAACTGCAAAATCCTTGACCCTGCCTGCGGTTCAGGTGCTTTCCCGATGGGCATCCTCCACAAACTCGTCCATGTCCTGCATAAACTCGACCCGCAGAATAAGGGATGGGAAGAACGGCAGATAAGGAAAGCATCGCTGATTGATGATCCTACTATCCGTGACAAACTGATTGCTGACATTGAAACAGCCTTCAGCAATAATGAACTAGACTACGGCAGAAAACTCTATCTTATTGAAAACTGCATCTACGGCGTGGACATCCAGCCCATTGCAACTCAGATAAGCAAACTGCGCTTCTTTATCTCTCTAATCGTTGACCAGAAAACAGATAAAAACAAAGATAATTTCGGTATCAGAAGTTTGCCAAACCTCGAAACAAAGTTTGTCGCAGCAAATACTTTGATAGACTTGCCTGAAGTTGGTCTTTACAATCATAATGTTGAAGAACTCGCAAAAGAATTAAAAAACACTCGTCATAATATTTTTAGTGCTAAAACAGCATATGATAAAAAGAAATTGCGAGATGAAGATAGAAAAATCAGGGAGCAAATAAAATCGGAACTCCTTAGCGGTGGATGGGATGAAAAAAGTTCCACTCTTATTGCTAAATGGGATCCTTATAACCAGAATGCCAGTTGTTCATGGTTCAATCCCGAATGGATGTTCGGCATCAGAGACGGCTTCGATATCGTTATCGGCAATCCGCCGTATATGATAATTCAAACATTAACTGAAGCTTTTCCTGAACTCGTCCCTTACTATAAAAACTCTTATGCCTCTGCTACTGGAAAGTTTGATATTTATTGTCTATTTATTGAGAAAGGCATATTGATGCTAAGACATGACGGAATTCTCAATTATATCGTGCCTAACAAATGGACTGTTGCAAAGTTTGGATTTGGTCTTCGAAAATTAATTTCTGAGAAAAAATCTTTATATAAACTAATATCTTTTAATGATTATCAAGTATTCAATGCTTCAACATATTCTTCACTTATTTGGTTATCTAAGACATCACATAACTTTGCTTCTTTTGCAAGTTTAGATAAAGATTTATCTGATTCCCGTGAATTAGATTTATGGTTAGACAACCTGTTCAATTCTATTAATACTGTGATAGATAATTCAAAATTATCAGATAATCCATGGATACTGGGAAATGAAAATGAAACAAATATTGTCAAAGTAATTAATAAACATCCACATATTGAAAGATTTCTTGAAGGAATTTTTCAAGGAATAGTTACCGGCGATAATGATATTTTTTGGCTGTATGATTGCATAGTAAGCGATTATTATGTTAAGGGTTATTCTAAAGCACTTCAGCAAAAAGTAGAAATAGAAAAAGAAGTCATATACCCTTTCTTAAATGGCAGAACTATTGGAAGATATAAAAATAATTTTGATAGTACTTTTTTAATTTATCCATATAGAACCCAATCAAATAAAACTGTCATCATTCCAGAAGATGATTTAAAGCTTGAATACCCCAACTTGTATAAATATTTTATATCCCTCAAAGGCAGATTAGAAAACCGTGGTTCCGAATCAATGATTTACCCTTGCTGGTACTCTTTATGGAATTTTAGAAACATAAATAAATTGGCAGCAAAGAATAAAATATTAACTCCTGATGTTTGCCAACACGGCAGTATGTGGAATGATATATATGGCAATTATTTTCATTCCGATACTACATATTCAATCATAGTCAAAGATAGCTTTTTACATATAATTCCTTCTCTGTATGCTATTCTAAACTCCCAGTTATGTTGGTTTTATTTGCAGCAAACAAGTTCTATTCAAAGAGGAGGGTTTTTTAGGTTTAAAACTTCATATTTAAAACCTTTCCCAATTCCTGATATAATAGATGAATTCAATAGTAAACTCTCTAAGCTAGTAAATATTATTGAATTCCTTACACAAAAGGAAGATAGAAATAAATGGGTTACCTTTATTGAAGGCTTTATCAATAGTTTGGTTTACGCGCTTTACTTTCCTGAACAAGTCAAAGCGGCTAATGCAGAAGTTCTAAAGCATCTGACCAATCTGCCTGAAATCAAAGAAGATTGGAGCGACGAGAAGAAACTGAAAGTCATCGAGAAGGTTTATCAGGAGTTATCCGATCCGAATCACCCTGTTTCAATCGCCATGGAACGACAGAAATCTGTCCCGGAAATCCGCATCATCGAAGGCCTGGGAAAATAAGGAATATGAAGAATGAACGATAATAAACATATTGAAATGAAATTTGAGAATCTTTTACAGCTTTTTGAACAGACTCAGACTGAAATGCGCAGACAGGCCGCCAGGTCTGTGGACATAGCCTTAGTGGTGCGCAACTGGCTCTTCGGATGGTATATAGTAGAGTTTGAAAATGCCGGAGCTGAGAGGATTGATCTTTATGGGAAACAACTTATGAAGAATCTTGCCGATAAACTTACAAGTAGGCTGGGAAAAGGTTTTTCCAAACGCTCATTGGAGCTTTACCGGCTTTTCTTCATGAACTATAAAGAGATTACGCAGACAGTGTCTGCCCAATCTTTATCGCTCATAAATCATTGCATTCAAGATAGTTTACCCATTGCTCCAATTTCCTTCAAGCCCGAAGAATTGATGAAATACTTCAAACTGGGTTGGTCTCACTATGTAACTCTTATTACAATACGAAATAGTGAAGAAAGAAGATTCTATGAGATAGAAGCTATTGAAAACAACTGGAGCGTCAGAGAACTTCAAAGGCAGCTAGAGTCTTCGCTTTACGAAAGGCTTGCTTTAAGCAGAGATAAGAGAAAAATAAAAGAGTTGTCTGAAAAAGGACAAGTTGTTGGTTTTGCTGAAGATATAATTAAGAATCCATACATATTGGAATTCCTCAATCTCCCTGAGCATCCACATTATTCTAAACACGAACTGGAAACAGCTATAATTGACAAGATAGAACACTTTTTGCTGGAGCTTGGAAAGGGGTTTCTTTTTGAAGCCAGACAGAAAAGGTTTACTTTAGATGACGATCATTTTTATGTAGATCTGGTTTTCTATAACAGGCTGCTTCGGTGTTATGTACTCATTGACTTGAAAAAGGATAAGCTGACACATCAAGATTTAGGCCAAATGCAGATGTATGTAAATTATTTTGACAGGTTTGTAAAGAAAGACTATGAGAATCCTACTATCGGTATTCTTCTCTGCCACAGGAAAAATGACGCTCTTGTAGAACTGACTCTTCCTGAAAAATCCAATATCCGCGCATCTGAGTATCAGCTTTATCTGCCAAGTAAGGATGAATTAAAAAAACAGCTTGAAGATATACAAAAAGACTTGACTGAAGAGAAAAAGCATGATGCAACTTCCTGAAGTGCGCATCGTCGAAGGCCTGGATAAGTAAAGGAGCAAAAAATTTATGAATACAGATAATTTGAAAAAACTATTGGAAGAGCTGCTCTCTCAAACAACTGAAGCTCAATGGTTGGAGTTAAAGAAAGATTTATCCGGGAAGTATGAAGAAACCGGCAAGTATATTTCGGCTTTGTCCAATGGAGCAACAATATCGAATAAAGATTTTGCTTATCTTGTTTTTGGGATTGAAGACTCGACGCATAAGATTCTGGGGACAAAATTCAGGCCGTCCATCGAAAAGATAGGGAATCAGGATTTTGAACTGTGGCTTAGAAGCATGATTAATCCGAAGATTCATTTTGAGATATTTGATTTTGATAGCGATGGCAAAAGAGTTGTCCTTTTCCGTATCCCAAAAGCAATGGGAGAACCTACATATTTTCAGTCAAAGGCTTATGTGAGAGTCGGAAGCCATACTACTGATCTTGTGAATTATCCTCCCCAACTGCAGAAAATATATAATTCACTTGAGGACTGGTCTGCAAAAACTATTCCTGATGCGTCTGTAAAAGATTTGGATCCTGATGCTTTGAAAATTGCAAGAGAAAAATTTAAAGAGAAATCTGTAAATGAAGCATTCTATAAGAATATTGATAGATGGGACAATATAACTCTTCTTGATAAAGCAAGAATTACAATTAATGGGAAGATAACAAATACAGCCATAATCTTGTTGGGTAAGCCGGAATCTTCTCACTACTTGCTTCCTTCAATAGCTGAAATAACTTGGAAACTAGAAACTGAAGAAAAAGCCTACGAACATTTTGGCCTGCCGTTGCTTCTGAATACGACAAAGCTTCTAAACAGAATCCGCAATATAAAGTACAAATTCTTCCCTGACAACGAATTGATTTCAATAGAAGTGAACAAATATGAAACAAGAGTCATACTTGAAGCACTGCATAACGCAATAGCCCATCAGGACTACAGTTTGAACTCAAGAATTGTTGTAACTGAAAAGATTGACAGATTAAGCTTTACTAATGCAGGTTCATTTTTTGAAGGTTCCCCTGAAGATTATTTTTTAGGAAACAGGACGCCTCAAAGATATCGAAATCCATGGCTTGCTCATTCTATGGTAAACCTTAACATGATTGACACTGTCGGTTATGGGATTCATACAATGTTTCTGGAGCAGCGCAAAAGATTTTTCCCTCTGCCCGATTATTCTAAATCTCAGAATAATCGCGTTGTGCTTGAGATATACGGGCACTGTATTGATGAAAATTACTCTAAATTGCTGATGGAAAGGAAAGAGGAGCTTAGTTTGACGACAGTTCTATTGCTCGATCGCATCCAGAAGAAGTTGCCTGTAAATGAAAAAGAGGCGCTCTTGCTTAAAAAAGATAACCTCATTGAAGGAAGGAGGCCGAATTATTTTGTCTCTGCCAAAATAGCCGATGCTACAGGAAAGATGGAAGAGTATGTAAGGTATAAGGCCTTTAATGATAAATACTACAAGGATTTAATCTGTGAGTTCGTAAGAAAACAAGGATACGCAAAAAAGTCAGAAATTGCCACGCTTGTTTATGACAAGTTATCTGATTCCCTTAGCGCTAAACAGAAAACGCATAAAATCCAAAATTTATTACAAGCACTTAGAAAAGAAGGTATTATTTATCCTGATGGAAAAATATGGAAAGTTAAAAATAGCTAATTTATACATTTTTATACATTTTTATACATTTTTATACATTTTTATACATTTGCCCCCCACAATGGCGGCACAATAAAAGTGTTTAGTTATCAAGGAAATATCAATTGTGACAATAAAATCATATGCAAAGAGGAAGGAGGTAAGGAATTTATGAATGAAGAAAGTTTAGTAGTATTTGAGAACGGAAATTTCGAAGATATTATCAGCCTGATTATTATCTATTCTTATATGGTTATAAAAAGGAAATGCAGTCATGAATGAAACAAATATATTTGAGAAAAAATCACTTAAGTATGTGATTGGCAAGTCTGCAGACTGGAATGAACTAGCAAAAGACTGGGTAGGAATGGCGAACGCTCGCGGCGGTATCATAGCTCTGGGAATTGAAAACGAAGATACTCAACCTCCTCCTGATCAAAAGATAGATAAAGAATTGCCTGGAAAGGTTAATAAGCGCATATCAGAGCTTACTATCAATGTCGGAGTAGCATCTCAAATCATATTGTCTGAAAATGGTGGTGAGTATATTGAAGTAAAAGTTTATCCCAGCATAAGCACAATAGCCTCAACCACAGACGGCAAATATTATTATCGCATAGCCGATGGATGCAAACCCCTGCTCTCGGATGAACTAAGTCGTTTGCTCAATGACAAACCGTCATTTATATGGGAAACAAGAATTGTAAAATCTGCCAAAAGAAATGACTATAACGCGAACAAATTTGAAGCAAATTGAGAAACATAGGCTCAAGGAACTAATCTATCAGGATATAAAAACATATCCTAATAGCTCTATTAGTGAAATAAATGATAGAATTGGAAAAGAAATAGCGTCAAGAAAGATAAAGTCGATGATAGATAATATGACTTCTAATAAAGAAATTGAGGCTATTGGACAAAACCGTTGGAGGGAATATTCTATCAACAAACAGGGCGTGAAATAAAAGAGGTTTTGTTGATAGAATGTCGATAGGAAATGTTGATAGAATTAAAAATTATCAGTAATGCCTCTGACAAAAAAAGAATTTGAGATTATTAAACAGAAGGGTTCAGCTACTCCATATCCTGTTTCAATAGCCATGGAAAGGCAGAAATCTATCCCTGAATTGCGCATCATTGAAGAACTGAATAAATAAGGAGCAAGAAACTTATGAATGTTATAAAGCAGTCTTATGAAAATCTTACTCAGCAGATAGGCGAACTTCTCAGAAAAGGGCGCGAACAGGCAGGAAGAGCTGTTAATACCATATTGGTTCAAACCTATTGGCAGATAGGAAGGCATATTGTTGAGTTTGAGCAATCAGGCAAAGAGAAAGCTGAGTACGGTTCAAACCTCCTTGACAGGCTTTCAAAGGATTTAACTCTCTATTATGGAAAAGGTTTCAGCAGGTCAAACTTGTTTCAAATACGGCAATTTTACCTAAAGTTTCCAAAAATCCAGACACTGTCTGGACAATTGACATGGAGCCATTATAACGAAATTTTAAAAGCAGACGATGAGCTTGAGATTGGCTTTTACTCCCGTCAATGTGAGAAAGAGAATTGGAGTGTCAGAGAACTCAGACGGCAGATGAAAAGCATGCTTTCTCACAGACTTGCATTGAGTAAGGACAAAGAGGGCGTAATGGAGCTTGCCGAAAAAGGAGCGGAATGATATCAACAAAACACAAAGAGAATAATCAACAACAAGCATCGAACGCCTGGAATATCTGTTTAAACTCTATGAACAGATGGTTGATGAAGAAAAAGAAAGGACAGGAAAATTGAATCCTGAACCAATCAAAACCAAAAAGAAAAATCACAATGAGCGATATAAAATTATTTGAAGAAAAAAAAGTACGCAGGTATTGGGATTCAGAAAAAGAAATATGGTATTTCAGTATCACAGACATCGTGTCCATTCTTACTGAAAGCAAAGACCCTTTAGCCTATTGGCGTAAGTTAAAGGAACGCCTCAAACAGGAAGGAAATGAAACCGTGACGAATTGTCACGCTTTGAAAATGGTTGCCGCTGACGGAAAAATGCGCTTAACTGATGTTGCTAATACAGAGCAGCTTCTTCGCCTCATTCAATCCATACCATCACCCAAAGCAGAACCCTTCAAACAATGGCTTGCAAAAGTAGGACATGAACGAATGCAGGAAATAGCCGACCCGGAACGAAGCCTCGATAGAGCAAGGGAAAATTGGCAGAAACTGGGGCGTAGTGGAAAATGGATTCAACAGCGCATGACGGGGCAGGAAACTCGTAATAAACTTACTGATTACTGGAAACAAAGCGGAGTAGAAAAATCAGATGAATTTGCCTTGCTCACCAATATTATCCATCAGGAATGGACAGGTCTAACAGTAAAGAAGCATAAGGACTTAAAAAACTTAAAATCACAAAACCTAAGAGACCACATGAATGAAGCCGAACTTATCTTTACGGCATTAGCAGAGTTATCTACGCGCCAAATAGCCGAAACAGAAGAAGCAACAGGGTTAACAGAAAATGCAAAAGCAAGTAAAAAAGGCGGAGCCATTGCCAAGGATGCGCGATTGGCATTAGAAGCAAAAACCGGCAAGAATGTAGTGACAGGAGAGAACTTTTTACCGCCTGCGAAAGAGAAAAAGCAAATTGAACACAAATAGGAAAAGTAAATGAGAGAGAATCTTTTAGACTCTGCTGGTTATGCAAATTGGCTCAAAGAAATAAAAGAGCGAATAAGGATAGCTCGTCAAAAAGTGGCTCTGGCTGCCAATAGTGAACTTATAAGTTTTTATTGGGATTTGGGAAAAATGATGGAAAAGCTATCTGCTAGTGCCTTATGGGGTAAAAATTGGATTGAAGCTTTGTCGAAAGATTTGCAAGATGAGTTTCCTGACATGGAGGGGTTTTCAAAGACCAACTTATACAATATCAAAAGGTTATACCAGTTTTACAAAGACGATGTATTTTCCCACCAGGCTGGTGGAAAAATACCATGGCGGCATCATGTAGAGATATTCACTAAAGCTAAATCGATGGAAGAAGCTCACTTTTACATCAAAGAAACAATAGAAAGTGGTTGGGGGCGGGAAGTTTTGGCTTTGCAAATCAAATCACAGTTATACCAAAGGCAGGGCAAATCCATTAGTAACTTCAAAAAGACTCTGCCCGAACCTCTCTCAGATTTGGCTCAACAGACCTTAAAAGACCCCTATGTATTTGATTTTTTAACGATGACCAAGCCCTTTCATGAAAAAGATATCGAACAGCAATTGATCAATCATATAACCAAGTTTTTACTGGAATTGGGGAAAGGTTTTGCTTTTATAGGCAAGCAATTTCATCTGATGGTGGGAGAAACCGATTATTACATAGATTTACTCTTTTATCATACCAAACTGAAATGCTATGTGGCAATAGAGCTTAAAAATACCAAATTTATCCCCGAGTATGCAGGAAAGCTGAACTTTTATCTTTCTGCGGTTGATAGTTTAATAAAACAAGATGACGATAAGCCTACCATTGGCATATTGCTGTGTAGAGATAAAAATAATTTTGAAACTGAATTTGCTTTAAGGGATATTCATAAACCAATGGGTGTAAGCGAATTCAAGTTGACAGAAATATTACCAGAGGAATTAAAATCAAGCTTGCCAAGCATCGAAGAAATTGAAAGCGAACTAAAGAAGTTAGAATAATATGCCGGACATAGTACATGTGACATACGCTCAAACAGGGCAAAGCTCTAAAACCAATTGCCTTGGATAAATATATAATAAAAGTGTTATGAATACTGAAATAAAACAATTTCCAAAAGCATTGTGGCTGCTTCAGGTAGCATATGTATCGGTAATACTGCTTGCAAACTGGTTTGATATCAGAATTATTGAATTTGGGCCTATTGCTACTGATGCAGGCACACTTATTTTCCCGTTTACCTTTCTGCTGTCCGATCTGATAACGGAAGTTTATGGATATAAATTTGCAAGGCGTGCCATCTGGACAGGATTTGTATTTAACTTTATATTTGTTGCATATTCCCAGATTGTTATAAGTTTTCCATCTCCGGCATACGCGCTTGAAAGCAATACGAAATTTGATTCCCTGATGGGTTTTAACATCAGAATAATCATTGCTTCTACAATTTCTTATCTTCTGAGCGAGCCGGTTAACTCTTATATTATGGCAAAACTCAAGATAAAAACCAAAGGCAAATATATGTCCTTCAGGTTTGTCTTTTCTACTTTTATAGCTTCATTTTTTGACAGTTTCATATTCGGAACAATTGCCTTTTATGGCATTATACCAGGGATAGATCTCATCAAGTTCAATGCGGCAATGTGGCTTATTAAAGTAGTCGTTGAACTCATTGGCTTAGTTTTTTCGATCAAACTTACAAAAAAGCTTAAAAAGTTTGAATGCCTTGACATGTACGACCACAAAACCAACTTTAATATATTTAAGCTTGACGCTGCATATTCCCACGATTCGAATTTCTATATGAAATTCAAATAGTCGCATTTAAATATTATAGAATTAGAGTAAGTTGTAATTTTTATAATATTTACAGATAAGAGGTTTAAATGAAAAGCATAGTTTTTCTAGCAGATGGAATGGCGGATGAACCTTTGCCGGAACTAAACGGTAAAACGCCCCTTGAGTACGCTAATACTCCAAATATGGATTTTATCGCCAGAAATGGAGCTAATGGTTTATTCGTATCTTTGCCGGAGGGATTTCCTACTTCTTCTGATGTGGCTAATATGTCCGTGTTAGGTTATGACCTTGCGCAATATTACCCTGGGAGAGGGCCAATTGAAGCTGTAAGCCAGGGAATTGAGCTCAAACCTGATGATATAGCCTTCAGGTGCAATCTCATTACAATTAAAGATGATATTTTGACGGATTACTCGGCAGGGCACATTGATAATTCAGATTCGACTGAGCTTATTAACTTTATTCAACAAAAACTGGGAAATGAAAAAGTCACATTCTATCCCGGAGTGAGCTATAGGAATATCCTTGTGCTGAGCGGAAATGAGTTTTGCCCGAATGTAGAATGCGCAAAACCGGATTCCTGCCAGGGAATGAAACTCTTTGAACTTCCATATAAACCTCTGGCAAATTCCAAAGAAGCAGCAAACACAGCCAGTATTCTTACTGAACTTGTCAGCGAAAGCCGCAGACTCTTTGCAGAGAATGAACTTATTAAGAAGAAGAATCTGGCAGTTAGTGCTATCTGGCCTCACAGTCCGGGAAGGAAACCGGCCTTTCCTAAATTCAGCAACTTGTATTCGGGCAAGAAAGGAGCAATTATCAGCGCTGTAGATGTTATCTTCGGAATTGGCATATGTGCCGGCATGGACATAATAAAAGTTCCGGGAGCTACAGGATTTATAGATACTAATTATGAAGGCAAAGCTGATGCTGCGGTCAAAGCATTGGAAGATCATGACTTTGTATATTTGCATGTGGAAGCCATTGATGAATGCTCTCATATGGGCAGGCTTGATCTGAAACTTAAAGCTATTGAGGAGTTTGATTCCAGGATAGTAGGCCCTGTCCTTAATAAACTTCAAAATGTTAAGGATATCTCATATGCGCTTTTACCGGATCATCCAGTACCTGTCAAACTAAGAAAGCACACCAGAACTCCTGTTCCTGCGGCAGTAATGGGACCGCATATTAAACCTGATAGCATTACTTTTTATTCAGAAAATGAAGCCTCCCGCGGAGCTTTGGGATTCATCAAAGATGAAGAACTTATGAAAATACTTATGAATTTAATCAAAAAGCCTATTTAAGCTTATGGAAATAAAATATATAGTCATTGTCCAATGCCATATAGTCACAGAAAAATGCCCCGGCTTCTTTTGCGAAAATGCCTTCACTAAAAGAGTTGGAGCGTTTACTGAATATAAAGGCAATTCCCACATCCGCTGCATCACTGTCAGCTGCGGGGGCTGTTGCGGAAGAGCTGTTCATAGAAAACTTTCTCTTCTGCTTAAGACACTAAAGAAAAGAGAAGGCATAGAAAAAGAGAGCGTAATTGTTCATCTTGCGTCATGCATAGCATTCGATAATTTTCACGCACCTCCATGCCCCCATATAAATTATCTTAAAGAACTTATAGGCGTAAAACTCGGACTGCCTATAAAAGAAGGAACAAAAATCAGCGATCTTTCGGAAAAACGCCGTTCAGAATGCCTTTACCAACCCAGAAGCTGAAAAACCATCATTGGAGAAATATAAAATGAAACTCATCATAATTGGAGGCGTTGCCGGAGGCGCAAGCGCTGCTGCAAGAGCCAGAAGAAACAGCGAGAATGCTGAAATTATTCTCTTTGAAAAAGGAGAATATGTTTCATTTGCAAATTGCGGACTCCCGTACCATATAGGTAATGTGATAGAAGACAGAGATGACTTGCTAGTAATGACTCCTGAATCCTTCAAAGAAAGAGCCAATATCGAAGTAAGAATCAAAAGCGAAATTACAGCAGTCAATACTAAAGAAAAAAGTATTACAGTCAAAGATCATCTCACTGCAAAGATTTATACTGAAACTTATGATAAGCTAATTCTCTCACCTGGCTCCTCTCCATTCATCCCGCCTATTCCAGGAACAGATGATCCTGATATCTGTGTACTTTGGACTATTCCTGACATGGACAAAATTATATCTAAAATTAAAGATGGAGCAAAGAATGCCATTGTTGTAGGCGGAGGTTTTATCGGCCTTGAAGTTGCCGAAAACCTTATACAAAGAGGCATAACAACAACTCTTATTGAAAAGATGCCAAACCTATTGGTTCCATTTGATGTGGAAATGGGCGCTCCATTGACAGATGAAATGGCTTCACATGGAGTTAAGCTTTTATTGAATAATGGGATAACCAAAGTAGAAAAGACTCTTGATAAAAAATTTATTGTTTCAACTGATACCGGACATAAAATAGCTACTGACCTTCTGATACTTTCTATAGGAATAAGGCCAAACACTGCGTTCTTGAAGAATTCAGGAATTAAACTCAACGCAATTGGCGCGATAGTGACAGATAAATATCTATGCACTAGCGATCCGGATATTTATGCTGTTGGGGACGCAATTGAAGTAAATGATCTTATCCTCAGCAAACAGGGAATGATCCCTCTTGCAGGACCTGCAAATAAACAAGGCAGAATAGCATCAGACAATGCGATGGGCTCTAGAAAAGAGTACAAGGGATCTCTTGGTACCGCAATTTGTAAAGTATTCAGCTTGTCTGCTGCCTGTGCAGGCCTTAATGAAAAGAAGCTTAAACAAGCAGGCATTGATTACATCAAATATTATATCCTGCCACAGTCCAATGCTTCATACTTTCCCGGCAGTGAAAGAATGTATATCAAAATGATTATTGCAAGAGATGGCCGTATCCTCGGATCCCAGATAGTAGGAGGAAAAGGAGTAGATAAAAAAATCGATCTCATAGCTACAGCTATGAGAAACGGCCTTAAAGTTACGGATTTAAGCGAACTGGAATTGTCCTATGCTCCTCCTTATAATTCAGCAAAAGATCCGATTAACTTTGCAGGCTTTGTAGGTGAAGACATCCTTGAAGGCAAAAGTCAGATTGTGCACTCAGACAATATTACAAAGGAACTTTGTCTTATTGATGTAAGAGAAAAAGATGAAGTTGAAATGGGGACAATTCCCAATTCAGTCAACATCCCCCTTGGTCAAATCAGAAGCAGGCTTTCAGAACTTCCGAAAGACAAAACCATAGTAACTTTCTGCAAAGTAGGATTGAGAGGTTATTTAGCCGAAAGAATCCTTAAAGAAAATGGCTTTGATTCAAGAAACTTAAGCGGCGGTTTTGAAGTGTGGAAACTTTTCAACACCATCAAAAAAACTGTTCCAGACTCAATCCAGCCGACAACTCAGAACTTGCGGCAGGAAAATAATAATATGAATGTTAATATAGAAATAAATGCCTGTGGGCTGCAATGTCCCGGACCTATCATAAAAGTAAAAGACGCGATTAACAAAATAAAGGAAGGTGAGATCCTTAAAATCAGAGTCAATGACAGAGGATTTTTAAACGATATTCCCGCATGGTGCCACGCAACGGGAAATGAACTTATCTCCCTGGAGCAAGAGGATAAAAATGGAGTAACTACAGTTTTAATCAGAAAAGGTTCTCATTCTCCAAAAATAGATCATCCGTCTTGCTCTGTCCAGGAAAAGAAGACAGCCATAGTATTATTTTCTAATGATCTTGATAAAGCCATGGCTGCCTTTATTATGGCAAGCGGATTCGCTTCGCTCGGGCACAAGGTTTCTATATTCTTTACATTCTGGGGCCTTAATGTGCTAAGAAAAGAAAATCCTCCGGCAGTGAAGAAGGACTTTCTGAGCAAAATGTTCGGCATAATGATGCCAAGAGGAGCAAAAAAACTCGCTCTCTCCAAAATGCACATGATGGGAATAGGAACAGCTATGATGAAACATGTCATAAAAAGCAAAAATATAAATTCCCTTCCTGAACTTATCTCCCAGGCTCAATGCATGGGTGTCGAATTTATTGCCTGCGATATGGCAATGAATGTAATGGGGCTGAAAGAAGAAGAACTAATAAGCGGTATTAAAATAGCGGGCGTAGGTAATTTCGCAGCCCTCTCGGAACAATCCGCTGCGACATTGTTCATCTAATCCTTGAATAGCTTTCTTAATTACCCTAACAAGGCGCTATATATGAAAAAGATGCATAATACATGAAAATAGCTTTAGTAGAACTGACAAGCCGTGATCTGCTCAATATTTACTCTGTAATCACAATGCCGCGGGGAATTCCGCTTCTTGCCGCAATTATTAAAGATCTGGGGCATAAAGTAGATTGCTTTGTAGATAATATTCAAAAATTTAATTGGAAAGAGCTGCTTAATTATGACTTGATTGGCTTTAGCATTATTTCCTGTACTGCTAATCCAACATATAATATGATTAAAAAGCTGAAGAACGCTAAATATAAGGGGAAAATAGTAACAGGAGGGCCTCATGCTACAGCCTTGCCAAATGAATCTTTAAATACAGGTGCTGATATAGTAGTTCGGCAGGAAGGCGACAAAACTTTTCCTCAATTAATTCATGCGCTTGAACAACATCTTTCTTTAAATAATGTGCTTGGAATCAGCTGGAAAACAGAAACTGACACACTAAAACACAATCCTAATCAAAAGCAATTGACAAGCATTGAGCTTTCAAACTTGCCGCCTCCTGCTTTTGACACAATTCGCGGATATAAGAATATTCGTCAGATACCTCTGGTTTTCAGCCGGGGCTGCCCTTATGATTGTATTTTCTGTGCAGTTCGTTCTATTTTCGGAACTTATCGCTTTTCAACTGTCGCATCCCGCATATCACAGCTAAAAACATTTAAAAACGCCTACCCTTGGTTTTGGAAAAACTGCATGTTTTTCTTTGCTGATGATAATTTTTTTGGTGACCGTGAAAGTTTACCGATAGCAAAAGAAATGCTAAAACAGATGATTGCAGGAGATCTTATACCTAAAAAAGGCTGGGTGTGCCAAATGAGAGTAACTGATGCAAATATCGAAACAGCTCAGTTATTAAAAGAAGCTGGCTGCAAAGTCGTATGCCTAGGAATTGAAACTACTGATGCAGTAGCGCTCAAATCAATTCAGAAAGGCCAGACACCTGATGATATTAGAAATGGATTAAGTCATCTTCACACTCAAAAGATAAAGACATTGGCAATGACTATTACTGGTATTGGCACAGAGACATTTTGGTCTTTTTTCAAAGGAATCCGCACATTGCGCCAGTGGGGCATTACTTATATTCAGATTCTTGCAATGGTACCTTTTCCAGGCACAAAAATGACAAATCAGCTAGAAAGCATGCAAGTAAAATTTTCCCATAATTACGATTTATATAATGGAATGCATGTCTTGATTAAGCCCGCTAAAATGTCTGTCCCTGCTACATGGATGTCAGTCTATCTGACAACCATCTGGTTTTATTTTTTTACAGTTCACGGCTTAAAACTTTTTATAACTGAATTTAGACATTATCTGAAAATGCTGACTCTACTTTTTCTGCAAGGGATAACTTGGCCAATACGACTCGTCAAAGAGTGTTTCATTTATCGCTAAAAGCTTAACTCTTTTATACAAAAAAGCACGGCTGAAGCCGAGCTTTTGTAGTTTCTTTTTACCCCTTAAACTTCTGAATTAGGGATTTTTGCAATGCTATCTTTTGGTGAATCATCAGTCTTTGTCGAATCAGCAAGAAATGGTTCGTAATCAACGATCCACCCTGTAGGAGACCCGTCATAACCCAAATAAACAAAGAGAAGTCCATTGCCCATTGTTATTTCAGGCTCAATTCCCTCTTCCGGGTCTTCATCTATCCCAGAGGAATATGGCAGAGATGCAAGTTGACTTGTAGTATCATTAGTTAAATTTATCCCTATAACATCTAGATTCTCCACGCTTTGAATAACTATAATTGCTTTGCTCTGGTCTAACTGTCCTTTGCTATCCTTTGCAAGTTCAAAAAAAACTAGATTGGAAGATAAATAGTCTGGGATATTCATTATTTTATCCCATTTTTTTGTTTGATAATTAAAAGAGGCAATATACGCTCTATTTGAAAAGTTCGTAAAATAACCAAATGTTTTCGAACCGCTATGAATAATATTTTGACAACCAGTCAGAGCAGTAACTGGTACATTCAGACCATCAGCATAAACTGCTATAGTAATTAAAATAGAAAAAAACATCACTATTATTTTTTTCATATTACTCCTCTTTTAAATTTATATTTCAATGATTTCAAAATAATGGCAAACCATTACTTCTTTATGGAAGATCGTTGAGTATTTCATTTACATTCCCGGTTTCTGTACCGCTTTCTTCTGATCCTGCCTGTTGCTCTTCAACATGTTCTTTAGCAAGAGTTGTATCCTGATAAATAGCAGTCCACTTTGTCCCATTAAAGAAAAAAGCCGCATCATTCTGAATATCAGCTACAACGACATAAGGATAACTGCTTCCATTAAATTGTACCCTTATAATAGATGATTTCCCGTTCAGAGGGCTCTGCGAAAGGTTTTTGTTCCCACTATTAAGTACCAACCATTCAGTCCCATTAAAAAACTTAATGACATTAAAATTATCGCCTGCCAATATGTAGGGATTATTCGTGCCGTTGAATTGCGTATAAAGTTTTGTAATAGTTATTTCTGGGTTTGGTATTTTATTCCATGTTTTTCCATTATAAAAAGCCAATCCAGAAGTCATTGTTGAAGCAAGAACATATGGATTATCAGTCCCATTGAACTGAATATCAAACAGTCCTGTCATTGGAGTAGAAGTATTTAAAAGATTAATCCATGAAGAGCCGTTATAAAAAACAATCTTGTATGCCTGCACTGGAAGGGAACTATTAGGCAGAATAGAGAAAGCCATTACAAAGTTTGAAGCGCTAAACTGGGCATATACTTCTCCAATACCATGATCCATTGCTGATGCCTGAACAAGAGGCTGCCACGCTTGCGTGCTTGATTTGTAATAACATATATATTGGGGATTGGTTGTATCAATCGGCCACATATAAGCTATCATTGAAGGAGGATAATTGGTATCATCCTGGTCTGGAAAAATATTTTGAGTCGTGTATCCTAAAGTATAACTATTCCAATTTGTTTTCGGATTGATTTTATCCCATGAAAGATCTGAATTTCCGTTAAAAAGGTTAATGTCTCCATCTCCCTGACCGTACCCAGCTACCACTGAAGGAAGATTTGTTCCGTTAAATTTAACATCCAAAAAGCTTACATTTGCATAATAAAAATTCCTTGTCGATATTGCCTGCCATGTACTGCCGTTATAAAAGTCTACAAAACCTCCCCACTCTCCTACTACAATATAAGGATCGCTCCCCTGATTAAACTTTGCTTTCAGTTTGGAAACAATCTTCGTTGTTCCTCCTCCAGCATCATGAAGCCCGCCGTCCCAACCAGTTCCGGAGTGAATAGTTTTCCATTTATAGTTAGAATTTCCGTCATAATACTTAATAATAGCGTTATCCAATACTAACAGTACCTGAGGATTATTTGAACCGTTAAACTGCACTTCTAATTGTGAAAGATCATTTTGATCAACAAGTTCAGGGTTAATTGGATGGGACTGACTTGTAAAGCTTATCGGAGTAGGAAGATTAATACTTGCATTCGCACTGAAATTAATAATGCAGCAAGAAATTCCTGCGAAGAGGAGTCCTAGAGATTTCTTCATAAATAAAATTCCCTATGTTTTGTTTCTTATTTTATGGTATTATGATTGATTCAGTTGAGAGATTGTAATTGATTGAATAATTTTTGTCAACAATCTGTCGTTTTTAATTCAACCCATTGACCATTAATATTCTTTAAGTTTTTTCATTTTTTGACTGTTAAATCCTTATCATAAAGGCTTGAATGGTTTTCTATGAATAAATTTGCCGTTCCCTGCTTGTCCCAGGAATTCTACCTTGTCTTTATTCCACTGAGCTACTTTTTTTCCTCTTGAGAAAACCATATACGGCATACCTGTGACTTCTTTTCCTTCGTAAGGATTGTAATCGACATTCATATGGAGTGTCTTATAACTAATCGTGTATTTCTGTTTTGGATCAAAAATTACGATGTCGGCATCTTTTCCGACTGTTATTTCTCCTTTATTATTCATCCCGAAAAGCCTGGCTGTATTTGTGGATAATACTTCTACCATTTTCTCCAAAGATATCTTTCCCTTCAGAACGCCTTCCGAGTGCAAAAGCATGAGCAGTGTCTCCACGCCTGGAGCTCCTCCTAAAATCTTTTTATAGTCATTTTTTCCGAATATATCTTTTGTGCCATTCAGAAAAAATGGACAATGGTCTGAACCAATCGTGTCAATATTCCCGCTGGCTATAGCTTCCCACAAGGCATTGCAGCTTTCCCTATCTCTTAGAGGCGGAGAAATAACATATTTTGCAGCGTCCCATCCTTTAGTTTCATAGCAAGTTTCATCAAGAATCAGATACTGAGGGCAAGTTTCCACATATACATTTAATCCTTCTTTTCTTGCCTGAATAGTTTTCCTGAGAGCTTCTTTTGTAGATATATGTACAATATAAAGTTCAGCATTTGTAAATTTTGCAAATGCTATCGCTCTCGATACAGCTTCCTCTTCCGCAATATTAGGACGGCTTCTGGGATGATATTCTACTCCCAGGTTTTTTTCTTTTTCGAACTTTTCATTCATTATGTTTATAATTGCATTATTTTCTGAATGCAGCTGCACTATTGCTCCAAGTTCAGCGGCTCTTAGCATAAAATTTATCAAGGCTTTATCATTTACCTTGAAATCATATGTCGTGTATAACTTGAAATTTGGAGAACCATATGAGTTTACAACATCATAAAGCTCAGAATTTATCTGCTTATTAAACACAGAGTATGATGCATGAAATCCGTAATCAATAACAGATTTTTCAGATGCTAATTTATGTTTCGCTGAAAAAGCTTCTTTTGTTGTTTTGTCTGGTGCAACAAGCTCAAAATCAATCAGAGAAGTCGTACCTCCGCAGGCAGCAGCTATTGTGCCTGTTCTGAAATCATCGCTCGAATAAGTTCCTCTGCAAGGCATTTCAAGATGTGTATGAGGGTCTATGACTCCAGGAAAAACATATTTGCCTTTAGCCTCTATAATTTCAGTTGTGCCAGTTTCTTCAATATTAATCTTTTCCTTAACTGATACAATTCTGTCTTCTTCAATAAGAACATCTCCTTCAAATCTTCCGTTGGAAGATATAATCAATCCATTTTTTATCAGTGTATTCATATTGCATCTTTATTTTTATATATTGTTTAGTCACTTAAAAGATTCTCAAATTTTGGAAGGTCTTCTTTTAATAAATTTACCATCTCCAGCTTTTCCTATAAAATCGACTTTGTCTTTATTCCATTTTGCAACTTTCTTTCCTCTGTTAAAAACCATCCAAGGCATGCCTGTAACTTCAATGCCTTCGTAAGGGCTGTAATCAACATTCATATGCAATTTATTGGCTGATATGGTGAATTTTTGTTCGGGATCAAAAATAACGATGTCTGCATCTTTTCCTGGATCGATATCACCTTTATCTGTCAATCCAAATATCCTTGCTGTGTTAGATGAAAGTACGCTTACCATTTCATTAATTGTGATTTTTCCTTTTCTAACGCCCTCAGAGTATATCAAAGGCAAGATAGTTTCTATCCCGGGAACACCATTAGGAATTTTCTTGTAATCATCTTTGCCAAACATGTCTTTGCGCCCTTTAAAATCAAACGGACAGTGGTCTGATCCTATTGTCTGAATATTTCTTCTTTTTATTCCTCTCCAAAGCGAATCGTTACTCTCTTTTGTTCTGAGTGGAGGCGACATAACATATTTGGCTCCTCCCCAGTCAGGCTCCTCATATTTCTCTTCTGTAAGAATAAGATACTGCGGACAAGTTTCGGCATAAATTTCCAGTCCTCTTTTCCTCGCAGCTCCAATCTCTTCCAGCCCTTCTCGCGTAGAGAGATGAACTACATAGACATTTGAATCGGTCAGCTCTACAAATTTTATCAGTCTGGATACTGCATCAAGCTCCGCTAAGTTCGGTCTGCTCTTTGCATGATAAATAGGAGAAAGTTTTCCCTGCGCTTCAAGCATTTTATTCATATACTCAATGATGTAGTAATTCTCGGCATGTACCTGAATTAGTCCACCGGTATGCTTCGCTTTCGTCAGCATTTGAAGGATAACTTCATCATTCACTCTAAATGAGTATGTCATAAAAAGTTTTATACTTGGAGTTCCATAATTTAAAATTGCATCTTCAACTTCATTTAAAACATGCGGGTTTAAATCTGTAATTCCACTGTGCAAAGAATAGTCAATTGCGACTTTGCCAATGGCAATGCTGTGTTTTCTGTCATGTGATTGCTTTATTGTTTCGCCTTTCTGCTGGAGAGCAAAATCAATTAAAGTGGTCACCCCTCCGCACGCAGCTGCAATAGTGCCGCTTTCATAGTTGTCCTGTGCGCAAGTTCCCATAAAAGGCATAGAGATATGAGTATGCGGGTCAATCACTCCAGGAAGTATATATTTACCTTCAGCATCAATTACTTCTTCAGCGGAACTAAGAAACTGTGGCGATAAGTTTACACCTATGGCTGAAATCTTTTCATTTTCGACATATATATCTCCCTTATAGTTTCCTGCCGTTGTAATAATTAAACCTGACTTTATAAGTAAGCTCATCTTCACACCGTTTTTTTTAATTTAATTCAAAAATCTCCACTTAACCGTTGTTTGTCATTATATTCGGGAATCTCCTTATGACAACTTTATTGAAAAACAATTCTTACAGGCTATAATGAACGACATTCAAATCTATCAATGTGAGAGCCAACCTATGAATTTTGACCTGAAGCAAGCTGCAAAACATGTAGTTGCCGACCTCAGAGAACTGGCAAAATTAACATCTGACGCAAAAGGCGCCCAGCGCGTAGCATGGACACCCCTATGGCAGAAGAGCAGGGATTGGTTTGCCAATAAAGCTAAAGAATCAGGCGCTTCTATAGAAATAGACTCCGCTGGCAATACCTGGGCCACCATCAAAGGTAAAAGTTCTGATGCAGTAGTTGTCGGAAGCCACATTGACTGTGTGCCTAATGGCGGATGGCTCGATGGTTGCCTCGGCGTAGTAGTCACTCTTGAAATTCTTCGCAGATACGGCAATGGTGGACAGAAACCTGAAAAAACAATCCATGCTGTAAACTGGGCAGATGAAGAAGGCGCTCGCTTCGGAAGAAGTCTAATGGGAGCCTCTGCCGCAAGCGGAACAATGGATGTAAAAGAATTGATAAATCTCGTAGACAACGATGGTAACAAAATCAAGGATGTACTTGCTAAATACAATGTCCATCTTGATAAAATTTTAAACGCTCATCGCGAATTTAAGAAACGCAATGCCATAGCCGCTCTTGAACTTCATATAGAACAGGGACCTGTTCTCGAAAACCAAAATAAAAATGTAGCCTGCGTTTATGGAATAACAGGTGTTGAAAGACATTTTATTAAATTTACCGGCCAGGCAGCCCACGCAGGATCTTTCCCGACAGAGATCCGTCAGGATGCATTCCTTACCGCGGCAAAATCGGCTTTGGCATTCAGAGAAATTGCTCTTAAATACAATGGAGTTTGCACTGTCGGGAAAGTAAAAGTTCATCCTGATGTCGTAACAATTGTTCCTGATGAATGCGTAATTTCACTTGATCAGCGCTCAATCGACAAGAAACTCCTTGCCAAAATGTACAAGGATGCTCAGACAGCGACTAAGAAATTTGCTGAAAAAGATAAAGTCAAAGTAGAATGGAGCAAAATCTGGACAATAGAGCCTACAATCTTTGATAAAAAACTTGTTAAACTTTGCAAAGAATCTGTCAAAGAAGAAACAGGCGAAGACACAACCATGTATTCAGGTCCGCTGCATGACATTGCAGAAATGGCAAAAATAATACCTTCTGTAATGATGTTTGCCATGTCTAAGAGAGGTTTGTCTCATTGCAAAGAAGAGGACACTCCAGACTCAAAATTAGAAACATCCATACGCGCATTTCTCAGACTAGTTAATAAAGTTGTTTGCTGACATTAACGAATAACTGTTAATATAATGGAGAGTTTAATGAAAAGAACAGTAATAATCATTCTTGACTCGTTTGGAGTCGGTTGTGCTAAAGATTCTGATAAATATGGAGACACTGGATCGGACACCCTTGGGCATATTGTCGATATGTGTCTGGCCGGAACTGCTACAGGAACAGTCAAAAGAGGAAAAACTCCTCTTACTCTGCCAAATCTGGCAAGACTTGGACTCCAGAAACTTGCAGAAGAAAGCAGAGGTAAAGCCCTCTCTCATGGCCTTGGATACAATGGAGATATTGAAGGCGCATATGGGTATGGCATTGAAAGATCCAAGGGGAAAGACACTCCCAGCGGACACTGGGAAATTGCAGGAGTACCTGTCATGTTTGACTGGGGCTATTTTCCGAAAACAAAACCTACATTCCCCATTGAACTCACGAGAGCCTTTATCGAGAGAACAAAGGTTCCTGGAATACTTGGAGACAAGCATGCTTCCGGAACAGAAATTCTTGATGAACTTGGAGAAGAACATATAAGGACAGGCAAGCCTATAGTTTACACTTCGGCTGACAGCGTCTATCAAATAGCCTGCCATGAAAAACATTTCGGCCTGGACAAACTATATGAAATATGTGATATTGCCAGGGAAATACTCAATGAAATGGAACCCAAAATAGGTTGCATCGGCCGCGTTATAGCAAGACCGTTCATAGGAGAATCAAAGGGACACTTCACAAGAACTGGAAACAGACATGATATAGCAGTAAAACCTCCAGAACCAACTCTTCTGGATTTAATGAAAGAGCAAGGCGGACAAGTTGTTTCAATCGGTAAAATTGCAGACATATTTGCTGACTGCGGAATAACAAAAAAAGTCAAAGCCACAGGGATTGATGCTCTATTCGAAACAACAATGAAAGAATTGTCTATTGCAGGCGACAAGACCATAATATTTACGAACTTCGTAGATTATGACGCTTCATTTGGACACAGAAGAGATGTATCAGGATATGCATGGGCTCTTGAACATTTTGATGAATTGCTTCCAAGATTCGAAAAAGCCCTGCAGCCAGGAGATCTTGTCATAATTGCAGCTGATCACGGATGTGATCCGACTTGGAAAGGCACGGATCATACAAGAGAACATATTCCTATAATAATGTTCGGACCAGAAGTAAAAGCAGTTAATATTGGCGGAAGGCAATCTTTCGCTGATATCGGACAGACAATAGCAAAACATCATGGCTTGCCTAAACTAAATCACGGCACTGCCTGCAATATTTTCTAAAATTATTGTTTCTATTAAAACGAGGCTAATTTGAATTGAATCTCAAATTGGTCTTGTTTTTTTTAAAATCTGCTTAGAATCTCTCTTTAAAAAGACTTTCCGATCATATCATTTATTACTTATGCCTGAAAGACAAAAAATATTAATAGTCGACGACAGTAAAATAGGGATGGATGTGAACCTTCGCCTTCTTGAAGGAATAAATGCTGATTTATGCACTGCGTTTTCCGGAAAAGAGGCTGTTAAAAAAACGAATAAAGAAGATTTTGATCTGATATTAATGGATGTCATGATGTCAGGCATTGATGGCTTTGAAACCATAGAGCTCATAAGAAAAAACGAAGCTAATAAAATGATTCCGGTGCTTTTCCTTACGGCTTTCCCAGGCAATGAACTTCGAACAATCAAAGGACTTTCTTTAGGAGCTATCGACTTTATTATCAAACCCATATCAAAAGAAATCCTGCAGATTAAAATAAAAAACCTCCTGGATTTGCAAAAATATAGAAAATCGATTGAAACAACCACGATAGAGTTGAAAAAGGCTATCGGGGAAATTCAATTCCTCAAAGAAGAAGCTGAAATGAAAGCACAAAAAGGCTACCAGATAATCGCAAAAGCTTCCATGGATGGGTTTGTAACTACTGACAGAAAAGGAAGATTTCTTGAAGTAAATGATATATACTGCAAAATGTGTGGCTATTCCTATAATGAAATGTGTTCGATGCATGTTGCTGATGTTGAAACTATTGAAGATAAGCCAACTGTAATTAAGCGTATTCAGAAAATCCTCTCTTCAGGCTCGGATAAATTCGAGACTGTTATTAGGAAAAAAGACGGCTCCCTATTACCTGTTGAGATTGGAATTAGGTATGACAGGGAAAACGAACAGATGTATGTCTTCGTCAAAGATATTACAGTCAAAAAAGAGCTTGAAAAATCCCAGTACACTCTAAAAGAGATTATTTCCGAAAAACAGAATCTGATAGAGGAATTAAATTCAACACTTTCAAAAATAAAAACTCTTAACTCTCTCCTGCCAATTTGCACATGCTGCAAAAATATCCGAAACGATACAGGATACTGGGAAAAATTGGAAGATTATATTAAAACACGCACAGATATAAACTTTTCACACAGCCTCTGTCCTGAATGTGCTCAAAAACTATATCCTGAATTAAAAACTTAAAAAAAACAAGATTCTCAGATTTATCAGGAAACCATCGAGATTAATTGAAAGAAAGTCATAATCCCTGACATATGTAATAAATTTTTAACACTTTCTGATGGATTTATTATTATAGGCTTAGTTTTATTTATCAAATGTTGCTTTTTTGCAATGATAACCAATTTTCTAAGGCCGCTAACGCTCAAAGATGTGACATTCTTCATGTCGTACTCCAGTTTCTAAAGCTCATATCCATTAATGGCTTGGTCGAACAGAGCAGCCGACCTTGCATCAAAGTCACCATTCAGCTCTACTTTGTAAAAGTCTTCTTCTTTTTTTACTGATATGTCTAGCATGGTTTACCTCTCTTTAAATGATTTTTTATTTTCCCTCAGAGTTTCTCAAGTTTTAAGCAGCAATTACCATGCCAAACGAAGAAAATCATTCGTAAGTAATTTATAGTAGTCTGGAAACATAAAAAGTGCTATTTTTAAGAATCAGATATTTGATAGGAAACGGCAAACTTTGCCAGTTATAATGAAACATTGCCAAAGCTTGCCGCCTTAAGTGAATTTTGTTTCTTGAAGCTGAAAGCTAAAATTTAGGCTCTGCAATCTTCTTGCAGCAATTTTATTCGTGCATTATAATGAAATATCTTATTTTCAACGAGTGATCTGTAAGTTCTTATTTTCTCGTTTCTTCTTCTTAGCTTCTTTTGTTTTTTGAATAATCGCGTAAAAAGATGGGATTAAAATTGTACCAATAACACCTGTTGCCAAGGCGCCGCCAAATACAGCAGTTCCTAGAGATTGCCTGCTTGCGGCTCCGGCTCCACTTGCTATCACCAAAGGTAGGACTCCCAACAAAAATGCTGATATCGTCATTATAACTGCTCTGAACCTCAAATTTGCGGCTTTCGTAGCAGCTTCCATTATGGAACTTCCTGATTCTCTCTCTTTTTTAGCAAATTCTACGATAAGAATAGCAGTCTTAGCCGCAAGACCAAAAACAAGTACGAATCCAATCTGAGCATAGATATTGTTATCTATCCTTGCAATGGTTATAGCAATCAGCGCTCCGATGAAGCCTATTGGGACAGAAAGCATTACTGCCAAGGCTAATGTCCAGCTTTCGTACTGAGCTACCAGAAAGAGATATATAAAAATAATAGCCAGAATAAATATAAGAATGACAATATTTCCAGCTAAGATTTCCTGATATGCTGTACCAGTCCAGGAATAAATCATCCCCTCAGGCAGATCGTCTTTAGCAATCTTTTCCATTGCTTTAATTGCCTCTCCTGAACTGTATCCTGATGCAGCTGAGCCATTAATAGTTGCCGAAGGTAACATGTTATAGTGATAAATTACTTCTGGTTCAAATATTTTTTTAACATTTACCAGCGTTCGCAATGGAATCATTTCTCCATTTTCATTTCTCACATATAGATTGCCTATATCATCTTTATTTTTTCTGTATTGAGCCATTGCCTGAACATATACTTTATAAGTCTTTCCAAACTTATTAAAATCATTCACATAAATTGATCCGAGATATGCCTGTAATGTAGTAAATACATCAGATAACCCTAACCCTAGTTTTTTTACCTTTTCTCTGTCAATATCAAGATAAATCTGAGGGACACTTGCTCTGTACATGCTGTAAGCAAATGCTACAATAGGAGTCTGCATTGCGCTGTTTACTACTGAATTAACTACTTCATATAACCTTTTAGGATGATTTCCTGTAGTATCCTGAAGAACAAGCTCGAAACCTCCTGTTGTTCCTAATCCTGAAATTGGAGGAAGCACAAATGCAAATACACTAGCTCCCGGGACTTCTTCAGCTATCGTTCTATTTATATTCTGCGTTATTGCGTCAGAAGACTGTTCTTTTAGTTTTCGTTGATCCCAGGGTTTTAACATTGCTATGATCATAGCATTATTTGAACCGCATGAATTTGAAAGCATAGAGTAGCCATTAACAGCCTGTACATCTTGAATTTCTTTTATTTTTAGCAAAATATCTGTAATCTTGTGAACTACAGAGGAAGTTCTTTTAAGGGAAGCGTTATCTGGCAATTGAACATTCAACATTATGACTCCATGATCCTCAGCGGGCAAGAAACCTGTCGGAGTATTTGTGTACATAAAATATATGGAGCAAAATAAGAGAAGCATGAAAATGATGATTGTCTTTGGTCTGGCAAGAGTAAAACTTACAATGCAGTTATAATATCTTTTTATTGAGTCAAAGATTCTGTTAAACCATATAAAAAATTTTGATTTTGTACTATGTTCATTTGTAAGCAATGTCGCGCATAACGCCGGGCTAAGAGTTAACGCGTTAATCGCTGAAATTCCCACAGCAACAGCGACAGTTATTCCAAACTGCCTGTATAGCTCTCCTGTAATCCCTGGCAGGAATGTTACAGGTAGAAACATGGCCATAAGGACTAAAGTAGTTGCTACTACAGGCGAAGTTACCTGAAGCATTGATTTTTTTGTTGCCTCTTTAGCAGAAAGTCCCTCTTCAGACATTATTCTATGGACATTTTCTATCACAACGATTGCGTCATCTACTACTATTCCTATTGCCAGGATTAACCCAAAAAGAGTTACTGTATTAATACTATACCCAAAAGCCATAAGAACCGCGAATGTCCCTATAAGTGATACAGGCACAGCTAAAGTGGGAATAAGAGCAGCTTTCCAATTCTGCAAAAATAGAAATGTTACAAAAATTACCAAACATACAGCTATAATCAAGGTTTTTATTACTTCTTTAATTGATAGCCTTACATAAGTAGTTGAATCATATAGTATATTAACAGCAATCCCCTTGGGGAACTGTTTCGAAAGAGTATCGAGCTTTTTATAAACATGATCTACTACTTCAAGAGCGTTAGATCCTGGCAATTGATATATAGCCAATAGCGCGCATGGTTTTTTATTGAGTTCTCCAAAAGCATTATAAGAATAAGATCCAAGCTCAACTCTTGCTACATCTTTGACTTTGACTATGCTGCCGTCTGAGTCCTCTCGTAAAATCATATTCTTGAATTCTTCAACATTGGATAATCGCCCTTTAGCTCGTATCGTATATTGAAGTTTCTGGTTACTTGCTGAAGGTTCAGATCCCACTACTCCTGCAGCAACCTGAATATTTTGTTCTTCTATTGCCTTAAGAACATCTCCTACGGTAAGATTCAAACTGGTAAGTTTATCAGGATCCAACCAGATTCTCATAGAATAGTCCTGCCCCCCTAGAAGTGTGGCATCTCCTACTCCAGGAACTCGCATCATCTCATCTCTAATATTCAGAGACGCATAATTACTGAGAAATATCCCATCATGTTTTTCATCAGGAGAATAAATGTCTATAATAGCTAGCATATCCGTTGATTTAGCTTTTACAGTAACTCCTTGTTTTGTAACAGTATCAGGTAGGGAAGAAAGAGCCTGGGCAACACGGTTTTGTGTATTTACCGTATTTATATCATGATCTGTTCCTATGTTAAATGTAACATCAATACTTGCTGAACCATCATTTGAAGAAGTTGAAGACATATATAACATATTCTCAACCCCGTTGATTTGTTCCTCGAGAGGAATTACAACAGTTTGTTCTACAGTTGACGCATCAGCTCCAGGGTAGTGAGTTGAAACATTTACCACTGGAGGAGTTATTTCCGGATATTGTGCTACAGGCAACATTGCGATCGCAATCAGGCCTGCGAGTACTATCAAAATAGAAACAACGAATGCAAATTTGGGTCGCTCTATGAAAAAATGACTGAACATGCTTTTCCTTTTTATATTACTGCTTTAGATTATTTTCATCCATTCTTATCGCTGTCAATTATAGGATTAACAGTCACACCTTCTTTCACCTTCTGTATTCCTTCTACGATTATTTGTTCTCCTTGCTGTACGCCAGAAGTAACAATATAATATGTCTCGAATTCGTCTTTGACCTCAATGTGTCTTAGTTCTACTTTTTTATCCTTATTAACCACATATAAGAACTTCCCTGATTGATTCTCCTGAACAGCATCCTGTGGAACAAGAAGAGAGTTTACCGGGTTTGCCTGAGACAACATGACTTTGACATAAGCACCAGGAAGAATCAGGTGATTCGGATTGGAGAAAAGAGCTCTTAAGTTAATTGTTCCTGTCGTTTTGCTGATATTGTTATCTACAAAGTATATCCTGCCTTCAAGAGGATATTCTGTTCCATTTGAGAGAATAAGCTTAGGCACAACATTCTGACTTTTTAACTCCTTATTTATATTTGTTATCTCGCCAGGATCTTTTTTATCTCTTTGAAGGGCGCTGACTAATAAATCTTCGCTGATTGAAAATTGAATTTCTATTGGATCTATCATGGCTAAAACGCCAAGGGGTTTGCTTGAAGAGCCTACAAGATTCCCCACATCATAATTTGAAGCGCCAAGTTTCCCGTCACACGGAGCAATAACATCAGTATAGCTAAGATTTAAATTTGCTGTCGCAAGTTCTGCTTTGGCTTTCAATAAAGCCCCTTCCATAGAATATTTTGTTTGAGTTGCTCTATCCATGTCTTGTTGGCTTGTAGCATTTGATTTGATTAGTTTTTCCTGTCTTTCATATTCTATTTTTGCATCAGTGTAATTTGCTTCAGCTTGAAGGAGATCACCTTGCGCTGAATTACAATCGGCCTGGTATTGATCTTTCTCAATTACAAAAATAATATCGCCTTTTGAAACATAGGAACCATCCTCAAAATTTTTCTTGACAAGAAAGCCCGTGACTCTTGCGCAGAGATCTACTGTCTCTCTTGCAATAGCTTCCCCTATAAAACTCTTAGCAGGAAATATGGGCTTTTCTATTACCTGAGTAACAATTACATTTTGAGGCGGACGAGAATGTTTTTCTTTAGTACATGCACAAAGAACTATTAAAGCCGTCATCAACATAATGCATGCTAAGTTTAATTTAAAAAAGGATCCATGCCCAATCATATATTCTCCTATATTATTTTTGATTTGTTAATCTCTTTATTAAGCGGATCATCATTTAGAGAGTGGAATTTATTTTCATTGTCAAAATGATCAGTATGATAGTAAGTCTAATGAAAAACAGAAAATTTGCATCTTGTCTAAATACAGATTCTGGTAAATAATATACTTCCACTTTCAACTGATTAATTTATCAGGAAACCAAAGAAATTGACATTCTAAATCAATTAAGTTATCCTTCTATTAGGTCAGAAAATTACAGGAAAGAAACTCTTATGAATAATGTTTTATTAAAAGATGGCAACAAATACAGCGGCAACTATGTCGCTACAAAATCTTTCTCTGATAGAGCTGTTATCAATTATGGAAAAGACTTGAACAGTGTTTATAATGAAGCTGTTAAGCGTGGAATAGTTGACCCTGTTGTCTTTTATGTCCCTGAAAAGAATATGGTTCAAATCTACTAATGCCGCTCAAAGACTGCTCATTTATCAGAATCAACCCGGACGATATTCTTCGCCCAGCGCTTCCCATTAAAATTATAAATCCTCACACCGGCAAGAGTTTTATTTCCTACGGCATCATAGACACGGGCGCTGATGAGTGTGCAATACCGGCAGATATTGCATTTATCCTTGGACATAAACTTGAGGAAGGCAACAAGAAAGAGATATCAACCGGCAATTGCATTACTGCAGCCTATTCGCACACGACAAAGTTTGAAGTATATCATCCAGATACTTTAAACTTAGCTCTTACAATAAATGACACACCGATTGACTTCTAGCCTAACTTGAATGTCATTCTTATTGGAGTCAGAAACTTTCTTGGTAACTATATTTTAAATGTTGACTACACAAAAGAGAAGTTTTCTATATTCACCCAACCAAACAAGCGTTATTTCCAAAAAATGGGGAGATAACTATTTTGGGGCTAAAGAGCGTGTCTAAATTGGTGGCGGCTCTCGGACTTGAACCGAGGACCTGCGGATTATGATTCCGACGCTCTAACCAGCTGAGCTAAGCCGCCATTCTTTTTAGGAACTTAAATTTAGTAGATTTGCTTCCAATTGCAAATTCACCTTTAAAAAGAGTCATAATTAAGATTTAAATCTTTTCATTTGGCTCATTCAAATTGATATTGAATAGAAATATCTTAAGATTTACCGTTGACAGTTCACAGTTGATTAAGGTAGGGACGGCTCTCCGTAGCAGTCCGCTGATTTCGGCGCTTTCGGAGAAAGGCGCCCTACCTGCTCTTAATTCAATGGCATTGGTATATAAGTATAATAAAGAGGAGGAAGTATATGGCTCAGATAATAGACGGAAAAGTTATTGCTCAAAAAATTCATGAAGAAACAGCCAAAGAAGCTGCAATTCTAAAGGAAAAACACAATCTTCAGCCCGGCCTTGTAGTAGTACTAATTGGAGAAGATCCAGCCTCGCAGGTTTATGTTAATATGAAAGAAAAAAAATCCAAAGAACTTGGATTTCATTCAGAAAAGATTGTTTTAGACAAAAATGCTACAATGGACGAGGTTCTGAAGCTTATAGATAAACTCAATAAAGACCCGAAAGTTCATGGAATACTTGTTCAGTCACCACCACCTCCACAGATTGACGAAGACAAAGTAATTGAGGCAATTGACCATAGAAAAGATGTGGACTGTTTCCATGCTGTAAATGTAGGCAAAATGCTTATCGGCAAGACTGATGGTTTCTATCCCTGTACCCCTTATGGAATAATGAAACTGCTTGAATACAGCAATGTCAACCCATCAGGGAAACATGCAGTAATAATCGGAAGATCAAATATCGTAGGAAAACCCATGATGTCATTGCTCGTACAGAAAGCCAAAGGTGCCGATGCCACAGTGACTGTCTGCCATTCAAGAACTAAAAACATGAAAGAATATACATTGCAGGGGGATATTATTATTGCTGCTATAGGTAAACCTGAATTCCTGAAAGCTGATATGGTTAAGAAAGGAGCAGTAGTAATAGATGTGGGCATCAACAGAGTTGAAGACAAAAGTGCTAAAACAGGTTACAAGCTAGTCGGAGATGTGGCATTTGAAGAAGTCAGCGCAAAAGCTTCTCTTATTACGCCTGTCCCAGGCGGTGTAGGCCCTATGACTATCGCCATGCTCATGCAGAACACTGTCAAGGCATGTAAAATCCAAAATGGAATTAAATTCTAATCATAATATGTTTTATGAAAGTTTATAAATTCCCGACAAAACAGGGAACAGGCATTTCAGCGGCAGAGAAAGGAGCCAACTTTATCAAACAAGCTATTAATGAAAAAGGCTCTGTCAATGTGATACTTGCCACAGGCGCAAGCCAGTTTGAAATGCTTAATCATCTCACCTCAATAAATGGAATTGAATGGAGAAAAGTAACTTGTTTCCATCTCGACGAATACATTGCTCTTCCGGAATCCCATGGAGCAAGTTTCAGAAAATATCTCAGTGAGAGGTTTCTTGAAAAAGTCGGCTCGGTAAAAGCTTTTAACTTTGTTAATGGTTCTGCAGCCAACACGGCAGAAGAGTGCAATAGACTCGAACAACTTATCAAAGCAAGCCCTATTGATGTGGCATTTGTCGGCATCGGAGAAAATGGACATCTTGCCTTCAACGATCCCCCGGCTGACTTTGAGACAGAAAAAGCCTATATAATCGCCGCCCTTGATATGGATTGCAGAAAACAGCAGATGGGAGAAGGCTGGTTTAAAACAATTGAGGAGGTTCCAAAACAGGCAATTTCAATGAGCATAAGACAAATACTTAAAAGCAGACACATCATTGTCACTGTTCCTGACAAAAGAAAAGCAGAAGCAGTTAAAAACACAATCAAATGCGAGGTCAGCAACATGCATCCGTCTTCAATCTTACAAACTCATCCATCGTGTTATATATATCTGGATAATGAATCAGGCTCTTTAATTTAAATAATCTTTCTCTCCCTCTTTTATGATCAATAAATATATTGATTTACAGATAAATGGTTACAAAGGTGTGGACTTTTCGTCCGCTTCTCTCAGCCATGCAAGCTGTGCTCATGCGTTCAGAGAAATTATAAAGAGCCAGACTGTTCTTTTTCTTCCGACAATAATAACAAATCCCATAGAATTGCTGGAAAGAAACCTGAACATTCTCAGCGATGTAGCATCTCTGCCTGAGTTTACGAATCATGTTCCGGGTATTCATCTCGAAGGCCCTTTCTTCTCTGACTCTGAAGCTATCGGAGCGCATAACCCTAAATATGTCCGGAAAGCTGATATAAATATTCTGAAAAGATTAATAAACGCATCTGAAAGAAAAATAAGACTCATCACAGTCGGGGCTGATGTACCGGAAATAGCAAAGCTTATCGAGTTTTCCTGTTCAGAAGGCATAAAAGTTTCTCTTGGCCATCACATGGCGAACTATGAACAAATAAAACTTGCCGCTCAGGCAGGAGCTTCAATCCTCACTCATCTCGGCAACGGCATACCTAACATGGTTCATAGGCACAACAATCCTATCTGGGGGGCTTTGGCAGTAGATGAACTTAAACTCATGATTGTGGCTGACGGGCACCATCTGCCACTTGAAGTTATTAAAGTATTTATCAAGATAAAAGGCATTAAAAATACTATGGTAGTCAGTGATGCTGCGCCTCTTGCAGGGCTGCCTCCTGGGAAATATAAAACGCTGGGAAATAATGTTATCCTGAGAGAGGACGGCAAACTTTTTAATCCGGAAAAAGAGTGCCTTGTAGGTTCTTCGGCCACAATGGCGAACTGCATTGATTTTCTATCTCGAACCGGCAAGTTCACAGAAGATGAACTATACAAGCTGGGATATTCTAATCAGTTGGGAATTTTAAACCCAGAAATAGCAGTTGAGTCGCAACTACTTAGTTAACTTCGAATTGCAGTGGTCATCACAGCCGCATCTCTTTTCCTAGTACTTACAGCTTACTAGCCAACTGCAAAATCTGGGATCAACGGTCAACCATACAATTTGATTGTATGTAATTTTTGAAATCAACCGGAGAATTTTCTATTTCCGATATTGAGTTGCCCTGATTTAAAAATCAGCTAAAATTTCTTAATATTGAAATTACTTTCTGAACAAAACCTGCCTCTTTAAAATAGGAGAGATGTATGAGTTTGCCGATTCTCAATAATGCTGTTTATAAAAACCGACAGGATTATCCGATAAGAGTTCTTCAGTTTGGCGAAGGAAATTTTCTGAGATGCTTCGTCGACTGGATGATTAACAGAATGAATAAAGAGTGCAGTTTCAATTCATCCGTAGCAGTTGTTCAGCCTCTGGACAGAGGAAATATCGACTCACTAAACAAACAGGATTGCTTATATACTGTTTACCTGAAAGGCCTTCAGGAAGGCCAGGCAATTGTTCAAAAAGAAGTTATAGATGTTATAAAAAATTGCATAAACCCATACTCTGATTATGAAGCTTATTTAAAGTTGGCGGAAATAGAAACACTTAGATTCGTTGTTTCCAATACTACAGAAGCAGGCATTGAATACAGCGAAAGAGATTCTTTTAATGACGATCCGCCCAAAACATTCCCTGCAAAACTGACTGCGTTTCTGTACAGAAGGTTCATGAAATTCGAAGGAGATTCCCGGAAAGGGCTGATAATAATGCCGTGTGAGCTCATTGACAATAATGGAACGCAGCTTAAAAAAATTGTTTTTAAGTATGCTCTATTGTGGAAATTGGGAACAGAATTTTCCAACTGGCTGGAAAGCGCTAATGTCTTCTCCAATACGCTTGTAGACAGGATTGTGCCGGGATTCCCGAAAGACACAGCTCAGGAGTGCTTCAATGAACTTGGCTATATTGACAATTGCATGGTACATGGCGAAATCTTTCATTTGTGGGTAATAGAGGATAAAGATAGAGTTATTCGCAAGGAAATACCTTCAGAAAAAGCAAAACTCAATATACTCTTTGCCTCAGACATCACTCCTTACAAAAAGAGAAAAGTCGCAATTCTCAATGGCGCGCACACAGCTATGACTCCGGTTGGCTTTCTTGCCGGCATTGATACTGTAAGAGAAACAGTCGAACATCCTGTGTTTGGTAAATTTGTAAAGGATGTTATTTACGATGAAATTATTCCGACAATCAATCTCAGCAAGGAAGAGCTGGAAGATTTTGCGCAAAGCACTTTGAATAGATTCAAAAACCCATACATAAAGCACCTCCTCTTTGATATATCATTGAATTCAACTACAAAATACAAAACAAGAAACCTTCCGGCCGTTCTGAAAGATATTAAAATAAACAAGGGGAAACTGCCCAAAAAACTTCTCTTCTCATTTGCCGCGTTAATTGCTTTCTATAGGGGTTTAAGGGATGACGGCATAAAATACCAACCCAAAGAGAGCCCTGAATTCATTGAAATGTACGCTCAACTTTGGAGCTCCTATTCCGGAACTCAAAAAGACATAACAAGAATCGTAAAAACAGTTCTTGGCATGAAAGAGCATTGGGAAGTAGACCTTAACTCTATACCCGGGTTTGAGGAACAAGTTTCCGGATATCTCTATAACATTGTTACTAAAGGTATAAACAAAGCCATTAAAGAAGTGATGTGAAATGAAATCAGCAATCAGAATAAACCCGAAAGACAATGTGGCAGTAGCATTGCAGGGACTGGAATCAGGGCAGAGCGTTCAAATTGATGATACCTCAATAATCATAAAAAATAGCGTGAAGAGAGGACATAAATTTGCCGTTACGAAAATTTTAAAAGGAGAAAGCATAATTAAATATTCGATGCCCATCGGCTATGCCTTGCGGGACATCGAAGCTGGAGAACATGCGCATACGCACAATATTAAAACTAAATTGGACGCTCTGGAAACATACAGTTACACTCCTGAATCCGTGAAAAATCTGACTGCGGCAAAAGAACGCACTATTAAAGTCTTCAAAAGAAACAATGCCGAAATAGGTATAAGAAACGAACTTTGGATAATTCCGACAGTAGGATGCACAAACGCAATCGGGGATCAGATTATTAATGAGTTCAAAAAACATGTCAGCCTTGAAGCCATCGACGGCGTTTACATCTTCAAACACCCTTATGGATGTTCTCAATTAGGAGAAGACCACGAGAATACAAAAGTTATCCTGCAGGACATGGTTAAACATCCAAATGCAGGAGGAGTCCTGATACTTGGATTAGGCTGCGAAAATAACCAGGTTTCAGATTTTCTTGAAACTCTCGGCTCTTACGATAAATCCAGAGTAAAAGCCCTTGTAATCCAGGATGTAAAAGATGAAGTTGCCGAAGGAGTACTTCTGCTTAATGAATTATTTATCAATATGATGCTTGATAAAAGGGTAGAAGTTCCCATCTCCTCTCTGCGCGTCGGCCTCAAGTGCGGAGGTTCAGATGGTTTTTCAGGAATTACAGCCAATCCTCTTATCGGCAGATTTTCAGATTACCTCGTTGCTGCAGGCGGCACCAGCGTGCTTACGGAAGTGCCGGAGATGTTCGGCGCTGAAACAATTCTGATGAACAGAGCCAAAGACGAAGCAACCTTTAAAAAAATCGTAACTCTTATTAATGATTTTAAAAACTATTTCAAGAGACACGGCCAAACTATCTATGAAAACCCCTCTCCCGGCAACAAGGAAGGCGGTATATCTACTCTTGAAGATAAATCAATGGGATGCACCCAGAAAGCAGGCTCGTCAAAGGTCGTCGATGTCCTTAACTACGGCGAAAAGATAAAAAGACAGGGGTTAACTCTGCTTTATGCTCCCGGTAACGACCTTGTAGCCTCTACGGCACTCGGAGCAGCCGGCTGCCATATGGTTCTTTTTTCAACAGGAAGAGGAACTCCTTACGGCACATTTGTTCCAACTGTGAAAATTTCTACAAACACGGAACTATTTGAGCGCAAACCCAACTGGATAGACTTTGACTCCGGCTGCCTTCTCAATAATAAAAACTTTGAAGAGCTTACTGAAGAATTTATTGATTACATAGTCGAAGCAGCTAGCGGGAAATATGTAAATAACGAAAAGAACAACTTCCGAGAAATAGCTATCTTTAAACAGGGCGTAACTCTTTGATTTCAATGCTTATGGGTAGGGACGATTGTCCCCACTTATCAACGGACGCCTCGGTAGGGCGACTTTCTCCGAAAGCGCCGAAATCAGCGGACGCCTCGGAGAGGCGTCCCTTCCCACAAAAAACAATATAACGACAAGTCCAAATGAGTCCTTCATTCATTGGTTTAGTGTCATCCTTGTTTCCATCGGATCAAAATTTCAGAATTTATCTATCCAGCCGCCGGCAATGAGTTGTTCGCCTCTATAGACAGCCAAGGCCTGACCCGGAGTAACAGCTCTCAATGGTTCAGCCAGATCAACTTTAACTTTACTATTGTCAAGTTTGGCAACCAAAGCCTTCTGAGGAGTTTGCCTATAGCGTGTCTGAATTTCACATTCTAATGAATTTTCATCAAAATCGATATAGTTCATTTTGCTGGCAGTAAAAGAGCGCACAAGTAGAAGATTATGATCACAGCTTACTAAGACATTTCCTGAAATCGGGTCAATCTTTGTTACAAAGGCAGGTTCTCCCAAGGCTACGCCCAGCCCTCTTCTCTGACCTATGGTGAAATTCTCAATACCATGGTGTCTGCCAAGAATCTTGCCGTGGACATCTACGATATTGCCTTCTTTTGAAGGATAACTGAATGATCTTGAAAGAGTCTGAGCAAAAGTTTCTCCCTTGTACCCGAAGCAGGCATCCTGGCTTTCTTCTTTTTTGGCATTTGGAAGTGACAGCTCTGACGCAATCTTTCTTACTTGAGTTTTTGTTAATTCTCCCAGAGGCATATATGAAAAATCGATTTGCTCCTGAGTCAGCCCACAAAGAAAATAGGTCTGATTTTTATTGTCATCAACTCCCTTGAATATTTTGGTTTTCTGATTTTCTTCTCTCCTTATTATCGCGTAATGGCCTGTAATTATGCCTTCTGCCCCAATGTCTTTTGCAAACTTCATAAGAGCTCCGAATTTAAGGTAATAATTACATAGCACACACGGATTTGGAGTTCTGCCTGAAACATATTCGGTTAGAGCATGCCTAAGTACTTTTTCCCTGAACTCTTCTCTCGTATCTATAAAATAATGTTTAATACCAAGTTTATCGGCCGCCAATCTTGCCTGAAGGTTGTCGTCCAGCCCGCAGCAAGCCTTAGCCTTCTCTTTCGTATCGTCACAATTTTTCATTTTGAGAGTTGCAGCAATTACCTTGTGCCCGGCATTGACATAAATTGCAGCAGCCACTGAAGAATCGACTCCACCGCTCATTGCGGCAACAAATATTTTCTGTGTAGTCATGTTATATAATTCTAAAGCTTTTCTTTTAAAGAATAATTTATTACGATACGATTTTTCTTAGAACTTCAATCGTAAAATCTATCTCTTCAATAGTAGTTTGCAAACCGAATGAAAAGCGTATGGTTCCAAGCTGTTCAGAGTCTGTCAGTGCCATTGCTTTAAGAGTCCTTGATGTTTCCAGGCTGGCAGAACCGCAGGCAGAACCGGAAGAAACACATATTCCATTGAGATCAAGCTTTACTAAAAGTGATTGGCTGTCTGAACCAATAAAACTGATATTGGATGTATTCGGCACTCGTGGAACTCCAGAGCCATTTATTTTTACCGGCAAATTCAGATTTAAGATTTTTTGTTCAAACAAATCCCTGATTTTAAGCAGTTTAATCGAGTTTTCTGAAAGATTGTTTTTTGCAAGTTCTGCGGCTTTGCCAAAACCTACTATAGCAGGAACATTTTCTGTACCTGAACGAAGTTTTTTCTCCTGCCCTCCTCCATGAATCAGAGGCGAAAGAGAAAGTCCCCGTTTTATAAATAGCGCGCCAATTCCTTTGGGAGCGTAAATTTTATGACCTGAGATAGACAATAAATCAATTCCTAAATCATTTACCTCCAAAGGGATTTTACCGGCAGCTTGAACCGCATCTGAGTGCAGGAGAATTCCTTTATTCTTTGCTATAGAGGAAAGTTCTCTGACATTTTGTATTACACCGGTTTCATTGTTTGCCAGAATAATTGAAATAAGAATAGTTTTGTCAGTGATGGCCTTTTCCAGGCTTTCTTTGCTAACAATCCCGTTCGAATCTACGCTCAGGTATGTAATATCAAACGAGCGTGATTCGAGGAATCGGCATGTATTATAGACAGAACTGTGTTCCGTAGAAGTTGTTATAATGTGATTGCCCTTTGATTTAATTTTGTCGGCAATTCCAATTATGGCTGTGTTATTTGATTCGGTACCGCTTCCTGTGAAAATAATTTCATCAGCTTTTGCGCCGATTAAGGAAGCAAGCTGCATCCGCGCTTTATCAATAGCTATTTGGGCTTGCTGTCCAAAAGAATGAGAGCTTGACGGATTACCAAAATGCCCGGCGAAATATGGAAGCATCGCTTCCATAACTTCATCTTGAACTGGAGTGGTGGAATTGTAATCCAGAAAAACTGATTTTGCTTCTGTGTTCATTTGTAGGGAACATTGTTCATGCGATTATAACCTTACTGACTTAATTGCAGAGCCTGGTCTATGTCCGAAATTATATCTTCTATATCTTCTATTCCTACAGAAATTCTTATCAGACCAGGCGTTACTCCTGCTACTAATTTGGCTTCCTCAGAGAGCTGCTGATGCGTCGTAGAATCAGGATGTATCACAAGAGTCCTGGCATCTCCTACATTAGCCAGATGTTTTGCCAGTTTGACATTATCAATAAACTTTCTGCCAGCAGCGCTCCCCCCTTTTATTTCAAAGGTCATAACCGATCCAAATCCTCCTTCAAGATATTTTGAAGCTATATCGTGATAAGGATGATCAGAAGAACCAGTATAATTTACTGCTGTAATCAGCGGATGTTTTTTAAGGAACTGAGCAAGTTTAACTGCATTATCACAATGTCTGTATATCCTTAGAGCAAGTGTTTCCAGCCCTTGAATTGTATTAAAAGAGTTTGTCGGGCTCGGGCACATTCCTATATTCCTCATTCCCTGGACTCTGGCTTTAACAATATATGCTATATTCCCAGCTCCCGGAACATTTTTAAGAGCGTCCCAATAGACTATTCCATGATAACTCTTATCAGGCTGGATAAATTCAGGAAATCTCTCCTGAGACCAGTCGAATTTTCCGCTGTCAACAATTACGCCGCCTATCGAATTGCCATGCCCTCCAATCCATTTGGTTGTCGAATGAACTACTATGTCAACTCCATATTTTATAGGTTTGCACAATATTGGAGCAAAGGTATTGTCAATTATAACAGGCAAACCATGCTCATGCGCTTTATCAGTAATACTTTTGAAATCAGGGACATCCCCTTTGGGATTGCCGATTGTTTCAGCATAAACAAGTTTGGTATTGGGTTTAACTGCCTGATGAATTTTTTCAGAGGTGAATTCATCTAAAAATGTCACTTCTATTCCGAATCCGGGAAGAGTATATCTGAAAAGCGTTTCTGTTCCTCCATAGAGAGAACCTGACGAAATTATATGATCTCCGGCTTTCGCGATATTTGTAATAGCCAGAAATATCGCAGCCATTCCGCTTGAAGCAGCCAGAGCACCTGTTCCGCCTTCCAAAGCTGCTATTCTTTTTTCAAGGACATCAGTAGTAGGATTCATCAGCCTTGTATAAATATTGCCAAACTCTTTAAGCGCAAAGAGGTTTGCCGCATGCTCAGACGATTTAAAAACATAACTGGATGTCTGGTAAACAGGAACAGCGCATGCTCCGGTCGCCGGGTCATATGCAAAGCCTTCGTGAAGAGCAATTGTAGAATTTCCGTATTTTGACATAATAAGTTTCCTGTAATTTAATTCTTGAATAAATCAGTCGAGATATATCTTTCTCCGGTGTCGCAAGTAATTACGACTATATTCTTCTCTTTATCATGTTCTCTCTGGGCAATCTTCATGGCTACATACATAGAAGCGCCTGAACTTATTCCTGCAAGTATCCCTTCTTTTTGAGCCATGAGCTTTGCTGTTTCAATCGCATCAGCATCAGTTACAGCAACAATTTCATCAATAAGTTTCCTGTTAAGTACACCAGGAATAAAGCCAGCTCCTATCCCCTGTATGCCATGCTTTCCTGGTTGGCCTCCTGAAAGAACAGCAGATGTTGACGGTTCGACTGCAATTAATCTTATGTGAGGATTCTTTTCTTTAAGATACTTACCAGCTCCTGTTATTGTCCCTCCTGTGCCTACACCTGCGATAAAATAATCTACTTTGCCATCCATATCTGACCAGATTTCAGGGCCGGTAGTTTCATAATGGATCTTAGGATTTGAAGTATTATTAAATTGCTGCGGCATAAAAGCCCCCGGTATGTCCGCGCAGAGTTTTTCAGCCATTTCTACAGCTCCTTTCATACCTTTAGCTCCATCTGTAAGAGCAAGCTCAGCGCCAAAGTGTTTCATAAGTTTCTGCCTTTCGACAGACATAGTTTCAGGCATAGTTATTATAAGTCTGTAGCCTCGTGCGGCAGCTACCATAGCAAGACCAAGCCCTGTATTTCCGCTTGTAGGTTCAACTATCACAGCTCCAGGTTTTAGCAGGCCTTTTTTTTCAGCGTCATTAATCATGCTTACGGCTATTCTGTCTTTTACGCTTGAAGTGGGATTATAAAATTCAAGCTTTGCAAAAATTGAGCTTGAACTTGTCACAAGACGATTAATTTTTAGAAGCGGTGTATTGCCCGTTATCTGGCTTATGTCGTTAAAAATTTTCATATTATGTATTCTCCTTCTTTGCTATTATTAAGAAATTTTTCCATTATCAGTTCCATATTTATCTCTGAAGCTAGTTTTTGTATCGACTTTTCAAAAAGTTTCCAGACTTTTAGTCCTTTACAAGGTTCCATGGAATAATTTTTTCTGCCTGTTTCGTCAGACTTTGTAAAATCGATTTTACCTTCATATGCTTCAATAATGTCCAAAAGGAAAATTTCTTTTGATTCCCTGTTTAAAATATAACCTCCCTTTGAACCTCTTAGAGTTCTTATTATTCCGGAAGCTGTGAGAGGAATCATGATTTGTTCTACATAAGATTCTGAAATATTCTGAAGTTGGGCTATAGCTTTACCTGTAACAGGAGTTTGGGAATCATCTGAACATAACTGGATAAGAACACTAAGTCCATATTTTGTCTTGACTGTAAGCTTCATTAAAAACCTGAAATTTATATTATATATATACTATATTAATTATATAGTATTAAATCTTAAAGACAAGAATATGAAATGATTTTCTAAAAAAGAAAAAGCGCAGTGAGTAACTGCGCCTTAAAAATCTAATGTAATCTCAGATTATAATGAGAAATTAAATAGAATCATAAATGGGATAAATCCATCAGACATATAGTTAATGAGCCCTATTTGAAGCGCCTTTGAAGCAGCTCTTCCAGGAACATTTAAGTCATCATCAATATTGAGTACTCCGAGCTGGAAACCATCAAAGTTTGAACTTGAATTAATAGCGCCGAATTGCGCGCCCTTACCATTAATAGTATTGACATTGACCGCAGCAAACTGATATGCGTTGCAGTTAGCATCAGCTGCGTTCAAAACACCAATCTGTACTCCGGCTGATTTTGAAAACCAGTTTGCGGCTCCAATCTGCACTCCCCCGTAATTATCTCCCCAATTCAGGTAAGCAAGCTGAACTCCGCTTCCGCGATAGTTATTATAAATAAGTATTGCTATCTGCAAACCATTGACATTTCTTGATTGTGAGGCTAAAGCCAATTCAAATCCATTTACAACCTGATTCGTACCACTGTCATTCCAACTGAAAGGAACACCAAATTTAACACCATCTACATTGTAGCTGTCCGGCCAGTTAGTCACTCCGGGCCATACAGAAAACTGAATAGGAGTCCATCCTGCCCCTTCATTAGCCGCATTAGAAGTTGTAATAAAAGTTGTTAGCCCCAGCGCAACTATTGCGCCAAGCAATAATTTCTTCATATCCTCTCCTTATTTTTTTATAATTTGTGAATTTTTAGATATTAATGAAGCTAGATTCGATTCTAAAGTATACTTATTTTTTTGCAACAGGTAAAATTATAAATTAATAAAACAAAATTGGATTTCAGATTATAAAATCACCTTTTAAGTACTTTGGGAATTTTGATATAAAATGTGGTTCCGCCGGATTCATCTGATTCAAAATAAACAGAGCCTTTCAGAAAGTTTTCTCCTATCAGTTTCATGCTGTATGTGCCGATGCCCCTATCGCTTCCTTTAGTGGAGAAAAACCGTTTAAAAATCTGCAGTTTAACTTTTTCAGGCATAGCACTTTCATTTTTTACAGAGAACTTAACATTCTCGCCTTCTTCAATGCAATTTAATTCTACCTTTTGACCTTTTTTACTAGCCTCCAATGCATTCTTTGTCATGTTCCCAATTACTCTCATCAAAAGAGCTTCATCAGTAACGATAAGCAAATCTTTCGCATTCAGAGATATTTTGATAGTTTTCCCATGGGAAACTTCATGGGCCAGATAAAGCGCATACACGGATTTAAGAATTTTTAAAGTTGAAGCATGACAGGGAGATACGCTTACATCACCCTTTACTATCATATTTAATTCGCGCTGCCGTTCAATATCTGCTACAAGCCTTCCGGACGCATCTTTCAACAATTTAGCATAATCTGTGCAGGCCTCCGAGTTATGGCGTGTAAAAATAATTTCGCTTAATCCTGAAATGCCGCCTGCGATATTGGCAATATCATGAAAAAATATTTTCTGCAAACTTGAGTAAAGCTTTTCCATGCTGATATCTACAAGCCAATATCCTACAAATACTTGTCCTGAAATCTCAATTTTTTCAGCCGTAACCCTAAAATTCAAAGCAGTATTATCTTTTCTGATAATTGAACATTCACCTTCATTCGCAAACGAGCTATTGATGGCGCGCAAGATAGTTTGCGTACCCCCGCAGTATCTACAATATTCTGAAGTCCCACATCCTCCCTCTTTATTGACATCTGAATATATGCAGCGCAACGATTCTCCTACCCTTAGGCCAATAATGGAGGTGAAATCAGGAATTCCTGTCAAAATACTAAAACTCTTATTAGCAAATAAAATCTGTCTATAACGGTTAAGAATAAGCAAATGTATAGGCGATTTGTCAACTATTTTCTCAAAGCCTCTGCCCTCACTGAATAAAACAGCCTGTTTTTTCACTTCTTCCAGAGGCAGCCTTTCAGCATCTGCAAAAAAAGTTTTAATATTTCCTTTATTAGGAATTTTCATCAAATTAGTTGTTCTCTGCGGGATTTATTACTTTAGGGATTTTTATATAAAATGTGGTTCCATTGGTTCCGTCAGATTCAAAATATACAGAACCTTTCAGAAAATTTTCCCCTATTGCCTTCATTATATAAGAACCGAAACCTCTATCAGCATTCTTAGTAGAAAAAGAGCGTTTAAATATCTGCAGCTGGACTTCTTTAGGCATGTGCTTTTTATTTGATACAGAAAATATCACACTGTCAAGATATTCGATACAATTGAGCTTAACTTCTTCTCCGGCATTACTTGCTTCCAATGCGTTCTTAGTCATATTTCCTATTACTCGAAGCAGAAGATTCTGATCTGTAGTCATATTTATGTTTGCGGCGCTGGAGGCTATTACAATTGGCTTGTCTCTGGCGATTTCAAGAATTTTATGGGTTGCTATTATATTCTTAAGCAGGATAACACTTGAAAATTCACTTACAGATAAGTTAAATACGCCATGAAGAATTTTATTAAGCTCACTTTGAGCCTGGATTTCCACAATCAGCTTTTTTGTAGCTTCCTGAAGGGTCTTTGTATATTCGAACCTTAAGTGAGTATTACCTAACCTAAGAAGCAATTCTGTAAGGCTCGAGATTCCTGCTGTAATATTGGCTATGTCGTGAAGAAAAGTACGCTGAAGAGTTCTCTCCATTTTTTCGCTGCCAATTTCAAGCGCTGAAAACGCCACAAACTTTTTATCTTCGATATTAAAAGAAGTAGTCCATACGCGGAGATTGATTACAACATTATTCTTGGTTAGGATCGAACATTCCCCGACATTAGACACCACATTCATAGCTGCCATGATGGTTTTGAGGGCGCCGCACTTTGAGCAGAACTCTGAGGTGCCGCATCCAGCTTCATTTGCATCAGAATAGGCGCAGTTTAAAGCCTCCCCAAACATTTTCCCTATCAAACATTCTTTGTTTTTTACTCCCAGTAGTTCTACCATGCGATTATTTGTAAAAACTATTTGCCTGTTCTCATTTAATATTATAAAGACACAAGGAGTTGAGTCTGAAAAACTCTCAAATAGGCTATTATCTGAAAATAATTTTGATTCCTCCTGAATTTCTTTCATTTCCGAACTCTCAGGCGAAGCAAACGAAGTTTTTGGTTTGACTTCTTCCATATTTATCCGTAACCTCAAGCTAAAGTAATGTAACTTTCTTGACGCAATTATAACTTGAATAGACAATGCATTCTATTAGTAAATAAAGAGTTTTCTTACTTTTATAGCTGAAATATTTTCATAAATACTGATAATGTTAAGATTCAAGACATGCTTTAATTATCAAAATAATACAACCAATAAAGTGGAGGAATATTATGAAGTCTGATATCGAAATAGCTCAGGCAACAAAACTAAAACCAATAGGAGAAATTGCAAAAAGTGCCGGAATTCTAGATAAGGAACTTGAACCCTATGGTCATACTAAAGGCAAAGTTACCCTGGATATACTTGATAGGCTGAAAGGAAAACCTAATGGCAAACTCGTCGTAGTCACAGCAATTAATCCTACTCCATTGGGAGAAGGAAAGACTGTCACAACTATCGGAGCCTCCCTCGGTTTGGCCAAAATAGACAAAAAGGTCTTTACATGCATTAGACAGCCTAGCATGGGCCCTGTTTTTGGAATCAAAGGCGGAGCTGCAGGAGGAGGTTATTCTCAGGTAATTCCAATGGAAGATTTCAATATTAACCTTACCGGAGATATACATGCGATTACTGCTGCCCACAATCTGGGGGCTGCGGCTCTTGATACAAGACTTTATCATGAAGAAAGAAAAGGTTATGAAGATTTTGCCCGCCGTTCAGGACTGAAAGCATTGAAAATTGATAAAGACAGAATTTTCTGGAAACGCGTTGTAGATATAAATGACAGAGCACTAAGAAGTATTGAAATAGGATTGCATGCTCCAGGATCAAATGATAACGATAACGGCATACCAAGACATACTAATTTTGATATTTCAGTAGCATCTGAGCTGATGGCCATACTTGCGCTAGCTGAAAATCTTCAGGATATGCGTAAAAGATTCGGCAAATGCGTAATGGCTCTCAATATCAACGGCGATCCTATTACAGCTGAAGATCTTGGGATTGCAGGTTCCATGACAGTCATCATGAAAGATGCTATAAAACCCACATTAATGCAGACGACAGAACACACTCCATGCTTCGTTCATGCCGGACCTTTTGCTAATATTGCTCACGGCAATTCATCAATAATAGCTGACAGAATCGCGCTTAAACTGGCAGATTATGTCATAACTGAAGCAGGATTCGGTTCAGATATGGGATTTGAAAAATTCTGCGACATTAAAACGAGATATTCAGGGATTAACCCGAATGCTGCTGTAGTTGTTTGCACAGTCCGCGCTCTCAAGAGCCATTCTGGCAGATTCAAAATTGTACCTGGAAAACCTCTTGACCCGAAACTTGTTTCAGAAGACCTTGAATCACTTGAGCTCGGACTTGAAAACCTCAAAGCTCATATCGTCAATATTAACAGGTTTGGCATACCTGCGGTTGTAGCAATAAACAAATTTGCTACTGATTCCGATAAAGAAATAGCTTTCCTCAAAGAAAAAGCTCTTGAGTTCGGAGCATATAGAGTAGCTGTAAGCCAGGTTCACGGACTAGGCGGTGAAGGAGGAAAAGATATAGCTCAAGCAATAGTTGAAGCCTGTGACGCACCTTCAAAATTTAAAATGCTTTATGAGGATAAACTCTCATTAATTGATAAAATAAACATAATATCTAAAGAAGTTTACAGTGCCGGAGGGGTAGAATTTTCCGAACTGGCATTAAAACAACTTGAATTCTTCCAGAAAAGCTATGGTCATCTTCCTATTTGCATGGCCAAAACGCAATATTCTCTTTCGCATGACCCAAATATGAAAGGTTGGCCTAAGAATTACTCGATTCCAGTCAGAGAAGTTTTTCTATCTGCGGGAGCCGGTTTTATTTATGTACTGACCGGATTAATTTCAACTATGCCGGGATTAGGGACAAATCCAAGTTACACTAAAGTCGATATTGATGAAAAAGGCAATATAATAGGCTTGTTCTAAAGCACTCGGGGATTCATTCTCCTATCTTTGAAAAGCAAAAGCCCGAAAATTATTTCGGGCTTTTTATTCTAGTTAAACAGTTATTAACTTACTTTGCTACCGGGCACTTGAGAGTGTCAAAAGTCTTCTTATTGATGAACTTTGTGAGGTTTGTTCCATCATTGTCTTTAGCTCTGATAGCATAGCGTTCTTGAACTCCGCCAGCAGTTTTTCTCTTGTAGATAACCTTTGCGCATTTATCTTCTGCAACTGTTACTGATTCGCGTTTCTTTACATTGTAGAATTTCTGTCCTGCCATGTTAATCTCCTTTTTTAATTATTTAGGCGGGTTTAAATGAACTCAAATTGTATGTCCTTGAGTAATCTTAATTCTAGGCAAATGTTAATTCAACAACCATTTAATAACTTTTTATTAAAAATTTAACTTTTTAGTATTTCTCATAACTCTTGGGAAAACAAACTTCTTACCTGTTGCAAGAATTGTCAGGAGGTTTACTTCATTTCTGATCTTCATCACATCATTGAAACTACAGCTTCAGCAAAGTCAGAGCAGGAAAGTTCAGTCGAATCGCGCATAAGTCTGGCAAAATCACAAGTCACATTTTTTGAAGAAATACATTTTTCTATGGCGTTAAGAAGAATATCAGCAGCTTCATTCCAACCGATATATCTTAACAGCATCTCTCCTGACAAAGCCAGGGAACAAGGATTAGCCATGTCAAGCCCGGCAAGCTTAGGAGCAGTCCCATGCGTAGCTTCAAAAACAGCGAAACCTGTCTTGTAGTTGATATTACCTCCCGGGGAAATCCCTATTCCCCCAACGCACGCGGCAAGGGCATCGGAAATGTAATCTCCGTTAAGATTCAGCGTAGCAATCACATCATATTCATCAGGACAAATCAATATATCCTGAAGAAAAGCATCACAAATACAATCTTTGACAAGTATTTTCCCCTCAGAAGCTTTTCCATTGCAATCAGGAGAGCAAACTGCGTATTCTGAAAATTCCTTTCTGACTAGTTCATACCCCCAATCCCTGAAAGCTCCTTCAGTAAACTTCATTATATTGCCTTTATGAACAAGCGTGACATTTCTGCGTCTGTGTTCAATAGCATATTTAACTGCGGCTCTTACTAGTCGCTCTGTTCCTTCTCTAGAAACAGTCTTGATTCCAATCCCGGCAGTTTCCGGAAAACGAATTTTCTTAACTCCCATTTCTTTTTGAAGGAAATCAATTACTTTCTTAGCTTCAGGAGAAGAAGCCTGCCATTCTATTCCGGCATAGATATCTTCTGAATTTTCTCTAAAAATGACCATATCAGTAAGATCAGGTCTGAGCACAGGAGAAGGCACGCCTTTGAAATACCTTACAGGCCTAAGACAGACATATAAATCTAACATTTGCCTCAATGCTACATTTAAAGAACGAATACCTCCTCCCACTGGAGTTGTTAGAGGTCCCTTTATAGCTACAATATACTCTTTCAGGGCATCTAAAGTTTCCTGAGGAAGCCATGTATCTACTCCATAAATGTCGTTGGATTTTTCTCCCGCGTATACTTCCATCCAGGAAATTTTTCTACTTCCATCATAAGCTTTTTCTATTGCAGAGTTCCACATAAGCATACTGGCTTTTGTAATTTCAGCTCCAATCCCGTCTCCTTCAATATAAGCAATGACAGGATTGCTGCTTACATTTAACGAACCGTCTTCATTAACTGATATCTTGTCTCCTGATGGAACTTTAATGTATTTGTAGAACATACAAAATCCTTATTTAGAAGTTATTGACTTAAAGCACATATTTCCCAAAAATGAAAAGAATCATTACTATACTATTATGAAAACAGTGCAGCAAGATTGACGGATAAAGGGAATTGTTTTTAATAAATAAATACTGCAACACCAAACCAAGCATGAATAAAGGTATTATCTGAACAGCCCCTCCATGCATACAAGCAAAGATGAAAGATGTCATAATTATGGATACATTTGAACCGAATATTCTTGCCATAAAGGTAAAAACAACTCTTCGAAAAGCAATCTCTTCTACAACAGGAGCTATAAAAACAGAGAAAATAAATATAACAATTATTCCTTTGTAATCAGAATTTTTAAGAAGTTCAAGGATAGGCGAAGAGCTAAAGTCATAGCCAAAAGCTTTGAATATGAAATAACTCAGAGCTGCAGTAATAATTAGCGGAACAATAATTTTAAGTTCGAGCCTGAAAGTTTCTAGGATATAGGCTTTTCTCCAGTTAATTAACATAAGTTTTTCTTTAATAGCAATTTGCTTATAGGCAAGCATCGGAGTCAAAAGCGATCCTATAATCAAAAGAAACTGGAATGGCAATATACTAGAAATAATTTTTATTGTGCTATGAGATTCAAGGTAAGATTTAACAGCTCCTGTTATATTGAATAAAGGAATAAAATAAATTGCAGTAAACATGCAGATTACCAAAATTGGACAGGATATTTCCACCCATCTGTCTTTATCATCATCTGTAATGTAATTAGGATAAAAGCGCACAATTATTTTCTTGAGCTGTAAAGAAAAATGCGAGTCTCTCCGCCTGGCAGATGAAATACTTCAGATAAGAACCAGGCAAAACCATATTTAGAAGAGATTGTTTCAACTTCAGATTTAAGCGTTTCAATCCTGGCAGGCGTTTGATAGAGAATATAATTGCCGGATTGAGTTAAAAGATGTTTTGTTCCTCTGAATATTTTTACTGGCTCGGAGACGGCTCTGGCAGTTATAAAATCAAACTTTTTAGATAATTTTATTTCGTTTGATCTTCCCGTAATTACTTCAAGATTTTTGAGCTGAAGTTTTTCAGAAGCCATTTTGACAAAGGTGGTCTTTTTCCCAATAGAATCTATAGCTGTAAAAATCTGGTTGGGATACATAATCGAAAGAACAATAGACGGAAATCCTGCTCCGCATCCGATATCAGCAATCGTTTTCGAAGACTCAATAACTTGTGAGAAATACAGCCCTATGCTTGCAGAATCAGCTACATGCTTGTTCCAATATTCAAATTCATCTTTGATTCGAGTAAGATTATATTTCAAATTTTCCTGATACAGTAATTCTTTAAGGTCTGTAAGTTTCTGAATAATGGTCTCACTGACAGAAACTTTGCATAAATTCAAAAATATTGCTATTCTATCATCCATATTTTAGAGAAACTGTATCAGCGCGGCATATAAACTGATAAGCAAATATAGGCCAAAAACTGCCATAATCGATAATTTGAAAGACTTGCTTACACATATCTTCCTTATGAAATCCCTCATATAATGAGGTATTCCTCCAATTACTATAGCAGATGTTCCCATCACAAGAACAAAAACCGAAAACAGCCAAAGCATAGGTATATCTACCGCAAATGACTGTGCCATAAAATAGTGCGAAAGAAGTATGATAAATCCAGCCAACGCTCTGGCAAATAGATAATCCAGAAAAAAACAGCCGATAAGATAAGCAACAATTGCTATAATTGAAAAAAGCATTACTGAATTCGAAGAAAAAACAGCTAAAGATTGCGGAACGCACCATGCAATGGCTGCCGCGCCAAAGATAGCTCCAAGAGGTACATTCCTTGGAATTTTTTCGGCATTCTTAAGTCTTTCTGGAGTAAAGTACTTTTTGATATAAAAAATGGAAAAAAGACAAAACATGCTGAAAAGCAGCAACGAAACAATAAACATATAATCTTTCTGCATAAGCCTAATAGAAATTTAAGGTTGAAAAGCCTAAACATAATCTGTTTCCCAAACTTTTCTAACTAGGGTTTATTTTTCCATCGTCTATTTCCTAACGATTCAAGAAAACCCTTTGCGGTATTTGTATTTTAAGTTGCTCTATTAATCTCCTTACGGTATTAAAAATTTTCAATTCTTATCCTTTTTTCCTGTATTTTCTGATAACATGAAGTTTAATTACTTGCATCTTAGTTGTGTATATTATTGCTGACATGATACATACGATACCACATATAGCTAGAGTGTACTTAACTCCAATCAGATCGCCTATATAACCTGTTATAATTGCTCCTATAGGAGACATACCTTTGTTGCACATTGCATAGAAGCTCATTACTCTTCCGCGTATTTCATTTTCTGAAACAGTTTGCAAAAGAGTATTTGTCGAAGCGTTATTAAGAAGAAGTCCTATCCCGGAGGTTGCCATGAAAATCATTGCTATAATAATTTTAGATGATAAGGAGAAGGCGACAACGCTCACTCCAAATGCCACAAGAGCGACAGCAATCAGTCTTTCCATGCCTAATACGCTTCTTCTATTGAGCAAATAAACTGCGCTGAAAAGAGCTCCTATCCCCCATGCACCAATCAGAAAACCATAAGTCTCAGCATTTCCATTCAAACAGATTTCAGCAAATGCGGGAGCAAGCGTAGGCAGAGCAGTGCTTGCAAGCCCCATAACAATCATCATAAACAGCAAATATTTGACTGGGATAGAAGTAAACGAGTATTTAGCGCCTTCCATAAATTCATGCACTACTCTTCGTTTCTTCTTTTGTTTTGGTACATAGGTTATTTTCATCTTCAGCAGCGAAATAACTACTGCCACGAAACTCAGGCTGTTCAGGAGAAAACACCAACCTTCTCCTGCAGTTGCAATAAGAATTCCTGCTATACTGGGTCCAACTAGACGCGCTGTATTTACCATTGTAGAGTTCATTGCTATGGCATTTGAAAGGTCTTCTTTGTCATTGTCTACCATTTCATGAACAAAGGATTGCCTTACAGGCATATCAATAGCGCTTATCACTCCAAGGATAAAATTCAGAATAAGTATTTCCCAGATTCTTGTAATATCCGCAAAATATATACCCGCAAAAACAAGTGCCTGGACTAATGCAAGGGATTGAGTTATAAGCAAAATTTTGTGCTTGCTCCATCTGTCGGCCATAATTCCGCCAAGAGGGGCAATAAAGAAGAAAGGGATTGAGCCTGCAAAATTCACAGCTCCAAGCCAGAACATTGAACCGGTCAATTCATATGTAAGCCAGTTGACTGCAATCCTTTGAATCCATGTCCCTATTAGTGATAAGCTTTGCCCTTCTACAAAGAGTTTAAAGTTATGATGTCTTAGAGCTCTAAACATCGTATTCATGCGATCTTTACTAAATAATAAATTAATGATTGGCGCGAAATATTTCATATTTCAAAATATTGCCTGTTAAATAACAAAACAAATTAAAAGTGGGAGATGCTGTACCATAACCAATGATGTATTTCATAATTGGCAAACTCCAATAGTAAAGAAGACTGCAGGGATTTAAGTTATTATAAAACAGACTTCTAACCCGGTAAGATTTTATGAAACTAAAATATACTCTTCTTAAAAAAGACTTTGCTTCAAAGGCAAGACTTGGAATCATTGAAACGGCTCACGGAAAAATAAATACGCCTATTTTCATGCCTGTGGGAACAAGAGCCTCCGTCAAAGCCATGAGCCCAGATGAACTCAAGGATTTGGGTGCTGAAATAATACTTGGAAATACTTATCATCTCTTTCTGAAGCCCGGCATGGAAATCATAAAGATGGCAGGAGGTCTCCACAAATTTATGAATTGGAACAGGCCTATACTTACAGACAGCGGCGGATTCCAGGTTTTCAGCCTTGCCAATCTGCGGAAAATGACTCAAGACGGAGTGGAATTTGCTTCCCACATTGATGGAAGCAGATTTTTCCTTGGCCCGAAAGAGTCAATGTCCATTCAGAGAGATTTAGGTTCGGATATTGTTATGTGTTTCGATGAATGCACTCCGTATCCTTGCAGCTATGAAGAGGCCAAGAAATCTCTTGATATAACTCTCAGATGGGAAAAGATAGCACGAGATGAAAAACTTCAGAATCATCAGAATCTATTTGGTATAGTGCAGGGTTCAACTTATAAGGATTTAAGAGAACATTCAGCAAGTGAACTGGTTAAAGTAGATTTTGAAGGCTATTCGATAGGCGGATTAAGCGTAGGAGAACCTGAAGAGACAATGCTGGAATGTATAGATTATGTCACACCTGTTCTGCCTGAAACCAAACCCCGTTACCTTATGGGCTCCGGCACTCCCAGACAAATAGTTGAATCGGTAGCGAGAGGAATTGATATGTTTGACTGCGTCATGCCGACAAGAATGGCTCGGCACGGAAGCGCGTTTATCGGAAAAGGAGAAACTCTACCGGTCAAAGCCGGGAGATATTCGAAAGATTTTTCTCCTATAGAAGAAGGCTGTCAATGTTACGCATGCAAAAATTTTACCCGCGCCTACATCCGCCACCTCATGAATGTCGGAGAAATCCTTGGTCTAAGGCTCCTTACTATTCATAATTTATATTACTTCCTGAACTTAATGAAAAACATCAGGGTCTCTATTGAAAACGGAACATTCAGCGAATTAAGAAAGAGTTTCAGCAGCTAATTTTTAAGCACATGAAAACTTTAACTCGGCAAGAAAAGAAAAGCGGACAGAAAAATTATCTGGCCTTTTGTACTATGAATGGCCTATCCATGGCTTTTCTCGCAGAAACCACCCTAATACTTTACGCGTTGAAGATAGGCGTGCCTGATTATATCGTAGCTGTAATGGCTTCATTTGCTTTCTTGGGAACATTTTTTGTAATCGCCGGAAGAGTATTTGTAAAAACTTTGGGAACTACCAGGACTGCTTCTATTAGCTGGTACATGAGAAATACTTTTGGGGTATTTACTGCGCTTGCTCCGATAATAATGGTTTACTATTCGCCTTTTCTGGGTGCAGTTGTTATTCTTATCGGTTCATTTGGGTTCTATTCATCCCGTGGAATAGGACTTGCCGCGCTGCTTCCTATCATTGGAGAAATCACAGATGAAGAAGAAAAAGGAAAGTTTAACTCTAAAACTGCTTTTAGTTACAATATTGGTTATTTTATAGCAATGACACTTCTAGTTTTTCTCTTCGGGATTTCAGATGAAATATCTACATTCCAGTTAATTATAGTTGGAGGTTTTCTAATAGGCTGTTACTCAGGCTACAGGGTTTCCAAAATCCCTGAAAGCGGTATAGCTAAAGAATCTGCGGCATATGCCTTTAGAGATTCCTTAAAGTTTTGTTTTTCTACAGACAACATAAGAACTCTCATGATTGTCCAGGCCATCTGTTACTGTAGCATAGCACTGGTTGTTCCTTACTCAGTCTTAGCTCTTAAAGAAATTTACGAAGTAAGAGATTATAGCGCTCTACTTTTCATAATAGTTCAAGGCGGCGGAGCAATTGTCATGTCTGTTTTTATTTCAAAATTTTCTAAAAGAGATAGCTTCAAAAAACTGCTTTTTTTTTCCTATGGTCTGCTTACTCTTGTAACTTTGATATGGACCGCAATGCCTTTTGATTTTAAGTGGTATTATGTGTTTATAATCTTCCTGCTTGCAGGTGTTGGGCAGGCCGGAATTTTCATATCGCTTTCTCATTATTTCCTGAATGTAACACCTCAGGAAAGACTTGTGGGCTCAAACATGGCAATATCTGTCTTTTCTTCTGTTACTGCAGGAATTGTAGGAGCTCTGGCCGGAGCAGTAGTTCTCAAATCCCTTGAATTTTTACAACTATCAGAGATATCATTATATAAGCTCTTTTTTATAATTATCTTTATTTTCTTACTATCAGGAGTCTTTCTCATTATGAGATTTGAAAAACTTACCGTCTTGAATCTCATCAAATTGTATAAAAATAACTTACCCGCACATTTAAAAGAATGAATCAAAATCTCCATTATGAAATACACGAATTCAAGTTCGGCAAACTCAAATATATCTATCCTGTAATTTCCAGAAGGCTTGGAGGTTTGTCCGTGGGGATAAACTTAGTTAATTACTGCAATTGGGATTGCGTATACTGTGACGCGCCTAAAACTGTAAATAATGAATCACCCCCTCAGAAAATTGATTTAGAGTTATTAGAGAAAGAGCTGAATGAAGTTCTAACACTAATAATAACCCATAAATTTAAAATAAAATCAAAGCTTAAAAGCATTACAGTTGCAGGAAACGGGGAACCAACTCTTTGCAATGAAATTGGAGAAGTTTTTAAGATAATAGCCAATGCAAGGAAAAAATATTCGCTTAGTTCTGATGTGAAGACACTCCTTATTACAAACGGAAGCCGTCTTGAAGAGGAAATAATTCAAAATGCTATAAGAATTCTTGCAACAATAAATGGAGAAGTATGGTTTAAAATCGATTCAATAATCGAGAGCAGCATCAAAAGAATAAACCGCACCAGAGTGAATGCTGCCAATATATTAAACTCGATTGAAGTTATTTCCAGAATATGCAATCTCTATATTCAGACATGCTTTTTTAAATTCAATAATACTCTTCCTTCAGAAGCTGAGACATGCGAATACTTAATTTTTCTTTCCTCTATTAAAAATTTCATAAAAGGCGTCTATTTGTACACATCAAGCAGAAAACCTTTTGCGTCTGAAGAAGATGTTAGAATAGAGCCTGCAAGTCTGGAATATCTGCAGGAATTAAATTCAAAAATACTCCAGCTTGGGATAAAATCCAAATTTTTCAAATGAAACAGGAATTTTTTCAGGCTCCAATTTTTCTTATTATTTGAGACTGAATCTTATTAAGAGTTCTATTTTATTCCGCGTATACTGTAGGATCATTTACACCAGCTGAAATGAAAGCTTCTTTTCTAGCAATACAAGTTCCGCATTTTCCGCAATGAACCTCTCTTCCTTTATAACACGACCATGTTCTGGAAAAATCTACTCCTAATGAATTCCCAAGGGAAACTATTTCACTTTTCTTCATTTTCTGGAAAGGCGAGAGAATTTCCGTATTATTAAAGGTACCAAGAGAGACCGCATTTGACATAGTTTTTATAAAAGCTTCTCGACAGTCAGGATATATTCCATGATCATCAAAATGAGCGCCAATAATTATTTTACTTATTTCCAAACTTTCTGCCATTCCTGCTGCGATTGACAACATTATTCCGTTCCTGAAAGGCACTACTGTCTGTTTCATTATAGCGTCCGCATAGTGTCCGTCAGGGATCATTCCGCCGCTTCTTAAAAGGGTTGAATTGAAATATTCATTCATGAAATCAAGATTGACGACTATATGCCTGACTCCCATTCTTATGCAATGGTATTTGGCAAAAGGGATTTCCTTGTGATTGTGTTTTGAACTGTAATTGAAGCTTACGCCAAGCTCAACATCGTAATTTGCTGTAGCCTGATAAAGTGCGGTTACTGAATCAAGCCCTCCGCTTATAATTATTAGTGCTTTCTGTTTCATAGATTAATTCCTTTTTACAGATAAAAATATTTCGAGGAATAACAATACGATATATAACTTTTCCGGCAAATATAAAGCACCGATATAAAAAAGATTATCAGCTTAATGCAGATAAATAAGAAAATGGTATTCCCAAGGGGATTCGAACCCCTGTTACCAGGATGAAAACCTGGTGTCCTAGGCCTCTAGACGATGGGAACGCAAAAGGGTTAATAAAATACTATATTGATTTCACGAGTCAAACTCAAATTAAGAAAAGATTTTATTTTTTTTGTTTTTTCCCGTAAATAATTTCGCTGATTCTGATTTTTGGTTCAGGAAGCATTCTATTTGAGATGAAAAGTTTAATCAATTCAGAGGCTTCCTGAAAATTTCCTTGTTGTATCCAATAAATTTCATGTCCTTCTCTTTCCATTTTCCTAAACCAGATATCCTGGCCTCTTGCGAATTGCCTTATCTTTGCAAGAAGCGTATTTCTCATTTCCTGACAGCTAAGTTCATTTTTTAAGTATCTGCTGATATACCTATATTCCAGCCCAAATGAATCTAGTCTTTCCCAGGAAACACCATTTGAGTGTAATCTACAAACTTCTTCTATCAATCCACTTTTTAATCTTTCATCCAGTCTCTTTTCAATCCTGTAATGAACTTCTTTTCTATCGTAATATGGAGCGATTATTAAGTATTCATAGTTAGAGTTTAATGATTCAGAATCGTTATTCCCATTCTTTTCCTGTTCAAGGTCTTCAAGCACTCTTATGAGCCTCGGACGGCTCAATTTGTTCTCAATCTGATTATATTGTTCAGGATGATTAGTTTTCAAATAATTACCAATTTCTTCAGCTGTTTTATCTTTCAGGAAATCTCTTATTGAAGTATCTGGTGGAGATAACGGGAATTCATATTTTGATATCAATGAATCGATGTAAAGAGGACTGCCGCCAACAACTACAGGAAGTTTTTTTACATCGGATAATTCTTTGATTATTTTTAACGCATCGCAATTAAATTGTTTGAGATTATATACTTCATTAGGTTCAACAATATCAATCAAATGATATTTAACTTTTTGAGGGTCTTTCAAATATTCAGATAAATCTTTGCCTGTCCCGATATCAAGCCCTCTATATACCTGCCTTGAATCTGCGCTTACTATTTCTCCATTAGACCTTAAAGCAATATTTACTCCAAGAGCAGTTTTGCCTGTAGCTGTAGGCCCTGTAATGACTATAACCTTAACTTTATCCATTTCAGATTGTTAAATTTTATAAGCTGTCTAAGATAGATTTTGCGGCCAGAGTTGAGGGAGAAATTATATCATGCACGCCAATTTTACGAGCTTTTTCAAGGTTGTGTTCATTTTCTATTCTTGTGATAACTTTAATTTTATCAGCATTTTTTAGATTTTCTAAAGCTTCTTTTACAGTAAGGGTAGCAAGAACATTTTCAGGATCTCTTTCGAATGCTATAATAACAGCTTTAGCTTTCTTAATGTTCACATCTTGAAAGGTTTTAATTGATGAGATCATTCCCCTGTAAATAATGTATTCTTCGTCCTGCTGCGCATTTATTAATTCTGAAGTGTTATCAATAATAACATAAGGAATTTGATGCATCTTGAGTTGTTTTACTACAGCTTTTGACAGTTCAGAAAAACCACAGAGAATAACATGATCTTTCATATTGTTCATATTTCCCATAATTTTAAAAATTCCTTTTACTTTACTTTCTATTTTAGGTCCAATTATAAATGAAACGGCTGTGGCGCCTGCCCCAAGTCCCATGAGAACCATTGTGATTGTAAAAAGTTTTGCTTCGGCATTTTTTGGAAAAATATCTCCATACCCTACTGTACTGTAAGTTATTACGGTATAGTAAACAGCATCTAGAATTGAATCTATTCCCACATAATGTTTTTTCAGCATGTAACTGCCTGCAACTCCATAGATGAGAGCCAGGACTACAGCAATGCACGCGACAAATTCCTGATAATTTTTCATCTTCTCTGAATTGTCTTTTTCAAAGGAATTCCAGGCAATAACAAGAAATACGAAAAAGAAGACATTGAGAAATACTACTTGAGGAAAAGAATTAAATACCAGATACTTAATACTTGAAAGAAATAAAAGCAGAATAGTTGAATAAACAGCTTTTTTTTTCCTTCTGTATATTCCTACTCCATTAAAAAACTGCCATATTGCGAGAATAAATCCTATAATTACGCCTGACAAGCGTACAGATGTTTTCCAAAATGGTATGTTACCATCAAGAATGCTTAAAAATTGTGTTTCAAGCCCGAATGCTAATAAAATTGATACTGAAAGATGAAGAAATCCGTTACTGAATAGCAACATCCCCAATACATGCGGAAGAAATTCTTTTAATTGAATTTTTTTGCTCTGAACGACCATAGGATATTGCAATGTAATTTTAGATTTAATTCTATCAGTGAGATATAAACTATTTCAGCTAAATATCCAAAATAATCCAAAAAATTCTTAATTAGAGTATAGCTACAAAATATTAATCAGATAGAATTTTAGAAAAGTATTATTATATAGGTTAAATAGAATCCTTGTCATGCTCAAAGTAAAAACTTGTTTATCAATAGTATGGGATAAAGATTATCTTGTTTACGGTGCTCTTCTATCCAAAAGAGGTAAAAAATTTACCTTATTGAATTTTTCTTCCTGTATTGATAAGAACCGAACCTTTGCACAGAGATTGTCTGAAGTATACAAGAAACTTGGCGGGGACAACAGCGAGAGAGTAGTACTCGGCGGTTTTGTCCCTAATGCTTTAATTTTCTCTTTAGATATACCAAATCTCAAACCTACAGAAATCAAGAAATTCCTTGACTTTGAAATCAGCCGATACATTCCGGAAAATCCAGAAGACTACGCCTGGACATTCAGGCCGATTCTTTATCCTGGAGCTGATAAAAATAAAATAGAAAAAATAAAAATTATTGCTCTCTACAAGTCAGTAGCAGATGAAATCGCAAAATCATTGATTGAATCAGGAATGAAATTTGATGCTATTCTTCATCCTTTTTTTGTTATAGACCCGCTTTATACTGCTTTTGATTTATATCTGGAAACTATTGATGATAAATTCTATTCAAGAGCTTCTATTGAACAAGAAGGCTGGTTCATGTCTGAATTACCAAAAGACGAGACTCAGAAACAATTACTAGCCGAAGAAACGAATTTTGCGTTTCATCGCTTCGAGTCAATGCTTAAAGAGAGTCTCAAATATTTTATTCCAAGTATAATCCTTGCCGAATACTCTCTTTCCAGGACATTTGATATTGAGAGAAAGAATTTTTTTCCAGTCCCTCCCTCCTGTAAGCCAAAGCGGTTTAAGCTTTTAAAGCTCGGAGCTGTTGCGGCCTTTGCGGTTTTTCTGTTTCTTGCTGGATTTTATATTTGCAGGGAATCGATTGATAATTACAGATTACTGGATAGCTTGAAAAATCAATTGGCCTCATTAAAAACTGAACTTAATGACATTAAAAGAAAAGCTTCAAAAGAGAAAACTACTAATGACTACATTCAGCTAACGCTTACTTCCGAACCTGATGATATTGACGCATTAAATTTTCTTGATTATTTAAGCAAAATTACTCCCAAAGATGTCTGGGCCAACTATCTGAATACTTACGGCAATAGTGCAAATCTTACAATGCAGACGACTGGCAATTCTGATGCTCTTATCTCTGAGCTTTACAGATCTCCCGAATATACACTTCAAAACAGCAGAAAAAATAAATCTTCAGATGGATCTGAGTACATTTATATAAGTTTGGTTAAAAAGTCAAAAGACAACTCTGATTATCTACCGCAATGAAGAAAATATCATTTAAAATTTTACTGCCTAAAGCAATAAGAGAAAATAAACTCATAAAAGGGAAAAAGAATTTACTTATTCCTGTTGGCATTATCATAGGCGTAATTATCATACTTTCGATCCTTGAAAGTTCTTTTGGCCTATTAAGCACAACTTTTATGGGACAGGAAACAATAAAAGAATATACTAAAGAAATACTTGGAATTCAAAAGCAGATCCAGATAGAACAGGGAGCGTATAGGGATATACTTGACAGAGAGGCGCAATTTATTTCTCAAAAAAATGAATATTGGATTACACAGAGAGACGGTGATATGAATCAGAGTTTTCAGCAGAAAATCTCATCTGCCGCATCAAAAGCCAGTGTGGATTTAAGTACTGCCGGTTCCGTGCAGGTTTCAAAAATCAGCGATGATCTCAGCATCGGTGAAGTCGAGATATCCTGTTCAGGGAGCATGGAGGAAATAACAAAATTTATTTATGCTTTGACTTATTCTACTCCAAAAATGTACTGGGAAAGGTTTTCACTTAGACCTGATAACTACAACAGCAAAGGTACCATATATATGACTTGCGATGCCAAGTTTCTAATAATAAGTAATAAGGACATTATTACCCTTTTTGGTATCGGAGAAAAAAATGATTAAAATCCTCTACATGGCATCAATTCCTTTATTTACTCTGCTTATACTGATTTTCCTTGCTCTTAATTTGACATATAAATCGCCAATCATAAATCAGGAAATGCTAAAAACAAGCGAAATGCTTATAAAGAATAGCCCTACTCAGAATTCATCAGAAATAGAGGTAAATCACTCAACACCTCCAATAATTTCAGAAATTTGGGAAAATAATATTTTCAATCCATCAAGAGCTTCATCAGCTGATAGTTCTGGAGGAAAATTATCTCTAAAAGATGTCACGCTTATAGGAGTATTCGGCAATGGCCCTATCTTAGGTGGAGTATTTCAGATTAACAGTCCTCAAAATCCTCAAGGAGGAGATTATTCCTATGGAACACCTAACCAGCAGAGTAAAGAAGCTCCTCCAAAACCTAAAATGGTATTTCTCATAGGAGAGAAATTGCCAAATGGGTATGTTCTCAAATCAGTCGATAAAGATTCTGTAATTCTTCAGGGAGGAGACAGCTCCGTACCGCTTCAAATTCAATTTGCTGATGAAGACAGCACAAAAAGATTAGCTGAAGGACAAAGGAATATTGTCCAACAACAAGCAAGAATAATTGAAAGCGGAAATCAAGCTTCTTCAGGAGAGAATGTTTCAAGCTCAAATTCATCAAGTATAGTTATTAGGAATAATCCGGATCAAAAACAGAATAATTAAAGTTTAAAATATATCAAAGGTGAAAAATATGTTAAATGAAGATAAAATCAAAGGTATGGATACAAAAGTTTTTCTGAAAAAAATAATGAATAGTTCGACATATGTATTTTTAGCAATTATTGTTATTTTGATTCTGGTACTTCACTTCCAAAATATGTCAATCCTTGAAAATTTGGCTCAATCTGCCAATAGGACTGAAGCAGAACTCAAATCAACAAAGCTATTTGTTGGCAAACAAATTAATGAGTTCTCCGATGAAATAAAAAACCTTTCCCAAGAAATTGATAAAATATATTCAGTTGAACAAGAACAGAACAAAACTATTTCGATAATTCCGACAGACAATGCTTTTTTTAAACAATGGCTAAAATCTAACCATGAAGAAACTCTGAAAACCATTGGTGAAATAAGAAGTCGTCTTGATGATGTGAAAAGCAGTATAAACAATATCAAAGCCGATATTAGCAATATTGGGACAGTGACTGTCAAAACAAATTCAGCCCCGGAGAAAGAAAGAGTTGAGTCTATATCAATTTAATTTCATATCTTTAATTATTTAGGAGATGCTCTGCAGTTATGACAAATAGATTTTTTACTAGGTTAAGAACAGCCTGGAAAAAAGGAATATGCTTATTTCTTTATGTGGTATCTTTTAGTCTTATCTTTTCTTGCAGCAATGTTGATGATTCTTTACCGGGAGATAAAAAAGAAAACCCGAATAATTATACAAAAGACCCAATAATGCCTGTAGAATCAAAGCCTAACACTACTTCGCCTAGCGATGAAAAAATTAAACCTGTCGCAATGATGGGGCACAGCGTAGCTGAATCAGAAATAGATTCTCTTGATGAACAAAAAATAAAGGACTTTTCCCAAAATACAGAACCTCCATTTTATTCTTATTTTGCCGAACAACAAAAAGATTTTAATGATGAAAACAGAGTAACTATTTCATTTAATGCAGCTCCAATTGAAGAAGTAGTTCCTGCCTTTGCCAAAATTTTGGATTTTAATTTCTATCTTGATCCAGCTATTAAGGGTACAGTTACGATGTCTGTGGATGGAGATCTTGCAAAAAGCGATGGTTGGCAGATATTTGAACAAATATTAATCTTTAACGGCGCCTACTGTTCTGTAGAAAGCGGCATAGTTCATATTCTTCCTCTGAGCGACTTAGCTCAAGAGAGTTTGCATCCTGGAGTTGGCAGATATCAATCTAATGTGAGCGTTACTCTTTTCAGATTAAAAAATATAAAATCATCAAATCTTGCCCAGCAGATAAAACCATTTATGAGCAATGGGGGAGTTATTATTGATATTGCTGACCAAAATTCACTTCTTATTGTGGAGATCCCGATGAATATGCCCAAAATAAGAGCTGTGATAAATATGCTGGATGTGAACAGTAAGCATTCCTGGCCTAGGGCTGTTATAAAATGTTCTAATATCACTCCTAGTTCGATAGCTGCTGAGCTGACTAGAGTTCTTCCTGTTTTAGGATTTCCCGTAGATTATAATCCTCCTGATAACAATTCTCAAGGATATGGATCATCTGGTGGTTCATCGGGCTCGAGTTCTTCAAATCAAACAATGCTTAATTCTAATACCAGTGAAATAGGCGCTATTAATCTTCAAGTAGTCGATAGGCTTCAGCTGCTGGTAGTATCAGCCGCGAATGATGAAGTTCTTGGCGAGGTAAAAAAATGGGCTGATGTATTAGATAGAAGCGATGTAGGAGACCAAGATCAGATATTCATATACAATATCCACAATGCCAATGCAGATGATCTCATTCAGACCTTATCGATACTCTTTAATGTGCAAGGAGCAACCCTTACTCCTTCTAAAACCTCTTCAAGCGCCACAGGCGGATCCTCATCTGGAGGGCTTAGCGGTGGCTCGGGTGGTCTCAGTGGCGGCAGCTCGGGTGGCCTCAGTGGTGGCGGATCTTCCATGAGAGCTACAGCATACGATGTTACTCAGGTTACATCTCAAAATACACAACAGGGAGGAAGTCAGGCAGGCAGCGGGCAAACCGGTGTGGGGCAAAATACTATCAGTATTTATGATTATCCTATGAGAGTCATGGCTGATGCAAAAAACCAAAGGCTTATCGTACGATGCATACCAAGAGCTTATGCTATTGTGAAAGCACTCCTTGACAGGATTGATACAATGCCTCCTCAGGCTCTTCTTACTGTCACGGTAGCAGATATAAGCCTCGAGAACGACCTTGATGTTGGAGTACAAGCTCAGTTTAAAACAATTGCCGGTGATTTTGGAACTGATTATGGTCTAGGAGATGAATTCCCTGCCGGAGGCGCCGGAAAAACTGATGGATTCTCATGGGTATATAATTCTGGACTAGCAGACGCAACTTTTCATACGATACAGACTGAACATAAAACAACGATGCTGGCAAATCCTGAAATTCTTGTACAAAGCCACTCTCCTGCTACAATTTCTATCGGTCAGTCAGTCCCTATAAATACCGGTTCGACAAATAGTGGACAGGGCGGAACTACAACTTCTTACGATTATAAGGATGTTGGAATAATTGTTCAAATGACTCCGCATATAACAAAAGGCGGCCTGATCAACCTGGAATTCAGTCAGACAAATTCTAAAATTGATAATGATATATCAAGTGACAGTGCAGGCGGCAATCCCACATTTACCCAGGAAGTCCTGACTACCGTAATGAATGTTCCTGACGGAGGAACAATTATAATAGGCGGGCTTATTATGAATAATGTTTCTGATGTGGTAGAAACCATTCCTTTTATTGGGAATCTTCCTTTTTTAAGTAGAATGGTTGGCAGTTCCTCTTTAGTAAAAACAAGGTCAGAATTATTAGTTCTGATTACTGCCAAAATAATAACTAAAACAAATGAACTTGAACAGATGAATCAACGGTACCTAAACAGTGTTAAGCTTATAAAAGAGAGTTTCACTAAAGATGAAAAAGACAATTCTCATGTATTTCAGGCAGAAGACATAAATAAGCTTTACATCAAGGGCGACTAAGAGGCTATAAGCGCGATATGATATGAATTTTCTCAACTCTTTAAACGAATTTTCAAAAGATTTTACGAGGATATACGAAGCATATCCATTTGATCTTTCTTCCAAGGAAAGAGAGAAACTCGACTGGGAACTTTGCAGCAGAGGAACTATTCCTGAAGCTGAGCTGATAAGGACTTACTCTAGAATAACCGAAATAAAAATCAGAGAAGAAGATGAACTTACAAATGTTGAAAAGTTTCCTAAAATATCGTTGGAGTATTTGGAAAATTTTTGTTTTATCCCTTTCAAATGGGATGAAAAATCAGTTGAGCTTGTAGTAAGTTCTCCTTACAGGATCGACTCCATCGCATATATTTTTAAACAACTTTACGACATGGATTCAACTTTTTCCTACGCAAGACGCAGTGTTTTGGAAAGGCTTATTCAGGAAACTTACAATAAGGAATCTCAAGAGGAAGAACAGGGGTTCGGCCCTGCAGACAGCCAGGAAGCATTGATGAACATGGCTACTGAAGCCAAAATAGTCCGTTTGGTAAATGAAGTTTTTTCAAGAGCAGTAGAAATGAATGCCAGTGATATCCATGTAGAACCTGAAGAAAATAAATATGCAATTCGTTTCAGAATAGACGGCAATCTGCAGGAATTTATGACAGGATCAATCAATCAGTACCCGGCGGTGGCCTCAAGAATTAAACTTGTCGGGGGGTTAAACATCGCCGAAAGCAGACTTCCGCAGGACGGCAGAACAAATATTCATCTTGGCAAAAGCGAAATTGATATGCGTATTAATACAATCCCAACACTAAGCGGAGAAAGCATTGTCCTTCGTCTTTTACGAAAAGATGCAATGGTATTTAATTTGAAAAACACCGGAATGATCGATGGAATGCGGAAAAGATTTGAGGGAATAATTACTCTGCCTCACGGTATTATACTTGTTGTGGGTCCGACAGGGAGTGGTAAATCCACTACCTTGTACAGTATTATGTCACAGCTTAATACCCCGGAAGTTAAAATTATCACTATTGAAGATCCTGTGGAATACAGGATTCCAGGTCTCTCACAGATGCAGGTCAATCCAAAAATTGGCTTAAATTTTTCAAACGCACTGAGAAACATTGTTCGCCAGGATCCGGATATAATACTAGTTGGAGAAATAAGAGATAAGGAAACTGCCGATATAGCAATTAACGCTGCTCTTACTGGGCATCTGGTATTAAGCACATTGCATACTAATGACGCAGTAGGCGCAATAAGCCGACTTCTTGATATGGGAGCTGAAGGGTTTCTAATAGCCTCTTCATTAGTTGCTGTCCTTTCGCAGCGTTTGGTAAGAAGGATATGCAAGGATTGCAATGGGAAGAGCGCTACCGACCATACGATTAAATGTAAAACTTGCAGTTCTTCAGGATTCAAGGGACGCCTCGCAATCATGGAACTTCTTGTAATTGATGATGAAGTAAGGCAGGCAATTATCAAAAATACAGACAGCTCTACACTTAATAAAATAGCTATCAAGAATGGAATGATTCCAATCCAGGATGACGGCATTGAAAAAGTAAAAGCTGGTCTGACAACGGAACCTGAAGTTTATGTAGCTGCAAAGAAAGATTAATATTTACTCAAAAGTAATATTAAGTTTGGCAAATAGCCTTCAGGATTTAATAATTAATATTTAGGATTTATAAAGTTTTATGACAATGTTCAGATACAGAGTTGCTGATAAGAACGGAAAAACTGTTGAAGTTTCTATCGATGCTGAAAATGCTGCTGAATCCTTGAAACGACTGAGAGCAAGAGGATTAAATCCATTGGAAAACCTTGGAGAAGGAGCATCTGGTGAAAGAACAGGACTTTTTAGGAAAAAAACCTCTTTTAATATTTATCAGTTTATTGACAGGCTAGTACCTCTTCTAAAAGCTCATATTCAACTTGAAAGAGCTTTTGGGATAATGGCAGACGGGACAGAAGATAAAGGACAGAAGGAAATTATTCAAAACCTGCGGCGTGGACTCCATGAAGGTAAAAAGCTTTCAGAACTTGTTAGAGCAAAACCAGAATATTTTCCTTCCATATGCGCTAACCTGATCGAAGCTGGAGAAGAATCCGGAGCCTTGATAGAAGTCATGATAGAGCTTAAACACTTTCTGGATTATAAAAAAGAAACCTCTGAATTCATGGTTACAAGCTCAATTTATCCGGCAATAATTATCTTTGTAACTGTTGTAGTGATTATTCTGCTTTTTACGGTCTTTGTTCCAAGGTTTACAAAGATATTCTTCGATATGGGTAAAGCCTTACCTCTTCCCACGCAAATAATGGTATGGATAAGTAATATTATGACAGGTTTCTGGTGGTTATGGCTCTCTTTAATTGCCGCAATCTCATTTTCAATTATAAAAGTTCGCAGAAATGAGAAGGGAAGAGTCTGGTGGGATAAAAAAATGCTTACCCTTCCTCTCATAGGCGGAATTATTACTGTTATGGAAATAGGAAGATTTATTAAAACTCTTGCAGTCCTTATCAAGAATAATGTTCATCTGATAAGCACAGTTAATATTGCTTCAAAAATTTTAGAAAATAAGGAATTAAAAATCTCCCTCTCAGCTGTTAATGCGGATCTCAAAGGGGGGAAAAAACTTTCAAAAGCGCTATCTAAATCAGCATATGTTCCAAAAATCGTTCTTCAAATGCTTGAGGTAGGCGAGGAATCAGGTAATATGGGAGGAATGTTGGCCGATGTGGCTGAACAACTGGAAAAAGACATGAAACTTAAAATTAAGAGGCTTCTTGCTCTATTTGAGCCGGCTTGTATTCTTTTCCTGGCTGTAGTTGTTCTAGCTGTGGTTATTTCTATATTTTTAGCTATTATGGAAATGAACAATGTTTAATCAATACAAAAAGGAGGAGTATAAACAATGTTAAAAAGAAAAAAAACCAGATTTTTCACATTGATGGAAATGGTAGTTGTAATAGCTATTATAGCATTACTTGCGGCTATCGTCACACCGATGTACTTTAAACATGTAAAGACAGCCAGAATTCAGTCTGCCAAAACACAGATTTCACTTCTTGGTGAGGCTATAGACGATTACAGGCTTGACACAGGTAAACTTCCAAGAAATCTAAATGATTTGCTGACAAATGGTTCAGGAATGAAAAAGTGGAATGGCCCATATCTGCAGGCAAATAAACTTCCTCCTGATCCATGGGGTGATGATTATCAATATGTAGTTCCTGGTAAATACGGAGATTATGATCTTTACAGTTATGGAGAAGCAGGTCCTGGTGGAGGCTCAACAGGTGATAGTGTTATCGGAAACTGGACTAATTAAGATTAAACTTAAGGCTTTCACGCTTCTTGAACTTATTTGCGTGATGGCAATTTCAGCTCTTTTAATAGGTTTGGTAATAGGCAGGGTAGGTAAAGTCCCTGCCTATCTTACTTTCAAGAATAATCTGTATCAAGTTTCCGACTTGATGGACGAAGCTTCTAACTGGGCTGAATTGAATGGGAAAAAAATAGTAATTATCTATAACGACGGGCAATTTTATCCTCAAGATGAAAGGATAAGGAGAAGAGGCTCCAATCTAGATTTTGAATTACCCTCTTTTATAGATGTATCTTTTAATGACACGAGTCCTGCACTGAAGCAATTTGTTTTTTTTCCTGACGGATCTTCAAGCGGACCTGATATGGCTTTTTCTTACAAAGGACATTCTGCCACATTTAAACTCTCAAAACTTACTGGTATGCCTATCCTCAAGATAGATGAATAGAAAACAAAAAATAAAGCATTTTACTCTTATAGAAGTTGTTGTTGCATTGGCAATCCTGACTGGAGGAATTATGGGTTCAATGGCAATTGTTTCCATGTCTAAAAACAGGATGGACAAGGCATACGATAGTTTTTTTGCGCAGCACATGCTTTCTCAGGCTGCAGAATATTATCTGCTTTGCGGCAATAAACCAATAACTCCTGACTTTTTCTCTTACTCAGGTTATTCTGCGTATTGTATTATAAATGACTGTCGTGATAACAATATTCCAATGAACACAGGAAGCAATTGGAAATTAGTTACATATGATATATCTATACGCGGTCCTAATGGCCGGAACATAAGCTCAGTTAAAATAGATAAATTAATAAAAAATGAAATCTTCTAGCAGAGTTAAAAGCTATTTAAAAAATTTCACCCTTTTGGAGATGATTCTGTCAATGTTCATCTTCTCCATCATCATGATCATTTTAGGCACAGCCATGGCAACTGCCCAGCAGAGCCTTAGAAAAGTTAGCGCTAAAAATGTTTCACTGATGTCTCTTCAGGGACTAGAAAGAGTTTTCACTTTTTCAATAAGAAATGCAGTTCCTTTTCAATGGCCTGACCAATCTAAAACAAATAGGTCTATCTTCATTGGAGAACCTAATAAAACAAGCTTTGCCTATCTCCATCGGGTAGTAGACGCTAACGATGGAGGTATCAGATTTATTCAATTCTATCTTCAACAGGACAATCTTATTGCTGCTTATAGGGAAATTCCAATTCTCCCATGGGATAACGGAACTTTGAATGCTGCTGAAACAGAAATTTTAGCTACCAAGGTCAGATCTCTGAATATCTTATATGCAGACAGAGTTAATAATCAGATTGTCTGGTCTAATAGATGGAATACTAATAACAATATGAACATTCCTCTGGCTATACAAATCAAAGTCGAATGGCAAGATGGCTCTTCAGAGCAATGGCTCAGGCGAACAGCAGGTTCTGGCCAATATGAATCACTGGGAATGAGAATGGGAGTGTCCAATGACTAAATCTGAAATACAAAGTCCGAAAATGGAACTTCAAACTTTCAAACTGCAAAGAGGGGCTGCCTTGATTGTAGTTCTCTCCTTTTTAGTTCTTCTTTCACTTATAGTTTCTACAATAGTGGTTCTATCTAAATCCGCTTCAACGAAAATAATAATTGAAGGCGACAGAATAACTTCAGGATATCTGGCTGAAGGCGCTGCAGCCAGGCTTCAATGGCTCCTCATGGACGATATAAAGGCTCATCCAAATTCAAATGCTTTAAAAAGATTTGATAGCATTATGAACGATAATAATACTTCCGGCTCAAGAAAATATATGGCAAATGGCGCTCCGGTAAGTATTCCTTATTACGATGCAAGTATTACTGTAAGAATTTACGATATGTGCTCAGGTCTTAATATAGGAGGAGGACAGGGAGTTAATTCCCTTAAGCAGCTCCAGCAAGTCTATGTTAATACCCCTGACCTGTATTATGAATTTAAAGTATTTATAAACCGATTTACAGATTATATAGGAACAGGTTTTGGACAAACTGTAAATGGGTTGGGCAAAGCCGGTTATAACAATCTTGGATTAGCTCCTCTTCCTAGAAACGGACAGATACAGTATCGGGATGAAATTCTATGGATCCCTGGCTCTCAGTTGTTTTTCTATCCTGATGATAATGGAAGATTGTCTATCTTTGATGTAATTGCCAACGACTTTTACGCAAATCAGGTTAATTTCTTTTCCGCAAGTAAACTTATCATAATGGCGTTATGTAATTATTCAGATCAAGATGCTCAATATATTATTGAAGGCAGAGATAGATGGTTTGGTAACTCTAATTTATCACTCTACGACTTCATTGATCAGAAATATATGTCAGTGCTTAGACAGAAATTCTCTTTTCAGGACTCTGGAAACTATACTTTTGTTATTAATGCTGCGGCTAGCGATGGTTCATACGAAAGAGAACTGATAATTTCCCTCAAAGTAGCTACTTCAATGCAGGGTGAATACAATCAGTACTATGAATATATTCTCTATTGAAATAAACTTTTTAACGGTATAACTTTTCAATCTGACCTTTTTATGGAGAGATGCCGGAGCGGTCGAACGGGGTGGTCTCGAAAACCATTGATGATTTTTTAATCATCCCAGGGTTCGAATCCCTGTCTCTCCGCCATATATCTATGAAATACTATGTTTATATTTTATACTCAAAAACTCAGAACAAATATATATTGGAATATCTGGTGGTCTTTTCTGTAATTGTTATCGGTCGGCCTTAATCCCAAAATTTGGGTTAATATGTTAAGAGCAATTCTTTTGATCAAAATGAAGAAGAGCCAAAAAAGCGCTCTGAAAGCCTGCATGTCAGACTTTCAGGGCGCTTATAAATTGCCACTAGAATCGGAATAATATTTTAGATTTTGATAAAAGCATTATGGTTCTTTCTTAACCTGAATTCCAGAAATGTTGTAACTATGCCAGCAAAGTGACACCAAAAGCCTCCATGATTTTCCTTTGAATAGGGTTGGTTTCGGTAAGCAGTTGACCATAGCGATGTGAATACTTGATCTGCACCAGCGTCTCCATGTCCTCCATGACTTCGCGAACAGTTAGGTTACGCAGGACTTCATCCTCTTGAATGATGTTACGAATACGACAGATGTAGATCAACGCAAGAAACTGCAGGAAAAGTCTTGCATCCATTGCGGCAGAGGAATGAATGCGCAATCGCTTCATGTCCAAGGTATTTTTGAGATCGTCAAAACTGTTTTCAACAACATCTTTGGCGCGATATACCCTTAATGCTGTTATCGGGTCTTTGATAGCATTGGACAATATGCAGAAAAATCCGGCATAGCGTTTTCTGTTTTTACGAATTTCTTCATCATTAAATGAAACTTTCAGTCCCCTCTTCGGAGTTTCCTTTATAGTAAGATATCGCTGATAATATTCCTCGTGTTCTTTGAGCCGCTTCCCGGAGTCTACTTCCTCTTTGTATTGGAGCATTTCGTTGGTAAAACGGTCGAACTCTGTAGCGGCTTGCCGATCATTGAAATAGATATGCATATATGAGCGTTTGCTGCTCTTTCCCCATTTGTGGAGCACGGTTTTTATGAACAGCGATTCAACATCATCAATTTTTCTGTAATTGACAGGAGACTGGATCGTGTCGGCATACTTGTCGATGATGTTCTCCACCCATTTGCGTCCGGAAGGCAGAGCAATGGTAAACTTGTGGTGGCGCTCAAATAGATCATCGATATTCTGTTCGCTGTAAAAGCCCCGATCCAGAACAAAATTCATGCCAGAAGTACCAAGGAGATCCAGAGACCTCAATGTGGTTTTTAATGTAGCAACATCAGTAATGTTGCCCTGTATGCGCGGCGATAATAAGCCGGAATGTGGCTGTTCTGGCCGAACAGCATCGCCAGATTGATCTGAGGCAAGGTCTCATGGTCGCGATTGTAACCGTATTTGAGGTATTCATTACTTTGAGCATACGATGAAACAGATGTAATGTCATAACACAGATAATCGTGTTCCGTCATCTTTGATAACCACAGGGAGAGAAAGTGCTGACGATCGTTTTCCGTAATCCGGCGCAGCAGATCGCTGATGCGTTGACTTCTTAGGAGGTCTCCGAACGGATGCAGATGCCCGATGCTCCACGGTTCACAATGAGCCAGAGGTAATCCTTTCTGAACAATGAAGTAAACGATGCTCATAATCTCGGCATATATCTCCGGAAAACACTTCTTGAGCATTATATCAAGACCGATTTCAGAAGTAATTTTTTCCAGCAACAGATATGATCCGGCTACCAGTGCTTTCGCGGTTACCTCCGGCGCTGAAGATGCTCGTTTAGCAAGACTTCTGTTTCGTTTCGACGGAATTAGCGCTCCAGTTTCCTTATCCATCTTTCCCAAACAGACTTGCTTGTTAGCGGGAATTGAGGTTAATTACTAATAGGATAGAAGATTGAAAAGAGAGTTATATTCCATATCACTTCTGATACCGAATCTGGTTAGAGTAAAATCGTATTTTGTTGGATCATCAGGATTAATTTCTTTAAAACATCTGCTTATTTCGATGGCAGTTTTCAGATCAGCGCTTTTTCTTTTAGTAAATCCTAGTTCTCTGGAAATGTAATACATGTGAGTATCAAGGGGTATTATAAGCTCTGAAGCAGGAACAGCCAAATTCCAAGTGCCGGGATCAACTTCATCTTTTCTTATCATCCATTTAAAGAAGAGCATTAACCTTTTGCATGCGCTTCCGTCCTTGGGTGAAGGAAGAAGATAAGATTTTTTATCATCGAAATATATATTCAGTTCTGAAACGAAATTTGAGACTCTTTCAAGAAACTGCTTTTCCCCTTCGCAGAAACAATTTCTTAGAGAACCATGCTTTATAAGAATACTTCTTATTCCTTTTAAGAGGAGAAATATTTCTTTTCCTGTAGTAAAACGATGCTTAAATAAATTAATATCAGGATGAATGTCTTCAAAATTAGCTTTCAGAAGAGTTTTGCTTGGATAATCGCCCAAAAAAGAAAGAATTTTTTTAACGCTGATAAGGATTTGAGAGACTCTTCCATATGCAAGAGATGACGCTATTATTGCCGCTATTTCACGGTCTTCAGGAAGATTATAGTTATAGACGAATTCGAGCGGATCTGGATGAATCAGCTCGAATTTGTTATATTTTAAATAAAGAGAATCTAATTTCTCTCTAAGGAGAATCATTTATATTTAAGAGCCGTTTGAGCCAAAAGTTTTCCTGCCTCTCTACATTTTTCCAAAACTTCCGGAGTAGGGACATATTGAGACTGGATAGGTTCCTCAAGAAGCAGATTGCAATTCATCTGTTTAAGTATCTCCAACACATCGTGCTGACCTGATTTCTTTGCCCATCCATATGAACCAAAAGCTATGGCAGATTTGCCCTGAGGGGCAAGACCTTTAAGATAGGTAAGAACCTCTCCCACTTTCGGCATGAACGATTTGTTTAGAGTGGGGGTTCCTACAGCTATTGCCGCCGATTCGAGAGTTTCTATAGCTATATTTGTAATATCTGTATTTTTAAGGTCAAATTTTTTAACCATGACTCCATCAAGAAGCGCTCCTTCGTATATAGCATCTGCCATCAGGGATGTACTCTTCCACATAGTATCAAAGAATATAAGTACCTTCGCAACAGGTTTGTGCTCTGTCCATCTGCGATATCTTTCGATAATTTCAGTTATATACTTGCTCCACATAACTCCATGACTGGGAGCTATAATATCTATTTCAATATTTGAAGTCTTATCAAGCACAGATTTAATTTGTTTCCCATAAAGCATAACTATATTGGCATAATATTTTTTTGCTTCATGAAGCACTGTTATGATATTTTCTTCAAAATCAAATCTTCCGGAACTTGCAAAATGCTGTCCAAAACCGTCCATGGAAAACAAAATCTTCTTTTCGGGAAGATATGTAGCCATTGATTCCGGCCAGTGAGCCATAGGAGTATTAATAAATTTCAAGGTACAGGTTCCGAGAGAGAGAGTTGAAGACTCGTCAACTACCATAAATTTCCAGCTTTTTGTATCATAATGCATAGAAAGGGCGCTCTTGCATTTGTCATTACATACAATAACGGCATTTTTGCACTCCTGCATCAGAATAGGTATTGATCCGGAATGATCAGGTTCTGCGTGGTTACAAACAACATATTTTACTTCGTCAAAGCTCACCAGACTCCTGATATTATCGAGAAGATATTTATAATAAGGAGCCTTTACCGAATCAATTATGGCAACATCCTTGTCTTTTATAAGATAAGAATTGTATGTGCTGCCTCTTGTTGTCGAATAACCATGAAAATCCCTTACATCCCAATCCACATAACCCACCCAGTAAACATTGTCTCTGACTACTGAAGTATTCATGTATTTCCTCCTGATAAAATTAAATATCAGTAATCATATCACAGAGACCTGATTTTGCCAAAAAAAAAGTGATTTACGAACAGGTAAATCACTTTTTAACAAAGTATATAGTTAACAATCTATGAAATCAAGCGGGAGAAAAACTGTCTTTTCCTACTCCACACTCTGGGCAAACCCATCCTTCGGGCACTTTTTCCCAAGGAGTTCCGGCTGGTACGCCATTGTCAGGATCACCTTTTGAAGGATCATAGATGTAGCCACAAACATCACATACATAATTTTTCATGAACTTTTTCTCCTATATTTTTAAAGAGTTTCGTTAAAATAGCGTTTAAGAAGACCTGCGAACTGCTGGCCATGGCGCGCTTCATCTTTGCACATTTCATGCACTGTATCATGAATGGCATCCAGATTAAGCTGTTTTGCTCTTGTAGCAATATCTTTCTTGCCTTTATTCGCTCCAGCTTCAGCTATGGCTCTTACCTTGAGATTAGTTTTTGTGTCAGGTTCAAGCACCTCTCCAAGAAGTTCTGCAAATTTTGACGCGTGTTCTGCTTCTTCCCATGCGATTCTCTGATAGGCTTCAGCAATTTCAGGATAACCTTCTCTTGCTGCCTGTCTTCCCATTGCCAGGTACATTCCCACTTCTGTACACTCGCCTTGAAAATTAGCACGAAGTCCAGCTAAAATATCAGGATCAGATCCTTTGGCAACACCCACTTTGTGTTCATCTACCCATTGAATAGCGCCTGAAGTAAGCTGTTCGTTGAATTTCTCTTTTGGAGCTCCGCATTGCGGGCATTTGGCCGGAGCTTCAGTCCCCTCATGTACATATCCGCAAACACTGCATACAAATTTTTTCACTATTTATCTCCTTTTAATTAAATTTAGTTAATTTTATTCTGCCCTGCAGCGGTAGCTGCATTAGGATCGACAAACACCCTCTGGGCAAGTTCCCTATCAAACATTAATAAAGCCTGAGGTGAATTATCTGCAAATTTCAGCTGCTGATAAATACCTAGCACATTTGATTCTTCTTCTACCTGTTCATTGAGATACCACTGCATGTGGGCATTCGTTGTATGGTCTTTTTCTTTGAGAGCCAAATCAACAATCTCATGAATCTTTGAAGTTACTATTTGCTCATGCTCAAGAGCATCTTTAAAAACTTCTGTAGGTGATTCCCATTTATTCCTTGGCTTTTTCAATGTTTCAAATACAACTGAACCGCCTCTTTCAGTCACATAATTAAAGAGTTTTAAAGCATGAGCTAATTCTTCTTTCGTCTGAATTTCCATCCAATGAGCAAATCCATTCAGATTAATTGACTTTAGATATGAAGTCATGGCCATATACAGATAAGCAGAATACAATTCAAAACCTATTTGAGCGTTTAACGCTTTTTCTATATTCTGATTCATAAGAACCTCCTGATTAAACATATCAGTAAACATTTTATAATAACATCAATAAAGTAGCATATTGCTGTCATATTTCAAACATCAAGATAATAATTAGTTGAATGTCAGTTCTGAAAAAGCCTTAACTATTTCAGGGATCAATCTATGTATGTTAGGCATTGTAGCATCAAGAGTTTCAACTACTTCCTTATGGGACAGAGGAACAGGACTGATTCCAGCAGCAAAGTTTGTAATACATGACATAGCCCCTACTCTTAGCCCCATTGAATTTGCTACGATTGCTTCTGGAACCGTGGACATTCCTACTGCATCAGCTCCAATAGCTTTATAAAATTTAATTTCAGGAGGAGTTTCGTAACTTGGGCCTGAAGCAGCTACATATACACCTTTTTTCAGTTTTACTTTTGCTTTAGCAGCACATTTTTCCATGACTTTTATAAGTTCGGGGCAATAAGTATTGCTCTGGTCGGGAAATCTAGGTCCCAATTCAGAGTGATGAGGCCCGATAAGAGGATTGGCTCCCATTGCATTTATATGTCCGGTAATAACCATAAGATCACCAGGTGCATATTTTATTCCTCCTGCAGCATTGCTAAGAAAGAATATTTTAGCCCCGCTCTTCATGGTTATATAAGCAGGAATTAGAACAGGAGTCCATCCTTCACCTTCGTAATAGTGCCTTCTTCCCTGAAAAACAAAGAACTCTTTTCCCTTTATTTCAACAAGAGATAACTTCCCAGCATGTCCGACAACTCCTGTTTTCCCGAAACCACTAATTTCGCTATAAGCCAATTCCGCTTTTATATTGAATATGTTTATAGCATCTCCCCAACCTGAACCTAGCACAAAGCTTCCGAAGGGTTTGGCTTTCGGCCATTTTTTATTGACATCTGCCCAAGCATTTTCAAGAATATTAATATTTATGGGGTCTGACATATTCTGTTCCCTTATGTTAGTTGTTTATATAGTTGACTATAAGTATAAATTATAAACAGCAACATTATTATTACCATGCTTATTTATTTTTTTTTGAAAATCATTAATCATGAGAAGTGGAAAAAGTTTTAATGCTAGAATACGGGATACGCAAGGTTCGGATGTTACCGCTATCAACTACCACATCAAGGACTAATATATCCTTTTTTACATCAGATATTTTTTTAACATTAAGCATCGAATTATCAGTAAGTTCAAAAACAAAAGGTCCATTAAAAGAACCATCATCATTTTTCGCAATATTTTTAAATAATTTGTACAGATAAGAAGTTTTTTCCTGGTTTGCAAGAAAATTTGAAGTCTTTGAATTTTCTCTTCGTTCTTTTGAAAAGGAAGTAATAATCTTGTTTCTAATTAATATCGGAAACACCCATGGTAAAAATAACCCAAAAATGAAATATGGAAATCTTAATTTTTTTATATACTTTTCAGCAAGAGATGCAGAATAAAAAGCACTTGCTAACAATGCAGATAATGAGACAAAAGAATATAAAACCCAAGATATTTTTATAGGATATGAGTTATTAAAAATTAATTCTTTACCTGTTAATGCTTTAACCGCAAAAATAATTAGCAAATTTAAAACCAGTTGGCATTTTTCATATATTTCATAAACTAATAAAAATGAAGGATAGAGTCTTAATTGCTTTTCATATAGACCCCCAAGGATAAAACATAAAAAAATCAATGCTGCGCAAAGTGATACTATTATAATTTTGAGTAGTATTTTCTCTTTTTTTTGAAACGGGCTGGCTTTCTCTAACTGTTGCTCGGTTTTTTGAATATATTCACTTGAAAATTTTTCTGGAATAGGAGCAATTTTTTGAGCTGACGGCTGATTAAAATTATTTTCCACGCTAATTATTCTTGTAAGGCTCTCTTTGGGAATGGAGGAAATATTTTCAGATAAAGATATGTTTTTACCGGCTGATTGATTTTTCTTGACTGTGATTTGTTCTGTTACAAATCTTCCATCAAGGATTCCTTCTATGTTAAAAATTACGGCATCCCAAGATTGATGGCGATTCTCCTTTTTTTTGTCCATCATCTTTACTATCATATTATTAATAGCATTAGATATTCTGGGATTCTTCTCAATAGGAGGGATGGCTTCGTCGGTAATGTGTTTAGCAATTACGCTCATTGCATTTTGCCCTTCAAAAGGCAGACATCCGGTAACGACATGATAAAGGGTAGCTCCCAACGAATAAATGTCAGACCTGAAATCTATATTTTCTGATTTAGCCTGTTCCGGACTTATATAATGAGGAGTGCCAACAACATCACCGTCTATAGTTATGGACTTATCTTCAGTAACATTTTTAGCTACCCCCATATCAAGCAGTTTAGGAATACCTGATAGATCAATAATAATATTGCCAGGTTTAATATCTCTGTGCAAGATATTGAACTCATTCCATGCATAATTAAGAGCTTTGGCGACACCAAGAGCAATATTCAAGGCTTCTTTCTCTGGCAATACTTTTTCTTCAGTCAAGCGTTGTTGAAGCTGTTTTCCTTTTATATACGCAGAAGCCAGATAGTAAATTCCCTCATACATACCAGCATCAAAGGCCGTAACGATATTCGGATGATCGAGCTTGGCAGAGTGCTTAATCTCATTAAGAAATCTATTGGTAAAATTCGGATTTTTGCTAAAATCAGGATAAAGGATTTTTAAGGCTACAAGTCTGTCCATTGCTGTTTGCTCGGCAAGCCATACCTCTCCCATGCCTCCGAAGCCTATTCTGTTTATAAGCTTGAATCCGGCAATAACTGCGCCTCTTGAGAAACTAGAAGAAGGGATTGAACTTAAACTGGTTCCTCCGCAAGCTTTGCATTGCTGAGGTGGATTTATTGCTTCAACTTCCTTCCCGCAGGATGTGCATTTATATAACATGCTACTTTATAATCCAAGAAAGTTCTTATGTTAATATTAAAATATCCCAAATGATATTTGTTGAAAATTGCATACTAATGCTAATTTTACTATCTTTGAGAAAAATTGGAATGCTTTTATTTGACAATAATAAAGGAGCAATAAATGAAAAGTTACAGAAAAGAATTATGGTTTCACATTAATGCCAGGAGAGGATTTGTAAACATCACTCATGATGTTGAGAAGTGTCTTCATGAGTCAGGCATAAAAGAAGGCATTGTATTGTGCAACGCTATGCATATAACAGCTTCAGTTTTTATAAATGACAATGAGAACGGGCTTCACAATGATTTTGAAAAATGGCTTGAAAAGCTAGCTCCTCATGAACCTGTAAGCAATTACAGGCATAATTTGACTGGAGAAGACAATGCTGATGCTCATCTTAAAAGACAGGTAATGGGAAGAGAGGTAGTCGTAGCAGTGACTAATGGAAATTTGGATTTTGGCCCATGGGAACAAATCTTCTATGGAGAATTTGACGGAAACAGGAACAAAAGGGTTCTTGTAAAAATTATTGGTGAATAGTGTATTTTATGCCTAAAACCGGGATTTTATTTCTTCTTCTCACTATTTTCCTGATATATGGTAGTTCATCTTTTGCTTATAATGCAGATCAGGAACGCATTAAGAAATTAAAGGCTTCGGCGATTAACGGCAATTCTGAATCATGCCTTGCGCTAGGTAATGCTTATTATTATGGCAGCGGAATACCAAAAGATTACTACTCTGCTTTCCGTTGGTATTTTGAATCTGCTGATAAAGGCAACCCTACTGCGCAATTCAATCTTGCCCTATGCTATGATCAGGGAATTGGAGTAGAGCAAAATAAAATTGAAGCATTGCGATGGTACAATAAAGCTGCGGAGAATGGAGTTATACAGGCAAAATATAATCTTGCTATTTATTATAAAGAAGGACACAATTTCGTTTCTAATGCCGGTACAGTGATATTGAATTCAGATATGCCAAAAGCAATTAAACTGCTTCAGGAATGCAGCACTGTTTCTTTCGCACCAGCCAATAGAGAATTAGCAAAAATATATCTTAATGAAAAAAAATCTCTTAAGGATCAGGAGCTTGGCATGAAATATCTTATCCTTGCCTCCCAGGGAAATGACCCGGAAGCGCTTTATATGATTGCTAAAATAAAAATGGAAAACGGAACTCCCGTTAAGGAGGTTTTTTCTTATATTAAAGTTGCAGCAGACAATAATGTAGTTGATTCTTTTGAATATGTAGGGGTTTGCTATGAGACAGGATTAGGTGAGATAAAACAAGATAAGGAGTTAGCCATCAAATACTATACCAAAGCTGCATATAACAATGTAATATCTGCCCAGGTTAGACTCGGGGAATACTATCTAAATGGAACTATTGTTCAAATGAATATATGGGAATCAATTTACTGGTTTCAAAAAGCAGCAGACCAGAATGATCCTTATGCTCTTTTTATGCTGGGCTCTTTTGCAGAACAGGGGCTAGGAGAAAAAGCAGACAAGAAAAAAGCCCTCAAGTATTATATGAAATCAGCAAAATTGGGCTTTCCAAAAGCTCAATTCAACCTGGCTATGTACTACGCTGGAAACAATGATAGCAACGATAATGATTCCAGCATGGCTTATTTGTGGTTGAGAAAAGCTGCCTTACAGGATGACACCAAAGCTCAGAAGGAACTCGGGTTCTACTGTATCATGGGAGAAGGAACCAAACAAAATTACGGTAACGGGCTAAATTGGCTCTCCTTGTCCAGAGATAAAGGAGACTCCGAAGCAGCTGAATTTTTGGATAATATTCAAATAAAATGAGATATTTGTTTATCGACATGCCTTAACGGATGCCCTACATAAATTTGTCTTGGCCTTGCTATCTTTTTGTCTGCACTGTTTATCATTTCTCTCCATTGCGCAATCCATCCCGGAAGCCTTGCAATAGCAAACATGACAGTAAACATATTTGTCGGAATGCCTATAGCTTTATAAATAATTCCGCTGTAAAAGTCCACATTGGGATATAGATTTCTAGAGATGAAATATTCATCATTCAGGGCTATTTCTTCAAGTTTCATTGCTATATCAAGAAGCGGATCGTCTATTTTTAATTTATTCAGAAGATTATGGCATTCATTCTTCATTATAACTGCGCGGGGATCAAATGTTTTGTAAACCCGGTGTCCAAACCCCATAAGTTTATAATTGTTAGATTTGTTCTTAGCCATGTCCACATATTTTTTATAGTCACCCTCATCTTTATTGATAGTTTCAAGCATTTCGATAACAGCCTGGTTAGCTCCCCCATGAAGAGGGCCTGAAAGAGCATTTATCCCTGCTGAGATTGTGGCATAAAGATTAACCTGAGCGCTTCCAATTACCCTGACTGCAGTCGTTGAACAGTTTTGCTCATGATCTGCATGAATGATAAGAAGTTTATTAAGCGCAGAAACAACATCTTCGTCGATGTTATAAGGTTTAACAGGAGAATCAAACATCATATTCAGAAAATTCGCGCAGAAAGGTAAATCGTACCGAGGATAAACCATTGGTTCTCCAATTGAGTTTTTATACGAAAAGGCAGCAATTGTCCTGAATACCGAAATTAGAAATGCAGACGATTTAAAAATGTCATGTTCGACTGACTCTGAATCAACATGAGGGTAAAAAGTCGATAAAGCATTTATCATAGTAGAAAGTATGTGCATCGGGTGGGAATGCAGCGGAAACTGATCAAAAAAATGGTGCATGCTTTCATGAAGAAGAGAGCTTTCATTTAAAATTGAAGAGAAGCGTTTATATTCATCTCTGTTTGGAATTTTATCATGAAGAAGCAGATAAGCTGTTTCAACAAAGCTGCAGCTTTCCACTAGCTCTTCAATAGGTATGCCTCTATATCTGAGAATACCTTTTTCTCCGTCTATGTAAGTAATAGTGCTTTGGCATGCGCCTGTATTCATAAAGCTCGGATCAAGAGTAATATATCCTGTTTTGTTTCTGAGCCCTGAAATATTTATTGCTTTCTCATTTTCCGTCCCTATTACGATAGGAAATTTATAACTGATGCCGTCGATGATTAATTCAGCATATGTAGTATTGGGCGTATCCATTATTTAATCCTTTTCATATCGATAATAATTTAGTATATAAGAGTTAAGATATTTCTTAAATTCTTTGCAGCTCGAGGAACCAAGGCTCTAAAAATTAAGTTTATAATTTCAAGGCTAATTTTAAAATATTCAAATCAGGCTCTTTATTAATTTCAGAGCCTTGTGATATTGTTTGGCAGTCTTCAAGAAACTTTAATTTATGCGCAATTGATTTTCTTAATGAGGTTATTAATGACAGAAGTTCTTGGACAATGCCATTAATTGTTTCTTCATATGACAAATCAGATGAATCTACTAAAATATCTGCGAACGGCTTTACTGTCTCTGTAACAAGGCAAGCTCGTGCCGCATACATATCTAAAGCTGCTTTATTGTTAAGATAGCCAGGTATCTCTTTTGCAGAAAGTCTCTTAAAGAGAATTTCCAAAGAAACTGTAATTAATATCAGGAAAGAATTTTCTCTTAGAATCATTCTTGAATCTTTATTGAGCATAGTTGAACCACCTGTTGAAATAATACAGTTGTTTAACTTGCCAATATTAGCAATAACCTCTTTTTCCAGAGTCCTGAAAAAGTCCTCTCCGTACTGAGAACAAATCGCCCGGCATGAGAGAGAGGAACCGTATTTAGCAATATAAAGATCCTCAATCATGAGATCGGTTTCATGAAACGGAATAGAAAAAAGATCGGCAAGGCCTTTGCCTAGTATTGATTTACCTGAGCATTTTGGACCAGTAATAACTAGTTTCATAATTATTCTTCCGGATATTAAAGTCTAAAAATGAGAAACCCCACAGCATTAACATAATTAAAAATTGTCAATGTTAGTGAGGTAACTTTACTTTGCAGGCATTAAAATACGCAACCTAAGAATTACTTCTTATGTCTCTGAGCCTTAAGCTGCTTTTTTCTCTTGTGTTTAGAGATTTTTTTGCGGCGCTTTTTTCTTAAATTACCCATTCTTTCCTCATTAGGTTATAAAAATCTTTTTTTAAAAAGAAGAATACAGATATTTTTAAAAGTGGAAAAATTCAAACGCTTATCATTTAATAATCAGAATTTTATTGAATCCCATCTTCTTTTGCTTCTTCAAGCAAAGATATTATAGATGCCTGAATTTTATTTTTATTTTTAAATACTGAAGTTCCTGCCACAAAAATATTAGCGCCTGCTTTGGAGGCCATCCCTATTGTATTTAAGTCTATGCCGCCATCTACCTCTATATGGAAATTTTTGTTTTTCATTTCCCTGGCTTTTGTTTTGAAAAATTCAACTTTCTGCATCATATCAGGCATAAAGGATTGCCCGCCGAAGCCTGGCTCTACTGACATTATCAGAACCATATCAATCATATCCAGATAAGGGAGAATCTCTTCAGGTTTTGTTCCTGGTTTAAGCGTCATTCCTACAGTTTTATTTAATTTGCGAATTTCAGCGATAACTTCCAAGGGATTATCTTCCGTTTCAATGTGAAAAGTTATATTGTCAGCACCTGCTTTCACGAAAGGCGCAATATATTTGAGAGGATGGCTGATCATGAGATGCACATCGAAAAGCTGATCTGAAACTTTCCTGATAGAAGATACTATTGGAATTCCTATTGATATATTTGGAACAAAATGTCCGTCCATTACATCAATATGAAGGATTTTTACTCCTGCTCTTTTTGTTTCAAGTATATCTGATTCAAGGCAGGCAAAGTCTGCTGCAAGCAAGGATGGAGCAATAAGCTTTTCATTACAGTTAATTGTCGAGAAAGTGAAATTTGCCATAATAGACCTCTATTATTAAAATTAGCGATTGTCCAGGATATTGAAGATATTTTTTGCTCCTTCCGTTAAAGAATCTGTAACATTTTGCGCTGGATAATTAAGAATTCTGTCTCCGCCCGCATTGCTTAGGAATGTTTCAGCATTTTTAGTTATAAAAAGTGCTGCCAGCAGAGAATAATTAGGCTGAGGGTTGTCAATTGTCCCATCTATGGAAAGAGGGATATCAACACCGCTTAAATTAGTATTCGTTTTTACCATAAGAGAGCTGTCAAAACCTATTCTGCCAACGGCTGTAATGTATCTGATTAAATCTCCTTCTCCTCCTCTGAAATCGAAATTCTTTACATAAACAATTCCTTTTGAAGCATCAAGCTTGACTTCACCTTTCTTAAAATCAAGATTTTTTTTCTGAGCCATAATACGGTTAGTAATATTAGAAGCTTGAGTAAGAAAATCTGGCATTTGTGTGTTTGGAAAGTACTGCATGGCATTAGAAATCAGCCTTATAGGAAGAACTAAAAGAGCTAATATTCTATTTTGAGTAATGTCATAAGGCAGAGAAATATTATTGCAGTCCAAATTCATATTGCCTTTAAAATATTTTGTTAAATTTGCATCCGTGAATCCCTTTCCTTCAAGAGCTGTCTCAAAGAGCATGATATTACCTTTTGTATCACTGTAATTGCCTTCTATAAAAGTTTTTAAAAACGGGTTGATATCAAGATCTTTCAAGGTTTCTTTAAATTCATATGTATATCCATCTGAATAAGAAGGGTTCATAGTGAAGAAAATATTTGCCTGAGAATTGTTTATGAAAATTGTCGCAGGAGAGAGAGTAATCTTGTTATCTTTTATAGTTAAAACAGCATCTGCTTTGGCATTGATAAGAGGACCATATTCGATATCATTGAATTTGATTTTGCTTATAAGGTTTATTCCTTTCAGATCAAGAGGTTGTGGCTCCTTACCATTTTCTGAGTTTATTTTTGAAATTTTCTTTTTACCGGATTGATTCGAAGTACCGGCAAAGACTGAAGAATAAATTTCGTTTAGCTTTTTCAAATCTAGCTTACTGGAATCTACATCTAGTGAAGATCGGGTATTGCTATTAAATATGATGTTTCCTGAAGAACTGATATTCACAAAGGGAATGTTCTTATCAGCAAGGCTTATATTTGCAGTTTTTAAAGATATTTGCTTTTCGTCCTTGGACATTGAAAAGTCAATTTTCCCGTTTACTTCTTTAGAGAGAGTCGGATTTTGAGTGTTATAAACAACTAACTGAGGGAGGTTTAAATTAGCATCTATAATAATATTTTTGTGAGTGGAGTTAAAGTTCAATCTTCCGTCTAGTTCAAACTCGCCAACTTTTTGATATTCTGAACCTGTAAGGTGGAGCGCCTGAAGAAGAGTCTCATTTGTAAACAAACTTGCATTCATGGAGGAATCTTTTGAGCCTGTAAGAGAAAGAGTATATTCCCCTTTAAGCTTTAATGCGTTTTGTCGCGAATAAAAAACGCTGCAATCAATTTTACTAATTGATAAACTTGTTGAATTTAACTCAATGGAGGAACCAAAAGAAGCATCGATATCGCTATAAGTCTGATTATTGGCATATAAGTCTAATCCTTCGATGTTTGCCTGAATTTTAGAATGGATTTGGAAATCAGCGTTTGCGATCGACAAATTCCCATCCAGAGACAGCTGTCCTTTATTTATCTTAGTATCTGAGAGAGACGGAAGGAAAAGGTTAAGTCTTGAGAGATCAAAATTTTTTATAGAAGAATTTATCCCGATATCAGAATTAAGAGGTTTCCCTTTCCCGTTCATATTAATTTTAAGAGGGGAGTTAAGAGCTAAGGAAAGTGATCCAGAATTATTGGTTTCCAAATGAACTGATAATGATTTAATATCCAGATTGTCATCTTTTGTCAAGACAAAAGAGGTTTCCGAATCTGCAGCTATTCCAAGCGAAGAAATTATGTCTTTGATCATTGGCGCATCGCTGGAATTTATGAAGTTTGGAGAGAGTAAAACCATTATATTTTTATTAATTTCAGAAATATTCAGAGCAAGATGTCCATTGCGCTCATTCAAGTTGTAATTTCCATTCAGAGACAATGTAGCTATCTTTGAGCTATTCTGGGAAAGTGACAATGTCAGATTACTAATATCAATCTGGCTGAGATTTTTCAGTGTTGCGTCTATCTTCTGGTTAATATCAATATTTTCAAATTTAATCTGATCTTTTTTATAAGTAAGGTTATCGATTGCAACTTTCCCTTCAGTAGCAAAGTTTCCATTTGCAATATCGACCTGAGTTCTAATATCTGTTGTCAGCTTTCCTTTCAGTGTTACCTTTTTGTCAAAAAATGGTTTTAGGAGCGCAAGATCAAGTTTATCTGTGCTTAAGAATATTTCAGGCATATCGCCTCTTGTCTTTATCTGATCCCCACTCCAATCAAAGGAAAGAGGCTTTTTAACAAATACTTTGGCAAAGTCATTACCGTTGATGGATGTCATTAATTTAAATGATTTTACAAATGCCCTTTTTTTGTTAAAATTTGTAGTAAAATCGAATAATAGCTGTTCTGAAACCAAACATTTATCCTGGGATGAATCGTTTGGTATTTCAATTTCTGCATCAGAAAAATAAAGTTCACCTTGCGTTGCCAGGACATTTTCTGAATAGCTCAGGTGTCCATTTAGAACGAGTGAAACCTTCGACCCGAAATCCATTCCGTATAATATATTAGTAACCAGATTTATTGTATCGCAGCCTATTGGATCAAGTTTTGCATTTAAATTTACTTTTAAGGGATCAAGAACAGCATCTCCACTTATCATGATATTAGTAGTAGTTTTGTTTCCTGTAATTGATTGCAGGCTTATTGACGAGATGTTTATATCGTCGCTGGCGTGATTGATAGATGCGCTTAATTTCAGATTTTTGTCTGAAAGATCATTTCCCTTGATATTGCCGTTAAGATTTGTAACTAATAGAGCGAGATCTAAAAATTGAGGAATGAAATCTTTATTGAGGTTTACCTTAATATCAGAAGATATATCAGCAGAATCTATATCGACATTCTTGCCGGATATCAACAAGAGTTTTCCATTAAACTTCAAACTGGAATCATTTTCATTTTTAAGCAAAGGGGAAGAAAGATTAAAATTTGAAACTGATAGAACAAGCCCGTTACTGTCTTTATAATTGAAGTTAATATTCTCAAAAGCAGCATCAGATATATCCAGTTGGATCAAAGGAGAAGAAGATTCCGACTCTGGTTCTGTCGGATAATTCATAAATGAGGCATTCCATTTGCCATCCTTATTTTCCTCCATTGTTATTGAAGTGTTTTTGATAAGAATGCTGTTAATCTTTACAGTATTATGGAATAGAAGATCCGATAAACCAAGAGAACAAGCAAGTTTTTCACACTTGACAAAAGGTTTATTTTTATCTCCTATTATTAAGTCGTTTATTTCTATATAGGGATGCAATAAATGTAGTTTTGCGCTAGAAGCTTCTATTGGCATGCCCAAGGCAGTTCCTGTGATTGGCAGTACTATTTTGGTCAGTCCGTAATTGTTTGTGATGAGAAAAAACAGAGCAATTAATAAAATAATTACAGCTATAGGAATATATATAAATGTATACTTAAGAATTTTTTTCATGCTTTCTGATATGTTTCCTTAATTTTATAAAATAAGAAGAATTATAAATCTAAACTAAAATAAGTGAAACGAAATAGACTAAAATATAAATGATATTTTCAACTCAGAATAGTTTAAGAAACAGCCACAGTTACTTGAACTGTCTAGCAACATAAAAGATATTGCTTTTAAAAGATTGTTAAGAATCTCAACAAATTGAAGTGATTGATTAAAACATATGATTGATTTACACATACATAGCACAGCTTCAGATGGAACTTTTTCTCCCGCAGAAATAGTCTATAAGGCTAAAAAGATCGAATTGACAGCCATATCGATTACAGATCATGATACTACTGATGGAATTGAAGATTTTTTAAAGGCGTCTGAAGAAAAAACCATCTCTATAATACCCGGAGTCGAAATGGCTGGACTTTGGAATATGCGGGAACTTCATATTCTCGGATTCTGGATTGACTGGAAAGAGCAGAAATTACAATCTGTACTGGAATACTCCAGAATAAATAGAGACATAAGAAATTCAAATATCATTAATAAACTTAACAACAGAGGTTATCTTATAACTTACGATGAACTTTTAGATGAGTCACGGGGAGAAGTTATCGGAAGACCTCATATTGCCTCATTGCTTGTAAGAAAAAAATATTTTAAATGCGCTCAAGATGTTTTTTCCGCCTGTCTGGCAAGAGGCTCTGAATGTTATGTTCAGAGAGTTATCCCTGAAATGAAGGAAGTAATATCAGCAATCCATTCAGCTGGAGGTTTGGCAGTTTGGGCACACCCCCTTCACCGGAACAAACATGATATAAGAAATACTAAAAGTGACATTATATCTCTTATGGAATTAGGTCTTGACGGGATAGAAGCTTACTATTCTGAATATTCTATTAAACAGCACAATTATCTTTTGAAATGCGCAGAAGAATTGAACCTGGCTGTATCAGGAGGAACTGATTATCACGGATCAAACCAGCCTGGGATAGAGCTAGGCACAGGCCATGGAAATTTGAAAATCCCAGATTCCGTTTATACAAATCTTTACAATTATTACAAGAAAAAGCACAATCCTGATTCTATTGATTGAACTTGCCTAAATACTTGATTATTGGTGGCTGAGATTTGCCATCAATTACAGAGATTATCTTAACCCATGCATAAGGCCTGTCAGAAGAAATATCAGATTTTTTTATAGTGCAGCTGATAGAACCAGTATTTGAATCTGTTTCTGTAATTCCTTTCATAAAAGCTGAAACAATTAGGTTTTTTCCTTTTGCAGACTTTGTTTGAGTGCAAATTATTTCCATTTTTACAGACGAAGTTTTAGGATTGGTCTTTAATTCAGAAATCCATTTTGCCGTGATAATTAGGTTATTTCCTTGTGAATCGGCTGATGTATTGACTGAAAGATCTTTTAGAGCTTTGTCTCTGATTTCAGATTTAGCAGTATAATCTTTAAATATTTTTATTTTAACGAAATTTGTATATCCATAGTAAACTCCGAAAGATAAAGCAATCAAAAATAATAGGATTAGAATTTTTTTCACGGCTATCTAGTGTAATAATTAGTTTCTGTATTACTATGCCTGTTAATTTAATCACATTTAACCAACCATACAACACAAACTGGAGGGAAGAAATATGAATAAACTAGAAGCACTCAAGAAAATGACTGTAGTAGTTGCCGATACAGGCGACATTAATTCAATAGCAAAATTTACACCCACTGATGCTACAACAAACCCTTCCCTGATTCTTAAATCTGCAGTAAATGAAACTTATAAACCATTAATCGAAGAAGCAATTTTATACGCAAAGTCAAAAGCTGCAGGAAGAAATAATATTCTAGATAAAGCAATAACAAAAGTGGCAATTAATTTCGGAAAAGAAATCCTCAAAATTGTCCCTGGAAGAGTTTCCACTGAAGTTGACGCAAGGCTCTCATTCGATACGAATGCAACTATCGCAAAAGCTCATGAAATAATTCAGATGTATAAAGAACTTGGAATTTCTTCTGAAAGAATTCTTATTAAAATTGCTTCTACATGGGAAGGGATTGTGGCCGCAAGAGAGCTTGAAAAAAACAATATCCATTGCAATTTGACTCTTCTTTTCAGTTTTGCACAGGCTATTCAATGCGCTGATGCAGGTGTAACTCTCATTTCCCCGTTCGTAGGTAGAATCTTAGACTGGCATAAGAAAAATACTGCAATGCTTGAATATGCTCCGTCGCAAGATCCAGGTGTAGTTTCAGTAACAAGAATTTACAATTATTATAAGAACTACGGCTACAAAACTATTGTTATGGGCGCAAGCTTCAGGAATGTTGATGAAATTACAGAACTTGCAGGTTGCGATTATCTTACCATTTCTCCCGATCTTCTTGATAAACTTGAAAATTCTCAGGGGGATCAGCTTGAAAGAAAACTCTCTCCTGAAAAGGCGCAGGCAGAAAAAGAAGACAAAATAGTTCTGGATGAAAAAGCTTTTCGCTGGATACACAATGAAGATGCTATGGGTACAGATAAACTTGCTGAAGGCATCAGGAACTTTGCAATTGATACTGTAAAACTTGAAAAACTGATCGCTTCTCTCATTTGATCGGATAACTTTAGTTTTCTCCCCCAATATACCCAATATTGAGGGGAGGAGATAACCTACGATAGAAAACTAAGCATTACTCCCGCGGCAACGGCTGAGCCTATAACACCTGAAACATTAGGTCCCATCGCATGCATCAGCAAAAAGTTATGGGGATCAGCCTCTAATCCAAGCTTGTTTACCACTCTCGCCGACATTGGCACAGCCGATACTCCGGCCGCTCCGATAAGAGGATTGATTTTCCCTTTTGAAAATATTTTCATAAGTTGCCCAAAGAGTACCCCAGCGGCAGTTCCCACACAAAAGGATATCATTCCAAGCACAAGGATCCCAAGAGTTTGCAAATTAAGAAAGTTTTCAGCTGAAAGTTTGGATCCCACCGCCAGACCGAGAAATATAGTAACAATGTTTATCAGCGCGTTCTGAGCTGTAGAGCTGAGTCTGTCGACAACTCCGCATTCTCTCATAAGGTTCCCCAGCATAAGCATGCTTATAAGAGGCGCCGCGGATGGAAGCAGAAAAGCGCACAAGAGAGTTATAGCCAGCGGAAAACAAATCTTTTCAATTTTCGAGACATGTCTGAGCTGTTTCATTTTTATCTTTCTGTCTGACTTGGATGTCAATAGTTTCATTATGGGTGGCTGGATGATTGGAACCAGAGCCATATATGAATATGCGGCGACAGCAATTGCGCCAAGAAGTTTAGGCGATAGCTTGCTCGTCAGGAAAATAGCTGTCGGGCCGTCAGCTCCGCCAATGATTCCTATAGAAGCAGCATCGCAAAGGTCAAAGTTTATTCCTACATGGGTGAGCAATAAAGAACCCAGAAGAGAAAAGAATATTCCAAATTGAGCCGCCGCTCCCAGAAGTGCCGTAATAGGATTTGCAATGAGAGGACCAAAATCTGTCATTGCGCCCACCCCAAGAAATATTAAGAGCGGAAAGACTCCTGTTTGAATTCCTACTGTATAAACCATTCCGAGGATTCCTTCAGGGCCTGCTATTCCGGCAAGAGGAATATTAGACATAATCGCCCCGAAACCTATCGGAAGGAGCAAAAGAGGTTCAAATTCTTTGAAAATTGCAAGATATAGCAAAACTAAGCCGATTATGATCATCAGAAGCCTGCCAACTCCCAGATTCCATGTCTGAGAGAAATTCTCGGAAGACTGCCTGTACAAATCGTATATACCGGTAGTTTTCCAGAACTGTTTAAGCATATTACCCCATGGAGGGAGCTTAACTGAGTTATCAATTGTGCTCTCAATAAGCGATTCGTGATATATATCTATCTTCTTGCCTTTCAAAATCAATTGTCCTTTTTCGATTGTTTCAGCTGGCACAAGAGGAGCTCCTCTAAGAAGTCCAGTACCAATAACCTCAATAGTACTGCCTGTCTTAATTTCAGCTTTGCTTCTCCCTTCTATAGCCAGAGTAATGAAGTTCATACCAGGAGTAAGTTTTTCGCCTTCTATGAAATTCATCGAATAAATCACAGCAGGTTTAGAATAGTTGTAAATGAGTTCTTTCGTTCCGTCAGAGCTATCTTTCCAGTAAAAGAGCTCTTCATTATTGTTTATCTCTCCAGCCGAAATATTCTGACAAAAAGAGCCTAAAAAAAATAAAAATAAATATCCTAGTCTTAGCATTCTAAACTCCTTGTTCGATAATTAGTAACAAATCTTCTACAGCTACCGTATATCCCTGTTTTGCGATAATTTGAATGACTTTGCCTGAAACAGGAGTTTTGATAGGAGTTTCCATTTTCATAGCTTCCAATATCAGTAAAGTATCTCCCTGATTGACGCTGTACCCTTTTTTGACGAGCAACTTGCTGATTGTCCCGGGCATTGGAGCTCTTATTTCAAAATTGTTTTGAGAACTTTTCATTGCTGAATTTTCTTCAGTCTGTAAACTTTGAGCACTTGTTACTGTAGTAATGCCGGCTTTTACATGAACTATATAAGTCTTATCATCAACTGTTACAGTATAATCCTCTTCATCAGAAACAGCCTGAACAGCTTTGGCTGACGAAGTTCTTTGAATTTCTTTTTGTGGTTCTTTTTTGTAATGAATTCCGAGAGGTTTATTCCCTTTAAGGAATTCAAGTCCTTTATCACCGCAGGTGGCTACTATGAAGATATTTTCTTCAGTTACAGGAAGATTGTCTTTTAGAAGTTTGGCTTTTTGAGTATCAAGAGCAAGTTCTTTGTTTCTGTCATTTATATCATGAACATCTTCTGTAGTAGGGGCTAAACCAGTTTGTTCTGATGCCGCTTTAATTACATTTTCATCAGGTTTTGCCGGAGTCTTTCCGAAGTATCCCAGAACCATTTTCCCGTAGCTGTCCGTGATCTTTTTCCATTTCCCCTGAGTTACATTTGAGAAGGCTTGCTGGAAATAAAATTGGGAAACAGGTGTAACGGATGTTCCGAATCCGCCGAGAGCAACAACATCCTTCATTTCCTTTATTACTTCTCTGAAAAGATGCAGACACTTGTTGTCCCTCATCATTTGCGTGTTCGTAGTTAAAGCGCCGCCAGGCATAGGAGAAAAAGTGATAATTGGCATGACTTCTCGGGATTCCGGAGGCAGAAAATATTTTTCCATCTGATTTGCGAATATCTCTTCAGCTTCAATAATTTTATTATGATCAATATCCAGAGTGTAATCAGTTCCCTTGAGCCTGTGCCACATCGTAAGGATATCGCATTGGGCAGTCCCTCCGCTGCATGGGCTCATCGATAAATCTATAATGTCTGCGCCAGCCTCTATCGCTGCCATATTACAGGACACAGCCATGCCTGCGGTCTCGTGAGTATGGAACTGAATTATTGTTTTTTCAGGGAGAAGCTTTCTTGATCTTTTTATTGTTTCATAAACTGTTTTTGGAGTCGCTGTTCCCGATGCGTCCTTGAAGCATACGCTGTCAAAAGGAATTTCAGCTTTTATTATATTTTTTACGCATTCGATATAGAATTCAGGAGAGTGAGCGTATTCTTTGTCAAGGTCAGGAGGAAGCCCCATCATGGCTATAACTATTTGATGTTTTAATCCATGTTCATGAATCTTTTTCCCTGAGTAAGACAAATTTCTTACATCATTAAGAGCGTCAAAGTTTCTAATGGTGGAAATTCCATGTTTCTTGAAAAGTTTAGCATGCAAATCAATTACATCTCTGCACTGGGATACCAATCCTACTACATTTGCGCCTCTTGCGAGAGTCTGAAGATTTATATCTGAACCGACAATCTTTCGGCATATGTCCATTGTTTCAAAAGCATCTTCCTGGCAGTAAAAGTAATGGCTTTGGAACAGTGCTCCGCCGCCAATCTCAAAGTTCCTTGTTCCAGCTGCTACCGCCGCTTCAAGCGCTGGCAAAAAATCCTGAACTTTGACTCTTGCACCGTAACAGGACTGAAACCCATCTCTGAAAGATGTGTCCATATATGAGATTTTTTTCATTGCATGATTCCTTATTTTATCAGAATTAATTTAATACAAAGGTAACGCCATGAAGATTAAAATGCTGACTGTGAGAAGATTATTACTTTATTCTCTTTTCACGAAATTTATGAACGGCTACAGTTATCGCACTTATCAAAGTCCTGTCGGAAGTTGAGTTTTCAGGAAGTTCCTGATTTTGCGGAAGGATATTTTCTTCCTTTTTTAATATAGATGCGTATGGAGCAAGCAGTTTAGATAGAAGTATTATTATTAGAATCATAAGACCAAGAAAAATAAAGACAGTACCCATTCCGGTTATCATCAGCTTTAAACCGTCAATAAACATAACATTTTACCAATAGTCATACATTAATAATTAAATTTATAAAGCTTAATAGAACTTATATCTTTTTTCTATTTTTTAAATTGATTTATTTATTATTTCGTTATTTGACGAATTATAAAAATATAATATACTAAAAGGAAAAACAGGAGATTTACAGATGAATAAAGTTGTGGAAGTATTAAAAGCCGTTTCCGATCCTACCAGGATGAGAATTCTCATGTCTTTGATGAATGGGGAACTATGTGTTTGCCGGATAACGGCTCTTCTGGATCTTGCTCCTTCAACTATTTCAAAACATCTCTCAATATTAAGGCAGGCAAAGTTCCTGAAAAGCCGGAAAGATGGAAAGTGGATTTATTTTGAATTAAATGATTCCAGTCAAGAAAACCTGGTTACTAAAACATTAGAACTACTTCGAAAGAATCTTGAGAACGACAGTATAATTAAAACAGATGCCGTCAAACTTGGAAGAATTCTGCAGAAGAGCAGAGAAGAATTGTGTAAAAACCAAAAGATTAAGTAACTGCTATAAATAACATAAACAAAAAAGGAGATTAGAGTATGGCTACAATAGTAGAAAAAAAAGAAACTAACGGGACAACCAGCCACTTTGTTCTTGTAGGAGCAGGCAGAGTTCCGGCAAACTTTGGAGATCATGAAGAGGATTTTCTTGTCGTATGCGATGAGGATGGTTGTGTTCAGGTACTGAACGACTACAACTGCACACTTAGAGTAGTTAGCATTGATGGAAAAACCCCGGCCGAAATTCTTAAGAGTTTAGATGTCTGAAAATATTCCGAAAGCCTAGTATAGGACTCATATGTCCTATAAGTCTTATAAGTCCTATAATATTAAGTAAGCTCGATTCATGAAATTGAACAAAGAAGTAAAAATATTCGTATGGATAGCGGTGATTTTTGCAGTAATTTACTATCTGCCAGTCGGCTATGACAGATTTAACAACGCAGTTCTTGAAGCGTTATACCTTTCTAAATGGTATGCCAGGGAACATGTTCTTCTTTGCCTGATTCCGGCTTTCTTTATCGCAGGCGCTATAACTGTTTTCATCAATCAGAACGCCGTCATGAAATACCTCGGACCGAAGGCAAATAAACTTCTGGCTTATGGCGTGGCATCTGTTTCAGGTGTAATACTTGCGGTTTGTTCCTGTACAGTTCTGCCTCTTTTTGCCGGAATTTATCGTATGGGAGCCGGATTGGGACCCGCCTGCACATTTCTATATTCAGGGCCTGCAATAAATATCCTTGCAATTGCTCTGACTGCCAGAATACTAGGAGTTGAACTTGGGATAGCCAGAGCAATAGGAGCTATAGCTTTCAGCATAGTTATCGGACTCCTGATGCACCTGATATTTTATAAAGATGAAAAGCATAGGGGTGAGACTATTCAAATGGCAGAACTCGATGAAGAAAAAGGGCGGACGCTCCTTCAGAACGGTCTATTCTTTCTGTTATTGGTCGGAATACTGGTCTTCGCAAATTGGGGAAAACCCGATGAAGTGTCGGGTTTATGGTTTTTAACTTTCAGCTATAAGTGGATAATTACTGGATTTTTCGCAGCGCTGCTTGGTTTAACTCTTTATCTCTGGTTTGCCGTTAAACTCTGGAAACTGCTAATTTCTGCCGTTGTAATAATTCTTGCAGTTATACTTTTTCCGGAAACGCCTCTTGTCCCGTTTTTTGTCGGGACTATCTGCCTCTCATTTCTGACTCTTTCTGATAAAGGCGGGCACGGAGAGGAATGGTTTTCCTCTTCATGGGGATATGCAAAACAAATTTTGCCTCTGCTTTTCTTTGGAGTACTTGTGGCAGGACTGTTACTTGGAAGAGTTGGACATGAAGGATTAATACCTTCAGAATGGGTCAGCTCGGCTGTGGGCGGAAATTCTTTTTTTGCTAACTTTGTTGCCTCATTCGCTGGAGCATTTATGTATTTTGCGACTTTGACTGAAGTTCCGATTCTGCAGGGTCTAATTGCCAGCGGAATGGGAAAGGGTCCAGCATTAGCCCTTCTTCTTGCCGGACCTGCTTTGAGTCTTCCAAATATGCTTGTAATAAGAAGTATCATGGGCACTAAAAAAACTATTGTATATGTAGTGCTTGTAATATTCATGTCCACTTTTACAGGAATGTTTTACGGTTCAATTTTTTAATATCAAAACATGAGGAATAAATATGAAGATTCAAATTCTGGGAACGGGTTGTCCAAAATGCAAAAAACTTGCTGAAACAGCTGAAGAAGCGGCTAAAGAGCTGGGTATCACTTACGAACTCGAAAAAGTGACAGATATTACGAAAATTATGCAGTTCGGCGTAATGATGACTCCTGGTTTGGTTCTTGACGGCAAAGTAAAATGTGTCGGCAAAGTTCCCTCTCTCGATGAAATCAAAAAAATTCTTGTCTCTTAAGGCGGTACAGATATGAAAAAAATAATTATCAGTTTAACAGCGATCCTTCTTGCCTCAGCGATTTGGGCGGCTGAAACAGCCTCAGCTATTCCTAAACTCGTTGATCTTGGAGCTACAAAATGTATCCCATGCAAGAAGATGGCTCCGATACTTGAGGAACTTAAAACCCAATACAGCGGAATCTTTGATGTCGAGTTTATAGATGTTTGGCAGAAAGAAAACTCCAAGCAGGCTGCCAAATACAATATCCAGTCCATCCCAACGCAGATTTTTCTCGATAAGGACGGGAAGGAACTGGCAAGACATGTAGGCTTTATTTCCAAAGAAGATATCCTCGCACAATGGAAGAACCTTGGATATAACTTCGAACCTAAAACCGCTTTAGAAAATCCCAATAAATAGCATGTCAATGCTGTTGAAGTTAAGGATTATCGAAACATGTGGAGGGGCGAGCTCCGTCTCGTCCGTTTATCTTAGGACGCAAAGAATTGCGTCCCTCCATTTCCTTAATTAATGACATTGAATAATACAACTGTTCATTGAAGGCGACGCTCTGTCGGAACTGAAATAAAAGGTAAATGCGAATTATGGAAAAGTGGAAAAAAATAATCAAGAACTTTCTCCTTGCCTTTGTTCTTATCTCTATCGGCTTTGCCCTCGGCAAGAATTTTGCGCAAAACGAAAGAAATGAAACTGTCGGCGCTTTTTCGCATGAGAACAAAAAGAGTGTCAGCGTTTTCTACTTTCATTCCTCTTTCAGGTGTGTCAGCTGCAACAGCATTGAACTAAAGACAAAAGCGTTTCTTGACTCTTATTACAAAGACTATATGGATGAGGGTATTATCAAATTTACCTCTGAGGATTTCCAGAAAAATGAAACTCTTGCAGGTGAACTCGATGTCTATGGAAGCGGGGTGATTATTGCCCTTTATCAAGGCAATAAAATCCTTGAGAGCAGGAAACTGGACGAAGTCTGGACGCTTCTGGATAAGCCGGTTGATTTTGATTCCTATTTAAAGACAAATATCAATGAATTTTTTAAGCTTAGGGAGGAAAACACATGACTCTCATGGCCATAACTTCTGCGCTTTTTTTGGGCATTCTTACTTCCATAAGCCCATGCCCGCTTGCGACAAATATCGCGGCAATATCTTTCATTGGTCACCGTATAGGCAGGAAAGACCATGTGATAATCTCAGGGGTGCTATATACTGCTGGCAGAGTTATTGCTTATGTCATTTTAGCCTCACTGATTGTTTCAGGGCTGCTTGGAACCGGAGAAATAGCCAGATTCCTTCAGAAATATATGAGCGAGATTATAGGGCCTGTTATGATCCTAATCGGGATGATATTACTGGAGCTGCTCGGTTCAGGTTTCTCTTTCTCGATAGCCGGGGCGGAAAAACTTCAGGAGCATGCAAAAAAAGGCAGCCTCTGGTGGGCTTTGCCCATTGGAGCGTTCTTTGCCCTCTCCTTTTGCCCTGTTTCCGCCGGACTCTATTTCGGCGGCCTCATCCCTCTCTCAATTGAAGAGACTTCCTCTTTTTTGCTTCCGTTTGTTTATGCAGTAGGAACCGCTCTGCCGGTAATCATCTTTGCCCTCATTATCGCATTAGGGATGAACAAACTAAGTTCAGCTTATAACAAAGTCTCAGCTTTCGGGAAATATGCCAGATATGCCACTGGAATAATCTTTGTCCTAATCGGCCTCTATTATTCTCTTATTAATATTTATGGAATTAACATTTAAACAGAAAGGATTAACTATGAAAACATTAAAAATCTATGATCCTCCGATGTGCTGCTCCACAGGCGTTTGCGGTCCGAGTGTAAACTCTGAACTGGTTTCCTTTGCAGGAACTGTCAATGGTTTGAAAAAAGCAGGAATAAATGTCGAGCGATATAACCTATCTCAACAACCTCAGGCCTTTGTGATGAATCCTGAAGTGCAGAGATTTCTTAAAGAGAAAGGACAGCAGGGACTTCCGATAATTTTCTTCAATGATGATGTTGCCTTTGAAGGCAGATATCCTTCAAGGCAGGAACTTCTCGATATAGTAAATATCGACTCCTTTCCTTCAGAAAACTGCAAATGTAAAGAAGGTTCAAAATGTTGTTCCGGGAACTAATAGACAAGTCGCCTAAATTCCTCTTTTTTACAGGCAAAGGCGGAGTCGGAAAGACTTCAATGGCATGTGCCGTATCAGTCGCATTGTCCGATATGGGAAGAAATGTATTGCTTGTAAGCACAGATCCAGCATCAAACCTTGACGAAGTGCTGGAAACTTCCCTGGCCAATATTCCCAAAGGAGTTAAGCACATCAACAATTTGATGGCAATGAATATCGACCCCAATAAAGCCGCACATGATTATAAAGAAAAAATGATAGGTCCTTTCCGCGGGGTGCTTCCCGAAGATACAATTGTTTCAATGGAAGAACAGCTTTCCGGCGCATGCACCATGGAAGTTGCGACATTTAACGAGTTTTCAAGGCTTATCGGGGATGAGAATATTTCAAACGCATATGACCATATAATTCTAGATACAGCTCCTACAGGACACACTCTGAGACTCTTGAGTCTGCCTGCGGCATGGGATAATTTTATCCTGGAAAATCAAACAGGAAGTACCTGTATCGGGTCCCTCTCACAAATTGAGGGGCAGAAGAAATATTACGAGAATGCCAGGAATATACTCACTGACCCGAATTACACTATCCTTGTTCTTGTCACCAGGGCAGATGAAATGTCTTTCAAAGAAGCCGAAAGGGCAGGAATGGAACTCTATGAGCAGGGCATTAAATATCAGCACCTCATAATAAACGGGATATTCAAATCTGCATCCAGCGATTCTTTGGCCTTGGATTTTGCCAAAAAAACCGATAAAACAATGAAGAATATGCCTTATTTCCTGAATAAACTTCCAAAAACTCTGGTAAGTTTTATGCCATTTGGCATCATCGGAGCTGAAGCATTGCGAAATGCAGCTTTAGAAAAGTCTGAACAACCTTCAATTTCTATTATTTCAGACGATGAAAAATTAAAAGTGCTGAATGCCTCTTTCTCATGGGATAAACTTCTGAGCGAAATCGAAGCTAGAGGTTCGGGAGTAGTTATGACGATGGGAAAAGGCGGAGTCGGAAAAACTTCAATAGCGGCGGCAATTGCATGTGAACTTGCTTTCAGAGGGCACTCTGTTCATTTATCCACTACGGATCCTGCCGAGCATCTTTCTCAAACTCTCAATTCAGAAGTTAAAAATCTGAAAGTAAGCCGTATCAATCCTAAAGAAGAAACTCAAAAGTATGTAGTATCAGTCATGGAAGTGAACAGCCAGATATTGGATGAAGAAGGTATTGAGCTCCTCAAAGAAGAAATGAAATCTCCATGTATCGAAGAGATTGCTGTTTTTAACGCTTTTGCCAAGATGGTTTCAAATGGAAAGAGTGAGTTCACTGTACTTGATACAGCTCCCACCGGGCATACGCTGTTACTTCTTGACGCTACGGAGTCCTATCACAAACAGGTAGCTAAAAATTCAGATGGTGTAAGCGATGAGGTAAAGAATCTGCTTCCACTACTTAAGAACCCTGACTTTACCAAAATCCTTATTGTAACTCTGCCTGAGGCGACACCGGTTCATGAAGCAGAGCAACTGCAGTCTGACCTGAGAAGGGCTGGCATCGAACCGTATGCATGGGTTATAAATCAGAGTTTCGCTGCTACAGATACAAAGGACACTCTTCTGAAGCAAAAATCTTTCAGCGAACTTAAATACATCAAAGAAGTTACTCAAAGGCTATCCAAAAAGACAGTTCTTTCTCCCTGGCTCGGAGCAAACCTCAAAGGACATGAAAACCTGAGAAAAATATTTACATAAAGGAATAAATTATGGAACAAACAAAAAAGAAAATCCTGTTTTTATGTACAGGGAATTCCTGCAGAAGCCAGATGGCTGAAGGCTGGGCTAGACATCTCAAAGGTTCAGAATTTGAAGTCTATTCGGCAGGAATAGAAAAACACGGGCTTAACCCGTATGCGGTTAAAGTGATGGCAGAAGCTGGAGTAGATATCTCAAAACATTATTCCAAACTTCTAAGCGAACTCAAAGGTATTGAGTTTGATTTCGTTATAACAGTCTGTGGACATGCCAATGAGAACTGTCCTTTCTTCCCAGGAAAAACAAAAGTCATTCATGTCGGCTTTGAAGACCCGCCAAAGCTTGCCAAAGAGCTTGAAACAGAAGAAGACAAACTCAACTGCTACCGCAAAGTCAGAGACGAGATATTCAAATTTATTTTGCAATTATCTGATAAGTTAAACGGAAAAAAAGAAGTATCTGTTTGCGGAGAAGGATGCAGTTGTAATACCGCTTCTTCCAAAAGCAAAAAGGTCAAAGTTATTGTATCCTTGGTTGTACTATTGGCGATTGTCGGAATTTTCTTTTATAAGGCTTCGTTAAAACAAGAAAATAAATTAGTTGAGACCAATACTTCAGCCTTTAACCTCCCGAAATCAGAGGAAAGCGTTAAAGCGGAAGTTCAATCTAATAGTGTATCGGAACCCAATAAATCTAAAGAATCTGATGATACTCAAATCCAGTCGATACAAGAGAATAATGCGATATTGGCTTCTAAGCAAAACGGGGAAAAAATCGGTGATTACATAGAATCGCTTAGCGAATTAAACAAACTTGCTTCAAGTAAAGATGCTGTTTTGATTTTTATACCAACTCCGAAAAGTGAATTTGCAGATGCTCAAACACAGTCTGCTGTTCTTGCTGCCCAGCAAACTTTGAATTCAAATGGCATCTCTCTTGGATTATTCACACTGATGCCAGTGTCACAGGATTATCTGATGATTTCCAGGCAAATTCAGGCTCCGGCTGTTTTGGTGGCAAATAAAGGCAGAGGTATGGCTGCTGTTACGGGGGATGTTACTGAATCAAAACTTTTACAAGCATTTGTTACTTCATCAAGATCCGGAGGATGCGGCACTTCTTCAGGATGCGGGCCATCCAGCGTGGGTTGTAACTAATAAATTCAGGGAAATCAAATGCTGGAATCTATTACAAACACTTTGCAACAAGTCTCATCACAACCAATAGGACTCGTATTTGCATTTATTCTTGGACTGCTTAGCGCATTGACCAGCGCTTGCTGCACCATTCCGGCGCTAGGAATTCTTGTTGGGTATTCCGGCAGCAAGGCGAATGAAAATTGCAAGGCAGCATTAAAATCTACCTTATTTTTTACATTAGGCATTATTGCCTCTTTGATAATAGTCGGACTTGTTGCAGGGTTTGTAGGCCAAATTGCTCAAACAAATTTAGGAAAATATTGGTCGCTCTTTGCCGGAATAATCGCAATACTGCTGGGTTTAGCCTCTTTGAAGTTACTCCCATTCAAAACATCCTTTGGAAAATTTGAAAAATTAAGAGGTGGTTTGAGTAAATCTGGAGTAGTTCTGACAGGCATTGTTCTTGGAGGGATTGTAGCAGTTAGCTCATTACCATGCAATCCTGGAATATTCATTGTGATCGGAGCTGCTATTTTACAAGGAAAAGTTTTTTGGTCAGTTCTAATGCTGGCTATGTTTGCTGTTGGTTTCGGAATACCTCTGGGCGTATTATTGCTAGGTATTTCAATGAGCAAAGTTTGCCTTGCCGCCAAAGGTTTAGAACCAATAATAAGATGGATTTCAGGTCTGATAATGCTTATTGCCGGATTCTATTTTCTGGTTATGTTTTAGTAATTCATTTAATATTTAATATCGATAAGGAGTAAAATATGGATAAAAAAGAAGATATACGCAGTTTCGTCAGGGACGCTTACGCTCAGATAGCTACAAGCAAGAACTCTTCCTGCTGCGGAGCAAACACTTCCTGCACTCAGACAGATGCCCCTGAAAAGCTTGCTGAAGAATTAGGCTACAGCAAAACTGAACTGGAAATATTGCCTGAAGGCACTAATATGGGGCTTTCCTGCGGCAATCCGACAGCAATTGCGTCATTGAAATCCGGAGAAGTTGTTTTGGATCTGGGGTCTGGAGGAGGTCTTGATGTTTTTATAGCAGCGGAAAAAGTTGGCGCTTCAGGAACGGCTATCGGCGTTGATATGACCTATGAAATGCTGATGAAGGCAAGGAAAAACGCAAAAACCTTTTCTGAGAGAACGAAGCTGAACAATGTGGAGTTCAGGCTTGGAGAGATTGAGTACCTGCCTGTAGCCAACAACAGCGTAGATGCAGTTATTTCCAACTGCGTAATAAATCTTTCTCCTAATAAACCTCAGGTTTGGAAAGAAATTTACAGAGTTCTTAAGCCAGGCGGCAGAGCTGCCGTATCTGATCTGGCGCTACTCAGACCACTTCCTGAAAATATTGTCGAATCGGTATCTGCTCTAGTAGGATGTGTCGCCGGAGCTGTTCTGATTGATGAAACAGAAAAAATGATCAAAGATGCCGGATTTTTGAAATACAGATTTGATAAGAAGCCTGGGTATATTGAGAAGATGACCCAGTGGAATGACCCTCTATACTGCAAAATAATCGAACTCTTGCCTAAGGATAAGAAGCTTGGCGATTATATAACAAGTCTTGATGTTTCAGTAACAAAATAAATAGGGGAAACCATATGTCGCAAATCACAAAAAAACTCTCATTTTTGGACAGGTATTTAACCCTGTGGATATTCCTGGCGATGTTCATAGGCGTTTTTGTCGGTTATCTCATTCCTTCATTAACTAACTTTTGGGGTAAATTTCAGGTCGGAACTACTAATATGCTCATTGCTGTTGGGTTGATTCTGATGATGTACCCGCCTCTTGCAAAGGTCAAATACGAAGAGATGAAGGATGTTTTCAAAGATAAGAAAATCCTTTTCCTATCGCTGATTCAAAACTGGATAATCGGGCCTGTCATGATGTTCTTTCTGGCAATAATTTTCCTTCGTGATTACCCTGAATACATGGTAGGTTTAATTATGATTGGGCTTGCCAGGTGTATTGCGATGGTGATTGTCTGGAATGAATTAGCTAAAGGAGACTCCGAATACTGTGCAGGGCTGGTTGCGTTCAATTCAATATTTCAGATTCTTTTGTTCTCCGTATATGCATGGTTTTTTATAACCCTGCTTCCTCCTCTTTTTGGGTTGTCTTCTGTCGTAGTGAATGTAAGTATCGGGGAGATTGCCGAGAGCGTTCTTATCTACCTCGGCATACCGTTTGCAGCCGGTTTACTGACCAGGATCATTCTCATAAAAGCCAAAGATAAAGTCTGGTATCAGTCCAAATTTATTCCAAAGATCAGCCCTATAACTCTTATTGCGCTGCTTTTTACTATTCTCGTGATGTTTTCTCTCAAGGGAGAATACATAGTCAGGCTGCCGATGGATGTAGTCAGGATTGCCATCCCTCTTCTTATCTATTTTGTAGTGATGTTCATGATTTCCTTCTATATAAGCTATAAGGCAAAAGCAAATTATGAGAAATCAACTACTTTGTCTTTCACGGCGGCAAGCAATAATTTCGAACTTGCCATAGCTGTGGCAGTAGCTGTTTTTGGGATAAATTCAGGCGCGGCATTTGCAGCAGTTATAGGGCCTCTTGTAGAAGTTCCGGTTCTTATCGGACTTGTAAATGTCGCTTTCTATTTCAGGAGAAAATTTTTCAAACTAGCTGATTAAAAAAAACTTTGTTATAGAATTAAAATAACATTGGGAATCTTTTAGTATGCCTGATAATGAATTATCAAATCAAGGGATTGTTGTTACTGTTCGCGGAAATATTATAGATATCTTTTTTGAGAGCAACCTGCCGCCAATCTACACTCTTTTGAAGACCGGAAAGGATAAGAAAATTTTAGTTGAAGTTCTCTCCCAGCTTGATAAGAATCATATAAGAGGAATGGCGCTCACCCAGGCGCAGAAACTCAGCAGAGGCGCAATTGTAGAAAACACCGGTGAAACCCTTACAGCGCCGGTAGGCAATAATGTTCTTTCAAGGATGTTTGATGTCTTCGGCAATACGATTGATGACAGAGAAGAACTCTCCGGCGTTCAACGCAGGACAATCCATTGCGAACCTCCTCCTCTGGCACGCCGTTCTGTGAAGTCGGAAATATTCGAAACAGGGATCAAAATAATTGATGTTCTTATGCCACTGGAACGCGGAGGCAAAGCAGGATTCTTCGGAGGCGCGGGAGTCGGAAAAACAGTGCTCCTGACAGAAATGATCCATAACATGATCGGGTACCATAAGGGCATAAGTATTTTCTGCGGTATCGGAGAGAGATGCCGCGAAGGCGAAGAACTCTACAGGGAAATGAAAAATGCGGGCGTCCTTGATAACATGGTTATGGTTTTCGGTCAGATGAACGAACCTCCAGGAAGCCGTTTCCGTGTCGGGCAGACCGCGTTGACCATGGCCGAATATTTCAGGGATGATGAAAAGAGAGAGGTGCTGCTTCTGATTGATAACATATTCCGTTTTATTCAGGCAGGCTCGGAAATTTCAGGATTGATGGGACAAATGCCATCCAGACTGGGTTACCAGCCGACTATGGGAACGGAACTTTCAAAGCTTGAAGAAAGGATAGCTTCCACAGATACCGGAGCAATTACTTCCATACAGGCCGTGTATGTCCCGGCAGATGACTTTACCGACCCTTCCGCAGTGCATACTTTTTCTCATCTTTCTGCTTCCATAGTGCTTTCGCGCAAACGCGCAGGCGAAGGCTTCCTGCCGGCAGTAGATCCTCTCAAATCCAATTCAAAGATGGCAACCCCCGGCATTGTTGGCGAAAGACATTACACTTTATCCCGCGAAATAAGAAAAACTCTCGCACAGTATGAAGAGCTTAAAGACATAATCGCTATGCTGGGGCTGGAACAGCTCTCTCCCGAGGACAGGAATGTAGTTTTCCGGGCAAGAAGATTGGAGCGTTTTCTGACACAGCCTTTCTTCACAACTGAGCAATTCACAAACCTTAAAGGCAGGTTTGTAAGCTTGAAGGAATCTCTGGACGGGTGCGAAAGAATCCTGAAAGATGAATTCATGGAATATCCTGAGAGTTCTCTATATATGATCGGAAACATTGACGAAGCGAAGGAAAAAATGGAGTCTTTGAAAGCGACGGCAAATAAACCTTAAGGTAATAAAAATGCAAAGTGATACCATGAATCTCAAAATCCTGCTCCCTTTCAAAGTGTTTGCTGAAAAAAAGGGAGTTAAAAGGATTATTGCCGAAACTCCTGAGGGATCTTTCGGCATCCTCCCGCACCGCCTTGACTGTACATCATTGATTGCACCTGGAATCTTGGTATATGAGACTGACGCTGACGGAGAAACTTATACAGCTGTAGATGAAGGAATACTCGTTAAGGAGGGAACAAATGTAACTGTTTCAATACGCAACGCGGTTGGCGGGACAGACCTTGACAAACTTAAGGAAGCCGTTGAAAATGAATTTATTGCTCTTACTGAAGAAGAAAAAAATATGCGTATGAGCCTGGCAAAAATAGAGAGAGGTTTTGTCAGGCAGTTTATGGAATTAAAAAACAGTTAAAAGTATATGCCCAAAAAAGATGATCTATCTGTGAAATAGCAGGAAAAATATGGAAAAGAAAACTGAAACACTATTAAGCCGTAAGGTAGGGGAAAAAGCAACGCTGAAACTCAAAAGGCGAGGCAATTCAGGAAATAGCGTGCTGTATGGTTTCGGGATGTTTGGCCTTGTCGGATGGTCGATAGCTTTTCCTACTGTCGCGGGAGCTCTCATAGGCATGTGGCTAGACAAGCATTATCCTATAAAACACTCGTGGACTCTGGCTCTTCTGGTCGCAGGTCTCTTTCTGGGATGCGCCTGCGCATGGTATTGGATTTCCAGGGAAGAGAGAAAAATCAGAAAAGATAAGGAAAAGAATAAGTGAATGAGGGCATCGGTATAATCTTTGCCGGCATAGTCGGCCTTTTACTCGGAGGATTTTTTTTCGGCGGCTTGCTCTGGACTGTCCGTAAGGGAGTCTCATCTTCCAGTCCTGTGCTTCTTTTTGCCGGCAGTTTCGTAATACGGACTGTTATTGTCCTCGCAGGTTTCTATTTTGTTTCAAACGAGGACTGGAAAAGAATCGTTTCGTGCCTGATTGGGTTTATAATATCAAAGATAATCATAAAGTGGTTTTATAAATCACCTCTGGAAAAACAGACTCAACTGAAAAAGGATTCGGATAATGCACATAACTCCTGATCAGATAATTTTCTGGCAATACGGATTTATTAAAATCAATGCCTCAATTGCGATCACATGGGGACTTATGTTTATTATAATTATAGGAGCGAAACTCATCACGAGAAACCTCTCTCCTGACAAGCCCATGACCAGATGGCGCAATATGCTGGAAATAGTTGTAATTAATATCAGGAATCAGATCAGAGAGATAGGATTATGCCGGGCTGAACACTATCTTCCTTTCATCGGTACTCTTTTTCTCTTTATCTTCATTGCCAACCTTTTTACTGTAGTTCCGTTTTATGAACCACCGACAAGTTCCCTTTCGACTACCGCGGCTCTTGCCATATGTGTATTTGCGGCAGTTCCATATTACGGTATATCCGAACAGGGATTCATCAACTACCTGAAATCATATATGAAACCGACTCCGATAATGTTCCCCTTTCATATCATAAGCGAATTCACCAGGACTCTTGCGCTTGCTGTTCGTCTTTTTGGTAATATGATGAGCGGCGTAGTGATTATAGCCATACTGCTTACTATTACGCCCTTTTTTTTCCCTATTTTGATGTGTGCGCTAGGCCTGCTTATAGGCTCAGTTCAGGCTTATATTTTCAGCGTCCTTGCAACGGTTTTTATTGCAGCTGCGACAAGAAGTGAAAGTGATGAAAAAGAACAATATGAAAATTAATCAGGAGGTATTATTATGGACAGTGTAACCATCGTAGCATTAACATCAATTATTGTTTCAGGTCTTACGACGTGTATCGGATGCATAGGCCCAGCAATAAGTGAAGGATTGGCCGTTATCACAGCCTTGAAATCCATTGCGCAGCAGCCGGACGCTTCTCCTGCAATTACAAGGACTCTCTTTGTTGGACTGGCTATGATTGAATCTATTGCTATTTATTGCTTTGTGATTTCAATGATTCTTATTTTTGCCAATCCTTTCTGGAATCATTTCATCGCCAAAGCAGCAGGCGGAGGATAATCTTGCTTTTCTACAATGAATATAGAGGTAGAATAAATGTTAATTGACGCCTTTACAGTCGTAGCGCAGATTATCAACTTCATGATCCTTTTATGGTTTCTGAGGCGTTATCTCTATATTCCTATCCTTAAGGTAATTGACGAAAGAGAAAAGAGGATTGCTGATCAGCTTAAGTCAGCTCATGACGAAAAAGAAAAATCAATTCTGGAAAGAAGAGAACTCGAGCGAAAAAATACAGAACTCGACAAACAGCGCTCAAATCTTATGAAAACAGCTGCCTCGGATGCCCAATCTCTAAGGCAAAAACTTTTAGAGGATGCCCGCAAAGAGTCTGAATCCCTAAAGATTAAACTTTGGAACTCAATACAAAATGAATATCTTACACTCAAGAAAGATATCTATTCCAGAACGCAGCAGGAGGTTTTCTCAATCGCAAGGAAAACTCTTTCAGATCTTGCTGATTCAAGCCTTGAAGAAAGCATAACCAGAACCTTTTTAAGAAGACTTTCTTCCATTGACAAAAAACAAAAAGAACTTCTGCTTTCAGCCATAAAAGCATCAGGAAATAATACCATCCTCATCCGCTCAACATTCGGTATAGCCTCAGAACAGCGTGAGATAATCGAAGCCTCCCTCAGAGAGATAACAGGAGACATTCAGTACAAAATAGTTTTTCAGGATTCAGATAGCCGTATATTCGGAATCGAATTTGTTACTAGCGACTATAAAATAGAATGGAACATCTCTGATTATATAAGTTCAATGGAAAAGACCATGACAGAAACGCTGGCTGAAAAGATAAAAGTCAAAACAACAGAGGGAATTATTCAATAATGTCGTCTGACAACCTGAAAGAAACAATTTATAAGGCCTTAGATGATATTAAGGAGAAAGAAGAAATATTCTCGCCAGATCTGGCACCCAGAGAAATAGGAAGGATTACAAGCGTATCAAATGGCACAGCTAAAGCCTCCGGACTTCCAGGTGTCTTCTCTGATGAAATACTAAAACTGTCTAAAGACTTTTATGGCATAGCCTTCAATATAGATAAAGATGAGATAGGCATAGTCCTTCTTGGCAATTATCAAAATCTTTCAGTCGGACAAGAAATCGAAAGAACAATGCGCGTTATGGATATGCCGGTAGGCGAACAGCTTCTTGGCAGAGTCATCAACCCTCTTGGCGTTCCTCTTGATGAAAAAGGCCCTCTTGATTTCAGCGAACGGCTACCTGTAGAACGACCTGCCCGCAGAATTCTGGACAGAGCTCCTGTTACTGCCCCCCTCCAAACAGGATTGAAAGTCGTTGATTCCATGGTCCCGATAGGGCGCGGACAGCGTGAGCTTATCCTTGGGGACAGACAGACAGGCAAAACTACCATCGCCATTGATACGATAATAAACCAGCATGATAAAAATGTAATCTGTATTTATTGCGCCATAGGACAGAGAACGGCATCACTTGCTCAGGTGGTTGCAAAACTCAGAGAAACAGGTTCTATGAATTACACAGTCGTATTGGCAGCGGAAGGAGGAGATGCGCCGGGACTTCAATATATTGCTCCCTATGCAGCTACCAGCATCGGCGAATATTTCATGGAAAAAGGCCGTGATGTCCTGATTATTTACGATGATCTCACTTATCATGCCAGAGCATACAGGGAACTCTCGCTGCTGCTCCGCCGTCCACCGGGGAGAGAAGCTTTTCCTGGCGATATCTTCTACATTCATTCCAGATTGCTGGAACGCTCCACCCATCTGAAAAAAGAACTCGGCGGCGGTTCACTCACAGCATTGCCTATTGTTGAGACGGAAGCGCAGAATATTTCAGCTTATATTCCAACAAATCTTATATCAATAACCGATGGCCAAATCTATTTGTCACCAACTCTTTTCGACCTTGGGCTTCTTCCGGCAGTAGATGTAAACAAATCAGTATCGCGTGTAGGAGGCAAGGCTCAATTACCTGCATACAGAGCTGTAGCAGGCTCTCTGAAACTTGCCTATGCCCAATTTGAAGAGCTGGAATCTTTTGCCAGATTTGGAACCAGGCTTAATGCTCATACAAAAAAAGTTATCGAACACGGGCGAAAAATCAGGGAATGTTTAAAACAGCCTGATAATAAGCCAGTTTCAGTTGTAGAACAGATCGTGGTACTGTTGGCTCTGACAAATAATCTTTTCGACAACATCCCGCTTGAATCAGTCAGAAAGGCTGAAATCATTATCCATGAAAATCAGGATTCCATTCCCGTCGATATCAAAGCCAGAATACATTCAAATGAGGCGCTTGGAAATGACGACATCAAGAGGATCATCAGTATCTCGGAGAATGCTCTCAAGGGACTTATACAGATTAAAAATAAACCTGCATGACGCTGCAAATATGAGTGATACACTGCAAAATATTAACCGTAAGATAGCCGGAGCCAGGAAGCTCGAATCAGTAGTTCGCACCATGAAAATCCTGGCTGCATCAAATATAGGCCAATATGAAGCTGCGATACGCTCTCTTGGAGACTATTATCACTCTGTCAGGCTCGGACTTAATGTATGTCTTAGCCGCGGCAAATCATTACTTCCCTATTCGATAAAAAATACCGGAGAGGACACACCTGTGCTGGCTGTCGTTTATGGGTCAGATCAGGGCCTTGTAGGTCAGTACAATGATATTCTTGCAGATTACAGCGCTAAGTCTCTGAATATTCTTCCGGGCAGGAAATATGTCTGGGCTGTAGGTGAGAGGATACGGGACAGGCTGCTGGATTTTGAAATACCGATCGCCGGGACATTTGATGTGCCTCCTTCCATCAAGTCAGTCTCTTCTTTGTGCTCAAAAATACTCTTTGAAACCCAAAGCAGTTTAAATAAGACCGATAAATATCAATTCTATATTTTCAACAATTCTCCAGGAAACGGCGTTATATATGAGCCTGCACAGGCCAGCTTCCTTCCTCTGGATGAAAAGTGGGCTAAAAATATCACAGACATTAAATGGGCAGGAAGAAATTTGCCTGAAATAGTCAAGGATAAAGAAAAAACGATTGAAGGTCTTATCCGCGAATATCTTTTTGTCTCGCTTTTCAAAGCATCTGCCGAGGCTCTCATGAGCGAGAATGCTGCGCGTTTGGCCGCTATGCAAAGGGCAGAAAAAAACATTCAGGAGGTTCTTGAGGACTTGACCATGTCCTATAATAGACTACGTCAGGAATCAATCGATAATGAACTTTTCGATGTTATTTCCGGTTCTGAAGTTCTTATTAATTCATGACCTCACTGATCAGAGAAAAATTTTTAAAATAAAGGAATAAAATGGACTTAATTGCCAGCTTTAAAAATACAATCACCCTCTTCAGTGAAGGTAAAATTGATTATCCGGAACTCAAAAAGACCTCTTCCAAGCTCGGCATATACAAGCAGAAAGACGGCAAATTTATGTCCAGAATCAGGATTCCAGGAGGAGAAATCAGCATTGAAAAGCTAAAGATAGTAAGTGCGCTTTCAAAAGAATTCGAAGTTGATTACATACATTTTACTACCAGAGCAGACATTCAGCTTCACGGAGTAGAGGCGTCAAAGTTACCTGCCCTAATCGATAAATACAGAAAAAACAGCCTTGGATTCTACGGCGGCGGCGGAAATTGTATCAGAGCCGCAATGGCTTCTTCCCATTCCGGAGTTCATCAGAATTCGATTTTCGATGTAGTTCCTTACGCGCAGGAAGTAGAAAAAATTTTTGAGAAGTTTGAGACGACTGCTTCTCTGCCAAGAAAGATAAAAATAGGTTTTTCCTGCTATTCCGATGACTGCGACAATGCCGTCTATCAGGATATGGGATTTGTAGCTAAACTCATTGACGGGAAGAAGTGTTTTGATGTTTATGTTGGAGGGACTCTAGGCAAAACACCATTCAGAGGGATAAAAATTCTTGATTCAATGCCAGTTGAAAATTATTTGTCGGCTCTATTTGCCGTAATGAATCTCTTTCATGAGCACGGCAATTACCAGGATAGGAACAAAGCCAGAATTAAGTTTATAGTAGAAGCAAAAGGAGAAAAAGAATTTAATAAACTCTTCATGTCCTATTATTCTTCTATGAACAAAATCCAGAGCGCTGTTTTGCATGAAAGGTCAGAATTTGCAGCTCAATTTAATGGCAAACTTATTACGATTTATATCCCTTATGGAATCTGCAGTTCAGACGAGCTTGACATCATCATAAAACTCCTTGAAGAGTATAAAGTTAACTTTATCAGATTGACCCGAGAAAGGAATATTATCCTATCCCTTAAGGAAGAAGCTGTTTATGATTTTTATCTTGCTTTAAAACAGTTAGGCAAAAATTACACTGGTGAGTCTTTCAAGGGGCTTATCACTACCTGTATCGGCGGAAAAGTATGCGATGTCGGGATAACAGATTCGCTAAAGTTTGGCGATGCCGCCGCGGAAATTCTGGATGAATATTTCTCTCAGCATCCGGAACAGAAAAAGTCACTGTTCAAGAAGATTCTCAAGTCCATTAAAATCTCAGGTTGTCCAAACTCATGCGGTTACAATAAAATAGCAAAGCTGGGACTCTCAGGCGTAAAATCCAAAAACGAGAAAGGCGAAAGTGTCGAAATGTGCCGCTTTGCGACGCTAAACACCGAGTTTGCTTATTCCGAAGCGCTTAAAAACAAACCTCTTTCAAAAGATGAACTCTCGCAAATAATAGGCGAATTGGTATCCAACCTCCTGAAATAATGAAGCTTAGACATCTCGCCTTAACAATCATTAAAACAGTAATGGCGACTACATTATAAAATCCATAAAGATTGAAAAAACTGCCTGAAGGGCAATATTTAAGCAACATCACAGAGGATGAATTCTATATGTTCACTCATTCACTCAAGAAAATTCTTGCAGCAAGTGTTATTTCAACTGCTATGTTCTCAGCAAGTTATGCTGTAGAGTGCCCCATAGCGACTGAAATTCCAAGCATGCTTATGAACGGGGATTCGAAGCTACACAATGACTAATTCGCTTGAAGTTAAAACAACTAAACTTGACCTCGCAGGCAAGATCATACAGACTGCTTTGACAAGCGACGCAAACCAGATAGACAGGATTTATTTCGATGTTTCTAATGAACAGAAGTACAACGGAGAAGCAATCCAAAAGGCAGTTAAGAATGCTATATCAGATGCTCAGTCTGCGGCAGAAGCCTCAGGTGTAAAATTAGGCAGGATATTAACTATTAATGTTAACAATACCTATATGTCTGGTAACGATTACGGAAGAGGCAATTTTGCAGCAAAGGCTGCATTGTATGATGCCGGCGAATCCGCGCCTGCCACGGACCTTGCGCCAGGCGATGTGACGCTCAGCGCAAGCGTCTCGCTCAAAATTCAAATTGATCAGTAATTATGAAAGAACGGTTTCACAGAAACCCAATTAAGGAGTGCTAATGAAAACTCGTATTATCATCGTGGCGGCTATTCTTGTCATCATAGGGCTGGTTATTTTGTATTTTATCAATTCAGGCAGCACTAATGATTTTTCCTATAAAACTACTCCTGTCAAACTTGGCAATCTTATATCAAAAATAAGCGCTACAGGCACGGTCGAACCAGAAGACCTGATTGATGTGGGAGCCCAGGTTGCAGGCAGGATTGTCAGTTTCGGCAAGGACAGCGATGGCAAATCTATTGATTACGGTTCAAAAGTTGATGAAAATTCCATTCTTGCACGAATAGATGATGTTCTTTATGAGTCGAATGTCCTAGAGGCAAAGGCAAAGCTCGAAGACGCGAAGGCTTATGTAATGAAAGTCAAAGCTGATTTAATTCAACTCGAAGCTAAAAGGCAACTTGCCGAACTTAACTTTATACGCGCGGAAAAACTTCAAACTTCCAATGCAAACTCCAAAGCCGATTACGATGCCTCAAAAGCTGAATATGATGTTTCTAAAGCAAATATTGAAGTCGGAAAGGCATTTGTTTCACAGGCAGAAGCATCTGTCGGAGTAGCAGAAGCTTCCCTGACAAGAACCAGGCAGAACCTTGATTACTGCACTATCAGATCTCCTGTGAAAGGGATTGTTATAGACAGAAGAGTAAATATCGGCCAGACAGTTGTATCAAATCTTAACGCTCCTAGCCTGTTTCTCATTGCAAAAGATTTGACTCATATGGAAGTATGGGTCAGCGTAAATGAAGCTGATATAGGGCAGATTACCCCCGGACAGAATGTAAATTTTACAGTCGATGCTTTCCCTAATGACATTTTCTATGGAAAGGTAGCTAAAATCAGGATGAACGCCTCTGTTAACCAGAATGTCGTTACTTATATTGTAGAAGTCGAAACAGATAATTCCAAAGGAAAACTTCTTCCCTACCTTACGGCTAATGTCAACTTTGAGATAGAAACTCGCAAAAATGTTTTTATGATAGCCAACAGTGCGCTGAGATGGAAGCCGGATTCAATGCAGAATGCAGTAGATAAGAAAAGTCAGAAATCCCAAATCTGGATTCTTGATGCCAAAGCGGTAAATCCAATTGAAGTTACACCTGGAATTACAGATGGTGCTGTTACTGAAATCAGCGGAGATGGACTAAAAGATGGGATGGAAGCTGTTTGCGGAATTAAGAGCGCTGATGAAGTTTCTTCTTCGTCAAACAGTCCGTTTGTACCCCAGTTTAAAATGAAAAAATAATGCAACACTGGCATCTTGCCAGTGTCCTATTAACTTATGTCAAATACCCTCATAGACCTGAAAGATATTTACAAGACTTATCACATGGGGGACATAGATGTCCCTGTACTCAAAGGAATATCTATGAGTATAAAACAAGGTGAATTTGTTGCCCTTATGGGTTCATCAGGTTCTGGCAAGAGCACTCTTATGAATATTCTCGGCTGCCTTGACAGGCCCTCTTCCGGCAAATACTACCTTGACGGAGAGGAGATTTCATCTCTTTCAAATGACGGCCGGGCAGAAATACGAAATCTCAAACTTGGCTTTGTCTTTCAAAGTTTTAACCTTCTTCCAAGAGTAAGCGCTTTTGAAAATATAATTATGCCGCTTGCCTATGCCAGATGCCATGTTTCTACAAAAGAAGCCTTGGCGAAAGGCATACAGCTTCTCAACCAATTTGGTCTTACTGAGAGATCCCGCCATGAACCTTCCAGACTTTCCGGAGGGCAGCAACAGAGAGTGGCAATTGCACGCTCGCTCGTTTGCGATCCGCAGATTCTTTTTGCCGATGAACCTACCGGCAACCTTGACTCAAAAACCGGCATTGAGGTGCTTGACCTATTCAAAAGACTCAACAGAGAAAAGGGTATCACGATCCTAATGGTTACTCATGACATCGAAGTAGCCATGCATGCTCAGAGGATTATCCATATTAAAGACGGGCTCATTGACGGCACTTACGCGGGAGCTGAGAAGAAATGAAAATCAAAGTGGCCATCGTAACATCTCTTAACTCTCTTAGACGCAATCCGATGAGAGCCTTGTTGACAACTCTCGGTATAGTCATCGGAATTGCGTCTGTGATTACTATGATGGAAATAGGACAGGGCTCATCTGAAGCTATAAAAAAAGTAATATCCGGAATGGGTGCAAACTCAATAATCATATTTCCTGAATCTTCTATGTCGTTCGGCGTCAGATATGGCGCAGGTGGCGTAAAAACTCTTACTCCTGACGATTGCAAGGCAATTATAAAAGAGTGCCCTTCTGTCAGGAACGCCGCCCCACTTGTTTATGCAAGGGGACAGGTGGTCTACGGCAGCAAAAATTGGTCGCCCTCTTCAATAATGGGTTCGAATCCGGGTTTTCTGGATGTCCGCGACTGGGAAAATATGTCAGAAGGAGAATGCTTCACTGACAGGGATGTGATGAATGCAAACAGAGTGTGCGTGATAGGCAGAACTGTCGCAAAAGAACTTTTCGAAAATGAGTGTCCGGTAGATAAGGAAATCCGCATATTGAATGTTCCTTTCAAAGTTGTAGGCGTTCTTTCTCCGAAAGGGGCAAATATGATGGGAATGGATCAGGACGATATCATCATCGCTCCGTGGACAACTGTAAAGTACAGAGTCTCAGGCTCAGGCCAGAACCTGATAAATCAGGCCGCCACGACTTCTGCCGCAGCTTCAACTGTAAACTCCACAAGTTCAATATATCCTAATACCGCCGTTAAGTTTTATCCTGATCAATCGACAGTTCAGATAGCCAATTATATGATGTACACAAGATTTGCTAATATTTCACAGATTTTCGCTGCGGCAAAATCCTCGGAAGAAGTTGATTCTGCAATCAGGGAAATAACTCAGCTCCTCAGACAGAGGCACCACCTGAAAGACGGAGCTCCAAATGACTTCACTATCAGAAACCTCAATGAAATACTTAATACCCTTACAAAGACCACCAAGCTTGTTACTAATCTTCTTCTGTGTATAGCAATGGTTTCACTGCTAGTAGGAGGAGTAGGTATAATGAATATCATGCTCGTATGCGTTTCAGAAAGAACCCGGGAAATCGGAATCAGGATGGCTGTCGGCGCAAGACAAAGAGACATTCTGAGGCAATTTCTCACCGAAGCTGTCATTCTCTGCCTGGCAGGAGGAATCATCGGAATCATCATCGGGCATGGAGGCTCCATGATACTTGCCGGAATCCTCGGCTGGCCGATGTCCGCATCTCCCGAAGCAATAACACTCGCCTTTGCAGTGTCTGCAGGTGTAGGAATCGCTTTCGGTTACTATCCTGCCTGGAAAGCCTCCAAACTCGACCCGATCGAAGCCCTTAGGTACGAATGAATATCATTTAAAATAACCAGTCTCGTTTGGATTATCGATTATCCTATGGCGATAGCTCCTGTTTCTCCTGTTCTTATCCTGACGCACTCTTTGAGATCCAGAATAAAGATTTTGCCATCTCCTACGGATCCTGTTCGACCGCCTTCAACTATTGCATCAATAGTAGGGTTGACATATTCGTCATTAACTGCTACTTCAATTTTCATTTTTCTTAGAAGGCTTCCGGCTTCTTTGTGGCTTCTGTAAACGGTTGAAACTCCTTTCTGTCGTCCTCTTCCCATAACTGAAGTCACTGTGACTAGATGGATTTCTTTTTCTTCAAGTCTTTCAAGAACATCATTCATTCTATCAGGCTGAATAATTGCTACGATGTATTTCATTTTAGTTTCCTCCAATGATTTCTTTATTCTAAAGTTGTATATGCAGCTTCTCTGTGTTCCGTAAGATCAAGGCCGACTCTTTCACTGTGTTCTGTTACTCTAAGAACAAAAATCTTGTCGACAATCCAAAAGAGTATATAACTAAGGACAAATGAATAGACCATCGTTATTACAATCGCGCTTAGTTGGTCGAAAAAAAGTTCAATGCCGCCGTACAAAAGCCCTTCTCCTCCTGATTCATTAACAAATTTTGAAGCAAAAAGCCCAACTGCAAGCGTCCCCCATATCCCGCTTATTCCATGCACGCCGAAAGCATCAAGAGAATCATCATAACCAAACTTGGCTTTGGCAAAAGTTACCGACATGTAGCATATAACTCCTGCTCCTATCCCAATTACAATGGCACCAAGGGGAGTTACAAATCCTGCGGCAGGCGTAATAGCTGCCAGACCTGCTACAGCTCCTGTTATTAACCCCAGAACAGTTGACCTATTGTTATAAATAATGTCAAGAACACCCCATGTAAGTCCTGCCACAGCCCCCGCAATGTGAGTAACTACGAATGCATTTGCGGCAAGGCCTCCTGATGAGAGAGCGCTCCCTGCATTAAATCCGAACCATCCAAACCATAACATTCCTGCTCCAAGAACTGCAAAGGGAAGATTGTGAGGAGGTGAAATTTTGTCAGGATATCCGATTCTCTTGCCAAGGAAAAGCGCTGCTGCCAGAGAAGCCATACCAGCATTGATATGAACAACTATTCCGCCTGCAAAATCAAGCGCACCCATTCCTCCTGATACGCCAAGTATCCCTTTATCTGCCCATAGCCAATGAACGATTGGATCATAAACAATTGTTGACCAGAGAAGGGTAAATATGCAGAAAGGTACAAATCTGATTCTTTCGGCAAAGGCTCCTATTATAAGAGCAGGTGTGATTACAGCAAACATCGCCTGATAAATCATAAACAAGCAATGCGGCACTGTCGTTGCATAAACTGCGCTTGGAGCCATCCCTACTCCCAGAAGCCCAGCAAAAGATAAATCTCCTATTATACCATTAATAGTCGGGCCAAAAGAAAGAGAATATCCAAAAAGAATCCATTGCACTGTAACAAGACAGAGAATAAACATGCATTGCATTAAAACGGAAAGAACATTTTTCCTTCTTACAAGTCCTCCATAGAAAAATGCCAGTCCTGGAGTCATAAACATCACAAGAGCTGCGCTTATAAGCATCCAGGCAGTATCTCCGCTGTCAATAGATTTTAAAACTGCAATTTCTTTAGATGCCTGACTATGCTCTCCTGCCGCAAGGACTACCAGCCCCGCAACAATCAAAGCTATTACAAACAACCCCCAGCAAAGATTCCTAATTTTCACAATTGCTCTTCCTCTAAATATAATTTTTACTGAAATATTTTTTAAAGACAAGCAACTCGTGTGCCAGTGAAGATGATTTAATTAGTAACTTATAACTATAAATAAGATACAATTATTGTACTGTATTGATGTTTCTTATAAAACTAACAAATATGGCTTTTTGCAATGCGCAGCACTTACAATTTTGCAATAAACAGAATTGGCTAAATGAATGAATTTTCAGTAAATTTATTTGATAAATTCTGTATGATTGTTAAATTTATTTTCTTTTCCGACTTAATTCGGGGCGTAGCGCAGTCTGGCTAGCGCATTTGGTTTGGGACCAAAGGGTCGGAGGTTCAAATCCTCTCGCCCCGACCATTTTTTTTTAGGCTCTTCGTCAACAAACTTTATCAAACTCTTATATGTAAGTTGATTTTTTAAAGTTATATGCGATAATTTTCAATAAGCTGTAAATTCATAACCAACAATATATATAATAAGGAAGAAGTAAAGAATTATGAGAAAACTTAAGTCCTTAACAATTAAGGTTTCCCTTTGCCTTTCGTTAATGCTTGCATCAAATTTCACTTACGCGGCATTCATGCAAAACTGGCTGAAACCTTTTCAGGGGCCTGGACAGAATATCAATTTGCTTATTGTGACGGGCAATTATTCAAAATCCAGAATGCTTGCTGAACTTATCCAATCCTATAATGCCCAACCTGTTCTTTTAGCACCATATGTAGGAGAAAATTCAGGAGACGACCTTTTCTTTGTTCCCCCAAAAAAAGATGGGCAATCTCTCAGAGTACCATATACCGAAATGACAAATTTTATCAACTTTGTCAACCCGAAAATGGTTCTTGTACTAGGAGGACCTGAATATGTACCTGATATATACTTTAAAAAAATACAGGAGAATAGAACCATAATAAGGCTTACAGGGAAAGATTGGATTAAAACTGCTGAATCTGCAGGAAGACTTCTTAATCTGACTAATTTATCAAGAGACTATCAAAAACTTATTGATGAGCTAAATAGCGATACTAATTATCAAAGAGCCTCCTCTCTCAAACAGCATCAGACAGAAGTTGCTGGAGATGCGGCTGCTTTTGATGGGACTGCTCCGTTCGAATTTTCTCAGGATAAAGTCATTGACGCATCTGAGAAGTAATATCTTTTTGAATTAAATTAAGGCCGCCAATTTCGGGCGGTCTTTTTTCTTTCAGTGCAAATAATAAAAAATGGTGACTTTTTTTACCCAAAAACCTTTACCAAGTGTTATTAATCTTGGCAGGTATAAACTTGTTCTTCCTGAAGTATTCGGTTTTTGCGGCGGAGTAGTCCGCGCAATAAATCTTATGGAGGAAACCATCTTGCAGAACTGCGGAAAACGAATTTTCCTATTGGGAGAAATTATACACAATCAAAATGTCAATGATTATTTCTCCTCTAAAGGAGTAACTATTATAGACTATAATAAACTTGAGAGCATTTTTTCAATTGCATCCAAAAACGATATTATTGTAATTCCTGCTTTTGGTATAAAAAAAGAACTCGAAGAAAACATCAGGAGTGAATTCTCAAATGTCATTGACACAACTTGCAATGATGTCAAGAAAGTATGGAATTTTATATCATCGGAATCAGCAAAAGGTTCAAACATTCTCATTCACGGATATCCTTTTCATCCTGAAGTCGAGGCAAGTATTTCAAGAGCATCAGATAAATCAGCAGTCAGAGTTATTCCTGATATATTTTCTGCAGAGAACTTTGTGAAACATAACCTTACAACCTCAAGTTATGCATTGGCAAATCAGACTACGATGCTCTATTCTGAAACATGTGAAATTGAGTCATTTCTTAGAAGAGAGCTGGAAAAAAAAGGTGTTAAACTGAACGCCTGCCAGGCTATCTGCAAGGCAACATATATGAGACAAATTGCTGCCGAAAAGTTACTTTCAAACCAGTATATAGATATGGTCTTTGTCGTCGGAGGATATGACAGCAGCAATACAAATAATCTTTATAAGCTTGCTAAGTCAAAAAAACAAAAGACATTCTATATCAAAGATGACTCTTCAATCAGCTCTAATTTCTCAATAGAATATTATATTCCTTCAGAGAAAACTATCGCCAAAACTGACTTAAATTCCTTTATTCCTCAGATAAGAAAGATTGCAATTCTTGCTGGAGCCTCATGCCCTATATCATTAGTAGAGAAAGTTATTCGAAAACTAAGCCTTGTCGCAGGGAAATGAACTTCTTGTCTCGAAGATATTTAGCTGCATACGGAGCTGTAATAACATTGTGGTTAGCATCACATCTACTTTCTATATGATGGGGCTTGCCGAATATGAGAAGCGTTGCTCCTGATTCGATTCCGTCAAATACTTCCTATACTGCCGAAAAGGCTCTGCTCACAGGAGGAAACAAATACCAGCCACTTCAGTATCTGATCAATTCGATGTTTTTAAGACAGTATAATGAAAGAAGTCAGAGCCTAGAAACCGTGATAAAGTTACGAACTGAAAAAATAATGACCATGAATTGGGGTACAGCATCAATGCAGCTTATGTCAGCGCTATTTCTGTTCATATATCGCAAGAGCGTAATGAATAAAGCTGAATCGTTCCAATATGGAAAACTTATAGCGCTTTTGGGGCTACAACCTACTTTTCTATATTGTTTTTCTTTGTTCAGATAATTGAGTTTTCCTCCATAAGATTCTATTTGCCGCTTCTGCCCTTTTTCTGCTGTCTGATTGCATGGGGTTATACTCAGTTCAAAACAAAACTTCTATTCAGACTACTCTTTTTCTTTCTGTATGTTATTCAAATTATTTTCTCAATCCAATTTATTATGGAATTGAGGTTTAACTCAAGCGTAGCCCTCAGAAACTACTACCTTGGCGAGTCATCCATTAAGGACAAATTCATAGTCTGCGACGGGACAGACCTAGGCATTCAAATATCTTACAGCACAAGAGGGAATAAACATATCTCTACGCTCAGAAACTGGAGCCAATCCAAATTCGGCTATCTGTCAAATTGTCGCTCGATAGATGTAAATCCTCTTTCAATTGCCATGCTCTTGCCGGACATTGTAACTTCGGAAACTTTCGATGACTCAACTTTGCTCTCAATCAATTATAAAATAATCAGAAATATCAAAGGCTATGTTGCAGTTTTTCCTTCTCTTTATCATTTTGACACGCCAAAGTTTCAAACATCTGATATAAGCAAGTATGCTATAGGCTCCAACGCTTTTGTATTTCTGTCAGAAAGTTACAAGCAAGGCAAAAGATGGGAAGACCTTTATAAATGCTAAAAATTTCTTATGGAAAGAAATTTAAAGGACATGTTCAAGGCGGCCGATGCGGACAAGTTCTTCAGCTCATACAATTCAGCCCCGCTCAAAAATTAGCTTAGATTAACAAGAGATAATAAGTTTCTGCACACAAATCATGAGAAACACTATTCCAAAGCCCCATGATTCTTTGCAATATCTATCCAATGTTCAGCAAGATTTTTTGGATTTGTTCCTATTCCGCGAGCAAGATGCAATGCTGCTCCCATTATTAGAACAGAAGCTTCATGTAATTCCTGATTTGTTTGCAAATATCCAAATTTTCCCTGTACTTTTAATTGAAGTAAATCATTATGTTTTTTGACAAATAAAATTGGATCTTCTAAATCATCAGAAATTTCAGGAAGCATCAAACAATCTATCCATTCGTGTCCTATCCTATTTGCCAATACTTCTGGTGGTTCGCTGCCCATTTTTCTCCATAGAAATAATGTTTTCTTGTCTCCAGATTCAGCCAATCCGGTGTCAAGAAGAAGCATAAATGCTATATCAGCCAGATTTTGCATCATTTCCAAATATTCATCTTGAGCTTTTTCGAAATTATCTGCTTCCTGGTCTTTAAGATATTCGCCTATAGTCAAATGAGGCAACGCGGAAACTTCCGGGCATCCTTCCAGACATGGAAACTTATTCCCCTGGTACATATAGTGAACTTTTTCGCTTTGTATCTGGCGACCCAACGGATATAACCGACAACATAGCGGGCGCCCCAAATGCACGCTGCATCCGAAATTAGCGATATATTGACTACAAGCTTTTTGATTCTTCCACCCTGCTTCTCCATCGAACCGTAAACGAATCCCTCCAAACTCACAATAAAGATCACGAAATTCCCTTGGAGTAATTTTTTTCTCCCTGGCAAGGCACGCCAACTCCCATGGGTTAAGCAGCACTAGCTTACCGTAACAGCAAGTTCCTGTTCTTGAACAAGTCAGAGGCAATTTATCTCTAATACTGATTTTAGTTGTTTCCATTATATCTGTTTGATCCTTGCAGGCAGTAATTTTTCTTCATTCAATATTTCCAATATCTGCTTCATTTTTTCCTCAATTGTCAAGTCACCAACTAGTTTTAAGATTTTAGTATTTGCTTTTGCAATCCATTTTTCATGTGCATGTAAAGTTCTATTTGCAATGCCTGAATTGTCGTCGTAGTCACTTGCCCAATTAATGAAATTCTCAAACTTCTTCAATTTTTTCTGGTCTGAACAAAGTTGGTCGCCATATCTTTCAAATTCCCTTTTCTTGAGCCGCTCAATTCTTATCTCCTTTGGCAAATACAAAAAAACGATTAAGTCAAAAGTTGGAAATACATGATCCCCCCAATTAATTACAGAACCTCCCAAAATCCAATCATCATGCTTTTCCAGATCAGCGATGATTCGCAAATTCCTTTCTTCTGCATTATATCGTTCTGTAAACGGCTGTTCGGTATTTTTCCAAAAATAGTTATCGGAATCAAAATAAGGGACATCTAGCCTGTTAGCTATCGCTTGCCCCAATGTCGTAACTCCGCTTCCTGATGCGCCAAAAATATGTAGTTTCATAAAGGGTGTGTTAAATTTACTTCCATTAATCCATCTTTATGATTTTCTAGATTATATCATTGCCAGAATAATGGTGGTAACACCTAACTTTGAATATCTTGATAATTTTCTATGCCTCATAATCTGTCGCCGTTCCCATTCGGGAGGGCTGGAAGAGAATCTCTTATCAGATCCCCCACACGCTCACGCATGTGGCTAAAAACATCAAACAATAAAACCTTTAGTTAATAAGAACTGATTACTTTTAGCATTTTAGCCGTAGATTTAGCTCTATGACTGATTGAATTTTTTATAGCTTCCTCCAGTTCAGCAAAAGTTTTATCATATCCTTCAGGCACAAAAACGGGGTCATATCCAAATCCGTTTATTCCCCTTGGCGCATCAATGATTTTTCCATGCACTTCACCTCTGAAAGTATCCACAGACCCGTCCGGTCTGGAAATAGCAATTACACTTACAAACCTTGCTCTCCTATTTGTCTTCCCTTTAAGCTCATGCAGGAGTTTATTAATCTTATCCATATCTGAAGCTCCCTCTCCAGCATATCTTGCAGAATAAACACCCGGTCTGTAGTCTAGAGCTTCAACTTCCAAACCGGAATCATCAGCAAATACGAAAGTATGTTTTTGCAAAGCAATAGATCTTGCTTTGAGAACCGCATTTTCTTCAAATGTATTTCCTGTTTCTTCTATGTTATGGAAAAAACCTGCTTCTGCCATAGTTATGACTTTAAAGCCTGAACCTGATAAAATACTTTTTAATTCCGATATTTTGTGCTTATTATTACTGGCAATAATAAGCATTTTAGTTGTTAGCATTCTAATGTCTCCATGCTCGAAATTTAACTTTTTTGAAACTATACAATATTTTTCTTAATTTTCCGATTGGAAAATGATTTCAACCATATTATTTTTCAAAGTCAATATAATCTACTAAAACCAATACATAAGAGGTATTGAATTTATGGATAAAAATGCCATTCAGGAACTCCAGAACAAAATTTCAGAAGTATCAGCTTTCATTCCTAAGCTCAAAACCGAAATAGGAAGAGTGATAGTCGGTCAGGAAGCATTGGTAAATCGTATGATTTTAGCACTTATCGCAAATGGACATATTCTTCTTGAGGGTCTGCCTGGGCTGGCTAAAACTCTTGCTGTAAAAACAGTTGCTCAATCTGTAGGCGGGGCATTTTCCAGAATACAGTTTACCCCTGATTTGCTCCCTTCAGATGTTATAGGCACAAATGTTTATAATCCTAAAGATAATACATTCAGTGTTAAAATTGGACCTGTTTTCGCGAATATTACTCTAGCTGATGAAATCAACCGCGCGCCTGCAAAAGTACAGAGCGCACTGCTTGAGTGTATGCAGGAAGGACAAATAACAATAGCAGGACAATCATTCAAGCTACCCTATCCATTTCTTGTAATGGCCACACAGAATCCCATTGAACATGAGGGCACATATTCACTTCCGGAGGCTCAGGTTGACAGGTTTATGTTCAAACTCAATATTACATATCCAAAGCGCAATGAAGAAAAGCTTATCTTAGACAGAATAGCCCATACAAAACTTGACCTAAGCGCAATGTGCGTAACTACGCTTGATAAAATACTTGAAGCTCGTGAATGGGTCGATAAAGTTTACATTGATGATAAAGTAATCGAATATATTCTAGATATAACTTTTGCAACGAGGCCAAAAGAGCACTCTGAGCTTTCTCAAAGACAGGCAAATGCCAAGATAAAGCAGCTTGATTCTTTAATACAGTACGGCGGCTCGCCCAGGGCTTCAATATTTATGGTTCTTGCATCAAAGGCGGCGGCATTCATGGAAGGCAGAGCATATGTAGTCCCGCAGGATGTTAAAAATGTAGCTCATGATATTTTAAGGCATAGAATAATGATCAGCTATGAAGCAGAGGCAGAGAATATGTCATCTGATGACATCATAAAAATTATTCTTGACGAGCTTCTTACACCTTAATATTAATCCTTTTAGGCAGTTGCGATTATGATATCGTCTGAACTTCTTTCCAGGATCAGAAGAATTGAAATACGAACCCGTAAGATGGTCGAAGATCTTACGGCCGGCGCATATCACAGTGTCTTCAAAGGAAGTGGTATAGAATTCGAAGATGTCAGAGAATACACACCTGATGACGATGTAAGGGATATTGACTGGAATGTGACAGCCAAGATGGGAACCCCTTACATAAAAAAATATGTTGAAGAAAGAGAACTGACAGTCATGCTCCTCGTGGACATGTCCTCGTCCTGTTTCTTCGGAAGTTCTGAAAAGACAAAAAATGATACAATCATAGAAATAGCTTCACTCCTTGCTTTCAGCGCAATCAGAAATAATGACAAAGTCGGACTTCTGCTATTTACAGATAAAGTAGAATTCTATCTACCTCCAAAATCAGGGAGAATCCACATCCTGAGGCTTATAAGAGAGATGGTAGTAAGAAAACCCGAATCAAAAGGCACAAATATTTCCATGGCGCTTGAGAAAATTATGAAACTTCTGCCTAAAAAAGCTGTTATTTTTCTGATAAGTGATTTGATAGACCGAAACAGCAACTTTGGCAAGGCTTTGACAATTGTAAATAAAAAGCATGATGTCATAGCAGTAAGAGTTCTTGATAAACTCGAACTTTCCATGCATGCCACCGGATATCTTAATCTAAGCGATTCAGAAACAGGGAAAGACGCCTTTTTCTGCGCCAAAGGACAGAATCTGAAATTCTTTGAAGAGAAAGCCAGTGCTCTGCATAAGGAAAGCAAGGATATCTGCACTCGTTCCAAAGTTGATTTAATAGATATTACATGTGGAGAAGACCTGGTCAAACCGTTACTTTCATTCTTCAGAAAGAGAGAAAAGATTTATAATAAAGCATGATTAGAAAACTTATAAAAATATCTATAATATCTTTAGCGATAATATTGTTTGCAATATTAATTTTTGCCGCTGCTATATATTTGGAATACAGGTCAATTACAATAGAGAATCCTGCTCCGGCATTTGTTAAAAGCCAGATATTGCCATCAGATGAAGCACCGCTTGGAGATGTGATGCGTGCTGTCTTTACTTTTAAGTCGCCTTGGAACAAATCACCTGTTTCTGCAGAAATAAAAGCTGCTGACGGCAGTCAGGCAATAGGCAAAATAGAATTTGAAAAAATTGAAAATTCATGGGGCAGCTCCACATGGAATGCAATAGTAAAAGTTCAGCCATTTACTACAGGTTTAATCCCTGAAGGAACAGCAAAGATAATATTTTCTCCTGATAAAGATGGGAAAAGAGACTTTCTTGATCTGAAAATTCCTGAAATTACTTCGCTGGAAATCAAAGATGTACCAGGTCAGCCTGTTCTTGCGTCAAAAGAAGAAATTACGGCTATAACACAATCGAAAGTTTTTTATTATATCATAGGCGCTTTTCTTGTTATTATCATAGCATTATTCTTATGGGTTATTTTCAGGAAGAAGAAAACTCTGCCAAGGATTCTAACCCCCTGGGAAAAAGCCATACTGACTCTCAACGGTATTAAAATTGAATTTACCAAAGGAGAGCTCCAACCAGTAAAATGCTTTCTCAAGCTCACGGATTCTGTCAGGTTCTATCTGGAGGAAAGATTCTACCTCCATGCTCCCAAACAAACTACAGAAGAATTTATGACTGATATGGAAAACCCTTTGAGCCCTCTTAATAATAGGGATAGAAATTTCCTGAGGGAATTTATGCGCTCAGGTGATATGATTAAATTTGCTAAATATGACGCGGACAAGGTACTGATTGAAAATTCTATAGATAGAGCATTGCTCCTGATAACAGAAACCATTCCCAAACCGGAAGATAATAAAACGGAAACTCCAAAGACCTGATTATGAACGAAATTTATCATAATTTTACTGCAGGATTCAGATTTGAATCTCCATGGTATTTACTTCTTTTAATTCTTCTGTCTTTAATTATTTATCTATCTCTGAAAAGGAGAATGCCTTCTATACGGATTCCCTGGCTGAAACCTTTTACAGACACCTTACAATCCAGGAGGAAGTTCACCCCTGTTTATTTTGGCCTTATCTCTTATTCGATAGGCTTTATATTGCTTGTTATCGCTCTTGCCAGGCCTCAATTTGGGATAGAACAGCTAATTCAGAGAGCCGAAGGAATTGACATGATGCTCTTAATGGATTTATCAGGTAGCATGCAGGCTTATGATATTTCCCCCGACATGAACTCTTCACAGATTCAAAGCGGCCTTGAGAATGGTTCCATCAAACAAAGAATGGATTATGCGAAAGATCAGATTTCAAATTTCATTAAGAAACGACCTAACGATAGGATTGGATTGGTGGTTTTTGCTCCAAAATCTTATTTGGCTGCTCCTCCAACTCTTGACCATACATTTTTGCTTTCGCATATTGACAATGTAACTTCTGGAATAGTAGGAGATTCCACTAATATAGCTGCCCCCATAGCTACAGCGGTAAACAGCCTCAAAGATGCCCCATCAAAGAGAAGAGTAATTGTTCTCTTTACAGACGGAAGCAATAACGTTAATGACAGAATAAGCCCCCTGCAGGCTGCAAAACTTGCCAAAACCTTTAATATCGTTATATACACGGTCGGGATAGGAAGCAATACGGCATTTGTTTTCCAGAACTCTCCGTTCGGCGCACAATTCCTGCCGGTTTATGGGCAATTCGACGAAAAACTACTTACAGAAATAGCTGCAATGACAGGCGGTAAATATTTCAGAGCAAATGATGCTGAAGGACTAAAAACTGTCCTAAATGAAATAAATAAGCTGGAAAAGACCACTATCACAAGCCCAAGATTTGTAGACTATAGCGAATATGGGCCTAAACTCGTAATACTTGCCCTAATATTCCTTATTCTAGGAGTTATTTTAGAATCCGTATTCTTTCCCCGCATTCCTTGATAAAAGCGAAAAAGTAAAAAGTGTTAAGCTTGTGACATAAGATTATTGTGAAGACTGGTATATCTTGGAACGCTCTTATAATTAGACACTGCAATAGATACTGCTTTTTTTGATCCAATCAGCACAAGAAGTTTCTTTGCTCTTGTTACTCCGGTATAAATTAAATTGCGCTGAAGCATAATATAATGTGACATTATGCAGGGAATTATCACTGCCGGAAACTCGCAGCCCTGAGATTTGTGAATAGTAACTGCATAGGCAAGATTTAATTCTGACGACTCTTCAAAATCATACGAGACCATCCTGTCATCGAATTTTACAATGAAAGTCCTTGAATCTGTGTTTATTGATATGATAAAGCCGATATCACCATTAAAAACATTCTTGTCATAATTATTACTGGTCTGCATAACCTTGTCGCCGGCTTTAAAAAATTTGTTTCCGTAATTAAAGCTTACAGTTGATTTATGATTTAGGGATTTTTGAAGTTTTTCATTAATAGCAAAAGTCCCATTGAGTCCTTTACTCATGGGAGAAAGTACCTGAATGTCTTTAATAGGATCAAAACCAAATCGCGCGGGAATTCTTTCGGTAACCATTTTTATAATCAGTTCTGAAACTTTTTCCGGCTCCTCCTGCTCAATCCAGTAGAAATCACTAAGCTTCCTGGAATCTTCTTTCGCAAAACTGAAAAGTTTCCCTTTATTAATTTGATGAGCGACACTAATTATCTTGCTCGTTGATGCCTGCCTGTATATTTGCCAAAGTACTGTTACCGGACATATTGAAGTGACAATAATGTCCTTGAGAACATTTCCTGGACCAACAGAAGGCAGTTGATTCACATCTCCCACAAGGACGACTGTTGTTCCGTTTCTTATCGCTTTAAATAAACTCAAAGCCAAAGGCATATCCAGCATAGAGCACTCATCTATCACCAGAAGATCTGCTTTAAGTTTATTATTCTGATTGAAAATGAATTCTTTATTTATAGGATCCCATTTCAATAATCTGTGAATAGTCTGAGCTTTAAAGTTTGTAGCTTCAGACATTCTTTTTGAAGCTCTCCCTGTAGGAGCCGACAGATATACTCTTAATTTCGCTTTCACTGCCCGTCTTATTATCTCGCTTATAACTGTCGTCTTGCCTACGCCAGGACCACCGGTAATAATGGAAATAGGACTTACTGCAATGTTATTAATTGCTTCATTCTGTTCTGAATTGAAAGTCATTTTCTCATTATCTGAAGGCGCTATATTGTTTAAAAACATTCCCTTATGACTCTTCAACCTCAGCAGGGTTTTTAAAATCGAGGCTAACTGTAGTTCAGAATTTCTCATCAGAGGGTCAAAAATAAAGAGCCCGTTTAGAGAGTTGGCGACAATTGAATCTACAATGCAAACGTTTTTCTCTGAAGCCATGGCAATACTGTGTCTGCTTTCATCAGGAGTAATCTGAAGTGTCTCGGCATTTATTTTAATGAAATCTTCAAGAGGATAACAAGTGTGGCCTGCTTCCGCAAGTTTATTCAAAGTATGTTTAATGCCGGCAAACAATCTCTTCTGGTCATTATGCTCGATACCAAGATTCTTTGCTATATTGTCAGCTCTGATAAAACCTATACCGCTAACCATATCCGCAAGAGCATAAGGATTGTTTTTTACCATTTTTAGAGCGTTGTGCCCAAAGCGTTTATAAATGCGGTTGCAATACGCAATGCTAATTCCAAGGCCTTGGAAATAAATTGTTACTTCTCTTTTATCCGCCTGCTCCTGCCATGATTTCCGGATTGATTCTATTGTCTTCTTGCCAAAGCCCTGAATTTCAGATAAACGGGATGAATAACTATCAAGGACATCAAGAGTTTTTTCTCCAAAATGAGAAACAATCATTTTAGCTCGTTTCTGGCCGATTCCGTAAATTAATCCGGACGAAATATATCTTTCTATTCCTTCTTTGGTTTTCGGAAGAGTAAATGAGAAATTTTCTACTTTCAGGAATTGTCCGTGTTCAGGATGTTTATCCCATTTCCCTGAAGCTTTAATTCCCTGTCCTTCAAAAACTCCTGATAAAGGTCCTGTAAGAGTAACTATTTTACTGGTTTTATCTTTGATCCTTACAACAGAATAAGTTTCATCTTCATTGGTATAAACAACTTTTTGAACTTCACCTTCTAAAATAGGAATAATTTCTTTTTCCGAAGGCTTTGGATATTGTCCATTGAAAGAAAAAAGGTCTTTCATGCAGATTTTTTCTGTTTTAATAGAATTATTTTTTTAATAATCTGGTTTGCGGTCATTGAAGCCATAACGCAAATTGTAATTAAAGCCGGAAGCTGATATCTGGGCATCGTAATCGGCCCAGGAGCAAACAGATAATATTCAGCGCAGGCTAAAAAAACAAAAAACAGCATCCATTTCCTGCAGAAGATCCATTTTAAAAGCTGAATGATGAACAATAGGTAGGTGATAAATACAACAATCAGCAGAGGCAGGCAAAGAAATAAGAGATACAATTGGCCGTTAAAATAATACAAAGTCGCCGCCAAAATTCCTTTTTCACTCAGAACAGTAAAGGTTCCACGCCCCGTCTGAGTATATCCAAGGACTTCAAAAAAAGTCGGCGCGTCAGGGAGAAGTATCCAAGGCCTGAAACACAGGAGTGCATAAGTAACAGGATGCTCTGCAATAATATCAAGTAAAAGTTTATTCTGATAATCTGTTTTTTTCTTAAGTGTATTATACAGTTGAGGATTGGCTTCGTAAGTTCGCTCTACCATCTCCCTAAGTTTTTCACGATTATAGTCCGGAGAGTAATTATTAACCTTGCTTAGAAGAACAGCTCCATTGTTAAATAATAGGTTTCCAGATAAATTGCTTAGCCTGAATCCGCCCCCTTCCATATAATTTCTAGCCATCCACGGACATAGGATAAAAAAGGCTAATATGATTGAACATAAAGACAATGTTAACTTTTTGGTTAATGGAATTTCTTTGTATATAAAAAGAATAAAAATTGCAGGAAGAATCCAAAACTGGTTAAAATCTCTTATCATTGAACCAAGCGAAGCAACTAGTATAGCAAGTAAAAAATATAAGGAGCGTTTACTTTTAATAAATTTGAAAAAAAAGAAAACCTGAACGGCTACAAAAAATGTGAACAATGTATCAGAAAGCAGCAATGGAGAAATAGCGATACTTGTAATATTAAAACAGAATAAAAGAGAGGCTCCTATTCCGGCATAAAATCCTCCAAATAAATTTCCGCAATAAAAAATAAATAAACATGTAAGCGCGCTTAAAAAGCACGACATTATGGCAGTCCATTTAAAACTTCCTGTGACTTTTAATATCCCTGCAAGAAATAATGAATACCCCGGCGTTCTATATACTTCCGGAGAATCTGATTGAGGAGTCTCATTGTATTTTCCCGTTTCTACAAGGGACAAGGCTGAGTTTATATAACCTCCTGAATCAGGCCTTGTAAGTTTCTCCAAAGGATTGTCAATAGATGGAAGTGCTACAAAAAGCCTTACTGCGAATGCAATTCCCACAACTAGCCATACTAGACTTGTTAGCCTTCTGCATTTTTTTAAATATTCTGATTCAATGGATAAAAGATTCAACTTGTTTCTATCTTTTCTGACAGAGATAAACCGCCAAAGAAATGTAATCCACAATGCCTGAAAGCCATCGGACGGCTTAATTTTTTTCCCTTGCTCTTTTGTCCTTGGATTATATGTAATTCCAACTTCTTTTATGTTGTACCCTAGTTTCAAAAGCTTGCATGTGACTTCCGGTTCCCATTCAAATGAGTTCCCTTTAAAATCCAAATTTCTGATAAGATTTCCGTCAAAAGTTTTATAACAAGTAGGTTCATCTGTCAAAATCGCCCCAAAAAGAAAATTAATCCAGTTAGTAACAATATATCCTCCAAGCAAATAGAGAAAATATGAATAATGCCTTTCACCTGCTGAAAGTTCGCGCGATCCGTAAACTACTTTTTCATTTCCATTAAGAATAGGTTCAATACACTGTTTGTAATCTTCCGGATTGTACTCAAGGTCTGCGTCCTGAATTATAACCACATCGCCAGTGGATTTTTTTATCCCGTGCCTGACCGCTGATCCTTTGCCTTCATTCTCCTTTTCAAGATAAATAAACTCAGAATCATTTTGAGAATTAGCTATCCATTCTTTTATCATACAGGAAGATGAATCAGTTGAACCGTCATTTACAATGACTATTTCCTTCCTGACACCAAGTTCGACCGAAGAAACTTTCTCAAGCAGTTTTATTATAGTTTTTTCTTCGTTATATAACGGGATGATAATAGATAGTTTCTTTCGTCGCATTTTAATGAGTTCATCTCCAAAACTTAAACTTTGACACTATAGCATATATTACAAATACATTTGATTGAAGCATACGATGATAGCCAAATCTTACTACTATCATATTATTGCTATAACATCTTTTGCGCAATTATATAAAGGTTTTGTCCAATAGGAAATCTTATATATTTTTCTAATTGTATTTGGATCGGCAATATATAATTATCAAAAATTTTAACTTGTCCTGGTTTTTGTGATTTTATCTTAAAAATTCTATTATTAATTAGCCATGCCCAAAAACCCACAAAATTTGTATATTCGCATTTTATTAACTTAAACCCAATAGATTGTAGTTTTTTAGAAAGTTGAATTTTCGAGTATCTTCTATAATGATTAAGTCGTTTATCCATTGAACCAAACAGGCATTGAAAAGCAGGAACATAAATGAATAAATATCCGCTTGACTTGAGTAATTCAAAACTTTTAAATAATGCTCCATTATCGTCTTTAATATGCTCCAGCACATTAAAGCTAAAAATGAGGTCTGCTACGCCTGTCTGGGAAGGGTATGTTTCCGGAAAACTTCCTTTAATAATTTGGATAGGAAATCGTGATTGACTTGTAATAGCCTTAAATGAATTTATGCATGATTCATCTGGTTCAATGCAGAATAGTTTGGATATTTTAGAAGGCGTTTCAAGCATTTGTCTAGTTATGTTACCAATGCCTGAGCCAATCTCGATAACTTCGCCGTTTAAATAAGGTTTTATTAGAGAAAAGAGATATCTGTTATAGTTTTCGGCTGAAGCCATAATTTTCTGATCATCAGAAATAAAATTGTCCATAAATTGCTCTTTCTATTTTATTCATTCTGCAACACTGTCACATTCATTTATCAGATAGTTCGTCCTTATTCCCTATCTGAACACATAGTATGCTAATTGTCGAATGGTTTACTTTCTAAAAACATAGCGAACATTTAATAATATTCGCATTGCCAGAATTGATCAATTGCTTAAACTATAGTCTGAATCTTCAACAAAATAAAGGATGCCTGACTTTATGAAAATCAGAAACAAGCTTTTAATATTTTTTATATCATCTATTACTTTCATTGCATGTCACGGAATTGCCCAGGAAGATACAATTGATGAAGACCCACATGATTCGATTTCTTCAGAAGACACCAGCTCGGATGATGAAGATTATTCAGAAGAAACAGTCAATAGAATAGAATTCAGATATTCGCCATATGACAGAGATAATACCGATGTAAACGGGGTTAAATTCGGTGTGCCGATGTCCTCCGGGTTGGGAACAGTAGAAGGCGCTGAAATTTCTCTTGTTAGCAGTGATACTGCCAATATTAAAGGTTTTCAGGGTGCAATTCTTGTGAACATGACCAATTATATTGAAGGATTTCAGATGGGAATAGCTAACATGATAAGACAGCATGGCACATCTGGGCAGCTTGGAATAATATGTTTTACTGCCAAACGAGTTGAAGGATTCCAGGCTAGCTTATTCAATTACTCACGCGTAACGGAAGGTTTGCAGATCGGAGTAATTAACTATGCAGAAGATATTTCCTCATTCCAGCTTGGGATTCTCTGCTACAATAAAGAAGCCTGGATTCCAATGCTTGTAGGAATTAACTTCGACCCTGCCATATTTGAAAGTTCATATGAAGAAGAGGACGAAACAGCTTCAGATCAGGAAGGCCATACAGTTGAAGAGGCAGAAACAGAAATAACCCCTGATACTACTTCAGATACGGCCAAAATGGAAGCAAAAGCAAAGCCATGGTACAATTTCCTGGGCTGGTAATTATCTAGACTAAATATTAAACATACATCCTTGAATCGGTGGAAAAGAAGTTTAGTTTATGTCGCTTTTTTTAACTTATATACAAGGTATATGTACTTTTTTCTAATAGGAGTATGCTTGATTCTGGCAGGCGGATTTGCCTCAATTTTTGCCAGAGAGGAAAGAAAAGGGCTACTGTTTTTGCTATTTTTCAGCACAGGCTCTTTCCTTGCTCTTGTTATTTCTCTTGACAGCCTTTTCTTTTCAACATTTTACTGTTTTTCTTTTAATCTCCCTTTCCCTGCAGGACAAGTAAAACTTCTTTTTGATCCTCTTTCAGCGTTTTTTATTTCTATGATCGCCGTTATGGGATTCCTTGGCGTATTTTATGGCAACTCATATTTAAAGAGTTATCTCAATAAAGATTATGGAATTACTTCTCACTATATTTTCCTTGGCGTATTTTTTTCAGCACTGATTTTACTGCCTGTAATCAGAAATGCTTTCTTCTTCCTAATAGCATGGGAATTCATGTCTCTTTCTTCCTTTTTCCTTGTTCTTTTTGACAGGAAGAAGAAGGAAGTTATCTCAGCAGCAATTAATTATCTTGTTACTATGCACATATCAGTTATTTTCCTGATTCTTGGTTTTTCTATTTTGTCATTCTTCTCGGGAAGTTACGATTTCAGTTCATTCCATAATATTTTTAATAATAACCGATTTTTAGCTGATGCTGTTTTTGTTATTCTGTTTATCGGATTCGGATTTAAAGCAGGTCTTGTGCCTTTACATTTCTGGCTTCCAAAAGCACACCCGGCAGCTCCCAGCCATATATCTGGACTGATGTCAGGACTTATGATAAAAATAGGCATTTACGGCATTCTCAGAATGCTTCTTATAATGGGCAATCTTCATATTGAAATAGCATATTTTGTTCTTGCCATAGGAATAATAACAATGCTTTATGGCATACTAAATGCGTCAGTGCAAAATGACATTAAGAAACTTCTTGCCTATAGCAGTATTGAAAATATTGGAATAATAACATGCGGAATCGGAGTAGGATTACTTGGAATAGTTTATAACAACACACTTGTAGCATTTCTTGGTTTTTTCGGTGGCCTTTTACATATATTGAACCATTCGATTTTTAAGGAACTTCTTTTTTTCGGGACAGGATCTGTATATACCAAAGCCCATACTCTCAACATAGATGAACTAGGCTCACTGACAAAAAGGATGCCTACGACTTCTATTTTGTTTTTTACAGGAGTTCTAGCAATTTCAGGGATGCCTCTTTTAAATGGATTTATAAGCGAATTTTTAATATATATGGCTTTATTAAGCGGATTTAAAATTCATGATCTGAATATTGTAATTGTCTTTATGATTTCTCTTGCCTCAATGGCTCTTACCGGAACCATGGCTCTTATGTGCTTTACAAAACTTTTCGGAATAGCATTTCAGGGAATGCCAAGAAGCGAAAAAGTTAAAGAAGTAACTACTGATGTGGGAATGTGGATGCTTCTGCCGAAAATTGCGCTTGCTGCTTTTATTATAATCATAGGGCTTCTGCCGAATGTCATGCTTCTCGTATTTGAACCTCTGATTAAATCTTTTGTAAGGGCAGAAAATTTTTCTCAGGCTTCGTTTTTTACTTTTAACTTATTAAATATAGTTTCCTTAGTATCGATTATTTTTTTATCTTTAATCATTATTATTTTGGCAATACGCAGCTTTTTGCTTAAAAACAAGAAAATCAGCCTTTACAAAACATGGGACTGTGGCTATCAGGCAGGTAATCAGAAAATGCAGTATACTTCTTACTCTTTTGTCGGGCCATTCGTAGAGATGTTCAGTAATCTCTTTACTAAAAAAGAAAACCTAAATTCTCCTAAAACTCTTTTCCCCTCGAAAGGACACTTCAGAGTCAATATAGATGACCTCCTGGAAGTTTATTTTACCGAACCCATCATAAACGGAATAAAAAAGATCCTTGCAAAATTCATTTGGATTCAAAACGGCAGTACGCAAATTTATATACTGTACGGATTCATTTTCCTGATTCTTGCAATTATCGGTTTATTTATTTATTCCTAAGGATATTATGCTTAATGTAATTCTAAATATCGTTTTTATTATTTTGCTGCCTCTTGCTTTTATCGGAGTGATAAACAAGACAAAGGCTTTCTGGAGCGGAAGGAAAGGAGCCTCGATAATCCAGCCTTATTATGATGTTTTAAGATTGCTCAAAAAAGAGTTAGTTATAAGCAGGACTGCCTCTTTTCTATTCCAAATATACCCTTCAATAACTCTAGCAGCTGTTTTCATGGCAGCATTACTTATCCCGTTTGTGATGCATTCATCTGTGATAACAATAGAAGGAGGATTTATATTTTTTGCTTATATTATGGCTTTCGGAAAATTTCTCTCGGTTGTTGGCGCTATGGATGTGGGAAGCAGTTTTGAGGGAATGGGAGCTAGCAGAGAAGCATCGTTTTCCACTCTTGTTGAAGTAGCATTTTTCATAATTATGGGTTCCATTGCAGCAATCACTTCTGACAATACTTTTGGAGCTATTACTCTTATATTGGAAAAAGCTGGGACTATTGGTTATTTAATTAAAATTCTTTCTATTATAACATTCTTAATTCTGATTCTGATTGAAGGCTGCAGAATTCCTGTAGATGACCCCAATACTCATCTGGAATTAACTATGATCCATGAAGTAATGATTCTTGATAACTCCGGGATAGACCTTGCTATGCTGACTTATGCATCTGCACTTAAAATGCTCATATTTACTTCGCTTATAGCAAATATGATAATCCCTGAAAGTTCGCCTTTATTATTGTTTCTCCTTCTCTACTTTTTAATTGTTTTTGCTGTAGCTTTTGGGATAGGAACAATTGAATCTGCCATAGCGAGGCTGAGAATGAGCAGAGTTTTTGATTTTATATGCTTCACAAGTTCACTTGGAATAATAATGCTTGCACTGATAGTTGTGAGCATGTTTTCTTAAGGATTATATAACCATGGAAAATACACTTTCATTGCTCTTTTCTTTCACGATGCTCTACATGGCATCTTCAGGCAGATTGAGGCCATATATCAATATGCTGGTAATTCAGGGAGTACTTCTCTTCCTTATTTTTAATGAGCTTTTTGATCACATCAATATCATTAATTATTGTTTTCTAGCTTTTGAAACTATTGTAATAAAAGCAATTGTAATACCTTTGTTTATCTGGAAAATAATCAAAAAAAGTGAAACCTATATAGATACTCAACCTAGTATTCCAAGATTTTACTCACTCATTGCATCAACTATAATACTTTTTTTCGGGTTTATTTTTGCAATAATATCCAAACATCATTTGCCGGTAGACAATCCTTTGCCGTTTGGTATATCCATGTCTACCATCATAATAAGCCTACTCTTTATAACATTGAGGAAGAAAATACTTACAGCGATAATTGGTTATATTATGATGGAAAATGGCATTTTCCTGCTCTCCCTTTCAATCGAAAATGAAATGCCGATGATAGTGAATATGGGTGTGCTTCTTGACCTATTCATTGCGGTCTTCATACTAGGATTCCTTGTGAAGAGAATAAATAGATCATTCAACGGTGACAGCCTGGATAAGCTAATTGAACTTAAGGACACAGAAAATGATAATTGAACTTATATTGTTTTTACCTCTCATAAGCTGTGTGGCTCTTATTATTTTTAAGAAAATTACCTTTTCCAGAATTTTGGTATTAGTAAACGCCTTTGCTCTTTTGTTTTATTCACTATCATTATATTTAGCGTTTATAAATAATTCCAAAATAACTTCCCTCCTTGGACAATACTTCAAAATTGACGCGCTGAATATTCTTTTCCTTCTTATTCTTTCAATAGTTTTCATGGCAGTTTCGATATATAGCTGCGGTTATGTTAAAAGCATAAACATGCATAATAAAAAAGCCACTTATTATTCAGTAGGACTTCTTTTATTTATATTTACCATGCTAGGAACAGTTTTGAGTTCAAATATTGCCCTTTCATGGGTTTTCCTTGAAGGTACGACTCTTACTAGCGCCTACTTAATTTATTTCGAAAAGACAAAACAATCCCTGGAAGCTACCTGGAAATATGTCTTTATATGCTCGATCGGGATATCTCTTGGTTTTGTCGGGATTATCCTGCTGGCACTTTCAACACATAATTCAAGCAGTATGTTTTTTATAGATTTATACAGTCATTATAGCAATTTCAATACTTTATGGATGAACTTAGGTTTTGTCTTTTTTATTATTGGAATAGGAACAAAAGCAGGACTTGCCCCAGTGCATTCGTGGCTGCCTGATGCTCACTCAGAAGCTCCTTCACCTGTTTCAGCATTACTTTCCGGAATGCTTTTAAATACGGCTCTGCTTCTTGTGCTCAGATACTATCATATTCTTAATCTTGCAGATTGTGCTTCTTATGGCAGACTTCTCTTTCTGATAATGGGAATTCTCTCAATTTTTGTTACTGCAGTATATGTTTTCACTATAAAAAATTACAAAAGGATGCTGGCATATTCCTCCGTAGAAAATATGGGAATTATCTCGATAGGCCTAGCTCTTGGAAAAACTGGAGTCTATGCAGCACTTATTCATCTGATTTTTCATTCTTTCGCAAAATCTTCTTTTTTTATGACTTCAGGAAACATCTATGTAAAATTTAAAACTAAACGCATAGATAAAGTTTCCGATATGATTACCTGCGATCCTCCTACTGGCTGGCTTTGGATTCTGACATTTATTGTAATTTCAGGCATCCCCCCTTCTCCTTTATTTATCAGTGAGTTTCTAATTATCAAAGAATTGCTGGCAGATAAACATTATATCATTCTAGTTCTCTTCATATTGCTTCTGACAATAATAATGTATGGTATAGCCAGATGCGTAATTAATATGACATTTGGCAAAAGACCTAATAGCGATCACTTTGATTATATTGAACAAACTAAACTCCCATGGACGATGTATGCTCCGCAGTTTGTTTTGCTGGCAATCCTGGCTTTTTCAGGAATTTACCTTTGTCCATTTCTAATCGAAATGATTAAAACTGCAGCACAGCTTATCTGAGGTAAATATATGGAAGGTTTTACGAAAATCACGAATAACCAAATAGCAAAACTTGTCGAAATTCCTATTCTTTCCTATACCATACTCAGAGATAAAATTATTGCAGACTTCAAAAAAAGGCAGCTAAGGTGCATTGGCTTTTTTGGTGTTGAAGAGTCTATAGATACCGTAAGACTCTTTGTTCTCCTTTCGGAAGACAGCAAACATCTAATTCATATTTCATCTGCTCATCTTGATAAAAATTCATCATACGAATCAATAACTAAAGAGATTTCATCTTTTCATATGTATGAAAGAGATTTCTATGAAGAATTTGGCATAAAGATAGATGGGCATCCCTGGCTCAAAGGAGTTAATTTCAGAACAGGAAGAGCAAATGAAGAATCCTGCATGGAAAATTATCCTTTCTTCAAAATGGATGGAGAGTCTCTTCATGAAGTTGCCGTAGGACCTATTCATGCTGGTGTAATTGAACCCGGGCACTTCAGATTCCTATGCAATGGCGAACAGGTTTATCATCTTGAAATTCAGCTTGGATATCAGCACAGAAATATTGAAAATTTATTTTTAGAAAGAAACCTAAAATTCATGCCTCATCTCGCTGAATCCATAGCCGGTGACACTGTCATAGGACATAATCTTGCTTGCCTTAATCTCATAGAAGCTTTAACTCAGACAATTATACCTGATAGAGCCATACTTATACGCACGATTGCTCTGGAGATGGAAAGAGCAGCCATTCATCTGGCAGATCTAAGCGCTCTTGCAAACGATATAGGATATCTTATGGGCAGTTCAGTCTTCGGAGTAACAAGAACGATCATAATTAACACTTTACTGCTTATCTGCGGAAATAGATTCGGAAGAGGGCTGATGCGCCCCGGCGGATGCGTTTTCGATATACACAAAGCGCTTACTGAAAAAATCAGAACAAACTTATCTAAAGTAAAAGAAGATACTATCAGAATGGCTGAAACGATGTTCAAAAGCCATACTGTCGCATCTAGATTTGAAAATACAGGGATATTAACAAAAGAAGAAGCTATCAGCATTGGCGCAGTTGGGATGACTGCCAGAGCTTCTTCATATAATGTAGACGCAAGGCATTCACATCCTTTTGGTTTTTATAAAAAGCTTCTTCTTGGGGAAAAGACTCACAAAAAAGGAGACGTTCACTCAAGAGCATATCTTAGATATGAAGAAATTATTGAATCAATCGAAATTGTATTTACTCTCTTGAATGAACTCGAAGACAAAAAGACTGGAACTCAGATAATGACTAAAATTAAAGATAAATTCCAACCTTCTTCACTTGTTGTTTCCATTGTAGAAGGCTGGAGAGGCGAAATAATACACTGCGCAATTACAAACAATGAAGGAGATCTGTTAAAATATAAAATAAAAGATCCCTCCCTCACTAACTGGTTTGCTCTTGCTTTAGCAGTCCGTAATAATGGCATCTCCGATTTCCCACTCTGTAATAAGAGTTTTAACCTCTCATACTGTGGAAATGATTTATAACGGAAATATTTATGTTTAAATTCATATCTAAAATATTATCAACTGAAAAAACAGTTATACAACTTCATGATTTAATTAATGATGATGAACTTTCAGAAACGGGTAAAAAAGTAGAACAGAAGATAAAACGGCTCTTTAAATCCTCTCTGGCAATTCGAGCCGTGGATACCGGTTCTACAAATGCCTGCGAACAGGAACTTACTGCTTTGGGAAACTCTTATTATGATATTGAACGATTTGGTATTCGTTTTGTGGCCTCTCCGAGACACGCGGACATGTTAATGGTTACTGGACCAGTCTCAAGAAATATGAAAGATGCGCTACTAAAGACATATGAAGCCACACCTGATCCAAAAATTGTCGTTGCAGTCGGTGATGACGCAATAGATGGTGGAATTTTTAAAGGTTCCTATGGGGTTCTTGACGGAGTACACAATGTCATACCTGTGGATTTTAATATTCCCGGAGATCCTCCGTCTCCTAAAACAATACTTTCACATATACTTCAAATATTAGAAATGATAGATTCATCTGGCAAAAATAAATAATCTTATGAATATCATGTTTAATACCTTTACCTCATCAAATATTTTCATAGGAGCAATTGTTCTATGGGCAATTGGAGCCGCTGGGTCTTTATTTCTCAGAAAAAATGACAATTTATCAAATACCTTTGGCAATTGTTTTGCTGTTTTAGGCTCTATTTTAGGGTTAATCTCTTCTTCCCTGGTTTTTATTGGAGGTTTTGAATTTTCATTCAATATCGTTTCTTCTCTTCCGCTTTTGTCATTATCATTCAAAGTGGATAAATTAGCCGCATTTTTTATCTTCACTATTTCTCTTATAGCTCTGCTGTCTTCTCTTTATGCTTTGGAATATATAAAGCATTATTACACAAAATATAATATCGGAACTTTGAACTTCTTTTATAATATCTTTATTCTGGGAATGGTTTTGGTCGTCAGCGCAAATAACGCACTCTTCTTTCTGATTGTCTGGGAGATAATGTCCCTTGCTTCATATTTCTTAGTGATATATGAAAACAAAGAGAAAGATAACCTGAAGGCAGGTTCTCTCTACTTCATTATGACCCACATAGGAACTGCGTTTATTACTTTGGCATTTCTACTCTTATATAGTGCGACAGGATCTTTGGATTTTTCCATCATAAAAGAAAATATCGGAAATGTTACTCCACTTGTCAAAAATATTGTTTTTATTCTTTCCATAGTTGGATTTGGAACAAAAGCAGGAATTATTCCGCTTCATATCTGGCTGCCTGGCGCCCATCCGGCAGCACCCTCACATGTTTCAGCATTAATGTCCGGAGTAATGATTAAGACTGGTATTTATATGTTTATCAGAATTTTTATGGATATTATAACTACCGCGCCAGTCTGGTGGGGAACTGTAATTTTGATTCTCGGTGCAATATCTTCGCTCCTGGGAGTTTTATATGCTCTAACTGAACACGATATTAAAAGGCTTTTGGCTTACCACAGCATAGAAAATATTGGCATTATAATGATGGGAATCGGCAGTTCCTTGATCTTTTGGTCTTTAGATATGAAACCTTATGCAATACTTGGGCTAGTTGCCGCTCTCTTTCACACTATCAACCATGCAATATTCAAAGCATTGCTGTTCCTTGGAGCAGGTTCTGTTATCTCAAAAATGCATACCAGAAATATGGAAGAATATGGGGGTTTGATAAAGTATATGCCGCAAACAGCTTTTTTCTTTCTCATTGGATCCATGGCTATTTCTGCTTTTCCCCCTTTCAATGGCTTTTTTAGTGAATGGATAACTTTTCAAGCTCTTTTTAAAGGCATTATGATTTCTGATACTTCTGTGAGGTGGGCTTTTTTAACAGCCGCAGGTTCATTAGCATTTACTGGAGGATTGGCAGCAATGTGTTTTGTTAAAGTATTTGGATCAACTTTTCTTGCCCGCCCCAGAAGCAAAGAAGTATCCCATGCTAAAGAAGCTGGCATAAAAATTCGATTTAGTATGTTAATTCTCTCAACTCTTACATTGTTACTCGGGCTTGCTTCGGGCACTGTTACTGACATATTATCAGGAATTGTAAATAACTTGGGAATTTTTAATAAAGTTAAACCAGTATTGCTTGCAACTGCTGTCAATGTTCGATTAGAAGATAATTTTTCCGCTGTATCAATACCACTTATACTCATAATCTTAATAGTTGTAACTGTGCTAATTTTTATTCTTGTATCTGCTTTTACTCTAAATACAAAAATACAAATAGGAGATACCTGGGATTGCGGTTCTACCCTAACCTCGAGGATGGAGATTACTGCAACAGCATTTGCCAACTCTATTATTTCTATTTTTCATGGAGTTCTCAAGCCGACTAAACAAATTACTATTGAATACCGCGATGCAAGTATGCGCTATTTTCCCAAAACCGAAACGGTCAGACTCGGAACCAAAGATATTTACCGGGGTTATTTTTACCTGCCTGTCCAACTTCTTACCACCAAAGTCTCAGGATATGTGAAAAAGATTCAAAGCGGTAATATAAACACTTACATTCTTTATATATTAATAATACTAATTGCTATGCTCTTATTGGCATCTATTTAAATATTATGTCTGTTCTTCTTTGGTTAATTCAATTAATTCTTATTCCTCTTCTTTCACCGCTCTGCATTGGAATAGTAAGAAAGATAAAAGCTAAATTTCAAAATAGAACCGGCGCAAGCGTGCTTCAGCCTTATAGAGATTTATGGAAACTATTTCAAAAAGATGAAGTAATAAGTAAAGATGCTTCATGGATTTTTAAATTTGCTCCGTATTTCATTTATTCAATCACTGTTATTTTAGGGGCAAGCATCCCCATATTCAGCACAATTTTTTATCCTAATCTGCTTAGTGACATATTAGTTGTAATTTATCTGATAGCTCTAGGAACATTCTTTCTGGCTTTGGCAGGAATGGATTCAGGTAGCGCATTCGGCGGATTTGGTTCAAGTCGAGAAATGACAGTAGCAGCTTTAACAGAAGGCGGATTAATGTTTTCTATTCTAACTTTGGCATTTGCCGCTCATTCAACAAATTTGTTTGTAATAGCAAAAAATATTTCTTCGTTATCCTTTTTCTCTTTTGCTCCGATAATTCTTGCTTTTGGAGCCTTCATTATCACCATGCTCTCAGAAACTTCCCGATTCCCGTTTGATAATCCCGCTACACATCTCGAACTTACTATGATTCACGAGGCTATGATCTTGGAATATTCCGGAAAAAGACTGGCATTGATTGAATGGGCGGCGGCAAATAAATTTCTTATCTTCTTGAGCTTGGGAGCAAATTTATTCTTCCCATGGGGAATGTCTTTAACAAATTGTTTGTCAGATACTTTGCTAGCATTATTTTTATTTGCAGTAAAAATATTAATTCTATGTGTTTTCGTTGCTGTTTTGGAATCCAGCATTGCCAAATTCAGATTTTTTAGATTGCCTGATTTATTATTCACTTCATTTATTTTAAGTATAATTTCAATTAGCCTGATTATATAAAAACTATGAATCATCTATCCTCACATTTTTTATTTTTCCTTGAAACAATTCTTTTTACCTCTGTGGTTTTAATGCATCTTACCAAAAAAAACTTCACAGTCATTCTTCTTTATACTGTACAATCATTAGTCGTATCCGGAGTCTTATTTTATTCATCCATACAAGAAGCTTCATTCCTGCTATTTATCGTTGCTGCAATGACCTTTATTGTAAAAGTAGGAATAGCTCCATATTTCTTTTTCAAGCTTATTAAGCTCCATCGCCTGCAGTTTTCAGTCAGCACATATTTAAATAGCCCTATGACATTTATAGTTATCGCACTGCTTACTGCGTTTACCTATTCACATTATTTCAGAAAGCTAACCATACTTTCTCCGTCTAATGGAGATGCTCTGCTGCTCTCCATGTCTATGATTTTTATAGCTATATTTCTGACAGTTAATCGCAAAGGTGCTTTGTCCCAAATGGTTGGTATTCTTTCTTTTGAGAATGCAATCGTTTCTTTTGCATATATTACCGGACTAGAAACAAATGCAGGAGCTGAAGTTGGCATATTGTTTATCATTTTTATCTGGATAATAATAGCAACTGTTTTTGCATCAATGATATATACTCATTTTGGCACTCTTAATGTTAGTCAGATGAAGAATTTAAAAGAAGAATAATACAATGGCTTTAATACTAATCATTATACTACCTGTTATAGCAGCACTTCTATCATATATTTTTAGAAAAAGCTTATTGTGGCTAAGTTGGATTGCGGTTATTGTCTCTATCCTTGAGCTCTCGACAGCACTTACGATAGTTATATCTATCCTAAATGGCGGATCGATAATAGTTCATTCTACTTATTATTTTGCTATAGATCCTTTGGGAATTATTCTATTGATGATATTAACACTCGTAGGAACCATGGCCTCAGTCTATTCTGTTGGCTATATAAAGCAAGAAGTAGAAAATAAAGTTATAGTTTTATACAAAGCTCACCAGTACTTCATTCTTCTTCATTTGTTCATTTTTGCTATGTTTTTCGCTATTATGACAACAAGTCCAATCCTCATGTGGATTGCAATTGAAGCCACGACTTTATCAACAGCATTCCTTGTCAGTTTTTATAATAAACCTTCAGCGATAGAAGCTGCCTGGAAATATTTGATAATAAATTCCATTGGAGTGCTTCTTGGATTTTTTGGAACTCTATTATTCCTTTATCCAACATTGCATGCAAATCACAGAGGATTTGTAAATTGGACATTACTTCTAAATAACGCATCTGCTTTTGATCCATTCATAGCTAAAATAGCCTTCGTTATTGTCCTGATTGGCTATGGCACAAAAGTCGGACTTGTTCCAATGCATCCCTGGCTTCCTGATGCCCATAGTAAAGCACCTGCTCCCATCAGCAGTTTGCTTTCAGGAGTTTTGCTTAATGTCGCATTTTTTGCCGTGCTCAAGTTCAAAGCTGTTACAGATATTGCAATCGGTTCGTCCTTTTCACAAATGCTTATGATATTTTTTGGCATTCTGTCAATAACTGTAGCGGCTTTTATTATTTTTGTTCAAAAAAACTATAAAAGGCTTCTGGCATACAGTAGCGTTGAACATATGGGGATTATTGCGCTAGGCTTTGGATTTGGCGGAATAGGGTCATTCGCGGCCTTGCTTCACATGATATATCATTCCTTAGCCAAATCTGCTCTTTTTCTTCTGTCGGGTAATGTCTTTATCCGATATAACACTACCAAAATATCTGAAGTAAAAGGAATGATTAAAGTTCTACCCATTACCAGTGTATTATTTTTCATTGGCTTTTTAGCGATAACAGGAATTCCACCTTTTGGAATTTTCATAACAGAATTCACAATACTATCAGCAGGAATCAGCTCCCATCCGGTCATTACCTGTATTGCTTTATTCTCATTAGTGCTCGTATTTACCGCTATCATTAAACATATCGTTAAAATGATCTTCGGAAAATCTGATGAAAGCACATCAAAATGCGAAATTAGTTTTTTGACTGTTTTCCCGCCGTTAATTTTGATCGCTATACTGATAGTGTTAAGCTTTTTTATTCCACAAAATTTACAATTTTTATTGCACGCAGCTGCTGCAAAATAACATCACCATGAAATTAAAAATGATTAAAAAATACATTTCAGACGAGTATAAAATAAAGAAAGAAGGCAATGTACTATCTTATGCTGTTCCAGTTGCCGATATAGTACAAGTCTGCAACGATTTGTACTTTAAACATAAACTTCAGCTTAAACTAATAACGGCTCTTGATGACAGGGAGAACACCGGGCAATTCAAAATTTTTTATGTCTTTGGAATCTCTCCTGAAAATATATTTTTACTTCCATATATATCTCTGAAAGATGAAGAGGAATTTCCTTCTATTACTAAACTCATTCATGAAGCTTCATCTTATGAAAGAAAAATTTATACTTTTTTCGGTTTACGCCCGAAAGACCATCCTCATATGACTCAAATCTTGCTTCATGAAAACTGGCCGGATAAAGTTTTTCCTCTGCGAAAAGACTTTAAATACCAGACAAGACCAGATTATGTTGATGGAGTATATGAATCTCAGAAAGTTGAAGGAGAAGGAGTATACGAAATCCCTGTTGGGCCGGTTCATGCGGGTATCATTGAGCCTGGGCATTTTCGTTTTAGCGTTGCCGGAGAAAAAATATTATTGTTGAAACCCAGGTTAGGATATAAACACAAAGGCATAGAAAAACTTTTCGAAGTTTTGCCAATAAGTGATAAAGTTCGACTATCCGAAAGAGTCTCTGGTGATACTTCTTTTACTCATTCCATGGCTTTTTGCCAATCTATTGAGATGCTTGCTGATATCGATGTTACTGAAAGAGTAAAATATTTAAGGGTTATTTTTTCTGAACTGGAAAGACTTGCAAATCACCTCAATGATATCGGATTTATAATGCTTGACACAGGCTATAGTTTCGGCGGCAGCAATTGCGCTCGTTTACGCGAAGTAATTATGCAATGGAATGAACGCCTTACTAATAGCCGTTTTTTAAGGGGAGTAAATATGATCGGAGGAATTCAAAAAGATATCCCGATTAAGTTGTGCCACGAATTATTGTTGACACTGAAAAAAATAAAACATGACTTTAACGAAATTATAGCAGTTTCTCAGAGCAGCAGTTCTGTTATTAACCGTCTTTCCGGCACTGGAAATGTAGCTAAACAAGTTGCAGTAGATCATGGACTTATTGGCATATCAGGCAGATCTATAGGGATTAAACATGACGCCCGTATCGAATACCCTTATGCTGCGTATAATAAATTAAATTTTGACATGGCTTTAGAAGAGAAAGGAGATGTACTTGCCCGATGGTCTGTTCGCATCAAAGAAGTTTCTACCTCTATTTCTATTTTAGAGCAGGCTATTCTTGAAATGCCTTCTGATAACAACATCTTGCATAACAAAAACAACTTTGCTCTGCGCTCCAATAGTTACAGCATAGGTATAGCAGAAGGATGGAGAGGAGATATTGTATATTTTGTAGCTACTGATTCTAAAGGAGAGATAGCTAGAGTAGATGTACGCGACCCATCTTTTATAAATTGGACTATTTTAGAACATTCTGTTAATGAAGATATAATACCGGATTTTCCCCTTATAAATAAAAGCTTCAATTTGTCTTACTCAGGCAATGACTTATAGGATAATTTGATTATGGCCAATACTCTTAAAATAAAATATTACAACAAGAAACAATTCATCCCTGATATTAAAAAAGCCTTGCCTGACAAAATGCACAGGGGTTTGCCAATACTGGATACCGAAAAGTGCAGCCAATGCGGCAATTGCAAAACAATCTGCCCTACAGCAGCAATAGGACAAAACCCTATCAGCATCGACTTGGGCAAATGCATTTTCTGCGGTGACTGTGAAAGAATCTGCAAAACAGGAGCGATTATCTTCAGTAATTTTAATAAGCTTTCTTCAGCTTCAAGAGAGGGTTTAGTCATAACAGAAAAAACAACATCTGAAGCATTCTTGCCTCCAGCTTTTAAAGTAAGGCAGGAAATTAAACATATCTTTAAAAATTCATTAAAACTCCGTCAGGTATCAGCCGGAGGATGCAATGGCTGCGAATTTGAACTCAATGCCTGCTCTAATGCTAACTTTGACATGGGAAGGTTTGGAATTGAATTTGTAGCATCGCCGAGACATGCCGACGGATTGGTTATAACAGGACCAATAACCAGAAATATGGCACCTGCTCTTGAGGACGCATATCATAGCACACCTAATCCCAAAGTAGTTATTCTTACTGGAGCTTGCGCTATAAGCGGAGGGCTTTTTAAGGATTCTACAGCCATTGACAGGTCATTTCTTCAAAAATATAAAATAGACCTTTACATTCCAGGCTGCCCTATTCACCCTCTAACCTTTATCAACGCAATCCTCTGCTTTATAGGCAGATATTGAATTTACAAGGAAAACTCTTAAGGAAATTATTGTTCTGATATTAAAGCATAAACCAAAATTTCAGCGTTTTTAGCTGAGGGTTCAAGCAGAGCATTAAACATATCAAAATCACCGTCATCACTGATAGCCTTGATAGTTAGAAAAGGTATTTTCTGGTTATAACAAACCTGAGCCGCGCCGGCGCATTCCATATCGAAAGCTATGCAGTTTGTTTCTTTAATCATTGCGTTTATTTTTTCAGGATATTCGGTAAATGTTTCAGTCGAAGTAATTATTCCCTCGACAGGCTTGGCGTTATATTTTTTATTATTGTATTCAAGGATATTAAATTTAGCTGATTTAGACGCTTTGACAGCTTTATCAAGAAGTGTCTTGTCTGCCTTGTAGAAAAGAGGATCATGTTCGACGCCGGAACCGCTGAATTCGGAACTTGGAGTTGAAGAAGGCATTCTTTTGAAATTACCTTTATCGTCTAAACTTCCAAGATCATAAAAAGTAACTTGATTTGCAATTATTATATCTCCAGGATCGGTTTTATTAGTTCCTCCGGCTACTCCGGTCATTATTATAGCTTTTGGTTTAAACTCATAAATAAGGATTGCCGTGCCCACTGCGGCATTGATTACCCCAATTCCTACCTGTGCTACTATCGCATGATGTCCATTTAGATTTCCGATATAATAATCTCTTCCCATTATATGTTTTATTTCTACATCGGACATCCTGGATTTAAGATATGCTGATTCAACACTAAGAGCACTGATTATTCCTATCGGGCTGACTTCGCTCTTTTCAGTTTTTTCTATTCCTTTTCCTTCAGCATTAACATCTATTGTTAATAATGTTATAAATATTGTAAACATATAAGTGAGAGTTCTGATTTTCATGTCCATCTCCTAATAAAATAATTGAGTTTATCTATAAAGGATATAATCCTTCTCTGTGTTCCATGCCCAGTTTTACATATTCATCAGCATTTTCAAGAATATGTTTTCTACTGTCTTCATCTAAAGATTTTACTTGTCTGGCAGGAATTCCTACAGCTAGGGTGCTTGCTTCAATAATAGCATTCTCTTTAACCACAGCGCCAGCTCCTATTATAGATCCCTTTCTTATTACAGCTCCACTTAGGATTATTGCTCCCATGCCAATAAGACATTCATCTTCAATAACACATCCATGAATTATACAGCCGTGCCCAACTGTAACATTGTTCCCGATAATAGTTGATTTATTATGATCATTATGAATGACGCTGCAGTCCTGAATATTTGTTCTTTCTCCAATAACTATCTTTGTATTCGGTATATCGCTTCTTATAACGCAGTTATACCAAACGGTACTGCTTCTGCCGATTGTTACATCTCCCATTATTTTAGCTCCTTCGGCAATAAAAGTGCTTTTATCTATCTGAGGTATGTTTTTTTGCATTGCATGTCACCATAATTATATAGTTATAACTTGACTTAAACTGGATCAACAAAATGTAGGCCGCAGGGTTTCGAGATACTTATTGTACTGTGAATATATGGATTTATAAATTTTCATATTTTCCATTACGGGAAAACTTCCCTTACTTGAATCAAGTTTAACATGATTTTCGGCAATTGCTTGAATACTAATTTTCTCGCCACCTACAACCTGATAAGACCAGAGAGCCTGAAGAGCCGCTCCGAAAGCAGCGCCTTCCTGAATTTCAGGAACTACTATAGGAAGTTCAAAAATATCTGAGGCCATCTGCCTCCATATCCTGCTCTTTGAACCTCCTCCTGTCAATCTGATTTCTTTTGGCTGAAATCCTAAATCCCTTAAAGTATCAAGACCATATTTCATTCCGAATATTGTCGCTTCCATAGATGAACGCAAAATATTGGCTTTATTCATATTGTTCATTGTCAAACCCAGAATACACCCTTTTCCTCCCGGGAGATTTGGAGATCTTTCTCCGTTGTAGAAAGGAAGAGTAATAATTCCATCTGAGCCGGGTTTTGTATCTGCCAGGAGTTTTTCAATTTCAGAAATTTCTGTATTAAGCAAAGCTCTGGTAAGCTCAAGGGAAATTGTGCAGTTCATTGTGCACAGTAACGGAAGATAACCATTTGTAGATGAACAAAATGCCGCAAGAGATCTGTCGATTATAGGAATATCAGAGTAGCCGTAAAGCGTCCCTGATGTTCCGAGACTCATTGTAATGACTCCTTTGCTTACAGCTCCTGTCCCAATTGCTCCCATCATATTATCTCCGCCGCCGGAGGAGACGATCGTCTCTTTTGGTAATTCCAGCTGCCGAGCAATATCTGCCTTTATTCTGCCGCAAGGAGTCTCAGCAGAAATAAGATTGGGAAGCTTTTTAATCAAATCCTGACTAGGATCAACTGCTTTTAAGATTTTTTCTGACCATTTTTTTATTCTGATATTAAGGCAGCCTGTTCCGGAAGCATCTCCATATTCCATAACCTTATTTCCTGTAAGGTAATAATTTATATAGTCATGGGGCAGAAGAATTGTATCGAGCTTAGCGTATAACTGAGGTTTATGCTTCTTAAGCCATAGTACTTTTGGTATCGTGTACCCTGGAAGTATAAGATTTCCTACCTCATCAAGGAGAGCTTGCTCTCCTCCTTCAAATGCTTCAGCTATCTCCCTGCATTCCTGAGCTGTAGAAGTATCACACCAGAGTTTGACATTGTAAAGAACATTTCCATCATTATCCAAAGGGACAAAACCATGCTGCTGGCCTGAAACACCTGCAGCGACAGCAGTTAATTTGATTTTTGGATCAATTTGAGAAAGGCTTTTTTTAATCGCATCAATATACCAACGAGCCTTTTGTTCTCTTGTGCCGTCATCTGCTGAAATAAGTTCTAGAGGAGCTGAAGCCTCTGCTATGATTCTTTTATCTTCAAAGTCATAAAATATTGTTTTGACGCTCTGCGTACCTACATCAATTCCAAGAACAGTGTTCATTTTTAAATTTTCCTTTAAGTTGTTTGGCAGAATTTTTTGCAGTAGAGACACAAAATATTGTATCTCTACCTAGAGCAACCGTAGGATGAGCTTTTTCCCAGACTATGCATTTATTATGTAATCGTTAATTATATTCTCAAGGAATTCCTGCCTTCCGCTTACAAGGGTGGGTTCACCCTTTTCTATGATGAATTTCTCACACTCTTCGAAGGATGATTTGCCTGACATGATTTTCTTGCCTATACCTTTTGAATAACTGGAATATCTCTGAGCTACGAAGTTATCTAGAACGTTGTCTTCAATTATTTTTGCAGCTGTTTCCAAACCTCTGGCAAAAGTATCCATTCCTCCGATATGAGCATAAAAGAGGTCGTTAAGATCGCAGGAACCTCTGCGCAGTTTCGCGTCGAAATTGATTCCTCCAGGAGCAATTCCTCCCTGTTTTAGCACAACCAAACTAGCATAAGTTGCAGTATAGAAGGAAGTCGGGAACTGGTCTGTGTCCCAGCCTAAATTAGGATCACCGGTATTTGCATCTATGCTTCCAAGATGCCCTGCTTCTGACGCTACAGTAAGTTCATGCTCAAAAGTATGCCCGGCAAGAGTGGCATGATTTGCTTCGATATTAAGCTTGAAATATTCCATCAAATTATTTGCTCTCAGGAAATTCAGAACTGTAGCGCTGTCAAAATCATATTGATGTTTAGTAGGTTCTTTAGGTTTTGGTTCAATCAGGAAAGATCCTTTGAACCCGATCTTCTTCTTATAGTCCACTGCCATGTGGAAGAATCTGGCAAGCTGCTCCTGTTCATGCTTGTAATCTGTATTAAGAAGTGTTTCATAACCTTCTCTTCCTCCCCAGAAAACATAATTTTGTCCTCCCAATTCCTGGGTGGCATCTAGTGCATGTTTTACCTGTGCGGCAGCATATGCAAAAGCGTGCGCATCAGGATTAGTAGCTGCACCGTGTGTAAATCTCGGGTTAGAAAAAGCGTTGGTTGTTCCCCAAAGAAGTTTGACTCCCGTTTTCTTCTGAAGAGCTTTTGCCTGTTTGACCATAGTCTCAAGGTTTTTGCAGCTTTCAGAAAAATCTTTACCGGCCGGAGCAATGTCAATATCATGAAAACACCAGAAAGCCACACCTAGTTTATCAAAAAATTCAAAAGCCGCTTCCATTGCAGCTTTGGCAGCATCCAAAGGTTTTTCGTATTTATTCCATGGGCGATTCCAAACTGTGGAACCTCCAAACATATCAGCGCCAGTACCTTTGAGAGTATGCCAGTATGCAATTGCAAACCTGAGATGTTCCTTCATGGTTTTACCCATGATGACTTTATTTTCATCGTAATACTTAAAAGCCAATGGGTTTTTTGATTTTCTGCCTTCAAACTGAATTGTCTTCTTTACTTCCGGAAAGTACATTTTCTTTATCTCCTTATTTTGTTAAATCTGAAATGGGTTCTAATTGATTCTGAGAAATGGTGCCCAGTTTCCTAAGAGGTACTCCTGACCGCAAATCAGCTTCAAATTCTTCGAGCGTAATACCTTTGGTTTCAGGCACAAGAAATCTTACGAAAACAAGTGAAATCAAACAGAAAAATGCAAACACAAAAAAGATTGACGCGTTTCCAAAATCTTTCATTACTGTAAGTGAATTGTACATAACTAGCCCGGCAAAATTCCAATTGACCATGGTTGTAATAGTCATACCGACTTCTCTGCCTTCGAGAGGAAATATCTCAGAACACATCAGCCATACCACCGGTCCCCATGTAAAAGCAAATCCTATTATGTAAATAACCATCGATATCAGGAGAACCGCTTTGGGAAAGGCGCTTATTGATGCTGAATCTGTGCTGTTGCCTATTGAAAGAAATGCCAGTCCAGCTGCAAGCATTGTTATAAGCATCATTATTCCCCCTATATATAGAAGCTTTTTCCTGCCCAGTTTTTCGACAAGCCTGATTGCAGGAAAAGTAAAAATAAGAAAAACAGTAGGAACAGCCATAACAGCGTAGAATCCTTTCATCCCGGCATATCCGAATATAGTAGGTGAATAGTAAACCATAAGGTTAATACCGACAAGCTGCTGGAACATCTGAAGAAGAATTCCCACAACAAGTATCTTTAAAAAATAACCTTTGAAAATAATATTTGAGACAGACTTCGTCTCTTTAAGGGTGTTTTGTATCTCAGTATACGCAAAATTTACTTCATTTTCTGAAGTTAAAGTTTTCTGAAGAACTTTTCTGCCTTCTTCTCTTCTCTCCTTCAACAACAGCCACCTCGGACTTTCCGGAAGAATAAAAGCTCCCAAGAACATCAACAGCGCAAAAATTCCAATTACTAAAAACATAAGAGGCAGAGCCATTGATGGAGAAGTGAATAACTTTGCTATCAAGACATTTGTAAGTGAAATTAGAAAAATCCCCAGCGTTATCATTAACTGGAATAACGTACCCATCGATCCTCTTATGCCTACAGGAGCAGTCTCCGATAAATAAAGAGGAACAATGAATGAAGCTACACCTACAGCGAAACCAAGCATAAAACGGCAGATGGTCAGCATCCCTAATGGCGGAAGAAATGCTGAAATTACCGAACATGCGCTAAAAAGAAAACCCGCAAAGATAAGGCTCTTTTTGCGTCCAAGAAATCTTGCAAAAATTCCAGATAGAAGGGCGCCCAAAATCCCTCCCCAGGCAAGAGCGGCCGCATAGTGTTCTGCCCCTTCAACATTTAGACTGTAAACCTTCTGTATTGTATCAAGAGAATTGGCTATAAAACCCTGATCAAGACCGAAAAGCAATCCCCCAAGTGCCGCCACTGTGCAAATAAAATAAACAATTGTTTTATATTTGACCGGAGCCTCGTTATTATGAGAGGCGGGGTTTGCCATAGTGAGGTTAGCCATTTCAATCTCCTTTAAATTTTTAAAATTTACCCTCCAAATAAAATATCCAATAAGCTACTTTAGGCAACTTATTGGATATAAATTGATTAGTTATTGTAGCAAAGATTTGTTTAAACTCTCAAATTAAGTTTCCTTGCCGCAAGAGCTTCATCTAGCCTGTGGACAGGCGTACTTATCGGAGCATTGCGAAGAGCCTCAGGATTTGTATCAACCTCCTTCGCAATCTCAATCATTGCTTCAATGAACTTATCGAGAGTCTCTTTACTTTCCGTCTCAGTAGGTTCGATCATCAGACATTCATGAACTATCAATGGAAAATACATTGTAGGAGGATGGAATCCTCTGTCGAGTAATGCTTTGGCAATATCAATAGCCTTGACTCCTTTCTCAGCATGAACTTCAGCGGTCAATACACATTCATGCATGCAAAATCTATCGTAAGCCTGCTTATAGTAAGGAGCAAGTTTCGTTCTAATATAGTTAGCATTCAATACAGCATTCTGGGAAATTCTGACAAGCCCTTCCTTCCCTACTGTAAGCAAATACGCATAAGCTCTTAATATAATTCCGAAATTTCCATAGAACGGCGCTATGTAACCAATCGATTCAGGAAAATCATAGCGAAGTCCAAACATTCCGTCTTCGTACCTTACAACTCTGGAAATCGGGAGATAAGGCACAAGATTTTCTGAAACTGCTACTGGTCCTGAACCAGGTCCACCTCCGCCATGAGGGGTAGAAAAGGTTTTGTGCAAATTAATATGCATCACATCAAAGCCGAGGTCTCCGGGGCGAACTCTTCCGATCAATGCATTGAAGTTAGCGCCATCACAGTAAGCAAGTCCGCCAACTTCATGCACAAGTCTGCAAATTTCTCTCACATTGCTGTCGAATAGGCCTAGAGTATTTGGCGCTGTAAGCATAAGGCCGGCAACTTCAGGTCCGAGCTCTTCCCTTAGAGCAGCCATATTGACATTGCCGCGCTCATCTGTAGGTAATGTTCTGCATTCAAAACCGGCAACGGACGCACTTGCAGGATTAGTTCCGTGAGCCGAATCAGGTATAAGCATAACCTTTCTTCTCTTGTCTCTCCTAGCATTATGGTACGCAGCAATCATCATTATACCCGTCAATTCTCCGTGAGCCCCGGCTAGCGGCTGCATAGTGCATTGGGAAAAACCTAGAATATCACTAAGCATTCTCTCTGTTTCATAAAGAACTTCTAATGCACCCTGACTCATAGCACCGCCGTGCCTTAATTGAGGCCAGAGTGGATGGAGTTCAGAAAATCCTGACAGCGAAGCGACTTTCTCATTTATTTTGGGGTTGTATTTCATTGTACAAGATCCCAAAGGATAGAACTGTGTATCAACTCCAACATTTCTTGTACTTAGTTTAGTGAAATGACGGACAGCATCCTGTTCAGTAACTTCTGGAAGCTCGCCAGGAGCAGCTCTTAGCATTTCCTTAGGAATAGCTGAACTTTCCGGAACATCCAAAGCAGGAAGGGTTGAACCTTTTCTTCCTTTTTTGCTTATGTCAAAAATCAATTCCATAGTATTGCCTCCATATTATTGGCCAGAGCCTTCATTTCTTCTTTTGTGCGTTTTTCGGTGACGCATATAAGCATCTGATCTCTTCTTGTCGGATAATATCTTCCGAGAGGGAATCCCACAGCAAACCCTCTGTCAATAAGTTTCTGGACTATTTCAGAAGCATCACAAGGAAGTTTTATTACAAACTCATTGAAGAAAGGTAAATCGCCTACAGGTTCAATACCTTTAATTCCAAGAAGAAGATTTCTCAGATAAGTAGCCTTCGAAGAGCACAACTTCGCTATCTGTCTCAACCCTTCTTTCCCTATTACTGTCATATACACCAAGGCAGTAAGAGCACATAGATTTTCATTAGAGCAAATATTTGACATTGCATCCTGACGCCTGATATGCTGTTCTCTTGCCTGAATAGTAAGGACATAACCTATTTTCCCGTCTTTATCAACTGTCTGCCCGCAAATCCTTCCAGGCATTTTTCTCATGCATTTATCGTTACATGCCATGATTCCAAGATATGGTCCGCCGAAACTTAATGGTATGCCGAGACACTGACCTTCAGCAGTAACTACATCAAACCCCATTTCACCTGGTGTCTTGATCATTGCAAGAGATGTAGGATAAGTCGAGCATATAGCGATAGCTCCTTTTTTATGGACTTCCTGAACAAAATCAGTCCAATCTTCAACTACACCGAAGAAATTGGGATACTGCACAATTACGCACGCTGTCTTATCATTTATCGCATCAAGAAGGGATGAGATAGATGATTCAACTTCTGTATTGGGAACCTCTACAAGTTCTACTGACAGATTGCTTGAATAACAACGGAGCATCTCCCTAAATATTGGAGAAACGGCTCCAGAAATAACCGCTCTTCTTTTTTTTGTAACTCTACACCCAAGCATCATAGCCTCAAAAACAGCTGTTCCACCATCATAAAGAGAAGCATTCGAGACGCTCATTCCCAAGAGTCTGCATATAGCTGACTGATATTCGTAAATAGCCTGCAAAGTACCTTGTGAAGCTTCCGGTTGATATGGAGTATAGGCAGTGTAAAATTCACTTCTTGATGTAACTTCACTTACAACCGCAGGAATGAAATGATCGTAGTATCCGGCTCCCACAAAATTAACAAGTTCAGTTTTATTTTTCTTTGCAAGTTCTCTTATATGTTTAATTACTTCAAACTCAGATTTGGCCTGAGGCATATATTTAAATTGCGGATAAGGACCTTTGACTTCTGCCTTAATCCAAAGCTCATCAAGGTTCTTGCATCCAATAACTTGAAGCATTTCCTTTACATCTTGTTCTGTATTTGCTACATAAGGCATGGTAAACCTCTTTCTGGAAATTCTATTATAATAATTCTACATAATCTCTGTATTCTTTCTCATCCATAAGATCGTCCAATTCAGATGCGTCTACTCCTTTGAGTTTGCAAACCCAACCTTCTTCTTCAGGAGATTCGTTTACAAGCTGAGGATTTCCCTCGAGTTCCTGATTAGCTGCTTCTACAATTCCTGAAACAGGTGAATATACATCTGAGGCTGCTTTTACTGATTCAATTACCGTGAGAACTTCACCTGCGTTAATTTGTGCTCCTGACGAAGGTAATTCCACATAAGTAATATCACCAAGTTCATGAGCCGCATGAGCTGTTATACCTATTGTGGCAACTGTTCCTTCCAGTAAAACCCATTCATGTTCTTTTGTGAATTTTTTCATTTTGCTCTCCTCTTTTTTAATTTATTTACTTTAACATATCTTCATTCTGACTGTGCCGTTTTTGTAAAAAGGCATTTCCACTACATCTCCAGGAAATAATTTACCCCCTATCTCAAGGTTTACTTTCTTTCCCGGAGTCAGCCCTGACTCAGGCTTAACATATGCAAGCGCAATTGCTTTTTCCAATATAGGCGAGAACATACCTGATGTAACACTTCCTATTTCCTTGCCTTCTGTAGTAAAAACTTTATTTCCGGCTCTTGCAGCTCTTCTTCCTTCAAGGATTATTCCTATTAAATTTTTAGTGATTTTTGAAGGATCTTTGAGAATATTTTCGCACATAAAAGCCGATCTCTTTTCCAAACTCATTATCGCACTAAATCCTGCCTCAACAGGAGTAGTGTTTTCATCCATTTCATGTCCATAAAGAGGATAGCCTACTTCCAGTCTGAGAGTGTCTCTGGCTCCCAAACCTGCAGGTTTTACATCATTAAACGAAAGGAGAATATTCCAAAGTTCTCCAACTTTGTCAGCCTCGACATAGAACTCAAAACCCAATTCACCGGTATATCCAGTCCTGCTAACTATTGCCGGAATACCATTTATACTGGTCTTAATCCATTTGTAATTAGATGGAAGGGTTTCCCGTTTGAATCCGAGCTCTTCCATGATTTCTGCGGCCTTGGGGCCTTGAAGATCCAATTTACCAATTTTTTCAGAATTATTTGAGATATAAAGATCAGATGGAATAAGGCTTTTGATTCTGGCAAAATCTGAATCAATTGTTCCTGCATTGACTACAATCATAAATTCTTCTTCGCCCATTCTGTATATTAGAAGATCGTCCATGACTGTACCTTTATCGGACAAAAGAAAATTATAACGAGCTACTCCTACTTTCTGATCAGCAACTGCCCTTGGGAATATCCTGTCGAGTGCCAGTGCTGAACCTTTGCCACTGATTGTGAATTCACCCATATGACATGTATCAAAAAGGGAAACTTTCTCCCTTGTGTGATGATGTTCGGAAAGGATTCCATCTTTATACTGCACAGGCATATCCCATCCTCCAAAAGGTACCATTTTAGCGCCAAGTTTTACATGTTTTTCGTATATAGGAGTTCTTTTTAATTCATCCATGTTAAACCACCCTTCGTTATTTATTGAACATAAAAAATCAAATTATTTTTAAAATGACTTACATCAGCATTACTAAATTTTAACTACAATCGGGAATTTATTCAATTTAAAGAAAAAAAAAGGGCGTCAAAACGCCCTTTTTGATTAACTTATCGATATTATGTTTCAAATATCAGCCATAGTGTAGTCGTCTCCCTTAGGATCAAGGAAGAATATTCCAGCTAAAAAGTCAAATATTTCGAATGGATGAACTTCTGCATCAATTTCTACAAAAGCAGCACCCTGTGCTCCAATTGAAAACATGTCCTGAGGGCCTTTCCAGAAATTATAAACACTGTTGTCCAGAGATGGAATTCCAGTGTAATAATTGAAGTATTTCTGGACTCCTCTTGTCGTATCAGACATCTCCATATTTTCAGCAGACAGCATTAGAAAGCTTGCATTCCATCCTGATTCAAGCCCTGCTCCGTATTGCCTGTTATATCCTTTTATTAGTTTTGCGCTTCCACCAATGCCTCCGCCCAGAGCTACATATCTTGTCGCCCATATCTTAGCTTTTACTGTTGGCCCGAAGCCAAGGGACAAATCTATCATATCTGCCATATCAACAAACCTATTCGGAAAGTACAGCAAAAGTTTATCTCCCCATGTATCTTTCTTTGGTCCTATTCTCTGTGAAGCAGAATTAGATTGTGGCGCAGTAACTGGTGTAACTACTGCCTGATTTTGATTCAAACCATCCTCAGCTGTAAGTGATACAGGCATAAAAACCGTCATACTTAGCATGCACAAAGCAGATGCTGTTACTTTTTTGAACATTATTGCTTTCCTTTTTTTTATTTTTTTGGTGAGTTTTAATAACATGAATTTTATTTACAATATTATTGAATAATTATAAAGCATTATAAAATCAAATCAATATTTTGCATGTTCTTCAAAAGTTTTTATTAAAAAACAATGCACTTTTCTGACCCATTAAAAATAGCCAAAATAATAAAGTCCAGGCGTACAACGATTTCATTGGAAATAACGCATTTAGGCGAACTCATTATTCGAGCTCCTATTTTTTCAAATCAGTCTCAAATTAATAACTTTATTAGCAAACATCAAACCTGGATCGAAAAGAAATTGGAACTGTTTAGCAATTTTTCGGAATCTACTGAATCTGATACTGTTTATTATCTTGGCAATAAATATAAAATGATACTGTCAAAAGAATTGCTTATCCCTTTTAAGTTTGAAGATAATTTTTATTTCTCGGAAAAATATTTTAACCACAGAAAAGAAATCCTTCAATCATGGTTAAAAACGAAAGCACATGATTTTATAATTCCCAGGTTCATTGCGACTGCAAATGATTTTAGTATCCGGTTTAATCGCGTTTCAATCAACAGAGCGTCCAGTCGATGGGGTTCATGCAGCGCTAAGCGCAATGTAAATTTTAGCATTAGATTAATTATGGCAGAACCCAATGCAATTGATTATGTAATAATTCACGAATTGGCTCATCTCGTTGAGTTGAACCATTCGGTAAATTTCTGGAATGAAGTAGGAAGAATGATGCCTGACTATAGAGAACATGAAAAATATCTCCGCTTAAATGCCCACAAGTTTTACCTGCGGTGAATATCTTCCATAACTTATTAGGATTTATAAATTCTAAAAGCTTTTCAATAATTCCAGGCAAATAGGAAATTCAAGATTTCATTTCGGTTAATTAGTATTAAAATACAGAAAATGGAAATTAACCATCTTCGACTAAATAAAGTTACTTGGAACAAATAATGAATAAACCTGTCGGGCGTACTTTTTTTATACTAAAAACAATGGATTCGTATGTTCTAAAAGAATATTTGAAAATCCTTTCTTATTGTTTTATAGGTTTTTCCTTTATCCTTGTTTCGATGGATATGCTAAACAGTGTATCACAATTTACTACTTCAACCCGTCCAGATGCCATGGAGAAAGCGATTATATTCTATAGTATGGGGCTATTAGTTAACTTTAATGAAGTTTGCCCTTTAGCCATCCTTTTTGCATGTATTTATCAAATAATCAAAATGGAAACCGTTAATGAAGTAATAGCCTTGCTTGGTTCAGGAATCCGATCTGTAAGAATTGTTGCTTCCATTTATATACTGGCATCAGTAATCTCCATTTTTGTGTTATTTCTTAATTTAAGCGTTATTCCTCAATTCATTTTTATTAAAGACAATATTTTCGATTACGATAAAGGCAGTATTGTTAATATTTATAAATCAATTATATATAATAGTTCAGACGGAGAAAGAATTTGGTATATAGAGACTTTTGAAAGTTCAGATAAGATAAAAGGAGTGAGACTTAAAAAAAGCAATCCTGACGGAACATTAGCTCTTGATATGACAGCAAAATCAGCAACATATTCAGCAAATACCGGATGGGTATTTAATAATGTCGACATGCAATTCTTTAAAACTCAAACTATTGATTCTACCTTTATTTCTTATATCCCTGAAAAAATTGAAAAATTTACAGTTCTGGACAGGAACAATAAATATTACTCTGCTTTAGGAAAAATAACTGAAACGCCGGTTGATTTTCAGGATGTCGCCAAAAACGCGTATCAACTGACAAGCGCTAGAATTTTGCATAACCTGGATAACCAAAATCTGGATCAAAGGTTCAGATCATCAATAAAAACGCAATTTTATCGCAGACTTTCATTTCCATTCCTAACAATTTTCTTCATAATGATTATAGCTCCATACCTAATTTTAAACGACAGAACTAGCTTGAGTAGAAAGGTTTACTTCTGTTTTACCTTCCTGATATCTTACTTTATTTTAAATAAAATTTGTGTTTTATTTGGTGATATTGGAGTTTTTCCTCCTTTCTTTGCAGGAATTCTGCCTACACTGGTTATTCTGGCTTTGGCACTAGCGATTAATATGAAAGATTTCAACATGTCGGCCAAATCATCCAAAACAAAAACAGCTAAAACTTAAAATCAGCTGCAAACATTATCTATTTATTTTCTTTCCTTTTTTTCAAGTTTGGCTATTGTTTAAATATTATCACTCTCTACTATTCAAAATATTATAACGAACTTTTCTGAAAGGAGATTCAAGACTATGTCATCGATTTTCAAATCTTACGATATAAGAGGTATTTACCCTAATGAAATTAATGAAGAAATAGTTGAAAAAACAGGAAAAGCTTTCGTTACTTTTCTCAAAGCAAAGAAAGTCGTCGTAGGATATGACATGCGCTCACATTCCAAGCCTCTTTTTGAAGCATTAACAAAGGGTATGATTTTTGCCGGTGCTGATGTAATCAATATCGGCCTTTGTTCAACTCCTATGACATATTACGCAAATGGAAAGCTCAAGGCTGACGGCAGTATCATGATAACAGCATCTCATAATACGGCAGAATGGAATGGACTGAAACCCTGTCGAGCAGAAGCCGTTCCAATTAGCGGCAAAACAGGGATTAAAGATATTGAAAAAATTGTAATGGAAGAAACTTGGGACAATCCTCCTGTAAAAGGCAAAGTAATTAATTACGATATAACGCCTGAGTACGGAGCTCATGTAAGGAAATTTTCAAAACTCACTCGGAAAATTAAAGTTGCGGTAGATTTTGCGAATGCAATGGGATCAATGGAAATAAAAGGGATCAGAGACCTTTTTGAAATTATACCTCTCTATGAGGAACTCGATGGGACTCTTCCAAATCACGAAGCAAATCCACTAAAAACAGAAACCCTGAATGATATCTGCAAGAAAGTTAAGGAGTCAGGCGCAGAATTTGGCGCTGCATTTGATGGAGATGCTGATAGATGCGGTTTCATAGACAGCGACGGAAATATTATTCCAATGGACTTATTCACAGCACTTATTGCTGAAGATATTTTAAAAGATGGAAAACAGACCATTCTGTATGACCTTAGAAGCAGCAGGGTAGTGAGAGAATCCATTGAAGCAAATGGGGGAAATGCCATCATGTGCAGAGTAGGTCATGCATTCATCAAAGCTCAGATGCGCGAAACAGGCGCCATATTTGCTGGAGAACTCTCAGGTCACTATTATTTCCGAGAAAATTTCACGGCAGAATCACAGGCTCTGGCTTTCCTTAAATTTGCAAACTTAATATGCCAGAGCGGGAAAACTTCAGCTCAGCTGGTTAAACCTTTAAGAAAATACTTTGCTTCTGGTGAAATAAACTCTGAAGTACATGATCCAAAAGGAACTCTCAGAAAGCTCAGAGAGACTCATCTTGATGGAAGGATATTTGAACTCGACGGCCTTTCTGTTGAATATGACGACTGGTGGTTCAATGCAAGAACTTCCAATACTGAACCCCTTCTAAGGCTCAATGTGGAAGCTGATTCTGAAGAAAAAATGATAAGCAAGCGTGATAGTCTTCTCAAACTTATAAGATCAATCTAACAGTCATATTTATGAAATTGTGATATGGTGTACCCAGTTAATAAAAAATACAATTACAGCGCCTACTACCATGCATATAGGAATAGTAAGACCCCACCCTATAACCATGCTCTTGGCTACACCCCAGTTAATTGATTTTTTCCCTGTGCTTCCTGCTCCCATAATAGAACCGGAAACAGCCTGAGTCGTACTCAAAGGAAAACCCAGGAAGGATGCTGTAAATATCAATATAGCAGAGCTTAATTCCGCGGATACACCGCTTACAGGTTTAAGTTGTGCCACTCGAGAACTGAGAGTTTTTATTATTCTCATCCCTCCGCTCAAAGTACCTGCTGCCATGCATATCGCGCATATCAAAATAACCCAAGCAGGCACAGCAACATTATCAATATATCCGTAACTCATAAGAGTAAGTGTTATAATAGCCATGCTTTTCTGGGCATCATTTGATCCGTGGCTGGCGGCCATTAGAGCAGTCGATATAACCTGTACTTCACGGATATTGTTATTAACTTTTCTAGCTCTTCTAGTGTTATAAAAAATTCTGCTGCAAATAATCATGATTATGAAGGCTAAGAAAAAAGCTATTATCGGTGAAAATAACATTGGAAGAATTACTTTCTTGATCAACCCTATAAAAAAAACAGAATGAATGCTGCTGTATGCCCAGACAGCGCCTACAAGTCCCCCCATTAAAGCGTGAGAAGAACTTGAAGGTATTCCAAGGTACCATGTTATCAAATTCCAAATAATAGCTGCAAAAAGGGCTGCAGCAATAACCGTACCTGAAACAGCATGAGGATCAACAAGGCCTTTCCCTATAGTCACTGCGACATTTGTGCTTAAAAAAGCTCCTATAAGATTAAAAAGCGCGGCAATCACAATAGCTTGAAGAGGAGTAAGGGCTTTAGTTGAAATAGATGTAGCTACAGCATTTGCAGTGTCATGAAAGCCATTAATATATTCAAATCCAAGAGCTATTGTTATAAGCACTATGACAATTACTAAGGTCATAAATCACCTTTAATTTTATTAGATGGTATCTATTGAAATCTGCATAATCAGGTCAGCAGCATACACAGCAAGTTCTCCTGCAGCGTCAATATTCTTACTGATACCTTCAAGCTTTAGAATTGTCTGTATATCAAATGTACCAGAAGTCATTTCTGATACGGTATGTTTAAGATCTTCCACACTGTTCTCTTCGAGTTCATTGATCCTTTCATTTGATATAGATATTTTTTTTGCGTCAAATATCTTTAAAGCAGTAACTGTATCAAGAAGTACCTGAGTAGTTAGAATTAATGTGTCTGCGCTTTTTATAAGACAAGCATCTTTATTAGGATCTACATTAAATGCTTTCAGTTTGATAGCGCACTTTGAAATTCTTTTAGTAAGTTTGGTAAGTACAGTTGAGAGTTTCTGAATATCCCCTCTGTCGATAGGAGTAATGAACATTCGGTCGATTTCATGCAAAATTCTTCTATTGGTGTTAGATGCTTTTTGCTTTAGTATCTTTAGATCATTGTATAACAATGTTGTCTTTTGTTCATTTTGAGAATTAATTATTTCTACTAAAAGCTTTGCTGAATCATTAGCATATCTGGCTTCATCTTCGAAAAGGATAAAAAATATATCGCCTTTACTCGGAATAATCTTTTTGATAATGGCTCTTAACATAATTTTCTCCATCATTTATGTGAATAAATATTTATCTGTAAATTAAGGATTTTAAGGCATAGTGGAGATTTCTTCAAGATACGCTTATAGCTCTAACAATTTCCTAACTGAGTTTATCTGATCCTAGTTAGATATCTTCTTTAAAATGGAAGTCGTGGAATACCCATCGACAAAAGATATGAATTCTATTTTGCAGCCTATTTTTTCGAGAACAGCTCTTTCGCTCTGTTCCATTGTCTGTAAATTATAATCTGCTCCTTTGGCATAAATATCAGGCTGAATCTCGCTTATAATTCCGTCGCATTTCTGTGTATCGAAAATGATAATTCCGTCAACAAACAATAACGAAGCAATTATAAAGGCTCTGTCATTTTGATTAATAACCGGTCTTCCAATACCCTTTAATTCTCTTACAGACCGGTCAGAATTGATAGCAATTATCAGCGCGTCTCCGAGTTCTCTTGCTTTCATCATATATGTGATATGCCCTCTGTGAAGAATATCAAAGCAGCCGTTTGTCATAACCAGCTTCTTCCCTTTTTGCTTAAGACCGGAACGCCAAAGCTTGGCTTCTTCTATCGGCATTATCTTGGATATGACTTTATCAATAATCATACAAATTAATTTCAGAGCAGATTACTGGCAAGCTCGGCCAATTCAGATCTTTCTCCTTTTTCAAGGTGTATATGTGCGTAGAGAGGCTGCCCCTGCATTTTTTCAATCAGATAGCTTAGCCCATTTGAGTGGCAATCCAGATAAGGATGGTCTATCTGATAGATATCACCCGTAAAGACTAGTTTTGTCCCTTCTCCAGCCCGTGTAATAATAGTTTTAATCTCATGCGGAGTAAGATTCTGGGCTTCGTCTACTATAAAAAATGTTTTGACAATACTTCTTCCTCTGATATAGGAAAGAGGAGCTATCACGAGTTTTTTATCATCAAGGAACTCTTTGATTTTAGAATTCTTTCCATCTCCATCCGAATGCTGATTCTGAATGACTCCCAAATTGTCAAAAAGAGGCTGCATATATGGATCTAATTTTGCTTTTATATCCCCTGGTAAAAATCCTACATCTTTGTTACTTAGAGGAACTACCGGTCTTCCCATATATATTTGTACATATTCTTTTTTTCGTTCCAACGCTCCGGCGAGAGCAAGCAAGGTTTTTCCGGTTCCAGCTTTCCCTGAAATACTTACAAGTCTAATTTTCGGATTGAGCAGAGCGTAAAGAGCAAAAATCTGTTCTGCGTTTCTAGGGACAATGCCATAAGCAGGCATTTTATCGATATGCTTAACCATTCTGCTTGAAGCATCATATACCCCAAGCGCTGACTTCTTACCGTTTCTGAGAACCATAAACTCATTTGGATAAAGAGTTTCTTTTAAAAACACAAGCTCATCTATGCTTACTTCTTCAGACCCAGTATAGAGTTTATTTATTATTTCCTCAGGAATATTCTCTTCGAACCTTTTGCCTTTATATAGAGTATCGACATTTCTTACCATGTCTTTTTTATAATCCTGGGCTGTAAGTCCGATTGATTTTGCTTTCAACCTTAGATTAACATCTTTTGAAACAAGTATGACCTGTTTGTCCGGCAGAGTTTTAGCCACGCAGTATGCAGTATTTAAAATATGATGATCAGGGATATCCAAACTAAAGTTATCTTTTAAAGCTTTTGCTGTAGGCATTTCCAGTTTAACCATTATTTTGCCGCTGTTAGGCCCGATCTGAACACCTTCTTCAAAGAGTTTATCTCCGCTTAATTCATCAAGAGAGCGTAGAAATTCTCTCGCATGATAATTGAGAGTATCATTGCCTTTTTTGAACTTATCCAGCTCTTCAATAACGGTAATAGGAATAACAATATCATGGTTGTGAAATTGGTAGATACATGAACTGTCATGGAGCAATACATTTGTGTCGAGTACGAATAGTTTCTTTTCCTCTGATGGCATAAATTTTCTCCTGGATTCTCTTAAATATGTTCAATTAGAGGTATAGCCTTGAAAAGATTATAGCAGAAGGAAATCTAATAAGAAACAGTTTTCAGCAGCGAAAAATGAAATACTTTATAATCTTTTTCTGCAAAGATTATTAATCGCGCAATCAGGGCATTTTGGAGTTCTAGCAAGACATGTATTTCTACCGTGCATAATAAGAAGGAGAGAGAAATTCCCCAAACTTTCATGCGACATAAGTTTCATGATAAGCATTTCTATTTTATATGGATTATGGGTGTTAACAATTCCTATTCGGTTGAGAACTCTATTTACATGAGTATCTACCGCAAATCCATATCCGTCAAAAAGATGGGATATAATTACATTGGCAGTCTTTCTGCCAACGCCTGGAAGTTCAGTTAACTTTTCAATTGTTTCCGGAATTTCCCCGCCAAATTCCTCATTGAGTTTTTTTGCAGCATTGATGATATTTTTTGCCTTTATCTTATAAAGGCCTATGGGTTTGATTATTTTTTCAATTTCATTGACATCTGCTTCTGACAGAGCCATCGAATCCGGATATTTCGCAAAGAGTCCGGAAACTGTCTTATTTACTCTTTCGTCTGTGCATTGTGCTGAAAGAATAACAGAAATAAGAAGTTGAAATGGAGTTCTATAAAAAAGAGGGCATTTAACTTTTCCATAAATAGAAAATAAAGTACGGTAGATCTCAACGCAAATATAGTCTTTGCGTCGTTCCAGAACTTTCATCTTCTCGCTGCCAACTGTGCAAGAGTTCCGCAAAGTTGAATATAGGGAATCCCAGCAGCGTTTGCAGCCTTTGGGAGAAGACTGCTTGAAGTAAACCCGGGAATACTGTTTAGTTCCAGGAAGTAAGGCTGCATTGTATTTTTACAGAGCAGCACATCTACTCTGGCCATATCTCTTGCTCCTGTAGCTTTATAAGCTCTTAATGCAAATGTCTGAATCTCCTTCTGCGCTGCTTCTGGAATAATCTCAGGTTCTGGCGGGCAGTTATATACCGTTTCTCCATTCTGGTGTGTATATTTAGCATCAAAATCATAGAAGTCGCAGGGAGGAATTATATGAACTATAGGAAGAACTTTCCCATCCAGAATTCCCACGGTAAGTTCATAACCTTCTATAAATTCTTCAACCAGTATGAGACCAGATACATCTCCTGATCCATTCTGAAGGGCTGTCTCCCATTGAGACATCTCCTTAACTATTGATATTCCAAAAGTAGATCCTTCATTGGGAGCTTTAACTACCACAGGAAGTTTCAATTCAGAAGGAAAAGTTTTATCTCCGTCTTTAAGTATCGCATACCTTGCAGTTGGGATTTGGTTCTCAACAAAGATTTTCTTTGTCTTGATTTTATCAATAATTATCCCGGAAGCCTTACTGTCGGAACCCACAAAATTAATGTTCATTGATTCAAGCGCTTCCTGAAGCTTGCCATTTTCTCCAAATCCTCCATGAAGCACTGGAAAAACAAGATCAACATTTTCAAGCATTTTCTGCGTAATAAGAGGTTCAACAATATCATATTCCTTTACATTATAGCCTGCATCGTTGAGCGCTCTTGATACTCCTTCAGCCGATTCCAAAGATACTGGCCTTTCATGAGAATTGCCGCCTTTAAGCAAAAGAACATTAAAGGGTTTTGGCTCGTTTGAAAGTTTTTCCCTGCTCTTATCGTCTACAAAGACAACTTCAGGACTAAGATAGATGCCGGTTTTCTGCAGCACTTGTCTTTTTATTTCCATAGCAAGTTCAAGAAAGTCTTTCTCTGAAGAATTATTATCATTAACGATAAAGTTTGCATGCACATCACTTACCTTAGCTCCCCCGAGAACAAGCCCTTTGCAGCCGGCAATATCAATAAGTTTTCCAGCTCCGTATCCTTGAGCAGGATTCTTGAAAATACATCCCGCATTTCTCTCTTTTGGATAATACTTATTCCTATTTTTAAGGCACTCGTTTATAGAAGAACATTCAGCGCTTTTTTCATTTTTTTCGAGTTTAACGATCATTGCGGTAATTATAACATTCTCAGGAATTGAACTGCGCCTATAACCCCACTTTATATCTGTTCCTTCTGCTATCCATGGCTCCCCGTCTAAAGTAAATCCCACAATATCAACAACTGCGTCAGAAATTGACATTCCAAGCCTTCCAGCATTAGTTCTTAAAGAACCTCCAACTGTTCCTGGAATTCCAGCCAATTTAGAAAATCCCCCGAACCCATGATAGGCACATGTCACAGCTAGTTCATATAATGTAACTCCAGCTCCTACAGTGGCATGTTTTGAACCAAATCTTACCTTGGCAAAATCATTGGTTTTCAATTTAATAACAATTCCATCATATGGAGAGTCTGTACCTATTACATTGCTCCCGGAGCCCAAAGAGAAAATAGGAATTTCTTCTTTATGGCATATTTTAAGTATCGATGAAAGAGTCATGTCGTCAGATGGCTCAATGACAAATTTTGCATAACTGCCAATACCTATTGTCGTAAGATTGGACCAGACGGCATTTTCATAAAATTTAGAGGTTTTAAGTTCCACCTTAATTTTCTGAATAATGCTATTATTAAGAATATTCATAATAAAATTAAATTTATTATTAAAAAGAAGCTAATTATTATAAACTTTTGCTGGATCGAAAACTCTTTCTCCTATTACGGATACTTCACGAGTTTTGGGATTGTACTGTCTGAAAAAGCAAGACTTGTACCCTTCGTGACAAGCAGCTCCGCCTATTTGATTTACTTTAAAAATAACTGTATCGTTATCGCAATCAAAAAAAATAGCTTTGACCTCTTGCACATGACCAGATGATTCGCCTTTTTTCCAGAGCTTTTTCCTTGATCTTGACCAATATGTGGCGGCGCCTGACTTGAGAGTTTCATTCCAGGATTCTTCGTTTATATAGGCCAGCATTAGGATTTCGTTTGTCTTGTAATCTTGCGCAATGGCTGGAATTAATCCATCCGGTGACTTGCTAAAGTCTAGTTTTAGCATCGTACCCTCCTGATCTGTTTGACTTAAACATGATTTAGAATCCCTTACACTATGCTTTGTCTTAAAAAAAACATATGATAAATAGTTAAATTGATTTAATTTTGTTTCATTTTGCCTGGTTTTTGCTGAATACTGTTTTTTTTGATATAAACTTATATTAGAGTATATTTAAAATATTAGCGGTAATGGTAGGTAATCGCCACCTCGCTTAAATTGTCAAAAAATAATATTCCCTTCCCAGGAAATAATTTTGAAAATTTTTGTGGGGTGGAGGAAAGTCCGGACTCCATAGGGCGGGAAGTCCTGTTTTAAACAGGATGCTGCGGAGAAAATCCGTGGGAAGGAAAGCGCCACAGAAAATAAACCGCCATACTACTTAAGCGCATAATAAATGCGTGCGATGTAAATCATGCGTTATTTCTTTAGCGCTTAGGTAGTGTGGTAAGGGTGAAAAGGCGGTATAAGAGACCACCGTGAGAATCCGCAAGGGTTTTCGCAAGGCAAGCCCCTTCCGGAGCAAGGCCAAATAGGGGATTCGCTGCTGCCCGCAGCTATAATCCCGGGTTCTGGCTGCTTAGATAGATGATTGCCATTCCTGAAAAGGAAAACAGAATCCGGCTTATTCCATTACCGCTTTTTTTAAAATATGAAAATAGATTTTTTTGACACAGTATCACGGGCGTCTCGCCTGTGCTCTGCCATGGGCGAGACGCCCATGGTACAAGCTCATAAAAATTTCATTGTGAAATTTCAGGCTCCGCCGGTGGCTGGACTAATTCAAAAACAATAGGAGAAAACTCATGTCGATAGAGCTTCTGAAGGCAGCTATCAGAGAAATACAGGATTTCCCGAAAAAGGGAATACTTTTCAGGGATATTACGCCATTATTAAAAAGTCCTATCCTCATGAATGAAATCCTGGATATAATGGCAGATAATTATAAAGATCAGAACCCAACTATTATCGTTGGCCTGGAATCCAGAGGATTCATCTTTGGCATGGCTCTGGCAACTAAAATGGGTGTTCCATTTGCTCCTATCAGAAAAAAAGGGAAGCTCCCTTACAAGACATATTCTGTTACTTATGACCTGGAATATGGCTCAGACACTATTGAAATACATCAGGATGCTATTAACAGCAAGGATAGGATAATAGTGGTGGATGATTTGCTCGCTACAGGCGGCACTGCAATTGCAGCAGAGAAACTCATAAAGCATTTTAATGCCAAAGTACTTGGATTCGAATTTGTTATTGAGCTTGAATCTTTAAAAGGCAGAGAAAAGCTCAAAGGCTACAATGTTAATGCGATAGCCGTGTATCCATAAAGACTCCTAAATTTTCACTAAATCATGATATTTGCCATCATAAGCGACATTCACTCAAATCTGGAAGCAATTACTGCTGTTATTGAAAAATGCGTTTCAATGGAGGTAGAAAAATATATCTGCCTCGGCGATTTAGTAGGCTATAACGCCAATCCTTCTGAGTGCATAAATCTGATCAAATCCTTACCTCTGCATATGATAGTGAAGGGGAATCATGACGAATATGTTGGAACGGACTGCTCAATTGAAGGGATAAATAAATATGCCAAGGAATCTATAAAATGGACAAGACTTCAGATAAATTATGATAACAGAAAATGGTTAACTGAAAACAAGTTAAAAATAGTCAGCATGAAAGATGGAATTACAATTGTCCATGCCACATTAGATTCTCCAGAAGCATGGAATTACATTTTTGACGCCAAACATGCGCTTGCGAATTTTTCTTATCAAATGACCCAGTTCTGTTTTTTTGGTCATTCCCATATCCCCGGTCTTTTTGTGAAAGATCCAAAAGTTGTGGACTCAACACAAGGAGTAATGAGGATAATAGAATGGGAAATAATACCTCCAAATGAAGAGATGTTTACTTTTAAACCAGAGAAAGGCAAAAAATACATGATCAATCCAGGAAGCATAGGCCAGCCCAGAAATGGTGACCCGAGAGCTTCTTTTGTTATTATGGATACCAAAAAAAATACTATAAGCAGAATTTGCGTGAAATACGATATTGAGCTTGCCCAACAGAAAATCTATGATGCTTTTCTTCCCGAATCTCTCGGGATAAGACTTGCAAGCGGAAGGTGATTATCCATAAAAATAATATGAGTGTAAAAACACTTAAAATATGCAGTCTAGATGAAATTCTACCGTGCACAAATACCGGGAAGTTTAAGCGGATACTTATAATCAAACCAAGCAGCCTGGGGGATATTCTTCAGGCTTTACCTGCTTTTTATCTTCTCAGAAAAAGCTTGCCTGAAGCACAAATAGACTGGTTAGTTAATTCCAACCTTTCAGATGTTTTTTCATATATTAAAAATGATTTGGGTAGAATTATATATTTCAGGCGTGACAAGTTCAGGATGTTTTCTTCAATTCCAGGCGAACTGATAAATCTAATCAATGTCCTCAGAAAAAATACATACGATCTAGTAATTGATATGCAAGGTCTTATTAGAAGTGCATTGATGGCCTTTATTACTAAGTCCAAATACAAAGTTGGTTTTTCTGATGCAAAAGAAAAGATATCTGGCTTTTTCTATGATAACAAGATTTCAGCACCAAAAGAAATAGTTCATGCAATAGAAAAAAACTGCTATTTAATCTCAAGCGTCCTTGGAATTGAAAATAGAGTTCCTAACTTTGTGCTGCCCAAACCATTAGGATTTAAGATGAGCCACCAACTTAAATCTTTAGGCCTTGAAAGTAACGATGAATATATAACTGTCTCACCAGTTGCCAGGTGGAAAACAAAAACATGGCCTCCGGACTTCTTTGGAGAAATTATTGATTCTGTAGCCTTAGCATTTCCATGGAAAAAAATTATAATTCTTGGCTCCTGGAACGAATCCTCAGCTATTTCAAAAGTAATTTCCAGCTGTAAAATTGCAAAACCTATTAACCTTTGCGGCAAAACTAATATTGAAGAACTCTTTGAATTAATCAGAAACTCTCAAATATTTATTGGAAATGATAGCGGATCCATGCATGTTGCTTCACTTCTTAGAGTGCCTGTTTTTACCTTTTTCGGGTCTACTGATCCTGAGAAAACTGGACCTTACTGGCCATGCAGCAATGTCTATCAGGCTAAAATTGATTGCATAAAATGCTTGAAGCGTATTTGCCCTGAAAAAAATTTCCAGTGCCATTACAAACTAAAAACTGAACCCATAATAAAAGATATAATCACCAAACTTAAAAAACTTACATGAATAAAACAAAAACTCTCCTCCTTCTGTTAACATCTGTTTTTCTGTCATCCATAACCTCATATGCTCAGCTTGCCATGAACTTGAAACTCAATGCGCAGAACTATATCAGATATGAAAAAATATATGTTCGCCTCACTATTAAAAATCAGTCCGGACAAGCAATAGTTTTCGGTTCAAATGAAAAGCTACAGGGAAAAATCACATTTCAGGTCGATACTCTGAGAGGCAATGCTCCGAAAAGAATACAAAATCCCCAATATGAAATTAAGGATATTCTTCTGAAAGCAGGAGATAAAACCTCCATAAGCATCCCCCTCACAAAGTATTTTGAATTCTCTACTGCAGGGAAATACCAGGTTAAAGCTGTTGTAACCCACTCTCAACTCCAGCAGGCATATGAAACGGAACCAGTTGAATTCAATATATTAACAGGCAATGTAGCCTGGACCACATCTGTAGGTGTACCATTGGATGAAGATGGAAGTATTGACAAAAGAACCTATTCAATAATTTCTTACTTTGACGGCACAAATAAAATATACTGCCTTCTAGTGGATGACCCCACCCATATTTATGGACTTACAAAAATTGGATTTGATATAGGAACCAACAAACCTGAATGCGAAATCGACAACCTTTCAAGACTTCATATGCTTATTCAGAATTCGTCTTCAGTTTTTTCTTATTTCGTATATGATATACATTGCCGCCTTGAGGATAAGGAGGTCTATAAAAGAACAGATGACTATACAATACCCCACTTGTTTAAAGATGAAAAGAACGGGCGGATTCAGGTAATTGGCGGAATACTTGCAGTAGAAGGAAGAGATTATATGGAAAAACAAAATTCAACATCGCCTGATAATAGTGGAAAATAGAATTATCGAAATCAAAAATGCCGACCTTTTTCTTGACGGTAAACAGATACTTTTTGACATAAATTGGCAAATGTCTGAATCAGAGCATTGGTTCGTAATAGGATCTAACGGTTCGGGCAAAACTACTCTTACACGGATGATCCTTGGATATATCTGAACAAAATTTAAAAAATATATTTGATCTTAATATAAATTTAATAACGACTCAGGCAGGGCGTTATTGGCCTATAGTAAATAATTAACATATGCCTTTTAAAGGAACTAGATTTTGATGACAACAGAACTTAAAGGAACCACTTGCAAAAAAAAATGGTTTTTAAACTATAAAAAATCCTCAAAGAACATTTTTTCATTTTCTTACGCGGATCAAGAAATTTTTGAATCAGAGGGTGTTGAACTAGGAATAATTAGAGAAAATTCCGGATTAACAAAAGCTGTAAGACCTCATTTTTCTGTAAAAACAGCTGGATGCTCTGTTGATTCTGAAATCCTTATTCCATTCGGTTCAGAACCCAGAATCAAAAGAAAATGTGAAAATATAGCTAACCATTTTAGGATTACTACAGATATTTCAGTACCGTCAAAGATAGCGGTCGATTCAATTTCAGTCGATCCATTGAAAATCAAAGGAGATTGGACAGAGATTGATATCTATACTTTAAACCATCAGACCTCCACGAAAATAAACAAGGAAACATTTCCTGTCGAAAACCTTACCTCAAAAGGACTTTCTTTTAAGCTTATTCCCATTGCCGTAGTATTTCGAAATAACGATGGTTTAGAATTAGAAATAGGAGCAGGTTATGATCTGTGGCGATGGAATAATTCGCAAAAGTTTGACGCTGAAAGTATCTTTGTAATAAAAAAACTTAAAGATTCAATACTCTTTGAAAGAAAACCGTTTGTCTGGAAGTCAGATCATGAAATTTCAAAATATAACTTCCGTTTTACCTGGTATTTTTCCTGGGTTAAATTTGAGAATAAAACTCTAGAGAGTAAACAATCGCCGAAACGGAAAGTAGAAATTCTTGATTTGATAAACAATAAACTCGCCCCTGTAAATACTAAGTTTAGTTCATTGGCGAATGTAGCACTTTCTGAGAACTTTCCTGAAGCTGCATGCTCTTCGTCAGAGCCTTTTCCGTGCTTTGCGTCAAGACAAACTGAAAACCTGCTTAAAAATTATATTAGATCTACTTTAAGCAACAATCTGAAAAACAGGGAAAAAAATCTAACTCTCCGTAAAATTCAGCCGCAAATATGTTTTAAAGGAAGCCATCTCGAAAGGGCAAAATCAGCACATTTTGCGCATTGGGATTATTTCTATATTATGGCTTTTTTCGAATGGGCAAATAGATTCCTTTCAGAAGCTGATAAAAATTTCCATATAGCTATTGATGAGAACTCTATAATGGCAAATCTGCCTTCGGCTTACGGATTGGCAAATCTATAACATTATTTTTTGTGCGATTGAATAAATCCTTAATGGTAGAAAGATGCAGATCTTTCTTCTTTTATTTTCGTCTTGCGGTACTCTTTGTATTTATAAAGCAGCATAGGCATAAAGAATATAGGAAGACCTATATACAATGAAGCCCTTAACTCAGGGATGAAAATCATAGACCCAAGGCATATTATCTGAAGCCATACAGCGCCTAAAGTCATATAGGGAAAAAATGGCGCTTTGAATTTAAGTTCTTTTCCTTTGGCTTCAGACAGTTTCCTGAACCTATACTGAGTCCAGCCTATAGATAACCAGCACATAGCTCCTGAGAAACCTGACAGTGCCAGAAGATACTTGTATACATATTCGCTCTGATCAAATGTATAAAAGATTACAAACATCCAGGTGACCAGGATTGAAAAAATAGTAGCTCTGTGAGGAATTTTATTTTTATTTAATTTCATAAAATAAGCAGGAGCCATTCTCCCCATCGAAAGAGAATAGATGGATCTTGCTGCAGCATAAAGCCCTGAATTTGAAGTTGATATCGCCGCAGTTAGAATTATAAAAGAAAACAGCCCTCCTAATCTAGTAAAGCCATATGTGCTAAGCGCATCTGCAAAAACAGAATGAGCAAGACCTGCCTTGTTCCATGGCAATATCATTACAAGAAGCAACATAGGAATTACATAAAGAGCGACAATTCTGATAGTGACATTTCTTATAGCTGAAGGAATGGTATGCTCAGGATCTTCGCTCTCGGCAGCCGCCAGACCCACAATCTCAGATCCTTGGAAATTGACCAGTACTATTACCATTGTAAGAAGAATAGCAAGAAACCCTTTTGGGAAAAAACCTCCTGATTCCCTTATGACAGACCATCCTATAAAATGAGATTCATGCGAAGGAGTATGCCCTATTAGTCCTATTACTATGAGAAAAGCTATTGCTGAAAAGCCGACAAGAGCCGCTATCTTGATATAGGCAAGCCAGTACTCAAGCTCTCCGAATAAAGATACATTTATAAGGTTCATTGCAGTTATCACCGCGCCGAAGGATATCGCCCATATTACGGGACTGACTTGGGGGATAAATGTATTCATAATAATACCGGCAGCTATCATTTCAGAAGGGACATAAGATACCCATGTCATCCAGTATGACCATCCAACTCCTGTAGCCCATGTGTGTGAAAGATATTTTGCCTGATAATTGATAAAAGAAGCATCCTTGTTCGCAACTGCCATTTCTCCAAGGCTGAACATTACAGAAACAACTATCAAACCGCCAATGAAATAACTAATTACCGCGGCAGGCCCAGTCAGCTCCAGGACATAACCGCTTCCTAAGAAATAACAGCTCCCAATAATTCCCCCTAGAGTGATAAGCTGTATATGCCTTTTCTTTAAACCACGCGAAAGAGTGTTTTTATGCATTTAAATCCTTTACATCCTATATAATTTTTAAGCCCGTTACATATAATTGTTATTGTCAATTCTCCATAAGGAGCATGGTAAAACTTGTCTAATACGAATCGCATTATATCAAAAGGATATTAAAATCTCTATTCCGTAATAGAAATATTTTATACTGATTTCAAATGATAAGCATAGCACTGATTATTATCTGCTTAATGATAATTTTGAATGGATTTTTTGCCGCTTTTGAGCTGGCATTAACTTCGATATCATCAGGCAGGCTTAAGTATCTGTCAGAACAGAAAACCAGCGGAGCAGCATCAGCTCTCAGAATGAGAACCAGGAGCGAAGCCAGCCTTGCTGTCATACAAATAGGAATAACCATCATAGGCGCCATCACTGCGGCAATAGGCGGAGCTGAGGCAACTGAAGATTTGATTCCCTATCTAAATCAATTTGCTTCCCTTCCTAAATGGCTGATAAAAGTAATTGCTATTGCTCTCGTAGTAGCTCCGCTTTCTGCAGTTACTATAATCATAGGCGAACTTGTTCCTAAAACCATAGGGTTAAGGCACAATGAAAAAATATGTCTGCTGCTGAGTCCGGTTATGGAAGTTTTTTCTTCAGTTCTATATCCTCTTGTAATAATATTTGAATGGTCCACAAAAAGAATTGTAAGATTGTTTGAAAAGAATCTGGACAACTTCTCGCCAATTGACCTTGGAATCGTAGAATTAAGAGCGCAGGCAAGAGCGCTTACCGCGGAAAAGATAATTAATCCTTTTCAGGAGAAAATGATTATTGGCGCAAGCAACCTGGCCAAAATAAAACTCTCTGACATCCTCATTCCAGCTGAAGAAATAGTAATGCTGTACGCAGAAGCCAATCTGGCCGACCATTTTGTTACAGCCCACCTTGAATCCTTCACCAGATTTCCCATCACAGAAAAAGTCGCGGATCCGCAGTCAATAATCGGATATGCAAATATAAAAGAAATTATTTTCCTTGCCAAAACTCATCCTGCAAATCCGAATATCAGGGAAATAACAAGGCCAATACAGTCCTATCAATCAACAATGAGCATTGGTGAAGCTTTTACAATGATGATGAGAGAGCATATCCATCTTGCTCTGGTTAAGGATAAAAATGGGAAAGTTTTGGGAATGGTCACTCTGGAAGACATCCTTGAAGAAGTTACAGGGGACATTCAGGATGAGTTCGACAGACTGCCAAAGCATATCACAAGTTCAGGAAAACAATTTGTAGTTGGAGGTGGAGTAAATATGGCAATTCTAGCTTCAAGAACAAATAAACTTGAAATCCTAAGAGATCTGGAAAAACCTAATATGAATTTCAGCGAGTGGGTGAAGTCCAATCATGACAAGAAGAAAATAAACGGAGGCGATGTTATCCATATAGACGGATATACTGTTCTTATCAGGAAAGTCAGGCGAAATCAGGTATTGGAAGCGTTATTTTCAGTAAATTGACTATTCCCCTTTAATCTGTCCCAGTATTTAGAGCAGCCAAACAGCGAAATCCCGCAAAATCCTCTGACTTCAAGTTTGTTGCCGTTTTCAAGAAGTTTAATTATACAGCTATATACTTTACCGGAATAAGGATCCAGGATAGTTCCGCCGGAATATTCACCTTTGTTCTCCTTCATGTTCTTAAGGATTACCAACCCTAAAAGGGGTTTATCTTTATCTTCTCCTTCACAATTGTCACATATGGCGTCTTTATCTTCAGGCTTTGGCAGAAAAACAATTTTCCCAAAATATTTAGCATCGTTTTGATATATTTCGATAACACCATCATGAAGTCCATCGTCATCGAATGTTTTCCATTTCCCTGTTATTGAAGATTGTGTATCTGCGGCATAACCATTCAAAGAAAAAAAGAATGCAATAGTAAAAATCAATATTAATATTCTGATCATATACTTTCACCATCCGATTGTTTTCTGTTTCAAAAAGTGGTCGGTTACAGTAATTGCAGCCATAGCCTCAACTACCGGAACCATTCTGGGGCAGATGCATGGATCATGTCTGCCTTCCACTTTACATATAGAATCGTCTCCATTTGTATTTATGGTTTTTTGTTCAATAGAAATTGAAGGGGTTGGTTTCACCGCGATACGAAAAACTATCTCTTCCCCACTGCTGATTCCTCCAAGTATGCCCCCGCTGTTATTTGTGATAAATCCGCTTGAAGTCATTTGATCGTTATTTTCTTTGCCTGTTAAATCCACGCACTTAAATCCGATTCCAAATTCAATTCCCCTGACTGAAGGAATAGAGAGCATGGCTTTACCCAGTTCAGCATTAATTTTATCAAAAACAGGTTCGCCCAATCCGGGCGGAACTCCCTTAATAATGCATTCAACAATTCCGCCGGCAGAATTATGTTCTTTCTTGAGCTGTAGAATTCTTTCTATCATAAGTCTTGCAGATTCAGAGTCAGGAGCTCTCATTTCATTTTTTTCTATTTCCTCTAAATCAATTTTCCTGCACTCTATGCCTGCGGCTCTCCTTACATAAGCTTTACAAAAAATGCCTTTCAGAGATAACATTTTTTTTGCCACTGCTCCTGCTGCTACCCTTGAGAGAGTTTCCCTTCCTGAAGACCTGCCTCCTCCCCTGTAATCCCTGACTCCATATTTCTGGAAATAAGAATAATCTGCATGCCCTGGCCTGAAAAGATTTTTCACATTGTCATATGAAAATGAATTGTGATCTTCATTGAATACTATAAGTGAGATAGGCAAACCTGTCGTAACACCATCAAAAACTCCTGAAAGAATCTGAACCTTATCACTTTCTTTGCGCTGTGTGACTAATTCAGATGTACCGGGTCTGCGCCTGTCAAGTTCACACTGGATGTCTGATTGAGTAAGCTCAATATTGGGAGGGATTCCATCTATTATCACGCCAAGCGCTATGCCGTGTGATTCGCCAAATGTAGTTATTTTAAAAAGTGTTCCAAAAGAATTTCCAGGCATCAGTCTTCAGTCCATATTATTTCATATTAAGTACTCCGCCGGCGATTATTATTTCAACATTCTCTTTATTCAGAAAATGTTTAAATACTATTTCGCCTGACTGTCCTCCCGATTTGAGGTGTGTTCCTTTTATATTATTGCCCAGTCGCAATTGAGTGTCGATATTTTTTATAACAATAGAATCATTTTCTTCAATTCTTTCATAATCTTTTTTTCCATTAAAAAAAAGAGGCACTATTCCGAAGTTTATAAGATTTGCAGTATGAATTCTCTCCATTGAAAGAGCTATTACAGCTTTTATGCCCAGGTACATTGGGCATATGGCAGCATGCTCTCTTGACGACCCTTGTCCATAGCTTTCTTCAGCTACAATAATGCCATGCTTGCCTGATTTTTTTAAAGCTTCGGCTTTTTCGGCAAACGAAAGCTCTCCGTCTTTGTTGAAGCACTCAAAGACAACTTTTGAATACGCGGGAATATTGCTTCTGAGTTTTAGATGTTTTCCAGCGGGCATAATGTGGTCTGTGGTTATTTTGCTTCCTACTTTAATAAGAACTCTTCCTTCTATAGTTGACGGAAGAGCTGAATTGTGTGGTGGAGCGCCCAAAGTAGGTTTTCTTATTATCTTAACTTTCTTTGACTCTTCTACAGGAATTGGAGGAATAATCATATTATCGTTAATCATAAATTTTTCAGGTAACTCCAATACAGGCCTAACAAATCCTAACTCATCAGGAGTAGTAATCATTCCTGTAAGAGCAGAAGCCGTCGCTACTGCAGGGCTGACAAGATAAGCCTTATCATTCCTGGTTCCGGTTCTTCCTGAAAAATTACGGTTGAAGGTCCTGAGCGAAACACAGTCATCGGCAGGACTCATCCCCTGACCGATACATGGGCCGCAGGCAGACTCAAGAATTCTTGCTCCTGCAGCTATAATCGGCGCGAGCAAGCCATTCCTTGCAGCCATTTCGAATACCTGTTTACTTCCGGGAGCCACACTTAATGATACTTCGTGATGAACGGTTCTTCCTTCCAGCATTTTTGAAACTAAACATATATCAAGATATGAACTATTAGTACATGACCCTATGATTACCTGATTTACTTTAGTACCTTTAAGCTCTTTTACTTTTTTTATTAGGTCTGGACTTGAAGGGCAGGCTGCCAGAGGTTCCAGAGTGTCCAAATCTATTTCGATTACTTTATCATATTGAGCGTCTTCGTCTGCTAAAAATTCAATCCAGCACTCAGATCTTCCTTCTGCAGCAAGGAATTTTCTTGTGTTCTGATCCGACGGAAAAATAGAGGTAGTTACTCCAAGTTCTGCCCCCATATTCGTGATTGTGGCTCGTTCAGGGACAGAAAGACCTTTAATGCCATCCCCAAAATATTCTATAACGCATCCGACATTACCTTTTGTCGTAAGTGTTTCAAGAACTTTTAAAATTACATCTTTTGCAGAAACAAACCCTTTAAACTTCCCGCTCAGCTTCACTCCTATAATTTTCGGGTAGGAAAGCCTGAAAGGTTTTCCTGCCATTGCCAAAGCCACATCAAGCCCGCCGGCTCCGATAGAAAGCATTCCTATCCCCCCATTGGTTGGGGTGTGTGAGTCAGAACCTAAAAGAGTTTTACCAGGAACTCCAAACCTCTCAAGATGCACCTGATGGCAGATACCATTGCCGGGTCTTGAAAAATACAAACCCTGTGAAGCCGCGACAGTTTGCAGATACATATGGTCATTATTATTTTCCGAACCATTCTGCTGTGTGTTGTGATCTACATAAGAAACCGATAATTGAGTTTTGACTCTATCCACAGCCATCGCTTCAAGCTCAAGATAAGCCATCGTTCCGGTAGCATCCTGAGTTAAAGTCTGATCAATTCTTATAGATATATCTGAATTTACTGTCTGTTTTCCTTCAACAATATGTGATGCAAGTATTTTCTGTGTTACTGTCCCTTTAGCCATTTAAACAATCCTTTGGATATTGGTTTTCCATTGCCATTTAATATTTTGTTTATTTATTATGGTTAAGATATTTCCACGCAAAAATAGCAAGAATGATTGTAGGAAGGGTTCCTGCTATATATGGGGGAATGGTTCCTTTGCTTCCAAAAACTATGAAAACTTTTGAGATAGTTAAATAAACAATAATAATTCCTACAGCTGAAACAACAGAAACTACCAGTCCTTTTTTGACATTTTGACCGGCAATTGGAATTGAAATCATTACGGCGAGCAAACATACCCATGGAAAAGCGAATCTCGTAGCAAGTTCTGTTCTGAGAGTATTTTTTGAAAGATCATCCAAATTGTCAGAAATTGAAAGTTTTCTGATAATATCTCTTGTAGTAATTTCATTTGGCTGTTTAACTGTATCGAATATATCGCTAGGTCTTTCGATAATATTCCCCAATAGATGGAAATCAGGATTATGCTTATCAAATACAGGCAGGCTGCTTGTTTCCTGAACTAAAAAAGTTTTTTCTTCATAAGCCTTTGAATAGTCTTTAACGCCTTTTATCTCAAGGTTTTTATATTTAATAAGCATGGCGTTATTGAATACCCATCCGTCTTTGTGAGAATAGTGGGATTTTGAAGCATAAAGCTCAAGCTGAATTTTACCTTTGCTGTCGTATTTTTTAAGCTGAATATCATTTTGTTCATTCATGGAATTAAATGATTTCACCATCCAAGTCCTTTCATTATCAGGGCTTCTATACATTAGCATTGTTGATATTCTCCTGAAATAATCAGGATCATTGATAGAACCCAAAACTATTCTGCTTTTAAGATTGCACTCCGGAACGAAACTTTCGCTGAACCAGAAGTTTACGCCCGTCATGATCAATGCTACAAAATATATTGGCACCCCGCATCTTACAAGAGAAATCCCTGAGGCTCTCATCGCGGTAATTTCACTATGGACTCCCATTTTGGCCATAGTATAAAGAGATGCCAGCATTAGCGCCAAGGGTAAAATAAAGACCAGTTCTCCGGGCTGCTTCAGGAGAAAAAAGGATATTCCATCAAGTACTGTTGCCTGCGGTTTAAGAAAATCTCCCAGATGACTGGTCATATCTCCTATAAGAAAAAGTACGCAGAAAGTCAACATGCAGCAAAGGTAAATAACCATGAACTCACGGAATATATATCCGTCTATTGTCGGAAGAAATATGAAAGTCCTTTTATCACTAGACTCAAATATCTTATCAAATTTTTCTCTGGTTTTTTCTCTGGGCATTTTATTACTTTCCGTACTGCACTAGAAAATAACACTATATATATTACTGGCAAGCTTCTTCTTTTTTATATCTTCATCATTCTAGTATTGGTAAGGCCTGAATACAGCATCACCTTTAACAAAATCTATTTTCTCAAGCTGTACAAATACAGTATCCCCGGGTTTATAACTCGAAGAACCTCTTTCAGAAGATAGTTTTCCTCTGCTTTTTCTGAAGTTGCCTTTCATGTATGCTACAGGAATACCTCCCGAAAGACCTAAATCCATAATGTCGACAAATATCATTGCTGATCCTATATGTCTGATAACAGATTCGTACACTTCCAGTTTTTTCTCCATCATAAGCTTGTTAAGATAATGCAGTTTCAGCCTGTCGTTCGCCGCAAAATAAGCATCATCAGTATTTTTTTCCTTTTCAGTACACTCAAGCGCTGCCCGTGCCATTTCTTCTTCAGTTCTGGGCTTAGTATTAGTATCAGCATCCCACAGCTGCTGGTGAGTCGTAAGGTCTGAATATCTTCTTATCGGGCTTGTAAAATGACTGTAAAAGCCTTTACCCAAACCATAATGAAGCGATGGTTTTTCTGAATATAGAGCTCTGTTTAAAGCTCTTAAAAATGCTGATGTTATTATTTCTTCTGAACTTTTCCCATGAATCCCATCAAGGAATGCTCTGCAGGCCACCCTCCCTGAGGCAAGATTTCCAGTACTTATCTTAAATACATCAGCCACAAAATTGGAAAATTCTTCGAGCTTCTCCGGATCAGGTTCGGGATGCACTCTGTATATTCCTGGAATTTTTTTATTGGTTAATTCTCTTGCGACTGCTGAATTAGCCGCCAGCATATATTCTTCTACGAGTTGATCGGATTCTCCCTGTTTCTTTCTCTCAATGCCAAAAATTTCACCTGTAGCGTCATCCCTCAAGATTCTTATCTCAGTAGTGCTTAAATCGAGAAAAATTTCTTTCTCTTTTCTGTAGTCTCTCATGAGCCTGTAAATCTCAATGAGTTTATCCAGATTCTTAGTTAACTCTTTATCCCAGTCAGGTTCTGTCTTTTTACTCTTTATATACTCCTCCACCTGAGTAAAATTAAGTCTTTTTTTAATCTGAATCTTGCTGTGAACTCTCTTGAAGTTTTTTACCTCTCCTGTCAGGGTATTAATTGAGAGAAGAACTGTGTGGGCAAGGCTTACTTTATCCGTAGTCAAGCTCATTTGCCTGGTCAGTTTCTTTGGCAGCATCGGAAGAGTATTGCCGGGAATATATGCGCTAAACCCTCTTTCCCTGGCTTCTTTATCGAAATATGACCCGGGAGCAATGTAAGAAGAAACATCAGAGATATGAACTCCTATTATGCATTCCTTCTTTCCTTTCACAGGCATATAAGAAACAGAGTCATCGAAATCCTTGGCGTCATGAGGGTCGATCGTAATGCAGTAAAGATTGGTCAAATCTTCTCTGTTGATTTCCCGCGGCTCAAGTTTCATTGCCATTTCATTTTCTTCATCAGAATATGGAGGCATTATGTTGAATTCCTGTATAATAGCCATCATATCAGCGGTCATATCACCGGCTCTTCCAATTACTTCAGCTATTTCACAAACTGTTTGACTGTGTTTTGATCCTATGTCCCCCTTGTACTTGATATTTGCCTTTACCCAATCTCCTTTTACAGCTCCTTTTGCGGAACCTATAACCCGGATATTTTCAGGGATTCTTCTATTGAGAGGGCGAAGAGCCAATCCTTCTCTGCCGCTTATAAGTTCTCCTACTACTCCAGGCCTGTAGCGTTCGATTATTTCATAAACTATTCCGCAAGGTCCTTTTTCCGCCTTATTCCTGTCGCTTTCAATTATTTTTATCCTTACGGTATCTCCGTCCATAGCCGAATTAACATGTTTGGCTGGAATAAAAATATCCTTGTCTTCTTCCTTGGCATCGGCAAGTTTTACAAAACCAAAACCGTGAGGAGTCAGAGAAATCTTCCCAACGGCAAGCTGCTTTTCAGAAACAGCTTTCATTATATTCTTTCTATCTCTTACTACGCGTTTGTTCGTTTCAAGATTCTCCATAACCTTCTGAGCTATGTGCATATCTTTCTTTTTTGTAAGCTTTAGCATTCTGAAAATTTCAGCCGGGTATTTAGGAGAATCCTTCAGAATTGAAATTATTTTCTGTTCAAGTTCAGCATGGATTGACTTGATTTTATTTGAGGGCATTGACAACTCCGATTTAATGATTCGAGAAAGGAAAGTTTCATACTATTGATTGTAATGGAAATAATTTCTCTTTCAATAACTTCCTTCATAATGCAACTTAATTGAAGTTATGTTAGAATGTTTATTTAAAAAATATGAATATTTTTGAATTATAGCGTATGAATCAAATTTTAGACAACGAGCTTTTTATATTCGATCTTGATGGAGTTATTTATGAAGGCTCAAAACCTATTGCAAATGCTATACAATCACTCTGCAAACTTCATGAACTTGGCAAAAAGATCGCATTTTTCACCAACAATGCTACGCAAAGCCCAAAAACTTTTGCGCTCAAAGTCTCGGCAATGGGATATAAGTGTTCAGAAGAACAGATATTCACGAGTGCTTCAATATGTGGATCTGCATTAAGCTTAGAATATCCGAAAGAAAGCAAAGCATTTATTATAGGAGAAAATGGTCTTTCAGCTTCCCTCTCCTCTAATGGTTTTAAAGTAATAAATGATGATTTCAGTTTTGATGAAATAATTGAAAATAAAAATATTATTTCTTCAATGGTAATAGTAGGGCTAGACCGTGATGTGAGTTATAAAAAATTTGCTGCAGCCACTCAGCTCATTGCTAGAGGAGCACATTTTTATGCATCTAATACAGATGCTACTTTGCCGGAAGTTCACGGTTTGCTGCCTGGCGCAGGCTCTTTGGTTTCATTTATGATGACTGCTACAGGAAAAGAACCTTTACATGTTTTCGGAAAACCTCACCCTGAAGGAATTTATCAAATATTAAAAAAGTACATAACAGCCAGAAATAAGGCTGTTATGATCGGAGATAGAATCAATACTGACATAATGTCAGGTAAAAATGCAAATATCAATACAGCTCTGGCTCTCACCGGCGTAATGACAGCCGCAAATCTTGTTGATACTCCCCATGAAAAATTTCCTGACTGGATTCTTCCTGATCTATCGGCTTTATTTAGTTCAGGTCAATAAAAAGCCTTCTCTTTTCATAGCTGTTTCTCTCATGAAATTTAGGAAAAAAAAACAGAAATTAAAAGGCCTGTATTGCTAAATTTCGTTTTTCCGATATGTTTCATCAGTGAGAAATATCTAAACATTACATAAACTATGGAGTATTTGATATGACAGCAGAAATCTATTCAACAGCCCAGATAAAAGAACGCCTTCCATTCAGATATCCTATGCTCCTTCTCGACAGAGCCTGGAAAGAATCTGATACAAAATTTTTTGGATTGAAAGCAGTTACCTGCAATGAAGGATTTTTTTCAGGTCACTTCCCTGTGCAGCCGATTATGCCTGGAGTTCTACAGATAGAAGCGACTTTCCAGCTTGCTGTTTTCGCTGTCACGGAGAGACTTAACCCTTCGAAAAAACTTGATGTTTATCTTAAATCCATGAAGGATGTAAAGTTCAGAAAACCTACTTTCCCCGGCGACAGACTCCTGATAGAAATCGATATAACAAGTTTGACCGATACTGAAGCAGTTATTACTGCTGTAAATAAAAACAATTCAGGCGTATGCTGCCAGGCAGAACTTACTATCGGAGTAAGACCTTGCGTCTATAGTGTCAAAAAACCGGAACTTTTTACGCAGTATGACAGAACAGATAATTGCGCAATGGATCTCAAGACCATCAAATCTTTAATACCGCACCGTTATCCTTTCCTCTTTGTCGACTATATCGCAAAGTCTGAAGGGGAAAATATTACTGCTATAAAAAATATTACCTACAATGAATGTCTTATGCATTCCTATTCCCCTGGATATTCAGTTCTTTCAGGAGCTATTCAAACTGAAATAGTAGCCCAGGCAGGATGCGCTCATACATTGTCTATTCCTGAAAACAAAGGAAAACTTGCTTATTTCATGACGATATCAAAGGCAGAATTTTTTAAACCAATCCATCCCGGCGATCAGTTAAGAATCGAACTTGTTCTTCCTCCTTCAAAGAAGTTCGGAAAAGGGAAAGGCGAAATTTATGTTGAAAACGAACTGGTTTCACGCGGAGAAATTACCTTTGCCATCGTGGAACAGAAGCAGGAACCTGCTCAAGCAAAGGAATAAGTTCCAGTCTGATATCTTGCAATGGTTTTAGTCTGGATCATACTAATTCTGCATTTTATATACTATTTGCCTTTTCTGATTACATTTAGTGCTTTTGTGCGAACAGTATCAGGGAAAAAGAATATGTATTTGGGAATCGCATTGTGGTTTTTTATACTGATGCTGGACTTCTTTCTCCTGTACATCAATTTCAATAGCCATTTTCTCTTCTATTATCTCATCGTATGCTATCTTGTACCATTAATAAACACGCTTATTCTCTGGCTGTGCGGCAAACTCGATGTATCAATCTGGCTTCTTTATACAATTATATTTTCTCCTGTCAGTATGCCTTTCGCCTTCCTCTTTGTTTATTTCGTAACGCCTAAATCAAGACTCTCGTAATAATATACTTAAAGCGAAATGATTTTCGAAAAATATTTACACAAAATGAGTTCATATGTGCGAAATAAAACCAATATTAAAATACCCTTTGGGTATAACTTAACTATGTATGAACAAATCTGATTTCTTACCTGGAGATATACCTGCCAAACCAGGGGTATATATTTTCAGAGATAAATTCGGAAAAATAATTTATGTCGGAAAAGCACTAAATCTCAGAAAAAGGGTTTCTCAATATTTCCGCCCTTCAAAAGAAAGCAGAGCTAACCCTAAATTCAGATCATTAATTAATTCTATAGCATCATATGACCTGAATATTGTCGCAAATGATGAAGAAGCTCTTCTTTTCGAATCCAAACTCATAAAAGACTATGCTCCTTACTACAATATTCTGCTAAGAGACGACAAAAGATTTCTGATGATCAAAATAACTCTCAGTGAAAGATTCCCACGGATTATCTTAGCTCGCCTCAAAAAAGATGACGGTTCAAAATATTATGGCCCTTTCCCGCATGGAAGCGCGGTTAAATCCACTGCGCTATTCCTCTCTAATTACTTCAAACTTCGACTTTGCCCTTATTATGAGCCCGGAATGAATGAACGCAAATACTGTATGGATGCCAGAGTAAAAAAATGCTCTGAGCCCTGCATAGAAAAAATCTCAAAAGCCGATTATGACGCCAGCATCTCTTCCGTTATCGACATCCTCAATGGAAAAACTAACGAAATCTCAACCTATCTTAAATCAAACATCGCAAAAAATGCTGCTGAGATGAATTTCGAAAAGGCCGCTCTGGAAAGAGACATTCTTAATAACATCAACTCTCTTTTCAAAACTAAGATTAGGAACTTTACCCGTTCAAATATTGATTCTACCTTTAAATCCAACGCCCTTGAGGAACTTCAAAAGATTCTTCAGATAAAAAACAAACCCTCACGAATTGAGGCTTTCGATATTTCTAATCTTTCAGATAATTTTGCCGTGGCAAGCATGGTAAGTTTTTATAACGGTGAGCCGGACAGGAAAAACTATCGCAGGTTTAAAATAAAAACTGTTTCAGGAATTAATGATTTTGCAATGATGAAAGAAGCAGTGAGCCGGCGTTTCAAACGAAATCTTCTTGAATCAAAACCCTCTCCTGACTTACTCATGGTAGATGGAGGGAAAGGACAGCTCTCTGCTGCAATTGAGGCTCTAACTGAAATTAAGACTGAACCTTTTCCAGTTATTGGACTTGCAAAGAAAAATGAAGAAATTTTTCTTCCAGGGCAGAGTGAAGGGATTATTCTGGAAAAATCTAACAGTGCTCTTAATGTACTTCAGGCCATAAGAGATGAATCCCACAGATTCGCTATATCATTCAATCGCGAAATCAGGCTTAAAAAAATAAGCCAGTCAATTCTTGATGAAATAGAAGACATAGGCTCTAAAAGAAAAGTTGCTCTTCTCCGTGCATTCCAGTCGATAAGCCAGCTGAGACATTCAACTCCTCAGGAGATCCATGCAAAAACAAAAATAGTGGGCGAAAAACTTGCTGTAAAAATTCTTGACTTTCTCAATCGCAAGTCAAGCTAATTCTCCGCGCATTTCACGATACCCTCCAAGGCCGGTAAGCTTCACTTTAAGAAATGGCTCTTTCATAAGCATCTCAGCTTTACTTCTGTCAACGGCGACACAGGCTTTGATATAATTGTCAGTCCATCCTGTAATTACACCTTCTGACTCTTTCTCAGGGATTATCATGAAGGTTTTGTTGACCTGTTTAGAAAGAAATCTTGTCGAAAGTTCAGACGCAAGTTCTGTTAAAATTTTATGTCTTGCCATTATAATTTTCGGCGATATTTGATTTTCGTAAGAAGCAGCAGGTGTCCCTTCCCGTTTTGAATAGCCAAAAACATGCAGATAAGCCAATGGCAATGATTTGAGAAAATTTAAACACTCCTGAAAATCATCATCTGTTTCGCCTGGAAAACCAACGATAACATCAGAACCTATACATATATCCGGAATAACTCTTACAGCTTCCCTTACAAAATCCGCAAATTCTTCTCTTGAATAACTTCTCCCCATTGCCTGCAGAATTTTATTCGCTCCGTGCTGGAGAGGCAGATGGAGAAAACGACAAATTCTTGATTCAGAAGCTATTGTCTCTATCAATCCTTTCATTGAGAACTGCGGTTCTGTGGATCCCAGTCTTATTCTGTAAGTAGCAGGCTCCTCCGCAAGCATCTCTTTCAACAAATCAATCAGACTACGGCGGCTATCGTTGTATGTGGCAATATTTACACCTGTCAGAACTATCTCCTTGAACCCATATGCAATCAATTCCCTGAATTCTCTCAGTGTATCATTCCATTCCCTAGATCTTGGATTGCCCCTTCCATAAGGGACTATGCAATAAGTACAGAAAGCGTCACATCCGTCCTGAATTTTCAGGTTTGCTCTGGATTTGAATGGAAATAAACCAGATGAATCCTGAATAAAAATATCAAACCTCTCAGAATGATTCTGATTAATAGAATCTAAAGGGATGTCAAATTTGTTCCTTATATAGGAAAGGATATTTGTCTTTTGCGAATTGGGAACAACTATATCAACTCCTGCTTCACTCCATTTTTCTCTGTCAACTTCAGTATCGCAACCAGTTACGACAATGACTGCTCCGGGATGTTTCTCTTTCATTGACCTGGCATACTGACGGCTTTTTTGTGATGCTGAAGATGTTACCGAACAAGTATTAATTATTATTAAATCAAGCTTGCTGCAAGTCTGGTGTTTCTCTATCTCAAAACCTCCTTTCTTGAGCTGCGCGTACATTAGCGCTGTATCTGCCTGGTTCAGCCTGCATCCAATCGTGATAATAGAAGTTCGTTTTTGATTCATGAATATATATATGATTGTTTAGGTTTATAGTATAAACTTAATCTCTGAGTAAGTATTCACTAAAGTATGTTATTTCACCTGCCCGTTGAGTCTATTTGTAGAGACGCAAGATTTTGCGTCTCCCTCAACAGAACATGCTTTATTGAATAAGTACCACCTGATAATATTATAATTAAAAGATATCTCTATAACATCTAAAATCAGTAATGCAGTTTAAAAAAACCTCCTTTATTGAAAATCAATCGGCCCTGAATCCAAATCAACAGGATGATATGTATTATAAAACAATATTTATTGTAATATGCCTTATATGGTTTGTTCTCTGGAGCGCCCTTCCCCTTCTCATTTATCAGGGACCCTATGTTGACACATCTGAAAATATCATAATAGGCAGAGAAATATTGTGGGGATATGACAAGCATCCCTATTTCGGCGTATGGATCATGAGACTAGTATTTACTATTTCCGGCAGCTTTTACCTATCTTTTATTTTCTCTCAAATTGCCATATTTATTTTCCTGCTCTCTTCATGGAAACTGGCAAGATATTTTCTGAGCCCGGGAAAAGCTCTTCTTTCAATATTGTTTCTGCTGTCCAATCCTGTCTATAGTATAACCTCTATCATGTTCAATCAAAATATTATTCTAATCGCGCTATGGGCTCTGATTATTTTATTTTACTGCAAGGCACTTCTTAATCAGAAGATTTCTGATTGGATTCTTCTTGGAATATTCTGCGGACTTGGATTAATGACCAAATACTTTTGCGTATTCTTATTTGCTCCAATGGCGCTATGGCTTCTATTCACAGCTCAGGGCAGAGCTTCGTTTAAACATATCGGACTTTATCTTTGTGTTGTTTCATTCCTGATAATAATAATTCCAAATGTTATCTGGCTGTTCGAAAATAATTTCGCCTCTATCGTATATGCTGCTCATAAATCAGATATAAATCATGAACACTCGATTAATATTATCAAACACCTGATAAGCCCTTTAACAGTCCTTGGAATGGTTTTAGGCTCATTTGCTTATTCCATCATTACTTTTTTCATTTGTTTTAGGGAAAAAAATATTTCTGCTTCCCCAGAGATTCCTGGCTCTATGAAGGAATTCGTTCTCTTTATATTTCTAGCTCCTTTAACCTTTGTTTGTCTCTTCACACTGATAACAGGTGTTATCGTAAAAGGCGACTGGCTCTTTACATTGTGCGGAACGGCAGGGTTGATTATCATTCTTTTTTGGAAACCGGAACTCACGAGGAAAAAAATAAAATGTTATTTAATATTTTTGGCCATATTTTGTTTCTGCTCCGTCATTCTGCATAGTGCTTATGTTCTATACTACACTCCATATTTACAAACTAACTGTGTTTCCCTGTGTAAGCCTACATTAGCGTTATCTGATAATATCACTGCGGCATGGCACAAGAAATTTAATACCTCCCTTAGATATCTTGCAGGAGACATTATGCTCTCGAGCAGAATATCGCTTTTCAGTAAAGATCACCCTGAATCAGTTTTTATAAGCTCTGAATATAACCACAGGAATAAAACATCAATACCTGACTATTATCATCATGGAGCTGTATTAATATGGAATGGCCAAAAACCTCCTGAATGGTTAGATGAATTCAAAGATTATAATATTTCCGATATTACGACAGAACCTTATCCCAGGCTTGTTAAACCCTGGTTCAGAAAGTTCATGTATAATGTATTTGGATTAAACCCGAAAGAAGATTTTTATTCTTTTGCTTTTATAAAACCACACCATCTCGACTGAGCAGTTCCCGTACTTCGATTTTACTCAGGAACCGTGGTTGTCTATGCAACTGTATCGAGGACGGACAGTTCGGATATCTGTAACTGCACATATATTTCGAAAACCAATCCGGTTTAAGTATAATATAATTTAATTTCCCAAAATGTTATGCTCGATACAAATACTTTTTCAGCACCTTCTATAGCTTCTACAATCCTAGTTGACATTTTCCCAGGATCTACAAGCGACCATATCAGAATATGCGTGTCTATTAAGTATTTCATGATTTTAAAAATTCTCTTTCGCTAAGTTTAAAATCATCTTTTATCTTTATTTCTGCTTTTCCTTTCAGTAAGCCTAGCTTTATAGTGCTTTTCTCTTTTACATATTTGCTGTAAGGCACTATAACAGCAATTTTCTTATGATTTTTTTTATACTGAAGGAGTAATTCCTCTTTTTCTATCTTTTTAAGCAGTAAACTAAAATTAATATCTTTATTCTCTATCTCATAAACATTCATAAATTGTCCTCCATATTGCTTTCTTTGCTATTATATCATCATCTCTTCAATAATCGAATCTCTATTTAGCCATGAGTTATGCGAAGTAAACAAATAATCATACCTCAAAACCTAACACTCACCAACTCACCCCCCAAATACAATCTCAATGTTTAGCTTCGTTCAAGTCGATGAACAAATTTATATATGAGCTATAAGGATTTATCGTATGAAATCCATTCAGGTAGAAAACTTCAAATCATTTTTTGCCACAGATGAAACAGATGGAATTAACCTGAGATTCAGCTAATTGAAAATTTTAAACCGGTAAAGTTTTAAAATTCTTATCAACTGAATCTGAAAATGCGTTTACGCATTGTTGCTTCCCAGCGGTTAATTCCTTCACGGATAAATAAATCAGTGTTCATCAGTGACAATCAGTGGTTAAATACCTCCTTACCACTGATCTTCGCTAATCTACGCTAATATTAAAAGCTTCAATTCTTGGGTTAACTTTTAGGGAGGTTGTAGCATGGGCGTCCCGCCCATGGCTGAGCACTGGCGAGCCTGCCCGTTGCCGGAGTCGGCCAGGGACGCCCGTGCTACAATGGAGAAACACTCAACTTGCGGCTCTAAGTAATTCGTTGACAGAAAGTATTCTATCAGTGTGCATCAGTGACAATCAGTGGTTAAATAAAATTGATTTTGTATTCGATTTTATAAAGAATCATTTATTTTCATCTTTTTAGTATTGACATCTTAGATGCATCCCTTACAATCTTCCTATAAAAGGAGGTTGTCTCGACGAGACTTCCTTACAAAATAACAAAAAAAGTAAAAAATAACAAAAGGGAAACGAAAATGAAAAAAAGTAAATTCACACTCATCGAGTTGTTGGTAGTTATCGCTATCATCGCAATTTTAGCTGCAATGCTCCTGCCCGCTCTTAACTCAGCTCGTGAAAAAGCAAGAGCAGCCAGCGAAGCTGCAAATTTGAAAATGATAGGCACTGCTATAAATATGTATGCTGGAGATAATGATGAACAACTTCCAGCACTAACAGTTACATATTTATCTGAGTTTGGTGTTAACGCAGCAGCATTCAATGACTGGCAGGGAAATACAACTTTAAGTACTTATCTAAATGGAACTGCTGAAACTACTCTTTTGTCTACTCTGAGTACTCCGACAGCTCTTATATATGGAGCAACAGGTGCAGATGGGAAACGTAATTACTTGTATAATACTGGCAGCGTAGTAAGACAATAATTTTCTTATAGCATTGAGGAGGCGCTCAGAGCCTCCTTTTTTTATTTATATTTCAGTGAAATTGACCTATGTTTCATTTGTGTTATAATGATATGAATAGAAAATCCTTTACACTTATTGAACTTCTGGTCGTTATAGCAATAATTACAATTCTTGCTGCTATGCTTTTGCCTGCCTTAAATGAGGCAAGAGTGAGAGCCAGAATCATTTCTGAAACCGCTAGTTTGAAACAGTTAGGAACAGCTATTGTTATGTTCGTGCAGGATAACAATGATATTATGCCAAGTTTATCAACTTCTGATTTAAGTGCATATGGCATTTCAGAAAATTCTTTTACAGACTGGAAAGGCCAGGCTGATGCGTTAACTCAGTATGAATCAGGCATTCAACCGGGTGTTACTTTATATTTAGATTTGGGAACCGACTCACCGCTAGTAAAAGGTGCTGCTGCTTTAAATGGCAAACAAAATGTCCTATACCGGGACGGTCATGTCTCATATGAATAAGCGCATTGCCCTCCATACGATTTCCTACGGAAATCACAGTTGCCTAGGATATTTTATAGGCGATTGGCGTCTCGATATTTGAGTATTTTTACATCGTAGCACGGGCGTCCCGCCAGTGCACTGCCATGGATTTTGCATCTCCCTCAATAAAACATACTTCACTGAATACAAACATTAACCACAGAGAACACAGAGGAAATCAAAAGAGGGACGAACATTGAAAAATATTCAAACTGTTATATTTTCAAATTTACTCTGATTCCTCGGTGCCCTCTGTGGTAAAAAATGGAGAATAAAATTGTATAAATCAAAAAAAGTTGTAGTAGTCATGCCTGCATATAATGCTGGAAAAACTCTTCTGCAGACATATCAGGAAACAATGGATCAAGGATGCGTTGACCTCGTAATAGTTGTTGACGATGCCAGCAAGGACAATACACACGAAATAGCCGGAAAACTTGAAAATACTGTTGTTTACAGGCATGATACTAATAAGGGTTATGGTGCCAATCAGAAAACATGTTATGAACTGGCCTTGCAGAATGGGGCTGACATAGTTGTAATGGTGCATCCTGATTACCAGTACTCGCCTAAATTGATACCGGCGATGGCCTCACTTATCGGCAATGATGTTTACGAATGTGTTATAGGTTCAAGAATCCTTGGCGGATATGCCCTCGATGGCGGCATGCCTCTATGGAAATATATAAGCAACAGATTTCTTACATTAATTGAGAATTTCCTTATCGGAGCCAAGCTCTCAGAATATCACAGCGGATACAGGGCTTACTCTAAAAAGTTATTAACGAAACTGGATTTGGACAAATTTGACGATGATTTTATCTTTGATAATGAAATCCTTGCACAGATAGTATGGACTGGCGCAAAAGTAGCCGAAATAACATGTCCGACCAAATATTTTGCCGAAGCTTCAAGCATTAATTTTAAGAGATGTATAAAATACGGTTTTGGATGCCTTCGCAATGCTGTTATGTTTCGTCTTGCTAAACTGCTTAAAATCGATACCAAATTCTTCAGAAAAGAGAATAGAAATATATTCTTGATACAGTAGCATGCAAAACCTTAATCTGTCAGCGAATTAAGCGAATTTGTCGAATTTAGGTATATAACAGGCTATTTCGATACTTTTAGTTAATTCGTTTAATTTGTATAATTCGTTGATAACATAGGATTAAAGAAAAAACAAAACAATCCAGAGAACTCATTTATCATTTATGGGGGAAATGAATTTCATACGATTAATGACATCAACATTGTTCCATGGCAGAATATTGGGAATATTGAAACATGAGTATTTCCCCATCGTAGCACGAGCGTCCCACCCGTGGTGTCTGTGGACACTTTTCTAAACCATGGGCGAGACGCCCATGGTACGAAGTAAAAAGGAGAGATATTAGAACTAATTAACCAGAGAGAATTTAGAGCAGTGTAGCCGCGCAATCAAAGTAATATAAAACCTTTATCTGTCAGCGAATTAAGCGAATTTGTCGAATTTAGGGATATAACAGGCTATTTCGATACTTTTAGTTAATTCGTTTAATTTGTGTAATTCGTTGATAACATAGGATTAAAGAAATATAATAAGTTAGCCACGGAGTTCACGGATGAAGACAGGATTAAAGAAAGAATAAAACAATCCATTGAATCTCCATTTGTAGGCATTATTTATGGGGGTCTATTGACAAGCTCTGATTTTATTATATTACTAAATGGTAATGCAATTAACAATATGTAAAAATAGATTGTTTTATGATAAAGCGTGAGGCCGAAAAAACAATACTGGAGATGGCTGAACAGTTTAAAGTTGTATCTGTTACGGGTCCAAGGCAGTCCGGCAAAACCTATCTTGTCAGGGCTTTATTTCCTGAAAAACCTTATATAAATCTGGAAGAACCTGACACAAGATTATTTGCGATTGAAGATCCGAGAAGGTTTCTCCAGAAGTATCCGGATGGAGCGGTTATAGATGAAATACAGCATGCCCCGGAATTGCTTTCCTATATACAGTCGATAGTAGATGTCAGGAGAGATACTGGAATTTATATAATTACGGGTTCTCAGCATTTTACAATGCTCGAAGCAATTTCTCAATCATTGGCAGGAAGAGTCGGCATAATACATCTTCTCCCTTTTTCATATATGGAATTGCACAAGGCCAAAGTAAGTTCTGATAATCTTGAACAGACAATATTCAAGGGGGCTTATCCTCCTCTTTATGATCAACCGCTTGTGCCGGAGAAATGGCTGAATTCATATATCTCTACATATCTTGAAAGAGATGTAAGAAAGATTTTAAATATAAAGAACCTTTCGATTTTTCAAAAATTTCTTTCGCTTTGCGCCGGATATTCTGGGCAAATGATTAATTATTCCAGAATTGGAGCAGATTGCGGCATAGATCACAATACTGTTCATTCCTGGATGGATATTCTTGAAGAAAGCTTTCTGATATTTCGTCTTAAGCCATACTATAAAAATTTCAGAAAGCGTATTGTAAAAATGCCTAAGCTTTATTTTTATGATACAGGGCTTGCTTCAAGACTAATAGGAATTGAAAACAGCGGACAAATATCAACCCATCCATCCAGGGGGTTTTTGTTTGAAAACTGGATAATATCAGAGTTCATGAAAAGCAGGTATAACAGAGGAAAGGATATAAATCTATATTTTTGGAGGAATAATACCGGAATTGAAATTGATCTGATAATTGACCATCCTGATGGATTTATTCCGGTTGAAATAAAATCAGGTTCAACTTTCTCAAGGAGTTGGGCAGACAGTGTTATTCATTGGAAAGAGATGGCTGGAAACAGTCCAAAGAACTCATTTATAATTTATGGGGGAAATGAATTTCATACGATTAATGACATCAACATTGTTCCATGGCAGAATATTGGGAATATTGAAACATGAGTATTTCCCCATCGTAGCACGAGCGTCCCACCCGTGGTGTCTGTGGACACTTTTCTAAACCATGGGCGAGACGCCCATGGTACGAAGTAAAAAGGAGAGATATTAGAACTAATTAACCAGAGAGAATTTAGAGCAGTGTAGCCGCGCAATCAAAGTAATATAAAACCTTTATCTGTCAGCGAATTAAGCAAATTTGTCGAATTTAGGTATATAACAGGCTATTTCGATGCTTTTAGTTAATTCGTTTAATTTGTATAATTCGTTGATAACATAGTATAAAAGAAATACAATAAAGTTAGCCACGGATTTCACCGATTAAGACAGGATTAACATATTTCAAAAATCTATTTATAAAATTTAAATGCAAAAGCAGTGTTGAAAATCGAAAGTGTCACTTTATAATTATCATAATAATATAAAGTTAAACTTAATGTATATCCGATAATGTATTCCAGATGGATTGAAAATAGAATAATAGAAGCCATTGAATCTCCATTTGTAAACATTATTTTTGGGGCAAGGCAAACTGGTAAATCCACTTTACTAAAAAAAATAATAAGCACTCCTGATATTTGGCTGGATTTTTCCAATCCGTCAGACAAAGCCCAATACCTGCATTATCCTGAGTTATTAATTCAACAGTGCAAGGCTATCCCAAAATCAAGAGTTCCTGCATTAATAGTAATTGATGAAGCTCAGCTTGTCCCTTCAGTTTTTGATTCTGTTCAAAATCTATATGATTCTGATAAGGAACGATGGAAATTTGTCCTTTGCGGAAGTTCTGCAAGAAAAATACGCATGTCAAGCGCTAATTTTCTTCCCGGAAGATCGATGCTGCATATTCTTTTGCCTCTTTTGAAAGCAGAGCGTCCGCCGGCTGAAACACAGAAAAAAGCAGAATCAAAAAATTATTCACCACTCCCGTTTATTTTTCATAATAACAAAGAACCGGAAAATTTATTTCCTTGCGCTTCTTTGGTTGAGCGCCTTGCTTTTGGAGAGCTACCTGGAATAGCATGCGCCTCCTTAAATTTGCGTAATGAGCTTTTGAAGACATACAGTCTTGTCTATATCGAAGAGGAGATTAGACGAGAGGCCTCGATTAAAAATTTATCTGCTTTTTCAAAGTTTACACAACTTTCAGCAATTGAGTCAGGGAATATTATCAATTATGCCAGACTGGCAAAAGACTCTGGTGTGAGCATCCCAACAATAAAAAGTTATTTTCAGCTACTAGAAGAAATGTTTATCATATTCAGGATACCGGCTTTTTCCGGGAGCAGCAGAAAAAAACTTCTCTCAACGGAGAAATATATATTTTTTGATCTGGGAGTCAGGCATGCTTCAGCAGGTCTGAGATGCAGTGAGGACACTGTATTAGCTAATCCCGGGAGTTTATTCGAGCAATGGGTAGGATTGGAACTGTTAAAGAGAATTAAATATTCGGGGGAAGGTGCTCTTTCATATATGAGGACTGCTTCAGGGATTGAAATTGATTACATTCTTGAGTTGAATAACAGATATATCCCTATAGAAGTTAAATGGACTGAACACCCTGACAAGAACGATACTAAACATATAGATAATTTTATTAAGGAACATAAAAAAGTTTCGGACAGGGGTTTTGTTATTTGCAGGTGCAAGTATCCTATGGAATTGAGCCCTGATATATTAGCTATTCCATGGAGCTATCTATAAAACCTTTATCTGTCAGCGAATTAAGCGAATTTGTCGAATTTAGGTATATAACAGGCTATTTCGATACATTTAGTTGTTTCGTCTAATTTGTGTAATTCGTTGATAACATAGTATAAAAGAAATACAATAAAGTTAGCCACGGATTTCACGGATGAAGACAGGATTAAAGAAAGAATAAAATTATGCCCATGCTTTTTACTCTGAACCCTCGGCGCCCTCTGTGGTAAAAAATTTTAAGGAATAAAAACCGGAATTTCAGTGAAAATATTAAATGTCTTAAAACAAAATAAATCATTCAGATTCAATCTGATTTCCATCTCGATATTTGCACTTCTGATTGCAACCCTATATCAAATATCTATCAATTACGGATTTATTAATTTGGACGATTATCAATATATTTTACTAAATCCATATCTCAATCTTTCTTTTCATAATGCAGTTCAAGCTTTTGTCAATGTTCATTTTTATATGTATATTCCGCTTACGCTTTTGTCATATTCTATTGATTATGCTATTTGGGGGCCTAACCCATTCGGCTATCATCTTCAAAACCTTTTCTGGTTTTTTATCAGTGTAATATTTATTTATAAAATATTTCTTCGGTTTAAGATCAATCCATGGATTGCTGTAATGTTATGCATTTTTTATATAGTTCACCCCCAAAGAGTCGAATCTGTCGTTTGGATTGCTGAAAGGAAGGATGTGTTGTGTTCGGCTTTCTACTTTATGAGTTTGTTTTGTTATATAAATAATGGAAAGCATGGCAAAATTCTTTCATTAATCCTCTTTATTGCCAGTTTGCTGGCTAAACCCATGTCAATTACTCTGCCAATTGTTTTGCTGGCCTACGAATTTTGTAAAACCAGATCTTTTTCTATTAAACACTATTTGTATCTGCTCTGGCCCTTCTTTCTAATTGTTCTTGCAATGATCCCCATAACCTATATTGCTCAGGCTGATCTTGGAGCAGTGGACGGATATACACCATTTCTGGGAAAGGCGTATTCTGTTATATACAATCTGCTCTGGTACGGGAAACAGGTTTTTTATCCGTCTGAGCTATGCCCATTGTACGCAAAAATATCAATCAGTGGTACATACATATATGTCTTAGTATCGTATCTGATTATCTTCTTACTGCTTATTCTGACATTTATTTTTAAGAGGAAACTCGCGATATACTCTATTTTCCCGCTTATTATCGCATATGTAATTACGCTTCTTCCTGTCAGCGGGATTGTCCGCTTAGGCTCAATTGATCATGCCGATAGATACAGTCTGATAGTAAGTTTTTATATTTTGCTCGGAACAGGAGTTTTCCTGAATTATTGTTTCTTCAACCGTAATAAAGATCTAATCTCTTTTTTAAAAATACATATTTCAGGAAAATTTCTTTATACTCTCTCTGTTTTTGTTTTATTTCTTTTAACGATATTTTTTTATATCCAAAATGCTGTCTATCAGAAAATCTGGGTTAACGATGTATCCTTATACAAATATTCTTCTGAATTCATGCCCGCAAACCTATATGCTTTGGAAAAAATAGCTGCTCATGAATATAGGAAAAAGGATTATCAGGAAGTTTACGCAATATCAAAAATCATGTTTAAATGCTCTGATATGGATAATATAAACAAATATCTTGCTGCAGGAATGAAAACAACAGCTGCATATTTTAGGTTCAAGGCTTTATATGCTTTAAAAAATTACACCGAAGCCTTATCATTATATAATTTTTTAGATGCTTATGTTTTGCATGTATATAAATCTAATTTAACTTACTTTAATTTTGAAGCCACTGCCGCCTTTTGTTTTTATCACGACAACCAAAAAGCTAAAGCCATAGAAATCCTTGACGCTTTATATGCTAATCCTAAAGCTAACAGTGATGATAAAAATACATTTAAGGAGATGAAAGAAGCTTTTTTGTCAAATGATTATTCAAAAGTGAATATTTTAGAAAATAAATTAAATCTAGCAGCATTTTGTGCTAATTAATTGAGATAATTAACATATAAATTAATCGAGGGAATCCCATGGTACAAACACAAAGAGATTGCCTTTAGAGTGTGTTTATACCGAGTATTATGATAATATTAAAAATGCATATTTATGCAAAAGGCTAAGTAAAACTTTAATGGATGAAGTAGTTACGAAACCGGAATTTCAGTGAAAATACCAGGCCTTCAAAATCAAAATAAAAGAGACAGATTCAACCTGTCTGTTATATTGTTATTTGCGCTGCTTATTGCACTTCTCTATAAAACATCGATTACTTATGCTTTTACAGGTTATGATGATAAGCATTTTGTGCTATTGAATCCTTATATAAATTTTACATGGGATAATCTTGTCCATTACTTTTTAAATTTTAATTTTGCAATGTATATCCCCCTGACTTTCATGTCATATTCTCTTGATCATGCGATTTGGGGATTCAATCCTATTGGATATCATCTACAGAATTTATTCTGGTTTTTTATTGCTGTGTCATTTATGTATAAGATAATGATTCGAATCCAAATTGATTCATGGATTGCTGTTTTGATATGTATTTTCTATATAGTAAATCCCCAAAGGGTTGAGTCAGTAGTATGGATTGCTGAACGAAAAGATGTACTTTGTTCAGCATTTTATTTTATGAGTTTGTTTGTCTATATAAATAATGGCAAACATAGCAAAAAACTTGCCTTTATCCTATTTATTGCAAGTTTGCTGGCAAAACCTATGTCAATTACTCTTCCGTTTGCACTGTTGGCCTATGAATTTTATAAAACCAGATCCTTTTCTATTAAACATTATTTGTCCCTGTTCTGGCCTTTCTTTCTAATTGTTCTTGCGATGCTTCCAGTAACCTATTTAGCGCAGATGAGTCTTGGATCAATTGATAATTATTCATCATTTCCGACAAAAATATATTCTTTTCTTTATAACATGCTTTGGTATGCCAAACAGACTTTTTATCCGTCTGAATTATGCCCTATCTATGCAAAAATATCTCTCTCTATGACATATATTTATGTTATAATGGCCTATTCATTTATACTTGGATTTCTTCTTGTGACTTATATTCTCAATAAAAAGCTATTTCTATACTGCATAGCTCCAATTATTTTTGCTTATATTATAACTCTTCTTCCAGTAGGCGGGATTGTCAGTATAGGCTCTATTGACCACGCTGACAGATATAGTCTATTGCCTGGTTTCTATGTTCTTATAGGCACTGCATTTTTATTAAAGCATTTATCCAGTAATTATAAAAATAAATACATTTTAGGGATTAAAAAGAATTTTTTCCTTTTTATTTCTTTGCTTATCTTAGCTTTATTAATTGTGTTCTCTTATATACAAAATACTATATATCAGAAAATCTGGAAAAGTGATTTAAATCTTTATAAATATGCCTCAGCATTCATTCCAGCCAATGAGTTTGCATTACTGAAATTAGCTAGGTATGAGTATTTTTTAGGTAACTATTACGAACTTTATAAGGTTACAGAAAAAATGTTTGATACTTCAAAAATGGATAATATTGAAGAACCTTATCAAATTAATTTAGAGTTTTACGCGGCTTATTACAGGTTCAGAGCTTCATATGCGTTAAAAAATTATAAAGGGGCTTTATTATACTACGACTATCTAAATAGAATGGTGCAACGGAGCCTAGGAGACTACGAATACTTAAATTTCGAACTAACAGCAGTTTTCTGTTTTTATCACAATAGACAAAAAGATAAAGCAATACAGATAATTAAAAATATCATAGGATCGCAAGATTTGACACTGCAAAAGAAAATTCTATTATATGACCTAAAAGAAGCTCTTGTGTCAAATAAAAATAACACCGTTTGTATTTTAGAGGAAAAATTGAATCTTAAGGACTTTATGAAAATCAATGATAATATTATCCATATAATAAGAAAGCATTAATGTAACATAATAAAATTTCGGATATTGCTTTCTTTGAAGTAAAAATTTAAATTATTATGAAAGAAAACAACAAAATAACGGTGATTGTGCCTTGCTATAACGAAGCTGAAAATATTCCTAAAGTAATTCCGGAAGTTATAACTTACTGCGAGAAGATGAATTGGAAATTGATTGTAGTAAATGATGGTTCAAAAGATGATTCCAAAAATCAACTTATGAAATTCTCTTCTAACTGCTACATGGTTATTAATCATAAACTTAATAGGGGTTATGGTGGTGCCATTAAAACTGGTATTCAACAAGCTGACACAGAATGGGTAGTTACAATTGACTCTGATGGACAACATAATATTGAAGACATTAGCAGATTATTAGAAAAAGCAGAAGAAACTGATGCTGATATGGTAGTTGGTTCAAGAATGAATCATAAAGCTGCATCCCTTTACAGGGGGATAGGAAAATTCTTTATTAGAAAATTTGCAAAAATATTTATCCCTCATAATATCAGTGACATCAACTCAGGCATGAAACTTTATAAGAGGAATTTGGCTTTGAAGTTCATTGCTCTTTGCCCAAATAATATGGCATATAGCGATATTATCTTATTCTTTTTTTTATATGATCATCACTTAGTAATAGAAGAAAATATCTCAATAAATACACGAATAGGGGGAAAGAGCACAATCTCTATCAAGACTGCAATAGAAACGATATTGGAAACTATCAATATAATTATATTATTCAGGCCTATGAGGTTTTTTCTTCCAATCTCCTTTTGTTTATTCCTCTTTGGAATATTTTGGGCAATTATTAGGTATTTTCAGTCATTCCAGCTATCTACAGGCTCATCATTTTTAATAATTACTTCTTTAATATTATTTCTGATGGGATTAATTACAGAACAAATTACTCGTTTAAGAAAAGATTTGTGGAGGAAATAATATTTTGAAAATATTTTTTGCAACTCCACCAATCAGCATGGAGGATCTTTATGGCTCTCTATCCGGAGCTGGAAGCCGTCTTCCTTCTCTCGGAATTTTATATTTAGCAGCAATTACTCGCAAAAATGGTTTTCAAACTGCTTTGGCTGATGCTTCGGCTCTTAGTCTGACCAAGTTAGACTTATTGAATTATATTGAAATTGAAAGGCCTGATGTTCTAGGTCTTACAGCTACAACATTTTCAATTTTCCATGCAGCTGATTTTGCAAAAGCTGTTAAAGAAAATTACCCAAATATGACAATAATTATTGGAGGGTCTCATGTTACAGCAACTCCAAAAGAAACAATGGAGCGTTTTCCTGTTTTTGATATTGCTGTAATTGGAGAAGGTGAAGAAACAATTATTGATTTGCTTGTTGCTCTTAATAGCAAAGCACCCTTACATAATATACTTGGAATTATCTTTCGTCACGATAAGGATATAATTTCAACCGGACGGCGTCAGTTTATTCAGGATCTTGATAAATTACCATATCCAGCCTGGGATCTTCTTAAAGGGTTCCCAAATAAATATTTACCAGCTCCATTTAAAGTGCGTAAATATCCTGCTGTTTCGCTTGTTACATCTCGTGGATGCCCTAATAAGTGCATATTCTGCGATCGCTCTGTATTTGGATCTAGCTGTCATGCTTTCTCCGCCGAATATGTTATAGGTATGATCAGACATCTAGTCGTACAATACGGTATAAGAGAGTTTAGTTTTGAAGATGATACATTTATTACATTCAAAAAACGGCTTTTTGCTATATGTCAAGGTATCATTGACCTTGGTATCAATATTTCCTGGACTTGTTTAGGGCGCGTAAATAGTGTTGATGGTGAAACACTGGAACTTATGCGGAGGGCAGGCTGTTGGCAGATTAGCTTTGGTATTGAGAGCGGAGCACAGGAGATTCTTAATGTAATCCACAAAAATATCACTCTTGCTCAGATTCAAAGGGCCGTAGATCTTTGTAGGGAAGCTGGTATTTTAACCAAAGGTTTTTTTATTGTTGGACATCCGAAAGAAACGCATGAAACTTTATCGAAAACTCTCGAATTAGCAATAAGGCTCCCTCTTGATGATATAAGCGTTACGATGCTAACTCCATTTCCCGGGACAGAGATTTACAAGAGAGCATCTGAGTTCGGAGAATTTGAAAGCGACTGGTCAAAAATGAACTTACTGAATATTGTCTTTATTCCCTATGGATTAACTCATAAAGATTTAGATGATTATCAGAGAAAAATATCAAAGAGGTTTTATTTCCGTCCACGAATTATATTTAACTACCTCAAGCGATTAGTTGCAAATCCAGCTATGACAAAACATGTGTTCCTTGCTGCTAGAGCTTTTATCAAAAAATATGGAATCCACAGATGATATTAACCTCCATAAATAAAGATTCAGTCTGCTATCCTGATAGACCTCCTACTGTTTCAGTGATTATTGTTAACTGGAACGGTAAAGAATATTTACCTGATTGTTTAAATAGCCTCCTTAAACAAAGTTTCACTGACTTTGAAACTATTTTAGTTGATAACGGATCAACCGATGGTTCGATTGAATTACTGAAAAATTTCTATCCCTGGGTTCGCATTATGCCTCTTTCTCAAAATACAGGATTTGCAAGTGGCAATAATAAAGGCTTTGCCTGTTCGCATGGAAAGTACATAGTTACTCTCAATAATGATACACGCTTAGAGATGTCATGGTTAGCTGAATTAATTTCGGCTGTTGAAAATAATCCGGAAATAGGTATGGTAGCCAGCCGTATTTGTACATGGGACAATCGCGATAAAATAGATTCTCTAGGAGTAGCTGTTTGCCGGGACGGTATGTCAAGGGCATACAGGCGAAATGCACTTTTTTCTACACTTTCGCTTGCGAAAGTAGAGGATATTCTTATACCCAGCGCATGTGCCGCGCTTTACCGGCGGAAAATGATTGATGAGATAGGATTCTTTGATGATGCCTTCTTTGCATATTGCGAGGATACAGACCTGGGATTACGAGGCAGATTATCAGGATGGCGCGCAGTGCTTGCCAGAGATGCTATTGTTTATCACCGTTATTCAGGCAGCGGTGGAATATTTTCGCCTCTTAAACTATATCTTGTAGAGCGAAATCATTTCTGGGTTGCACTGAAATGTTTTCCACTTATTATGCTATTGTCTCTACCTTTTTGGACTGTTACTCGATATTTGCTGCAAATACAAATTGTTCTGATTCGCCCTCGAGGAGCAGGTATTCAGTTTAGAAATTCATCGTCATGTAATCTCCTTAAAGCTCTGCTTCGAGGAATTATAGACATGTCAAAAGAAATGCCTTCAATTTTTCATAAACGCCGCGTCACAATGTCGATCCGCCGCATCTCATCAAAAGAAATACGAATACTCCTTAAAAAATATAAATTAACTTTCAAGGAACTCCTCGATGCCTCTTGATTTTGAATCGAATAAAAATAATGATCTGCCATAACGGAAAAAATATTTTAAGGCAGATGGATTATTTGGAACTATACTCAAACCGAATTGGTTTTCGAAATATATGAATAACACTTCAGGCGAAGATTATACAAAAAGACTATTTATTAATCAAAATAAATGGTGGAAACGATTACTGTGCGTACAGATGCCTTATGCTTTGAATCTAAAAAGACTAAAACTTGGCTTCTTTCTTGATATTGGTTGCGGTATAGGCAGAAATCTTATCAATTTAAATGGAAATGGAATCGGTATAGATCATAATAAGGATTCAATTGAGATATGCAGAAAACATAACTTAATGGCTTTTACTGTTAATGAATTTCTTAGTTCCGAATATGCTAAAAAGTCCATTTTTGATTCGATTTTGATTTCTCATGTTTTAGAGCATCTTACCGAAGATGAATCATTAATATTGTTATCAGATTACCTTCCATGCTTAAAAGAAAACGGCAAAGTTATTATTATTGTCCCTCAAGAGGCAGGATTCAAATCAGACCCTACTCACAAGACATTTATTGAAAAGAACGGCCTCTTAAATATAACATGCAAGCACAATTTAAAGCTTTTGAAAACCTACTCTTTTCCTTTCCCTAGATTTATTGGAAAAATATTCAAATATAATGAAACATATTATATATTGGAAAAAGTGAATCCTTAATTTTGAAATACTTAATAATTTGATTATCATGGATAATTGTATTCGTATACTTTTAATTAACGCCATTAATCCCAATATAGAAGTAGAAAGCAGATATCCCAACCTTGGTTTGGGATATCTTGTGGCTTCGGTTCATAGTTTTTTAAGGGATAAAAATATTATTTTCAAAATTATAGATGACAATATTCATGAAGTAAGCGAAGAATTTAAGCCTCATTTAGTTGGGATATCAGCAGTAAGTCAAAACTATAGCATCGCAATTTCATTAGCAGATTATTTTGTTAGTAAAAAGATTCCTGTTGTATTTGGTGGTATTCATATTACTAACCTTCCAGAAACTTTACCGCAATCAGTTGCCCTTGCCTGCTTGGGTGAGGCTGAGCAAACATTTGTAGATATTGTTGAATTATTTCTTAAAGATTCCTTAATCCCTTCTAAATTAAGAGAGATACCAGGGATCTGTTTTTGGGATGGCAATACTCTTGTAAAAACTGAACCGCGCGTATTTATTTCTGATATGGACTCTATTCCAATCCCTGCCAGGGATATGCTTCCCATAAGACCTCACACATATATGTTTACTTCTCGCGGTTGTCCATATAGATGCGAATTTTGTTCTTCTTCACGATATTGGAAAAAGCTTAGATTTTTTTCTGCTGAATATGTAGTAAATGAAATAGAGTTTCTTATAAAAAACTATGACATCAGCATAATAAGCTTTTTTGATGATTTATTTGTTGCGGATATAGTCAGAGTTAGGAATATCGTCCGATTATTAAAAGAGAAAAATATAATAGGAAAAATTAGATTTACTTGTTCCTGCAGGGCTAATGTTGTTACTTCAGATCTAGCTACGCTTTTATCTGAAATGGGAGTAGTGAGCGTAGGCCTTGGCTTGGAATCAGGAAATGAGCAAATTCTACAATATTTAAAAAAAGACAATATTCAGATAAGAGATAACATTAATGCAATAAATATTTTAAAAGATACTAATATAGCAGTTAATGGTTCATTTATAATTGGGTCACCCCATGAAACAAAATCTCAAATACTAGATACATACAAGTTTATTAAAAATAGCAGATTAGACCTTTTTGATATATATATACTAACTCCTTATCCCGGAACTCCAATATGGGAATATGCGCAAAATAACCATGTGTTAAAAACTGAAGATATCACTGATTGGTCAATATTAGATGTAAATGTTTATAGAAATCCTGACAAGGCTATTATTCTTTCTAAAGTTTTATCTAAAAATGAGATAATAGCTTTATATAAAAAATTTCGTCGGCTCCGCTTATGGAGAAATCTCATTAAAGTAATTAATCATCCAATGAGAAGAGATATACCTATGATGGCTTGGAGGAAATTAAAAGAATGTATTTATGATCGTCTGCACTAGTTCAATTCATTGATGTAATGTCTAGTAATAAAGAGTCTATAAAAATTTAATATCTTTACCTATTTAATGTTATGTTATTCTATATACTTATGTATCTATTCATATCGGTCACAGCTCTGATGCTGCTGAAACTTGGAGCTAATGATCTTTTGATTTCAATATCTGGAAAATCGGTGACAGTTAAATTCAGCCTTATACTGGTTTTGGGTTTTATTTTTTATTTGATTAGTTTTTTTACTTGGGTATATATACTAAAAACTAATACATTAACCTTCATTCTTCCGATACTTATAGGAGCTTTGTATATTTTAATTATATTAGGCTCGTTTTTTTTCCTAAAAGAAACGATTTCTTTTTATCAATGGATAGGGATTGGAATCGTTTTGATAGGTATTGTTTTAATGAATATAAAATAGAGTTTGCTGTAAATTTAATTTAAATTCAAGTGATTATGTCTCAAATTTTGTTCCACAAATGCAAAATCTGCAATGCTAATAAACACATTCTTTATTTAGCATCAATTGATTTTGACACTTCTAAAAAAATATATTTTCTATATAAGTGTTATAACTGTAATATTGTTTTTATATATCCATATCCTAGTGATAAAGTTTTGGCTAAGCATTATGACGACAATTATTATGGTAGCGATACAAGTAAATTTATATTTCCAATTGAACGATTTATTCAATTTTTGAACAATAATAAAGCTTCTATAATTAATAAGTATATAAAACTATTTCATTCTATATCTGAAAATAAAAATCTTAATATTTTGGACATTGGATGTGGAAGAGCCCAAACTCTCTCAAAGTTATCAAAACTTGGTTATAATTGCTTTAGTCTCGAACGAACTGAATATCAAGGCATACAAACTTCTTCAATAACATGCTACAAACAAAACAACTTAAACAGCCTTCCTTTTGCTGACAATTATTTACATGCTGTAATTATTTGGCATGTCTTAGAACACCTTAAAAATCCTACTAATATCATTTCAGAAATAGCCAGAGTGTTAAATTCAGATGGGATTTTAATACTAAGTGTTCCGAATATTAGCAGTTTGCAATATTCTATTTTTAAAAAAAACTGGTTTCACTTAGATGTCCCAAGGCATCTTTTTCACTTCAACTTCAACTCGCTGATCCCAATGCTGAAAAAGAATAAATTTGAAATTATTAGACTTACTACATGTTCTTTTGAACAAAATTTATTTGGATTTATTCAAAGCTCCATGAACGCTATCTTATTATTTTTGCCTAAAAACGCATTTTATAATTTATTAAAAGCTTCATCAAAAAATTTTTTGGATTATTTAAAATTATTTTTATGGGTCATAATATCATTACTAATTATACCGTTTGCGCTTTTTGAGCTAACCATAAGTAAAATTTTAAAAAAAGGAGCTGTTATTACTATTTATGCTAAGCAGCCTAAAAAATTTTAAATTTCTTACATATTCAGGCAAGGCATTTCTACATTCAACCAAAGGGTACCCTGTCCCATAATGCTGCAAAAGTCTATGATATTTTGTGTGCCTTTGACTCCTTAATCCTTCCTAAGAGATAGTGGTAACATATTTGAGTCTTCATATATTAAACCCGAAATGCAACAATATGTTTTTCCTAAACTTTAGATATAATATCTGCAAATGAGGGTTCTTATGGTATGGAAAAAGGAAAAGAACAGCATTAGCTGAACGCATATTGTAAGTAAATTATGATATTTATATGAAAGAAAATTTTTATTTATCATAATGACAGGAACTAATAGCAGCATAATTGGAATGAAATATCTTCCTTGCCATCCATTAATTGTTAATAAAAAAGGTGCAGGAGGAGATAAAATATGCATCATTAACATTTGGAAAAATGTAATAGTAACATATAAAGCAATACAGAAGAATCGTTGAAAAAAGCTGATAGAATAATTATATACATTTGAAGCAAATATTGTGATGATGATAAGGAGAGCTAAGTACGACCTTATATATAATTGTGATAAATTAGTATCCACCCAGCCCAACTTCTCTAGATAAAAGTAGAGTAAATAGCTAGTTCTAATATACCTCATCATGTAAGAAAATGGATTAGAAATAATAAAATCCAGATTATAAGATTGCGAAAAACTTAATTTATTTGAGACCATCATTCCTAAAGGATTATAAAAGAATTTATAGAATGATGGGAATATCAAAGGCAAAATTGAAACTATTATAATAAAACATGCAAACATCCATTTATGGGATTTACTGGAGAATTTTTTCCAATGAATCAATAATATCAAAGCTGATATGAATGCATATCCTGTTTTGCAGAAAGATAGTAGGATAACGATAAATAATAACCAGATCATTTCTTTTTTGTGTATTATGCTATCAACTTCGAAAATAAATTTAAAAATTAAAGACAACCACAATATTGAAAGTGAAATCGTTAATCCATCATACGATAAAGAACTTATTTGCTGAATTGTGACAGGCATTAAACACAATAATAACATTATCAACTTGTTGAAAGGAAATGCTTTTACCGCAAAATATAAAATTATTGAACAGGTCAGCAAATTAAAAATTCTGCCAAGATAAAGAAGAAGTATAGGTGGAGCGTCAAAAGCTTTTCCCAATAATATACCAATTGCCTGTGGGATATAAGGCAAAATTAAACTCGGTATTTCTTTTTTAGATACAACTTTATCAGCAGGATTAAGCTTCTGGTTAAAGCTGGAAAGCAATTCCTGAAAACTCGTCTTTTTCTCAGGCTGAAAAGCCATTTTCAAAAAATATTGATTTGAAAAATCTATCAAAGATTTAGGAATCCCTTTGCTTTGATCAAAATTTAATTCTGATATCTGATAAGGTCTATAGAAATGCACTAATTCATCTGGAGCCATAAGCGGAGGGAGAACTAGTAAATAAATCAAACCAAAAATTAGAACAAACAATAGAAAATATTTTTCTATTTTAATATTTTTTAACAAAAAAACTTTTTGAAAGATAATTGATTTAAACATAATAAAAATGGATCTGTAAATTTTGATAAAGAACGGAGGATGTGCTCGCTTGTATCTGAATTATTTTTATAATCAATTTAATTAGTTTTTTATAGCTGGTTTTAATGCATCAATTGCATCCTTAATACATAATGATATAGAATAGTAACAATTTTACAAAATAAATCAACCATTATGCAATTTGTAAAAAATAAATTTTTCAAATCAGATACATTTTCTATTCTACTACTTACAATAGCGATAGCTTTTGTCTATTCTTTTTCTGCTAATTTTCCTTTTATAAATTGGGATGATTATGCATATGTGGCACATAATGGTTTTCTTCCTTTTTCTTTTGATAATATCAGAACTCTTTTTAGCAGATCGTTTGTTGGTTTATATATTCCATTAACAATGCTTTCATATATGCTGGATTACGCAATATGGGGTCTAAATCCATTAGGATATCATCTTCAGAACATCTTCTGGCATATAGTGGCAGTAGTTTTTGTATATAAAATCTTCAGATATTTTGATATCAGAAGCTCAATTGCGCTTTTAATATGCCTGTTTTTTGCATTAAGCCCGCAGAGAGTTGAATCTGTTGTATGGATATCTGAAAGAAAGGATGTTCTTTGCGCAGCGCTCTATTTCATGAGCATCTATTTCTATCTGAAATATCCGACAAAAAAGGGTTTTGCTGTTTCATTTGTGCTTTTTGTTTTTGCAGTTTTCTCTAAACCGATGGCAGTAAGTCTGCCGTTTGTTCTTTATATCTACGAAAAGTACAAAGACAAAGATATCAGACATATATTTTATCCGCTGAAACTCTATCCTTTTTTTATTTTATCACTAATTCTAATGCCCTTAGCAATGAAGATTAAAGGAGGGACTTCGTTAGAGTTTAATTTTGTTTCTTGCATCAGTACTTCTTTACATAATCTTTTTTGGTATGTCTATAAAACTTTTTCGCCTTTAAATTCTCTGCCTGTCTATCCGAAAATCCCTGATGCCTCTACAACAATTGTCACTATTCTGCTTTCAGGCATATTTGCTCTGGCTATTCTTGTTTGCTTGTTTCTAAGGAAAAGAAGCGCCTTCTTTATTACATTAGCGATAATAAGCTGTTACATAATTTCAATTCTGCCTGTATCAGGTTTGGTCACAATAGGCTACATCGATCATGCTGACCGGTACAGCTATATCCCTTCAGTGTTTCTTCTTTTAGGATTGTCTCTGTTATTGAATAAGTTTTTTAATGCAAAAAAAGGAACATTAGTAAATTATCCTCACTTGAGGATAGCATCTACAAAGAAAATCATTCTTCTTTTCATGATAATATATTTGTTCGTTATCGCATATCTTAATGTAGTCTATCAGGCTATATGGAAAACAGGGGATATGGTATTTCTATATTCTGTTAATAGTTATTATGCCAACCCGTTAATTCTTGCTTTTCTTGCCGAATCCGAAATCAAATACAATAATCTTGATAAAGCTGTCTATTATTCTACATGGCTGACATTTCTCGAAAGAGATAGAGTTTCTGACAGTAAACTCGAAGAGCTTTTGAAGAATATTAATATTTTCTTGCAGGCCGAAATCCTGTTTAAAGAAAAAAAATACAATTTAAGCCTCTATTATTTGTTTCAGGTTCGCAAGTATTTTAATAAAAACAATGAATACAGCCAAAGATATTTACCATCTATTACCTATGATATAGCAAATTGCTATTATTATCTTGGCGATAAAAAAATGGCAGTTAAAGTAATTGATGAATTTTTGAATGGCGGTAATGTAAGTGATAGTACCATCCTCCTTCGCTTTCTTGCTTGCAGATTTTATTTTCTGCAAGATTTCAGCTCAGCCATTCAAATTGTTAATGAATATATCAAACGCTCCCCTAATGACAAACAGGCAGTTGAGCTACTAAAATATCTCGAAGAAAATCAAGTAAAGGAATATGACAAGAAAATTGATAAAATCTTCGATTCCCCTAGAACATTTAAAGCATATATGGGAAAGTACAAAAATACTGACCTGTCATCATAAAGAAGCTGCTCAGCTCTAAAGTAAACTAATAAAATCTTATCAACACTTGATAAACTGCTACAGATAAAATAAAAGAGAATATTAAACTTCCTACTGTGCCCCAGATTGCCCAGTGCCAGTTAGTTTCTTTTGCAATGTTAACTACCGTTGTCAGGCACGGCGCATATAAAAGCATAAAAAGAAACAAACTGATTATCGCCGGTATTGTCCAGTTGAGATCAGCCAGAAGCCTTTGTTTGAAAAGGTCTGATGATTTTGAATCTGAATCGGGATCGTTGCTTCCCATTGAGTAGGCTGTAGAAAGAGTTGACAGGAAAACTTCTTTTGCAGCAAAACCGCCTATCAACGCAATATTCACCTGCCAGTCAAATCCGGCATATTTGGTTAAAGGCTCAAGAAAAGAGCCGAAACGGCCGGCAATTGAATATTTCAAAGCATCGTGTTCATTATTATATTCAATGGATTGAGTTGAGACTGATGAAGCTCCTGATTTCTCATTTAATGATGTTTCAGGCACTCTTGGAAAAGTCATGAAAAACCACATGATAATCGAAACCGCAAAAATTACAGTTCCAGCCTTTTTGACAAATTGCCAGACTCTATCCCATGTATGAGTAAATATTCCATATACTGTCGGCATTCTGTAGGGTGGAAGCTCCATTATAAACGCAGTAGGCTCGCCTTTGAGAACAGTGCGTCTGAGGCAAAGAGAAACAATAAGGGCAAAAAACCACGACGCGATCGTTAGAAGGAGCATTACAATGGTTTCGTATCCGGTGAAGAAAGTTTCAGAAAGCATAAGATATACAGTCGTTTTTGCGCCGCAAACCATAAAAGGAGCAGTAAGTATTGTAGCGATCCTTTCTTTTGGGCTTTTGAGTGTTCTGGCAGTCATTACTCCCGGCACTGCGCAGCCTCCTGGGATTCCTCCTGCTACAATAAAAGGCATTACTGATGCGCCATGAAGGCCGAACAATCTGAATATTCTGTCAAGCATATATGCCACCCTCGCCATGTATCCCAAATCTTCAAGGAAGCAGAGCATGGCAAACATTATAAGTATCAGGGGAGCAAAACTCAGCACGGCTCCCACTCCATCGATTATGCCTGAAACTATGAGCGACTGAAGAAGTTCATTTGTTATACCGTATGAAGCGATATTCCCTGCCCAGGCGAAACTGCTTTGTAAAAGTTCCTGCGGGTATGCGCCCAGATTGAAAGTCACCCAGAATAGAAGATAAAGAACTCCCAGCATTATGAGAGGACCAAAAAACCTGTGAGTAACGATTTTATCGATAGCTTCTGAGATATTGCGCCTGAAAGCTTCAGGCCTTTTAATTACGCCATCTTTAAGAATAGATCTGATGTAGCCGTATCTATAATCGGAAATCAATGCCTCAGGATAGGTTTTGAGTGTTTTTTCAGTATGTTTTTCAACGATTTTGACAATTTCTTCAAGCGAGTCGGAGAAGTTTTTATCTTCCTTTTGTCCTGTTATGATTAAATCCTTGTCTCCTTCCATGTATTTGACAGCAATCCATCTCGACGGAAGACATTTTGTCTTGAGGAACTCTTTCTCTTTTATTAATGCTTCCATCTTGTCCAGCGCCGGATCAATATCAGCTCCATATGAGATATTAAGGTTTAATGATTCCTTATTTTTATTCTCATATATGTCTATTATAGCATTAATAATTTCAGGAATTCCCTTATTTCTCCTGGCTATGCATTCAATGATAGGCAGTTTGAGTTTGGCTATCAGCTTGGCAGTATCAATTAGAATTCCCTCGCTCTTAACTTCATCCATCATGTTCATGCCAATGACTACAGGGATTCCAATTTCTATAAGCTGTATAGCCAGATATAAGCTCCTCTCAAGGGCAGTAGCATCAAGCATGCAAAGTATTACATCAGGCCTTTCATCTACAATTACTTTTCTGGCAACAACCTCTTCAAGAGAATATGATGTAAGAGAATATGTCCCGGGAAGATCCACAAATTTGATTTTATAATCATCGTTTTTCCAGTATCCTTCCATCCGATCTACTGTTATGCCTGGATAATTTCCAACCCTGGCTGTTGAACCTGTAAGCATGTTGAAAACAGTGCTTTTGCCGCAATTTGGCTGCCCTGCCACAGCTACAACAATATTTTTTTTAGCCATTGTTTTCCTCTTTGTCCACTTCGCAGGTAATATAGTCTGCTTCGCTGTTTCTTAAGGTTAAAGTAAAACCTGTAAGCTTTAGCGCTACAGGGTCATATAAGGGAGCTTTACCAATAATCATGAATTCAGATCCGGGGAGAATTCCCATATCACGGATTCTTTTCCCAAGTTCCCCTCTGGCTGAGACACTCTTTATTATGCCTTTCTGGTTAACTTTCATTTTTCTCATGGGTATAATCATAAGGAAACTGCGCTCCTTTTGGCTGAAGCTGATTTATTAATTAATTTTAAATATCTTTCACATTGCTGCTTACGGCAATAACCAAGCATTGTCCCGAGAATGAAGTCTTCCTCAGGAGAATAATCGACAAGCCGCTCCTTATTGATTTTCCGTATTATTTCTATACATCCTTCATCTCCAAAAAAAATGTTTATAGCTTTTTCGCTTAATGAATATATCTGGTAGGGAATTTTCAGTTTTTCCAAACGCCTGATAATTTCAAAATAGTTCGATTTTGAAGTAGTATGTAAAATAAGGCTTCTAAGCCCTTTCTGATACTCATAGATATGATGATTAAAGACTTTCATAATTCTTTTTAAACCTGTTTATAAGATTTGGAGCATCTTTTTCTTTTTTTAAGAAAGAGTTGAATTCCGATATTCTATTTCTGAGTTTTTCATCAACTATGTGCTCAAGTTTACAGGCTATTTCCTCAGAATACGCTTTATCAAGGGACAATACATTGCAGAAAAAATCGTACAATTGTCTTTGCCGTGCGGCAAGCGTTTTGGCTATTTCCTTCCCCTGAGGAGTTAATGTAACAGGATATCTGGCTCTGTAATTAATAAGTTTGTATTTTGACAGTGAAATCAGAGCATCAACGACTGAAGGCATACTCACATTCATGGCTTCCGCAATTTGTTTGGTGTGGGCATGATCATCATCATGATACTGACACAATGTATTAATTGTCTCAAGGTATTCCTGAAGAACTATCGATAAATTGTCAATTGAGTCTGAGTTTATTATATTCATTTTACTTCACTTTATTTCTACTCATTCATTGAAATATTTTGTTGTTATTTTTATTATGATTTATTTTTAATTAGGAATACCTAATATCAATTAGCAAAAAATAGCCGCAAGAATGCGACTTAAAATATAAGTCTAAGTAATTATTTAAATTAGCATAGGTTTTGCTCTGATAGTATAATTCCATTCTCCATGAAAATCAGATAACTCTATTGCCAATTTATTCATCTCTTCCTTATTAACTTTTATCCCTTTGGGATATAGGCTATTGTCAATAGCGCACTTTACCTTCAATCCTGTTCGTGCTGTAGTTGCTGCAATTAAGCTTACGATAACAGCCAGACTTGTCAATGGTTTTCCACGCCAATTTTGACTAATGAAAGAAAACAATCTGTGTTCAATCTTATTCCATTTGCTGGTTCCTGGAGGCAAATGGCAAACTGTAATATCCAGACCAGCTTCATTTGCAAACTTTTGCAGTTCGAGTTTCCACAATTCTACTCGCGAACCATTGCTTCCTTCTCCGTCTGCTGTAATCATCAATTTCTGTGCGCCAGTTTTGAGTTCTCTAATGCCGTCTGCTATGATGGAACATGATACTCCTGTCTCGCGATTGACGGCTGAAATTCCGCCCCACCCAATCAATTTCGCTTCAGAAGCCAAAAGAAGGCGCATTGTATTGTGCGTTTTACTTTAAAGGTTATTTAACTTTTGCTTTATTGTTATATCTGTTCTCTTTAGAATTTTAAGCACTTTATCTCTGTTTAACAACAAAGGAGGAATTTTCAGCCATAAAACAATAGGAATTTTATAAATTCTTCCTATACTTTGACCCTTAACCAGGAAAAATATTTATTTTCTTGCTATCTTTATATAGAAGAATTAAATGAATAGAAAAAAACAGTATCTTATGGAAATAAAAATCTACGGAGACAAAGAGCTTAGGAAAAAAGCTGCTTTGATAAGCAATATTACATCAGACATTAAGAGTTTGGCCTCTGAAATGACTGAAATGATGCACCAGAAAGACGGAGTAGGTCTGGCAGCTCCTCAAGTAGGCATCAGCAAGAAGCTTATAGTAATAGACTATAAACCTGATGCTGAAAAGCTTTCGAACCCTATTACATTTGGAGAATCATATCTTATTCCTCTGATGCCTGTCGCGCTCATTAACCCTGAAATAATAAGTTCATCTAAAGAAACTATCGTATATGAGGAAGGGTGCCTTAGCATGCCCCAAATATATGCAAATGTCGAACGACCCAAAAAAGTCATTATTAAGGCAAAACTTCTCAACGATGAAGAGATTTACTTTGAATGCGGCGGACTTTTATCTATAATAATTCAGCATGAGATAGATCATCTCGACGGCATACTTTTTATAGACAGGGTAAAGAGCAAAGACCTTTCTAAAATACAAAAAAAACTCGATAAATTAAAAAACACCAAACTATGAACAAAACAAACTTTTTTTCGGTACTTATGTCTGTATGCACAGGGACTTCATTGTTTCCTGAAATAGCACAATTCAAAATTTTTAAGGCTGTATGGCAGTTATTTATTCTTGTGGTGCTAGCTTCTATTGCTTTTTCCATGGCAAATTATACCAGCATCAGTAAGAGCATAGAATCAGGTTCTCTTTTTATGCAGAAAACCTTCGGAGACATCCTTGTGAAAGATAATGGCATTTATCCAAGCCTGGAAGAAAATAAAGAAAGACATGTGGATTATGCATTTATGAGAGTGGATTATATTCCTGACTCTGAAAGTTTCGCCAAATTTAAATTTGATCCTGGAACAAGTTATTCAGGTTTTATCTGGACTCCCTACAAAGTAATCGGATGGCTCAAATTAAACGATTCTCAGATAGTAGTTTATCCGGCAGTAACAACCCAATACGATACAAGGTTCATCAGTATTTACCCGAAAGACCAATTCGAGAATTACATCAAGTATTCCGATAAGTTAGAAACTTTTAAAAACCTCATGCTAAGAGTTTGTATTCAGGCTGAAGTTCCGGTAGTCGGGGCAGCAGGACTCAAGAGCTCAAATAGTTTCATGGAATTTACCAAAGATTTTTCAATGTGGTCATCTTTCATAGTTTTTTTCAAGTTTTTCATATCGGCGTTTTTCAATGTAATTTTTTATTCATTGATTTTCGCGGCCATCTATGCGTTTACTGAAAAAGGAGGAGTTCTTAATTACAAATTTAAAAACTTCTTTTTAATAGCAGTCTATGCAGCTTTTCCAGCTGTTATCATAGGCACGATATTTGAGTCAGCACAGTCTCAGTATCTCGACTATTCGACAGTATTTTTAATTGCCTTTGTAATATATTTATTCGTTATTACAAACAAGCTGAAAGCTAACGGACTCAAGAAGAACAATCAAATTTAATTCTCATACAAATTTTTGAAATATGCCAACAGTTATAAATAATATCAACTACGGCATTTCCGCGTGGTATCCTACACTGGCCGATCATACTTTCCCGACGACATTTGTAAAACTCAAAGAATCGGATATTGAGCTCATAGCAAATGGAATTACCCAAAGCAACGAAGTTGATTCCTTGATAAACAGATTGGGCAATGCCCAATCGGCCTTTCACGGAGCCACATTTGTTCTGTCAGACACTGTAGCCCCCACCGATACACCCAGATTTATAGATAAAAAAGGAGCTGTACATTCTCCTCAAAGCGCGTGGAATAACCTTGTCCTGAGCGCCAAGGTTCGTGCAGCGGCAAAAAGAAAAGACTTTGAATTTATTTGCATAAGGCCATTCAGGAATATGACTTATTTAAGAGAATTCAGGCTTTTCATATACGGCAAAACTCTCAAGCTCATGAGTCAGACCCAACTCGACAGACCTTATAAAAGATTAACCCTTAGAAAAGAGTTCTGGTGGGGAATGGCAAATGAATTTATTGATGATATTGCATGGCTACTGCCTGATAATAACATAGTCATGGATATTTACTTCACCTCAAAAGATGAAATAATGATCCTTGATTTCAATCCCTGGGGCAACCCTACCGATCCTCTGCTGGCAAAAGAGTGGACTCTTGACTGGAATATAAATTACGGTCTCAAATTATTAGAATAGACTTACATGTCCAACAGGAAATACAATGCTTAAAAAGAAAATCACTTATGCCGTAATAATTCTGATAATCTTCCTTCCGTTTTCTTATAAGCCGTGCAGGGATTTTTTCTATAGAATCGCTGCAGATTTCTTTCACCCTTTTATTGCTGCTCCTACGAGCCTGAGTGATACGCTAGATACAAAAAATCTTCTTACTAAAACAAAACAAGATCTTGTCGCACAGGCATTTAAACTCAGAAAAATAAACCTGGAACTGGAAGCAAGATGCAACTATCTGGAAACTCTTAAAGAAGAAAATGATCACCTTAAGAGACTGCTTGATATTCCAATTTATCCAGGGTTCCAATATCATTATGCCGGAGTTTCTTTCAGGGATCCTGCCAAATGGTATGAACAATTTGTCATTAACAAAGGTTCAGATGATGGAGTTAAAGAAGGATCAATTGTAATAGCAAAGACAAAAATCTCGGCAAAAGATAAAGAGCAGTTTGCCGTGGTAGGAAGAGTTGGACTTCTATCAAAACATACAGCGGTAGTTTACACCATTTTCAGTACTGAATGCCGATTAAGCGTAAGTATTCCTTCAAACGGAGCAAACGGCATCCTTAATGGAGGAGAAAGAAACTCTTCAAAACTCTGGGTCAACATTGAATATCTTCCCAAAAATCTTACTTATACCCAAGGTTCTGCGATTACTACTTCAGGACTGACTGCCGTGGCACCAAAAGGTCTTTCCATAGGAGTGCTTGATACAGAACAAAACGGCTCATCGAAAAGTGATAAGTTGTATATCAATGCCAAAGCAGATATTCTGGCGGATCTTAATCATATTGATTATGTGCTTGTACTTGTGGAGAAAAATTAAATGTCTAAATGCCTCTATATAGGATTGATACTTTTTTTTTCAGCACTCTTGCAGATTATATTTGGCAATACGCATCTGATTATTCCTTTAGTCACATTGTCCATCTTCTATCTGACAATAGTTTTCGGATGGGAAGAAGGAATTATAAGCGCTGTTCTCTCAGGAATATTACTTGATATCCTCTATGGAAGAACTTTTTTCCTGTCTTCTATTGTCGGTATTGCCGCTGTTTTCTTAGCCATGATATGGCTCTACAAGGGAGAACCAGGGATAATTTTATTACAGATGATACCTTCAGGACTTATTAGTTTATTATACATATTGCCTTATTCCTATTATACTTTTCATGTAACAGAATATGGCTTTTTGCTGGCTTTAGAAAATATAGGTTTATTGATAATTTCCTGCGCAATATCTACTATAATTTTTCCTCTGTTAATTAAATTGCTTGATATTATAAACGCTCCTTTAGGTTTTGATTTATATAAGACATCCCAGAAAAAAATAATAAAACATTAATGGATACTCAAAATAACCAGTCAAAAGACCCCAGAAACGGAAGGCTGATTGTACTATCGGCTGTTTTTGTGCTGCTTTTACTTATCCTTGTAATCAGACTTGGAAGTATCCAACTTTCGGGAAAAGCTGAATATAATGAATCAATTGACACTCAAAGTATCAGAGCTATACGAATTCCAGCCATAAGAGGGCAGATATTAAGTTCTGATGATGTATTAATAGCCGACAGCATCCCCAGCTATAATATTGTCTTTCACCTACCTGAAATGCGAAAATATGGAACAAGAGATAAAAATATTGATTATATAATTGACATTGCATCTTCCATAGAAAAAAAAATTGAAAAAAAGACTAATCTTTCTAGAGAAGAGATAATTGAACAAATGAATCTCTTTCCGGCTATTCCAATAACAGTTTTTTCAGAATTAAATTCCAAAGAACTTGCCATTGCAGCAGAAATCTCTCCTCCCATCCAGGGAATGGAAATAGTATCAGTTCCCAAAAGATTTTATCCTGATGGAAACACAGCATGCCATATACTTGGCTATGTGGGCAATGACGATCCTGGAGAGGCTCCTGATAAAGATAAATACTCGTATTATATCCCTGATATTAAAGGTAAATCAGGATTAGAAAAACTGCTGGATCAGAACATTGAATTGGGCAGTTTCTACAAAGGATTGAGAGGGTCTCCAGGAAGCAACCTTGTCAGGGTTAATGTAAAAGGTTATGTCCATGACGACCTTGGAATGACAGAACTGCCTCTTAACGGCAATAGCGTAAAACTTACAATAAACTGGAAAGCGCAGCAGGCTGCAGCAGAAGTTCTGAATGGTTCTAAAGGAGCAATTGTAATACTTAATGCAAAAAACGGAGCTGTCATCGCTATGGCTTCTTCTCCTGTATATAACAGCAATATTTTCACTAACGGCATCTCAAAAAATGAATGGAGAGCCCTTTTAGAGGACAAGAATAAGCCTCTTCTAAATAGAGCTCTTCTTGGAGAATTTATGCCCGGTTCGATTATCAAACCCCTGGTTGCCCTTGCAGTATTAAAAAATAACATAGATAAAAATGAAACAGTGTTTTGTGACGGTGCTGTAAAAATCGGAAATTCCAAAATCAGATGCTGGGCATGGAATTATGGAGGTCACGGCGCTGAGAATCTGGTAAATGCCATCCGCGATTCCTGTAATGTTTATTTTGTGACTATGGGCATTAAATTGGGATTGGATAACCTGATTGAAATGTATAGACATGCAGGGGTAGGAAGGAAAACAGGAATAGAACTTTCTGAAAGATCAGGAATAATTCCTTCCCGCGAACTGAAACTTAAGCTTGAAAAAACTTCCTGGACCAATTTTGATACAGGGCTTATTTCCATGGGACAGGGAATGATCTCAATTACTCCCATACAGGCGGCAGTCTACGCTGCAGCAATAGCAAATGGAGGAAAAGTATGGAAACCTTATTTGGTTGACTCAATTTTCAACAGCAAAGGCAAATTGATTTTTGAAAAGGAATCGCAATTAGTCGATACTCTCCCAGTAACACAATCACAAATTGATATCGTAAAGGAAGGGATGCACAATGTAGTCTATGATCCCAACGGTTCAGGAAAAAGAGCAAAAAATAATTATATTGAACTCTATGGAAAGACTGGTACAGCCCAGGTAGGCCCTCCTGACCACAGGACAAAATGCACATGGTTTATAGGTTTTGGATATCTTGATGATAAAGCATATTCTCTTTGCATTTTTGTTGAAGGGGGTCTCGCGGGAGGAATGACAAATGCTCCAATGGCAAAAGCTTTATTTGAAAAATGGTTCGGCTCAGATTCGACGACTTATGAAAATTCAACAGGAGAAGAACTTTCAAATGGAGAAGAATTTGTTCCTGCAGACTGATTTGAAATCAACTCTGAATGAAACTAAGTTAAAAGTTCTTTTGTCGAATTAAGAGTTTTACCTCAAATTGGTTGATAATAATGAAAATTATAACGCTGTTTTTCGGTACCATCTTATTTATAATTAGATTTACGGCTTTCTTTGTCTGGTATTTTATTATGATGTTCAAGGGAGCCTACTATTGTTATCTGCACAAGAACTGGTATGGTCAAAAACAGCTTAGCTATACCACAAGAGTGTGGGCAAGAGGAGAAGCCTGGATCTTTGGAATCAAAGTAAAAATCCATGGAGATATTAGCAGACATTCAGGTTTAATTGTATCTAATCATGTAAGCTACATGGATATAATGCTGTTAGGTTCAATATTTTCCCTTAGATTTGCTCCTAAAGATGATATCAGATCATGGCCCGTGCTAGGATGGCTTATCGGTCTTTCAAGACCAGTATGGATCAATAGATCTTCCAAGCAAAGCTCAATTAAAGTCCTTAAGGAATTTGAAGAAACCATAAATAATAGAATAAGCCTGATAGCTTTTCCAGAGGGAACTACTTCAAGCGGACTGACAGATCTTATTCCTTTCAAATCAACAACTTTTGAAACTGCCGTCACAAGCAATCTGCCTGTTTATCCTGTGCTTATTAAATATCAGGACGATGCGATAGCCTGGTACGGAGAAGGAGATCCTCTTCTTATCCATGCATGGAAAATATTAAGCAAATGGCATATAAAAGCAGACCTGTATGTTCTTCCTCCAGTTGTTCCTCCAATAGGCACCAACAGGAAAGACTTTAGCTCTATGGTTTATGGGATAATGAATGAAAATTTTAAAAAAATACTTAAAGGAGAACTCAAATAAAAGAAAACCTGTTGAGTTTTTTATACATTTAATTTAGAATTATCGATACTATGGTTTCAACACATATCACGGAGATTCCCTAATGAAAATTAATAATGACTTTCTTAAGATTTTTTATTTAGCTTATCTTAAAGCATGGAATATTTTCTTTGAAACACCTTTTCCAGTAACAGCTAATAAACTAGGGAAAAAAATAGATTATAACAATAACGACCATGACGATCTAGTCCTTTTTGCAATACCTTTTGTAGGCCTGACTGTAGGGTTTATTGCCTTTGTAGTTATTACCATTGGATATCTCATTTTAGGCCCTATAGCTTCAGCTATTATCTGTTCTCTGATTGTTGTTTCCATCTGGGAGATTCTTACTCAAGGCAAAAATTCCCAAGCTCTGATTTCCAATCTTACTGCCAGATGGGAGAATTTTTCAGCTTCAAAAATGAAGAGAGCTTCCTCCGACACTGAATCAAACTATGTCTTCATATATATTTTCATTACTTTTCTGGTAATAAGAATACTGAGTTTAGGCTTTCTCATTTATTATCATCATTTCGGATGGATAGTCATTACGGCTGTTCTTGTAATGGCTGTCCAGGGCCATTTAGCCTCGATAGGCCAAAATTACAGCAAGGAAATCTATATTTTCGCAGGCAAGAAAGAACAAATAACCATGTGGATTATTTCTGGAATTATATGCATAATATTTTCAGGATTCCATCTCTTCCCTACAATCATAGCTTTTGTCGTAGTAGCCTTCCTTGGAATAACTACCAAACAGTATCTTGATAAAAATGACATCTTAAATGGCGAAATAATCGGCATAGTCGGAAAATATACTGAAATTTTTGTGCTTCTCATAGGTCTGGTATACATAACCTACCTGAGGTGATATTTCTTTTATGGATAATGTAATTGCTATAGACGGGCCGGCAGCCTCCGGTAAAAGCACAATTGCCAACCAGGTAGCTCAAAGGCTTGGCATTTATTATATAAATACAGGCAATATGTACAGAGGAGCAACTCTGCTTGCTCTCGAAAATAATATTACCTCTGAGACTCCATCCGAAAAAGAGCTGGAGAAACTTGCTTCAGACAATCAGATAACCTACGAAAAAGACAAATCTGGCAAACTCGTACTGACAATTAACGGTAAAGAAGCAGATCTTGATAAAATCCGTTCTCCTGAAGTAACTTTATATGTAAGTGTCATTTCCAAAAGCAATGCCATCAGGAACTGGCTTGTAAGAGAACAAAGAAAAATGACCAGCCTGGGTTATATACTTATGGAAGGGAGAGACATTGGCACAAATGTATTTCCGAATGCTAGATACAAATTTTTCCTTACTGCCTCACCAGAAATAAGAGCCATAAGAAGGCTTTCACAAGGAGGAGAAACTCCCAAAAATGCGACTGTAGCTTCTGTAGCGCGTGACATTGCATTGAGGGATGAACTCGATTCAAAACGCGCTATAGCTCCTCTCAGGAAAGCTGACGATGCGATTCTGCTGGACAGCAGCCACCTTTCAATCGATGAAGTCCTCAATAAAATAATGACTCTTCTCCGTGAAAATTACGATTTAACAAAAAAATAAAACAATACAGACCTCGGCATATTTTTATAGATACAGGAAACTATTTCATACTCACTGTATAATACCTATCGATGCGCAGTATATTTTCATGTCCACGATAAAACAAAAAGGTATTTACTAAGGTTTTTCATAAATAAGTTAAATCTGTTTGCAAAACTCATGTGCAAATTCTGAGTTAAATCGGCAAATAGAAATATAAGGAATCAAATGGCTGAAACGGTTTTTAAAATAGAAAAAAAGAAGAAGATAGAAAATGCTTATCTGGTAGGAATAGAAACATCATCAGATGAAGCACTTATTGCTAATGAACATCTGGATGAGCTTCGAGAACTTGTTGATACCATGGGCTTAAAATGCATTGGTTCTGAGATTGTTAAGTTAAGACAAAGTAATGCCAAGTTCTATATCGGTTCAGGCAAGGTAGAAGAAATAGGATTAAAAGCCAAAGAATTCAATGCGCAATGTATAATTGTGGATTTTGATCTTTCTCCGTCACAGCAGAGAAATTGGGAAGCAGCCTGTAAACTCTGTGTTATAGATAGACAGGAGGTTATCCTTGATATTTTTGCAGCCAGGGCAACTACCAGGGAAGCTGTGATTCAGGTAGCCCTCGCTCGGATGGAGTATTCGCTTCCAAGGTTAACAAGAGCCTGGACACATCTTTCACGGCAGAGCGGAGCAGGCGGAACAGGCGGGAGAGGAGAAGGAGAAACCCAGCTTGAAGCAGACAGACGCATAGTTCAGAATCGTATAGCCTATCTAAAAACCGAACTTAAGGAAGTTACGAAAAGGAGGGATGTCCAAAGAGCGAAAAGAACGAAAAGCTCTGTTATGACTGGAGCAATTGCAGGATATACAAATGTCGGCAAGTCTTCTCTTCTTAATGCTTTATCAGGCGCAAGCATATTTGTGGAGGATAAACTCTTTGCAACCCTGGATCCGACAACCCGTCTAATAAATCTTCCACCCAGTCAATCCGCTCTCCTGACTGATACAGTAGGATTTATCAGAAAACTGCCTCATAATCTTGTTGAAGCATTTAAATCTACTTTAGAAGAAGTCGTTCTTTCAGATTTTATAATTCATGTGATGGATGTATCAAGCAGAAGCGTGGATGAACATTATAAAACGACGATGTTGCTGCTGAAAGAACTCAAATCACTTGATAAGCCGATTATTACAGTGTTCAATAAAATAGATAAACTTGAAAATGTTGTCACAAAAGCCAGACTTAGAGCCCAGTACCCAGAAAGTATATTTATCTCTGTAAGGACTGGTGAAGGCTTAGATCAGTTAATTAAAAAAGTTGAAGAAGTTCTTCTGGGAGATTCTCAATTTTGTCAGCTGGCCATTCCTCCTGATCAATATGACATCGTATCAAAAATTTATAAGCACTGCAAGGTTCTGGGAACTCTTTTCGAAAACGATGTAATGATAATTTCCGCTCGAATTCCTTCAAGCCACAAAAAATTATTTGAAAAATATATTCTCTGACGACTGAAGAAATGCTCATTTCCCAGGATATAATTTTCTCTATTGCAGTAAATCATCAAACCTCAAAACCAGGTTATATTTATGGATTTAGGAGAAGAAAGACAACTAAAAATAACTTTTGATAACGGTGAAGTAGTCTCCTGTTTTCCAGGAACGCTTGTAAAAACCATTATAAAAAAACATAAGGCATACAATCCTGAGCATAACTATGTCGCAGCCCTTCTTAATAATAGGGTAGTAACCCTTACATATCCGCTCAATACAGATTCAACACTTAAAATGCTTACACTTTCCGAGTCTTATGGCTGGAGGGTCTATAGAAATTCAGTGGCTTTTCTCCTTTCGAAAGCAGCTCATGAATGCTATCCTGACAACTGCCTGGAAATTAAACATTCTCTTGGGGAAGGATTTTATTGTACTCTTGACGGTATTGATAAGAAGGATCTTCATGAAATTCTTGGAAAAATTGAAATTTCCATGAGAAAGGATATCGAGTCAAAACTTCCTATTAACAGACATAAAATTCCATTTAAAGATGCCCTTGACTATTTCACCAGCAAAAAGAGAGAAGATAAATGCAATTTGCTAAGATTTCAGAACCAGCCCAAAATAGCAATATATTACTGTGATGGATTTATTGATTTGGCGCATGGGGCTCTTGTTGAAAATACAAAAGACCTTCCTTTCTTTAAACTTATCCCTTACGAATCGGGTTTTGTTCTTCAGTTCCCTGATAAAACATGGCCAATAAAATTTTCTGAATTCAAAAAACAGAAACCTCTTTTCAATATCTTTAAGGCTTATAAAAAATGGGGAAATGATATTGGGGTAAGAACTGTAGGAGATCTTAACAACTTAATAATCAAGGGAGAATTAAGAAGAATAATAGAAATTGAAGAGTCTTTTCAGGAAAAGAGGCTTGCAGAAATTGCCGACGAAATCAAAAGCCGCAAAAAAGAACTCAAATGGATTCTTATTGCCGGCCCTTCTTCTTCAGGAAAAACTACTTTTGCCCACAGGTTATCCACACAGCTTATGGTAAACGGAATTAAACCTGTCATTCTCTCTGTAGATAACTATTTTGTCGAAAGGGATAAAACTCCAAAAGATGCCAATGGCAATTATGATTTTGAGAACATTGAAACCATTGACCTTCCGCTTCTCTATGAGCATCTAGAAAAGCTCGATAAAGGCGAAGAAATCGAAATGCCTACTTTTGATTTTATTAATGGAACAAAAAAATATGTTGGCAATAATGTAAAGCTCAAAGATAATGAGATGGCAGTAATCGAAGGGATTCATTCCCTTAATCCCATGATGACCAAAGTCCTGGCTCCGGAAAGAAAATACAAGATTTACATAAATGCACTTGCTCAACTGAATCTAGACAACAATAATCGTATTTCCACTACCGACTGCAGGTTAATAAGAAGAGTTATAAGAGATCACAGAACAAGAGGTTATAGAGCATTTGCAACAATGCAGGCATGGCACAGCGTCCGCGAAGGCGAAAGAAAATGGATCTTTCCGTTTCAAGGACATGCTGACACTGCATTCAGTTCTGCTCTCAATTATGAACTATTTGTTCTTAAACCTCTTGTAGAACCGTTATTTGCAGAAATAAAACCTTGGCATGAACCTTACCCTGACGCAAGAAGAATTCAGGAATTTCTCGAAAACTTCATTGCCGCTCCATCAAACGATGTGCCTCGCAGATCTCTCATAAGAGAGTTTATCGGAGGCGGAATTCTGGGATAAATTATGAATAACCAAATATTGAGTATTATAACCAACCGCACACTGACTTATAATCAAAAAGTAATTCAGCTTGCATCCTGCGCTGAATCCATGATTACTCCCATTGAGCTCACAGATTCAGAGAAAAATTATGTTAATGATAAAATTATCTGCACAATGTATGAGGGAAATGCTCCTTACAGACCGAGATATGTGATAGCTGATTTTGAAAATTTTATGAAAAAAGGCTCCATTTTTCTCGGCCTTCCTCCACCTAAAAACATCCATGAAGCTATAAATTCACTTCTTATTTTATACAAACATATTCCATCAATTACTTCTTTTCCTGTTTATATTGGCAATCTTGATTCTCTCCTTAACCCTTTTATACAAGATGAAAAAGAAGCGGAAGAAGCAATCAGGCTCTTTCTTGTACATATTGATAAAACAATAACCGACTCTTTCTGCCATGGCAACATCGGCCCCAATGACACAATAGCAGGGAAAATACTTCTAAAACTGTTCAAAGAACTTGATTTTGCTATCCCAAATATCACTCTCAAAGTTTCTGACAATACATCAAAGGATTTTCTTGCAGAGGCAATGAAATGTGCGATGCATACGGCAAAACCTAGCTTCGCCAATGATTCTTTATTCAGAAAAGATTTTAATGGAGATTATGCCATAGCAAGCTGTTATAACGGTCTTAAAATAGGCGGAGGCAGTCATACTCTTGTAAGAATAATCCTTGCTAATCTGGCAAAACGCGCTAACTCTGCGAATGATTTTTTCCATCACCATTTACCTGATGCAGTTAAGAAGACCTGCTCTTTAATGGATAAACGAGTAAAATTCCTTGTTGAAAAGAGCAGATTTTTCCAATCTAATTTTCTTGTGAAGGAAAACCTTGTTAATCTTGATAACTTTACAGCCATGTTCGGAATGGTTGGCCTGTCTGAATGTGTCAATACTCTTTTTGATAAAGATGGAAAGGCAGGACGATTCGGGCATGATAAAGATGCTGACAGCCTTGGACTCATGATAATCTCTGAAATAGATAAATTGGTAAAACAACACAAAGCTCCTTACTGCAAAGCGACCAATGGTTCATATGTTCTTCATGCTCAAGTAGGAATAAGCGATGACAAAGGAATTTCTCCTGGATGCAGAATACCAGCTGGAGAAGAGTCTGAACTTTTTGAACACATCATGCAGTCTGCTCCCTTTCACAAGTACTTTCCAAGCGGAATTGGAGATATTTTTGTCTTTGACCAGACTTATAGAAATACTCCAAATGCTCTTATTGATATAATGAAAGGGTGTTTCTCTAACAACCTCAGATATATCTCTTTTTACTGTAAAGACTGCGATGTAGTTAGAATATCTGGTTATCTAGTAAAGAGAAGCGAAATTGAAAAACTTAGAAAATCTGAAGCGGTATTGAATGATGCTACTGTACTTGGAAAAGAGGCTGAAGAAAATTTACTTTCAATGAATAGAAAAATAAGAACTTCAAGATAATATCGTGCAGGAACACTTTGAAATTAATAGAGTAATTCCATTCTCAAACCTTGATGGGCCAGGAAACTGTTATGCCGTTTTCCTTCAAGGATGTAATCTTAATTGCCATTACTGCCATAATCCTGAAACTATCAACAAATGCGATTTATGCGGTGTTTGTGTTGCCGCATGCCCTACTAAGGCTCTGACATTTGATGAAAAGTCTGTGGTATACAATGAAGATAAATGCATAAAATGCGATACATGCCTCAGCGTATGTCCTATTAATTCCAGCCCAAAAACAAGAAATACTTCGGTAAATGATTTATTTAATGATATCAGGAAAAGAGCAGATTTTCTAAGCGGTATAAGTTTCAGCGGAGGCGAATGTACTCTCCAGCATAAGGCAATAACTGAATTATTTACCCTTCTGAAAAATAAACTCCCTTTTCTTACTAGACTAATAGATACAAATGGTAATATTGAATTGGAAATGCTACCTGATTTTGTTGATAATACCGATTTATTTATTTTAGATGTCAAGGCTTTTAACGAAGATGAACATATTAAGCTTACAGGTAAATCAAATAAGCTTATCCTAAAAAATTTAAACTTCCTCTTGACTCTTGGAAAGCTCTTCGAAGTCAGAACTGTCATCTGCCCGGATGTTTTCACCTGTGAAGAAACTGTTATTGAAATAGCAAAAATACTCAAAGGTTCTAATACTAAATACTCTCTTACACCATTTCGCCCACAGGGAGTCAGAAAACAATTTTTAAAAATAAAAACACCTTCTGATTCATATATATCAAAACTTAACAAAATTAAGGATAATTATCTATGAAAGAAAAACTTATTGGCACATGGCATCTTAAAAGCTGGATTGCTTTTGATCCCAAAGGAAATCAAATTTATCCTCTTGGAGAACAAGCTAAGGGCTATATCATGTACACGGAAGACGGATTTATGTCTGCGACTATCATGAATCCTGACAGAGTTTCAAACATTTCAACAGGTCTCTCCCTCGGAACTATAGGATCAGGTGAAGGTTCTTATTTAAGTTATGCAGGATCCTACGAAGTAAAAGACAATATTGCTTACCATCATGTGGAAGTATCATGCATACCGGAAATGATAGGATCAAACCAGGAGCGTTCTTTCTCGATAGCAGACAACACACTAACTATCAATTCCCAGACTCCACTCCAAAATGGCACAAAAATCAAGCACACTCTTATCTGGACTAAAAAATAAATTTTGAGTAAGATTATGATATACCAGTAACCAGAATCAATTTAATTCAGTGGGCGCTCTTTTATTTTCCTGAGAGCCAGTTGAGCGGCTTTGCCTTCTGCTTGTTTAAGATTTCTGCCTTCCCCTGAACTTACAATATTTCCTTCTATCATCAAATCGACTTTAAAAAGAGGATCGTGCTCTTTGCCAGTAACCTCTCGAAGAACATATTCGGGTTTGGAAGTTCCTGATTTTTGAAGATGCTCCTGCAAAGCTCCTTTTGGATTTCTATCTTCCATAGATATTTCGAGATTATCTAGCGAGCATTTAGCAATTTCAAGAAAAATATTTCTTGCCTGACTAAGCCCTGAATCCAGGAAAATTGCTCCTATTAAAGCTTCAAATGCATCACAAAGATTGGAATCTCTTTCATTGCCATGTTGATCTTTTTCCCCTTTGCCTAGAAGCAGGAAATCTTGGATTCCAATCTTGCGGGCTAGATCTGCCAGAGAGGATCTTTGAACAATACCGGAACGCAAAATTGTGAGTTCTCCTTCTGCCTTGCAAGGAAATGTATTATAAAGATATTCAGTAACAATTATTTGGATAACTGTGTCCCCGAGAAACTCCAATCTCTGATTATTGTAGGAAAGTTTCCGCTCTGAAGCATAAGAAGTATGCGTAAACGCCTGCTTCAAAAGAAAAATATCTTTGAAATTGTAATTTAATCTTTTCAGAAATTTCTCTATCGTATTTAACATGGGAAAGATTAAATAAGTCAACTATTTCCGGAAAAAGCCGTCTTTACATCTACAATGTTTAATTGCTGATTCATCATACCATTATAGAAATTGAGCTGAGGCGTAGCAAGGACATCCCATGGTTCCGGAGGAAGATTTTTTTCATTGAAATTAAATGCAATGAACTTCATAGAATTGTCATATCTGTCTTTAATATAGCCTTTAGAATGTCCTTGTCCTACTGTTCTTATATGAGGTACTGTTAATCCGTTAAGTCTAAAAATAGGAGGAGGATTGCCAAACCCGAAAGGTTCAAATTTTTCAAGTTCTTCGAAGAATACTTCATTAAGTTCGCATATAAAAGCTTCGCCGTCATACTCAATTTGAGGTATAAGGTCTTCTGAAGTCAATGCTAAGCTAACAGCTTTCTCAAACCTTGCTTTGAGTTCCTCTACATCTTTAGGAAGCAGAGAAAGCCCCACTGCCATTGGATGACCGCCGTATCGTGTAAGAATATCAGAACAACCCGAAAGAACTTTAACCAGATTTAGATTGGCGCAGGATCTTCCTGACCCATAAGCCTGATCGCCCATAACTGTCAAAACAATTGTCGGCCTGTTATAATCTCTTGCAATTCTCGAGGCAACATTGCCGATGACTCCCTGATGCCAATTATTCCCGTAAATGAGAATAGAAGAAGCTTCTTTCATTTTTATTGTCTGATATATCTGCGATTCAGCTTCTTTGAATATTTCATTTTCTTTAGCTCTTCTCTGAGTATTAAACTCTTTAAGCTGCTGAACCAGGCGCATAGCGTCCACTATGCTGTGAGTATTGAGAATATTATATGCTACGCCTGGATCCCCAAGCCTTCCTGCGGCATTGATATAAGGAGCAAGTTTAAAAGCAATATCGTATGATTTAAGGTCTCCTGAAACTCCGGTAATATCGCACAAGGCTCTGATTCCTGGACGGATCTGTTTTGATAGAGCTTTGAGCCCGTTCTTTGTAAGAATTCTATTTTCTCCCAGGATTGGGACAATATCTGCAACCGTCCCAAGAGCGACAAGGTCTAGAACTTCTTTCAAATCGATTTTTTTAAATGATAGTTGATTATCAAAACTATATTTAATAAAAGCATGGGCTAGCTTAAAAGCAGTTCCTACGCCGGCAAGGCAATGAAACTTTTTAAGTTCAGGGTGTAGCTTTGAATTTATAATTGTGTGCGCGGAAGGAAGTTTAGCTGCTTGCTCGTGATGATCTGTAATAATGACATCAATCCCGAGTTCATTTGCTCTGTCTACAGCTTCCACGCTTGTAATGCCGCAGTCGACCGTTATAAGCAAATTGCATTTATAAACTTTCAGGGCATTATCAAGAGAATCAGGCGTGAAACCATATCCTGTATCAAGCCTGGCAGGCACAAAAACTGATACATTTGCCCCGCTTTCTGAAAGCACCCATGATAGAAGAGCTGAAGATGTCAGTCCGTCTACATCAAAGTCGCCATGAATAAGAATGTGTTCATCTCTCTTTATCGCATCCCAAAGCCTTTTTGAGGCCTGTTCAGTTCCAGGGAGCTCATAAGGTGAACCCAAATCACTTAATGAAGCATTAAAAAACGCTTCTACATTGTCTGCTTGAATATCTCTGCAAGCTAAAGCTAAAGCAATAGGCCTCGTAAAATTGTATCGCTGTATAAGTTTATTTACTTCGCTTGTCGAGAAATTCTTACTAATCCATCGATTCCCCGTCATTAATTTACCTTTTTTGTTAAAATTCAATGAAACTTACAATAGTATCATTTACTAAAAAAACTTGATTTTAACAAAAATTAAACTAATTTTAATCTTCTTCTTTTGGCCGATGTGGCGAAATTGGCAGACGCGCTACATTCAGGGTGTAGTGCCAGTAATGGCGTGTGGGTTCGAATCCCACCATCGGCACCATTTAATTATGATTGCATTTCTATTGCAATTGCAGAAAGAGAAAAACAGTTTGAACCCTCAGGACTTCTCTTTATTTTTAACGAAATATGTATCAACATAAGTATTTTCAATTATACCTACAGTAGAAGGTTCGTCAGAATAAAGGAACTGAGTATTGCCTAGCTTGAAGATATCGCCATTTTTAAGTTCTACATATGGAAGAACTTTCCCTCCGAGCAAAATCCCGTTCGTGCTGTCTAAATCTATTGCCATATAGGATCCGGCTCCTGTCAACACAAATTTACAGTGAACGGAACTTACTGAAATATCATCAATTTGAATATCATTATTAAGTGCCCTCCCGCAAAAGTGGACATTTTTGGTCAGTTGAAAAGTTTTTCCCTTTTCATGATCTGAGATAATGACAAGTACTGGAGGTTTCTTATCGTTCATAAAATGAAATTATAAAGTTGGGAACTTAGCCTACATTTTTAATTTGAAAAGACATCATTGGAAAAAGATAAATTCCCTTTTTTAATAGCATTGCTGTAATCTGAAGCTTTAAACCCATTGTTATCTGTGATTGATTGATCGGCATTTCGGCTTATAAGCTCTGTAACAACATCAGGCTTTGAAGCCATTGAAGCATAAATAAGGGCAGTTTTTCCAAAATTATCCTTGGCATTGATATCAGCTCCAGAGCTAAGAAGCGGTTGTACGGTCTCAGGCCCAGCCGCTGCAGCATACATAAGGGCGGTCCTTCCTGAATTATCTTTGGCATTTACATCAGCACCTTTAAAAATGAGAAAACTTATGACTTCAGGGTTGGCATTATACCTTGTAGCATAGTCCAGCACAGTCATTCCTTCGTTATCTCTTGCATTTATTTTTGCTCCGTCACTGATTAGTGTTTTCAGAAGAGAAGTATCTTCAGCATTACAAACAGCGTACATAAGGACGCTTTTCCCTGAATTATCTTGGGCATTTACATCAGCTTTTCTATCAATAAGCAAATTAGGAATATCAGGCTGTACTAAATTCATTGTCGAGAACATCAGAGCTGTCTGTCCAAGAGTTGTCTTTTTGTTAACATCAGCACCTTTAGAAATGAGGAAAGTTATTATTTCAGTGTTTGACGATGCCATAGCTGCATCCATCAGAGGAGTCATTCCATCTTCATCTTTGGAATTAACATCTGCTCCGTGTTGTATAAGAGTTCCAAGAATTTTCACATTGTTGGATGAGATAGCAGAATTAGCAAGAGCTTCATCAAGGCTTGCGGTATCTGGTTTATCTTCTGAGATAATTTTATCTACGCTTTCAAAAGAAGCTTTCATCCAGAATTCAGGACTTAAACTATCCAAAGAAGACGAAAAGGTTGTCTGCAAAGGAACAATGAATAATAATAAAATTATGTAAACACTAATTTTCATTTATTTTTTAATTAACAACTTAAGAACTATTTTTATCAGACAAACTGAAACTAAGTTTTAATTAAAGCTTCCCAACCCTTTTCAGAAATCCAAGAACATCTCCGGCATTGTTGCCATTTTCTTCAACCATTCGTCTTGCTTCATTCATTTTATCCAGTTTGTGATTTTGCAGGACTACATGCTGCTCTAATGACTTTTTAATTCTATTTCTAGTGTACAGATCAGAAACCTTTTTAAAATCTTCAACAAGCTCTCTTGGCTTTCTGGAATAAAGTAGTGATACTGTAATCAGCGGAGTTGCTATATCCGGATTATGAACTAGTCCGTACATAGGTGTGACATTATCTGCTGAAAAATAGTCAAGTATATCGTAAAACTTGTTAATTCTCTCACTTGTAGGCATTTCAATCAGGAACATTGCTTCAATAGGTCTTTCCGGAGGAAGGAGAAGAACATTAAAATTGGCTCTTAACTGATCCTCAAATGACACATCAGGATTCCAAGGGAAATGGGTAAAGTGATTAAAATACGGCTTTGCGCGATATTGATCAAAATCTTCAAAATCAATGTGCCCGTCAAGCAACTTGTACATCTCTCCTTTTACAGGGACTGCAAGGAATGTATTAAGCGAATCAGCAATCATTTTATTATACTCATGTTCCGGAATCCTGGCTTCAAATTTAAGCTTGTTTGAAAAAAGCACTATGTTGCCGGTGTTGCCGCTGTCAATTGCCGCGGATACAGGGCCTCCAAGAAATTCTATTGTATTTTCAACATATTCGTAGGATTCACGGTTCATATAGGGAAGAACCAGGCAGAACATTGTTCTGTCTTCCTGCTTGAGGCTTTCTTCAAGTTTTGAAAGATGATAAAGAAGTTCTGATGTTATGCCATTGCCTGTTCCTCCACCGGTAGATGTAAAAAGAGTATTTCCTTTAATGAGCTGCTTTAGCTTTTCTCCAACCGAAATAAAGGACTCTTTTCCTGTTTTAGGATTTTTCCCAGACCCCCTTAATTGACCTCTTGCAGAATGAGTTACAGCAAGAATCTTCTGTTTTGCCTCAACTTTCGCAAGTTCAAGTTCGGATACATTTACAGCTACACATTCCGCATCAGATGAAATTGAAGCCAATTTACTTCCGGCTCCACCTATACCTATATTCATTTTGAGCCCTCCAGAAACAAGGATTTTTTAGGTTTATATTTTGTATTAGATAACAGATATTCAAGAGCCTTAGCCCCGTGTTTGCTTATATACAGGTTTTTCCTGTTTCCATCTCCAGAAATGCCGACAAAGCACAGTGTATGCAGAGAGTCAACAAAACTCACAGCACTCTGTTTGGTTCTCGTAGCTCCAATGTATTTAAGATCATCAAATATATTGGTTATATTGTATTTTATTTCCTTTTCTTCAGCTTTAGCCGTCCAATAGAGAATTAGGAAATGCGGTTCTTTCAGCATTAAACATTGTTCTTCAAATAAGTCTGTCATCTCAATATTCTTTTTAGAATATGTTATTAATTATCTCCTCACTATTTAAGAATAATAAAAATTTATTTTTTGTCAATAGAGTTTATTAAAATTAACTTTAGTATAGTGTAGTAGTGTTTATTATACTATACTTCTGTTAGATATGTATGATTTTATTGGTATAAATACGAATATTATGTGCGTATTTTATATGTAGTGTAGTATAGTTTGCTATTATTCCAATAATATAAAATAATGGATTAAATCCTCTATTGATATGAGAAAGAAACAAACTAAAATTATTATAATCAATTCAATTTTGGAGATTTTATAGCATGGAAAGAAAGTTTGATTTAAATAAAATTGACTCACTCCTTGAAGAAGCTATTGAAGATTTTGCTTTTCCTGGAGGTGTTTACGCTGTTGGCTCATCAAATGAGATATATGCGCTAAAACCTTTTGGATTCCATACATATAGAAAAGCTAGAATTGTCAAAGAAGATGATTTATTTGATTTAGCATCACTGACTAAAGTCTGCGCTACAGTCCCAGGAGTAATGAGACTATATGAGGATAAGTTGTTAGATCTTGAAGATCTAGTTGTTAAATATCTTCCTCAGATATTAGGAAATAATTCTTATCAGAATAAGCTGAAATCAAAAATTACAGTCAGGCAGCTTCTGAATCATACATCTGGATTTCCTCCTGATAATGACATATACAAACTCAGACATATATCCATTAAACAAAAATGGGAAGCTTTATATCGAACACCTTTAGCCTATTTCCCTGGGGCAAAAGTCATTTATTCAGATGTAAACATGCTTCTTCTCCAAAAAATCATTGAAGAAATTGCAAATAAAGAGTTTGATGTATTTATCATTGAAGAAATTTTTTCGAGAATAGGAATGGATTCAGCAATTTTTAATCCATCCGAACAGTTAAAAAAGAGAATAATACCAACAGAATATTCAATATGTGACGACTCCCTCTTACAAGGAACGGTTCATGATGAGAATGCTCGAGCTCTAGGAGGAACTACAGGACACGCTGGACTTTTTGCGACAGCTCAAGACCTTATAAAATATGCTCAAATGTATCTCAATCATGGCAAAGTAAAAGATATATCCATTTTTAAAAATCAAACAATAAAAACATTTGTATCTCGAGATACTTCGATACCTCCTGGGACAAACAGAGCTCTTGGATGGAACACAGCATATGATCCATCGTATTTAATTCCCAAAAAATTCAGAGACGAAAAATATCTCATTTGGAATAACAGTGAATTATATGAAGAATACAATCAGCCTTCTGCAGGTATTTTTATTGACCCTGATGCTATTGGACATACAGGTTTTACAGGTACAAGCATCTGGATAAGCTTCAAATACAATATATTTGTCATTTTTCTTACAAACAGAGTTTTCTTTTCAAGAAGTTACACGCATATAGATCTTTTTAATTATTATAGACAGAAAATAAGCTCCCTTATCTGGAGCACGATCGGATTTACAGAAAGAAATGAAATTAAAGAATTAATCAAACCTAGGCTTTATCATAAGGCAGATTTCAGATAAACATCATAAGAGCAGTCATATGACAGAAAAAAAATACTTGGACAGAAATTGTCCTTATTGCAATTTAATATCAGGGAAATTAAACAATATTCATGTTCTTTATAAGGACACGATTGTGACGGCATTTATGAATCATATGCCTGTAAATCCCGGGCATGCAATAGTTATTCCGAATGTTCACTATAGCAACCCTTCCTCACTTCCTGAAAATATTGCTGGAAAAATGTATTTTATAGCAACAAGAATAGGAGTCGCCTGTAAAAGAGCTATGGACTCTACTGGTTACAATATTATAAGTTCAGACGGGTTCTGCGCAGGACAGGACATTCAGCATGCTCATCTGCATATTATTCCCCGCTATCTAAATGATAACTGGCATTTGAATTGGAGAGCTTTACCCTCTGATTTCGATATTACTAATACATATAAAATAATTCTAGCTAAACTCTTAATCTGATAATCCCATCCAAATCAGATTAAAAAATGCTTTTAATTTCTATTCGTCAAGGTCGATATACTCATATTTCTGGATTCGGAAAGTGTCACCTGAAGTGCTGCGTTGAACAGTAGCCATAATTTTTTGGGTGGCAAGAATTTCATCACCATTGATATCAAACCTACCTATTTGCGTGACTATCTGCTCGCCTGCATCGTTTGTATCTCCATCCTCATTAAGGTCTTTTTGTATGGTAACTCCCCCAATATCTTTAATAGTCTGAGCGACTGCAACAATGGTGAATAAGTTAGCCTCAGTTGATTTAGTCAGATTTATGAATTTCCCAACCAGTTCTTCTTTTTTTGCATCATTAGTCTGCTGAAGATTGCCTCCTGTAGAATTATAGTTCGTGAAGAGATCAATGAGAGTTGGCTCTTTCAAAAACTCCGCCCTATTTTTATAACTCCCATTATAAGACATTAGATTATTAGCAAGATTTTCAGCAATAATGGCATTAACTTCATAACTAGTAAGCCATCCTGGAACAGTATATCCGCTCCCTATTCTGATTTTTTGAAATAATACTCTTAGAACATCTAGTTCTTTGCTGTTTATACTAATTTTCCCATAAACTTGCTTCTCAGATGTCATTTTTACCTGATCATAAATATTAGCATCTCCATCAGCATAAGCATCTCCACCGCCAATCATATTTTCAGCAACATTGTAGTTTTTAAGATTAATTGTTTGCCATTTAGCTGCCCTGTGAATAGCACCCAATTCCCAAGGCGACAGCATTTTAGAATTTCTCATATATGCAGTCGAAACATCGTATGGCTGAGTAATTCCTGGTTCAATGTCAGCGTTCCCTCCCGGATTTGGATTGCAAACAGAATTCAATGAACCAATAGTGCCGTTTGAAGAAGTATTTATTGAAACAGGTCCATTCCAGTCTGAAGCAAGGAAGTTCTGCCTGGGATCATTTATTTCATAATCGATATAAAGATTTTGAGATGTCCCAGTTGCAGTTAATGTACTAGAAGTGCAGTAGCCAGTATCAACATAAGAATAATCTAACATATTACCTGTAGTGTCATTAAGTTTTACAGTTAAGTTATTAATTTTGAATTCCGTTATACTTCTTGAAAGACCAGGAACAGCGTTAAAATCTACTGATAAAAAAGCTAAGCTGCTAGAAGCGGTTGAAGCAGAACTATATGTTTTACTGTTTGTTGTCTGGGAAATTGTTGTAGAAATATCTGTGAATGACTCCAAAGTATTATTGCCATTAGGATTCGGTGCCCATTTGAATTGCCCTGAAACTTTGATTTGAGCAGAAGTAGATATATTGGCTATTTCATAAAGATTTACCAGCTCAAGGCTTACTTCATCAAGGCTTATTCTGCAGACATAAATTGAATTTGATGGGCTTATATTTGATTCTGAAACACTTCCTGTGAACTTCAATCTTACCTCATTTATGTAAGGACATTTTTCCAGTCCTACATAAGCGGGTTGGGTTGGATTATCTGTTGTGGCAACCGTATCTGTATCGTTATAATCAATAAGATTTGCTGCAATCTGTAAACGCGCTGAATCTGCGGTTGAAAAATCTCCGTTATTTTTCCAGTTCCTTATCCAATTTATTGCATAAAGTTCTTCATCTGGTTTATTGATTGAAAATTTAACTGGTTCAGAAATAATTGAATCTACAGAAAGATCATTCCAGTTTGATCTCATAAGATTAAAGCGATGATAAAGCTCTGATTCTTCTTTTAATTCATCTGAATTGGCATTAACCCAATATGCTTCCGCATCAGGAGGGTTGTCGATGTATAACACACTACGAAATCCATTTGCGGCAGCCATGTCAGTAATCTTTCCTTGTGGGTTCATAATTTCCAAAGCCCCGAAAAGCTCTTTATAGTCCTTCCATCTACCGCCGATCGGGAGGCGCCCTGCCGGAGTATTTACGGAGCTTAACTTCTGATCGAAAATCTGTTTAAACCATAAACTTCCCGAACCTGTACCTAAGCATCTCAAGAAAAGTTCAGAGATATCTCGTCCAGGTCTTCCAATCACATAAGTACCATCAGGATTGACCATGGTAATTTCCCTGTTGGTTTCTCCAGGACTTCCATCAGATCCTAAATTAGCGGAAGGTTCATTGGATTCAGTTGGTGTTTGATTTTCACTTAATCCCAATAATTCAGCATTTAATCCCGAATCAGCTCCCGCTGAAGGATCTACTTTCCCTTTATCTGCTATTACGACATAAGCAATTCTGGATATAAGAGGATACGAAGCATATCCTGAAGGAAGCGGCAGATAAATCCATGTTTTGGCATCATGGCTAGTAACATCATATGTCCCGGAAGAATTAAGGGAATCAATTATCGTCACTCCGTTTACGGTAGTTTTAAGGTTTTCATCAAGCTGGTCATAGTATATTGCAGAGTCTTCTATTGAAGTCATATAATTATTATCGTAATCGTATTCTACTTCATGATGACTCCATATCTCTTCCTGGGCAATTGTTGTATATTTGCTTACTTGCTTCATTGATACCATTGCACGATTAAGAGCTGATTGGGTAGAGATTCTTGCAACAACCATAGCATCATTGCTTTTTGTAGCTTTCTTTTCTATTATGCTTGAAGTAAGAAAAGTCAAAGCAAGCATCAGTAAAAGAATACATACTGCTATTGCGATTATAATAGCTGTCCCATTTTCTTCGTTGTTCAACAACTTTTTCACTTCAGTTTTGACCTCTCTCGCTTAATAAGACAGTTTTTGAAAACATAATCTCATTTTTTTCCCTAAAATTTGCTGCAGCAGAATTCGATAAAGTTTCACTTCCATCAATAGCTTCCTTGGGATTACCTCCTATAGATAACCATTTTAGCCATTCTGAATGTGGAAGTATGAAAATCCTGATTTCTATTGAATAAGGAAGTTCTTGAATAGAATCTTGAGAAGATGATATAATCGCGCCTGTCCTTTGAAAGCAATTAAATTCTATTTTTGTAACATAAGGAATGATTTTGTTCGCAGGTTCGCTAGAATCATTGTTTGCAGTAAAAGCCTTGCCGCTACCCGTAAGTCCAACAGACAATGGATAATCATTGAAATCCCATTTCTCGCTTCCTTCACCTGTTATACTCCTCATAAGCCAGCCGTCCGAATCAGATATAACTGAATTTTCAGGATACCAAAGGAAGTATTTAACCTCGTAAAGTCCTGAATAGCTTTCAGAAGCATCTTTTATGTCAATAATTGATATAAAGTTAATAGCCTGGCTATCATACCATTGATTTGTTGAAGTTTTGGATTTAAACCAAAAAGGGGCAGTATCAGCAGTATAGTAAACAGACTGCAAATCTCGTGAGATCAATTCAAGAGCTATCCTGCCATCTTCAAATGCCTGTCTTTTCGATTCAGAAATAGACCATATATTTTTTGCAGAATTAAAGAACATCAAAACAATTCCTAGTATTATGACAAATATCAAAAGACTTGCAATAAGCTCAATAAGAGTAAATATTTTTGAAGTTTTAACAATCATTTTGCGATACCGCCTGGAGTTACATTGTTAAAATTAAAAATTTCAAAATAATATCTGTTTTTAGTTCTTTTCGAATATGGCTTGTCAGCAGGATAGCTTATTTCAATGTTTATGCCTGCAACAATTGCTTCGATATTGGCAAGTTTTTTAGTAGAATCAATGCTTGTTTCTTTATCTTCAGTATATCCTGCCACATAAAGATCTCGTAAATAAAAAGGGTCTGAAGAAGGTGTTTTATAAAATAATTGTCTCCAAACAATTGCTTCCCCCGTAAAATCAACAACATCCCCTGTCTTTATCTTAATTCCAAAGATTCCTTTAGTAAGAGGATTATTGTCAATATCTACATCTGAAGCAATATAGATAATTGATTCTTCAGGAATATTCCAAGCAGAAGTATCCATAACGCTTGAAGGTTTGATTTCATATGGAGGCTCATTGTCTCCAGTAGATGTAGGGAGATTTGACATAACAGTATTCCATTTCGGAGTGGGCTCATTAGTCTCTCTTGAAAGATAAGCAAAAATTATGTCTGCTGCAATTGATGAATATGTTGCACCGATAGAGTCCCTATTTTGGCTAATTCCTGTAGGGAAAATTGCTAGTATGCCTATTGCTCCCAATGCAAGAATTCCTATTGCAAGAACAATTTCAACAAGAGAAAAACTACTTTTAATAAAATTTCTCATATATCTATTGTATCCTTCTATCAGATCAAACGGAAGAGTATTTGATAAATAATAAAAAACAATAATTATCTTTATTCTTTTTACTCAAGCTTTTATCGACACTAATAATTATCTCTATTAATTAAGAAATAAAATTCTTATGAAAGCAATCTTAAGTTAATTTGGAGGTATATGTCAAATTAATTAAGAATTTATGTCAAATTTGAATCTTTTCGCTTTAGTTACCTTTTTATTTATCGATAAAATATATATAATTTCTCATAAGAATAGAGAATGAGGATTAGGCATAATTGGAGGTAAGTATGAAGATTACAAATAAGAATTTCTTTTCATTAATTGAACTATGCTTAGCTATTGGAGTCTTGGCGGTAGGAGCTACGGCAGTAACAACAATGATTCCAGTGGGAATTAAGGAGAATAGAGAATCCATTGGAAATAATTACTCATCAATATTTGCGGATGACATGCATTCATACATTTCAAATTATGCGCTTAATTTGACTCCGGAAAATTGGAAAGCTTATTTTAATAATCTAATGATGCCGAAAAATGGTTTTCCTTCTGTGGTGTCATCGAATAATTGGACTCTCCTTCAGGGAGATATTTATTCACCTTCTAAAGAAGATTACAAAAACCCTGGAAATTATACCAGCGCTCTGCCTGGCGTGTACGGAATAAAAGTACACTCAGGAAATTCTAATACTCCTGATTTTGTAGCTCAGGCAAACATTTGGGTTACGGAAGTACAAAATCTGAATCTGGCTAATTCATACGGCAATGCACAGCAAACTTCTGGAGGATTTGTAAATGTCGGTGGAGGTTCTTCTCAATCTACTACCCCTGCTGAGAGCGTTACAATGTATAAAGTTACAAGCAACAATATTGGCATCAACCCCAATAACAGCACTTGGGTCTTTGAATTGAAAAAACCTGATGGCTCGTATTTTACCAGAGCTGATATGAAAGAAAATAAGAAAAATGATTTGTATAACAACCCAGGCGTTACAATGGAGGCAATTCTTATAAAAATGAGAATGAAAGGAGGAGGTCCTGATATAACAGTTGACACAAGTTATTCTGTTGATCTTAAGGGAAAAAATATCATATTTGAAGCTCCGTCATCTGATCCTATGGAAGTTTGTATCTGGAAAGAAAATGGCGGAATGGGTCAATGGTATATTAGATTTGAAGGTGGATATAGTACTATTATATCGACAGAAGATGGCAGCAGCCTTAATCTTCCAGATAAAGAAAGCGTAGCAAATCCATTGCTTTCAGATCCAAATGCTAATAATTCATTAACAACAGGAGATCTTGCTAAAGGAGTAAATGTTGAAATCAGCTGGCCTATTGAAGCGCCATACGCAAATAGAACTAAATTAAAATATTATTTTGAAGTATTTAATAAAGACTTGATTGCTCCTTAAAAGGCTTTTATAGCCTTTCTATCAAATCAGGGATATAATGTTTGACTATGAATGCATTTAAGGTAAAGCTATCTCTGACTTTTACTTTGATTGAACTTATAGTCTCAATAGTTGTTTTGACTTTGTTAGCTATTGGAGCGGTTCAATTTTACAATGCAGCCCAAAACGCATGGACTCAGGCAGAATCAAAGAGAGAAATTTTTGAAAATGCCAGAATCGCTCTGGATTTGATTTCAAGAGACTTAGAAAGCGCATATTACGGAAGCGGGGCAGGTTCTTTTTGGCATTGGAAAGGAAATACTGACTGGAATGAATACAGTAACGAGCTTCTCGCTTTTGTTTCGGATACTCCTATTCCACCAAATAACTCTTGTACGAGTAACTTGTGTGAAATCAAGTATCAGCTTTGTTATACTGAAAATTTAGATGACGATAAATTTGGCTGGCTGAGAAGAAGCGTCACTGGAAACTATTCCGGGACATCACCTAATCCCAAATGGAATTTTTTCAATAATTCTACTGTAGGATATACTACAAATGCCATTGGTGGCATTCCATCGGCTTCATTTACTGCTAACTCTAGTTCTTCAGAAAGCTATCAAAAATTAATTCCATATGTATTAGATGTTTCTTTTATATGTGATACTGATACAGACCCGGGAGCTGCAATTCCTCCTGATACTACAACTAATTCAGGAGCTGATGCATGCAATGTAACTCAGTTTCCGAATCTGGTAATGGTAGATATTACTTTGATGGATAGAAGTTCATGGACAAAATGGGTCGACTTACTAAAAAATAGTTCAACAAATGCTGATGCGTTTAGAGAAGAACATCAGAAAACTTTTTCAAGAATGATATTTTTAGATGATAGAGGACAATGAGCAAGCTTATAAATGAAAAAGGGATAGCAACAATAATGACAATTGGGTTTGTCGTTCTTATGTTTTGTATCGCTTTAGCATTTATCACCACATCAATAATTGAAAAAAAATCTTCTCTTAATTTTCAGAGCATTGCAGTCGCAAGGCTTGCGGCACAATCAGCTATGAGCAGAGCTTTAGCACAAATGAAATCAATTGATACACGGCTGCCATTGCATGATAAAGTTTATTCATATAGATATGAAAATGACAGCGCTGATTCGGAATCTGACCGTGCTGGTGAAACTCTGAAATTAATAAACGCTTTATCAATTCAAATAAACGGCACGGATTATGTCCCAGTCTCCTATTCCGGAACTGACACTCCATTTGCCTGGATATACAATGTCGATACCGACAGAAAGTTGATTTCAAGAATGGCTTATGTAGTAATAACTGACTCCGGAAAACTAGACCCCTCGGCGGTTCTTGATTCGGGAACAACCTCAGGATTGCATCCTTCAGAGATAAATACAGGAATAGCCGCAAATGCCACTAATGGAATTTCTGGAGAAAATAATAGAGAAATAACAATGACAACCTCTACAACATCAAAGATAATTGGCCGGCCTGGGGCAAATGTAAATGAAATATTCCTAAGATCAATAACAAATTCGGAAAGCTGGTTTACTTCAACAGGGATAGGAAATTATGCTGAAAGAATGAGCATGACGAATTCAGACGGCACTTCATCTACAGGGGCAACATCAACCTATCTTCTTCCCGGTAATAGATGGGCTGATTATGATCAGATTTTTAAAGCCATTGAAATTGACCAGAATGATATAACAAATTTCAAAAATTTATTTTCTGTTTATGAGCCAGCTATCCCGGAAGAGTATTGGATTGATGTTAATTCAGACGGAATAAGAAGCATGTCGGAACTCTATTCAAGATTTAATTTGGGAAATGCAAACTGGGATTCGCTGACTATCAGCGATATAGATATCCCATGGTTGCAAAATTGGAAAAACCAGGGAGGATTTCCTTCCGCTTCTGATGCGAAAAATCAGATAATCGCCAATTTGATTGATTATTGCGACTCTGATGACAACCCAACTACGGATTATTCCGGAAGCAATATTCCCACATATTTCGGGCTTGAAAAAGTTCCATATGTAAATGAAGTGCGGATTCCTCTTAGTATTAATTTAGAGAAGAATGGCAGTGGAAATAAGACATGGCGATATCATACTATTTCAATAATGGATCCCGGCGTGGAAATAGAACTTGTTAATATGTATGGAAGTGTGCCTGATTCAAAAGTAAAACTGACGCTATATATAAGCATGAGGGTTAACGGAACTGAATCTCTTCCTTCATTTATTTATGAAAATGATTTATTTCCTACTCCGTACAGTTTTCTTTCATCTGGATATCAGAAACAAGCATCGACCTTTTATAGTCTAGACGGCACTACTGCAGAAAAATATAATGTCTCATCTTTGCCATTGGAAGCAAAAGTAGACACTCTGATTGTGGAAGTCAGCAGTTCAACCACTACACAATATTATGATTATGCCGCCATAAGCACGCCAAGCACGGCAGAGTGGATAAGTTTAGGAAATATTCCGGATGGTGTTTGGCAGGAAAGGTATATTGATTTTCAGGTTAAAGATCCAAGACAAAACTTATTGCCAAGTGACTGGGAAGTTGACATTGACAGTTCATCTAATGGCACTTTAGATGAATTAAATCCAAAAAACAGTAATTTCCCCTCCTCATTTTCAGGAACGGATACTGATATCGAATCGAACAACATACAGCCTTATGAAATATCTACTGCATATATTCGCAATGCTCCTATGAAATCGCCATGGGAATTGGGATTTATACACAGGGGAAAAGCATTTCAGACAATTAACCTGAAACAATATAATACTACTGAAGGTTATAATGACGGCGCCGGAGGCAATTCATATTCAGACGGAGATGCCAACATCCTTGATCAAATAAAAATGAGTTCGGAAGATTCTGAGTATGGTAAAGTAAACTTGAATACACAAAACGATACTGTTTTGAGATCCCTTTTTGACAAAATAAGAATAGGAAGCGATCCTGATAATCCTGGCTGGCTAACCACTTACAGTATCACCAACAACAATGGTTCAGATACAGCGGCACAAATATCATCAACTATTAGAGGTTTTACCTCTGGAACCAATTTAAGTACACGAGCTGAATTGCTTTCAAATTCGAGTGTTACAAACAAATTAACTACTCTTTCAGGGCAAGTAAATGACAGGACTCAGGAGGAAGTTATAGGTAAATTTATCAATCTTACTGATGCAAGTCCCGGCAATGTTTTTTATGTTATTGCAATTGGAGAAGCTATTAAAGATGTCGGATTTGGGAACTCAACTAACTTTGAAGTGTTTGACTCAAATGCAGACATGATTTTGGCAACGCAAAAAATATACGCAATCATACAGAGAAACCCAATAGATAATAGCTTTAAAATTATTCGGCTACAGTATGTAACCGAATAACTTAGGAACTTGAATTCTATTTATGCCTGGATAAATTCTGCCATTTCAATAATTTTATCCAGTTTTTCAGCTCTGGTTATATAGCAGTAATCTCCCAAAGCTCCTCTATATACAACTGGCATTTCCTGGTTAAGAACAATAAATTGACCGTATTTGTTCAAAACTTCAGAATGTGAATTTTTATAAGTTTTGTTGTTCTTTCTTCCAACATAGGAGCAATGAAATTTTCTTGAATATTCTATTTTATTTACTCCATTGATAACCAGATCAGCCCATATCTGGAAAACATTTATTTCGCAAGCGTAGTTGAACATATCTGCAGTAAGACCGCCTGGAGGCCTTATATTAACCTCCAGCGGAACAAATTCTCCTTTTGGAGTATAGAAAAATTCCAGATGGAAAAAACGATTTTTGACATTGAATCCTTTCAAACATCTCCTTCCGGCTTCTTCTAGAATCGGAGATATCTCTCTTTGAGAATAGTAATAGATATGATCGTCTTTATTCACTACATCCATTACTGGCGTGCTGAAAACATGTGAAGTAAAAAAAACAGGTTCTGAATTCCAGTCGGCAATCCCGTCAAATGAGTGAATCTGCCCTGAAATGAATTCTTCAATAATATATGAATGATTAGAAATGGTTTCATAAGCTGTTTCAAGTTCATGTAGATTATGGATTTTATAAGTGGCGCTTGCTCCTACACCTATATCAGGTTTGGCAATAACAGGATAACCTATTTCAGTAATCCATGATTTGGCTTCATCAAAAGATTTAACAACTTTGCCTTTAGCTACTCTGAGTCCAAGCTTCTGGTAAATCTTTTTCATTTCCGATTTGGCTTTTATATATTTCATATCTTTGCCTCGCAGCCCAGGGATGTTGAAATCATCTCTTAACTGAGCTTCCGTTTCAAGCCAGTATTCGCTGTGTGAATCAAGAATATCAATTTTACCGTATTTGTGAATGAAATAAGCAATGCCTCTTATGAGCTCGTCATAATTATGCATATTTTCTACTTTATAGTATTCAGTAAGATTATCTTTGAGATCCTGGCTAAGCTGATTATACGAATCATCCGCAAGGCCAAGAACTCTTGCCCCTGAACTTTTCAAAGCTTTAGCGAAGGATTTGTAATTTGGAGGGAAGTTTGGTGAAAAGAAAATAGCATTTTTCATAAATTTTATTTATCCTTATGTTAAAAATATATTAAGAGATGCGAGTTAGATTTTATAGCATCTGAATAGAAAAGTCAATTTGTGTTATTTACAGAAATTTTTAGAAAACTCCTTTCATAAATTCGATATGATACAAAAATACACTATTGTAAGGTTGGTAGGAAATTGTACAGGTTTCCAACTGGAAGTCTTTATACAGGTTTTATACATTTGATCCCCCATATCCAAAGGAGAACTATGGAGCCTCGCGAATATTACAGAACAGTACTAAGCAGATTAAAAAAATGTTTTGAGCATAGCGGATGCGCAATAACCATTGAAAAGGAACTCATCGATGAAGGGTATTCAAAAGACTTCCCAAAGATGATAACTTCCAAAAAGAATATTGATTATCTGACTGTGGAAAGAGCTTTTCAAATACATTTGCCTATAATTGGAGAGAATTGCCAAACAGTGCTTTATCCCATGGATTTTGAAATATTCCTGGGAGAAGAACAGTCTCTACTATATGAAGACAAAGCCACTCAGAAAAAGTATTTCCAGGAAACATTGCCGGTAATTAATTATATTAAAAACATCTTTATCAATAAACAAATACCGTTTCTTCTGGATTACACCCCATCTGGAGGCCATTTACTGTTTAATGTAGATGTAAATAGCAAGGCAGGAAAAGCGCTTCAGGAAATAGGCGCGATTGAACAAGGAATGCTTGAAACAAGCCTTAGGCATGGCATAACACAGAAGGCAATGCTGACCTTCAGCGGAATTACAAGAATAGCGGAGTATGTGGCGCTAAAAACTGTAATAGAATTCAAAGATTCTAAAGAAAAGGGAAATTTTGAGGTAACTATTTCAGATTCTTCTGCAAAATGCATAAATATTGACAATAGCTGGTGTGAAGGTGCCCCTCATTCTAGATCGATAAGGAGCCCATTCAGTTTGCATAAAAAGAATCAGGAGAAATATAAAAAATATGATGAGCCGCCTCTTGTAGATATTATCGGCGGCTATTTTGACGGAAAGACTTTTCATCATGAAGCTGATCTTGATACTATAATTGACGGCATGTGGGATTTGGGTAAAGCTTCAAAATGGGCAAAGAATTTTGATGGAGTTATTCCAATGGCAAATAATTCAATGGTAAAATTTATAGAAGAATATAAAAGTTCAGGATTGTATACTTTCCATAAGGATTTCGATACTACTAAGGATATTCCTGCAGGAAAAGCACTTGAATATGCAAGAAGCGAAAGAAATATCCCCGAATGGACAATGAATATTCTAAACAATCCTAATCCAGGAACTGTTCAGCCGATAAATATGATTGGATTTATATACGATTTTGTAATTCGTGCCAAATGGAGACCAAAGCATGTGGCTAACATTCTAAGAGATATTTATCTTGAAGAATCCTTCAAATGGGTTCAAGATTTTGTAGATGCCACGCCGGCAGATGAAAAAGCAAATTTTTGGGTTAGAACTTTTGCAGCTACTGCCTATTGGCAGAACGGGAAACTTAAGTTAAACTAATATTTGCATTAAACTAAATTTAATTATCAGAGGAGTGCTAATTATATGAAAACCTGGCAATGTTGTGAATGTCAGTGTAATCAAGTTGAAATACCATTTTACAGAAAATGCTATCCGGATTCAGAATCATATCTATGCCATGCATGCAGTTATCAAGCCTTAAAGCAGGGAAGAGTAGATATTCGCATGATCTCCGATCTTGATTTCATAAATTGGTTCGAAGAAGAATAAGTCCCCCTCAGCCCAATACAAGCTCTGATTCATGAATGCTTATAAAAGCTATGAATCAGAACTGATATTTCGAAGCTCATAGATTTATTTTCTATATTATTAGATTCTCATCCATCCTGCTTCAATGTAAGCCAGAGCGGAATAGGTTCTTGCCCAGAAATTAGCTTTTTCATCAGAAGGATATTCGTTATAAAAATCGTCATTCCAATTATATTTTGGATCGGCATACACATCTCTTAGAATATTTGCTACATGGCGAGGTTTCCACTTATGTTGAATTACGAATTCTCTGACGAAGTTGATTAAATTTATAGGCTGCAGGCACATTGGATTAGGCCAGTGCAGCATCCATCTTGTAATGTCAGACAGATCTTGAATTTGTTTAGCATAATCAAGAGCCATTCCAGGTTCGTTATCATAAGTTTCATCGAAATCTTTATGCATTTCGTATAGTTCCGAGCGCTTGTATTCATTTATAAAACCAATCAGCGTATTGTTGCTGTTTGGTATATTGCCTGTAAAGGTTTTTGCATATTCTGCTGCTTTTTCCAGATCCCACATGCAATCTATAACATGATCTAACTCATTAATTCCAGTTATTTCTTCCCCGTTATAATGTACTCCGATAACATCACAAAGAGGGTCGTGCTTGTATTTAAATTTCTCCCAGTTTTTCTTATGAAGGCTGAATGGGCTCCTTATGCTTCTAAATCTTGGCGAACCTTCGCACCAGCTATTGTCAATATTTATGCAGTTCATTGCAGCATCAGAAATCATTACCGGAAGTTTTCCGGTGCGCATATTTGCTCTGAATTCTTTCATTGTGAAGAGAGCTATATATTCTGCTAATCTGGTAATACCGCTGAAAACTTTTGCAGTTTCAAGAGGTACCTGATTCTTTACTCTGTAGTCAAGAGTGCCTTTTGCCTCATTGCATGTTCTTATAAGGCCTTCTTCCAGAGCACCTATCTCGGCAAGGGCTTTAGAAGACTCTTGATAAAGAGGAGTGTAGAAAAGTATATGGCCTCCTGCAGCTGTATAATCTAAGATGAAAGGCATTTTTCTTTTCAGGAAAATATCTTTAATGAACTGTATCACTGGCCATATTTTTGAAAAATAATTTTTATGACTTTCCTTGCTGACAAAAAGATATTTCTGTTCTCTTGATAGAAAGAGTTCATAATCAAGAGGAGCAAGCACTGCTTCAGTGCCTATAGCAGGAATATGAACCTGGAAACCTCTTTCGGCAGTCATGTGGTAGAGCTGATCTTTATCAAAAGTAAGAGAAGGAAAATGAGGATTTGCGTCATATTCTTTAATAATTGTCTTTTCATTGACAATAATATAATCGCTCATTGAGAAAGCAGCATCAAGTTGAGGGAAAACACTCTTGTAGTACTCTAGTATATTCATAAAAGATTCTCCAGTTAATTATTTCTTGAAAGTAATATATGATATTGTCTTATTTATAGCTTAAACGCAATACTTAAAGTAAAATTAGTTGCCTGAAATGAGAAAAATAGAGGGAAAAATGAAAATTGAAAAAATTTATGTTTTCGGGGATAGCATTCATGATGCCGGAAATCTCTACAAAGCCACCAATCAGGAGCAGCCTTCAAAAAATTACTATCAGGGTAGATTTTCAAATGGCCCTGTTTACTGCGAATATATCGCTGCATTTTTATCTGAGCAGACTGGACGGAATATATCCTTGAATAATTTTGCTTACGGGGGAGCATTGACAAAATACAGAAATGGTTATGAGCCAATGGCGATATCCCTTAAAGATCAAATTGAACTAAAAGAGTTTATTTTTACAGAACAAGATTTAGTGATATTTGGATGCGGGCCAAATAATTATGGATTCTTTTTTGACATACACGAATTTCCATTTCTCCATCTTAAAAGGATAAAAACAATTTCTAAGGATATTGAATTTTGCGTTAAAAGAGTAATTGAGAAAGGAGCAAAAAATATTCTTGTTTTTAATGTGCCTGATATTTTTGAAGCTCCTGTCAAGAAAAAATTGAGCTGGTTATTCAAAGTTTTGATTGCTCCTCTTATGGAGAAATCATTAGTTAAAACAAATATAGAAATTGAGGCTATGGTAGACGCGCTCAATAGTTCAGAAATAAAAGCATGCGTTTTCGATGTTCACAAAATTTACATGGAAGCACTCTCCTCACCAGAAAAATATGGTTTCACAAATTCAAATAATTCAATAATTCCTGGCATGGGCCGTTATAATGGAAATATATCCACAGACAAGAATAAAGAGGATTATATTTTCTGGGATTATGTACATCCAACTACCAAAGCCCATAAAATGCTGGCCGATTATCTTAGAGTTTTAATAAATGAAAAATTTAATATAGAATAAGTAATATTCTTCTTTATAATCAACTCTAATAATTATTAATAAAAACATACAAATATCTCAGAAGGGAAAAATGAAGAAGAAACTTGTAGTTGTAGGGTGTGGTTTTGCCGGCCTGAGCGCGGTAAAAATTCTCAGGCAGCACATTGATATAGATATTGTCCTGATTGACAAGAGAAATCATCATCTTTTTCAACCTCTTCTTTATCAGGTTGCTACCGGTGAACTTGACGCAAATCATATAGCTACTCCGATAAGAGGGTTAATGTCAAAATTTGAAAATGTATCAGTAGTTAAAGATACTGTTACATCGGTGAATCTTAAAACAAAAGAAGTTTGCACTTCAAAATTGTGTTATAAATATGATTATTTAATTCTTGCCTGCGGCGCTCTTCATTCGTATTTTGGGAGAAATGAATGGGAACCTTTCGCTCCTGGCCTGAAAACTCTGGAACAGGCTTTGGAAATAAAAAACCGTATTTTCGATGCATATGAAAAAGCAGAAAATGAGAAAGATGAAAAAATCAGAAAAAAACTTCTTTCATTTGTGGTAGTAGGTGGTGGTCCTACTGGAGTTGAGCTGGCTGGCGCCATTGCAGATATTTCCAGGCATATCATGAGGAAGGATTTCAGGAATATAAACCCTATAGAGACAAAAATAGCCCTTATCGAGGCTTCAGATAGAATTCTTGCGCCTTTTGATCCTAAAATTTCTGCAAAAGCTACTAACTTTTTACAGAATATGGGCGTAAATGTGATGGTTTCACATAAAGTAATTGAAATCGATGCTGATGGAGTTAACCACTCTGAAGGAAGAATTGAAGCTGCTACTGTCCTTTGGGGTGCTGGAGTTGCGGCTGCTGAAATTGGTAGAGCTCTTGGAGTGGAAACTGATAGATCAGGAAGAGTAATAGTCGAAGGCGATTTGAGTTTGAAAGATTATCCGGAAGTTTTTGTGATAGGCGATCAAGCACATTCCAAAGACAGAAAAGGCAAACCCTATCCAGGAGTAGCTACTGTAGCTTTGCAGCAGGGAACATGTGCGGCAAAGAACATAGTAAGAGATATGGAAGGAAGGAAGCGCTGGAGATTTTTCTATTTTAATAGAGGGAAAGCAGCTACCATTGGAAAAAGCAAGGCCGTCCTGGAGGTGGCAAATATTAAAACTGCCGGACTTATAGCATGGATGATGTGGCTTGTAATTCATATCTGGTTTCTATGCGGATTCCAAAACAAAGTACAGGTACTCATACAGTGGGCGTGGTTTTATATCTTTAATCGCAGTCAATCAAGAATAATTCTTGAAAGAGAATGGCAGCTTTTTAAAAAGGCTAAATAGATGTTTTCTACAGTCCAGATAGATAATTTATCTATAAAAATTCCTTTTTCTGATTTTGTATTTGGCGGGGAACTGACCTTAAAAGGTATTGACAATGCCAGGAAGTTTGTTGACACCGCTATACTGGAAGCTTTTGATTCTTCTGATATCTGGCAGGAACTTTCTACTGATTCACCTGATGTGTATAATTCCATAAGGGATTTTGTGCTTTCTGGAGGAAAGAGGCTAAGACCGATCTTATTTTATCTTTTCTACAGAGCTTTTACTCATGAAGTTGATATTTCCAAAGCAAAAAAAATTATGGCTGCTATGGAGATGATACACGGCTTTATACTCATTCATGATGACATTATAGACAAATCTGATTCAAGACGGTCACAAAAGACTCTAAACAGGAAATTTGACTTGATTCTTTCTACGGGGAAAAGTTCTTCTCCCGTGAAAGGAGAAGATATGGCAATTGTCGCAGGGGATATGCTGTATGCTTTTGCCGTAGATGTTTTCAACCAGGCTGGACTTGATCCTTCCCTTATGAGCAAAATCATCCAAAAGCTCTCACAAACTGCGCTTATGACAGCTCATGGAGAATTCAGAGAAATTCTTGGCACGACAAAAGACCTTGGTCAGCTTAAAGAAGAAGATCTTCTAAGAATTTACGATCTGAAAACCTCCTATTATACATTCTTTGGCCCTGTGATAATCGCCTCTATGGTAGCTTCATTTGATATTTCTGATGAATTGATAGAGAACTTTACACTTGCACTGGGAAAAGCTTTTCAAATTCATAATGACATAAAAGAAATACTTGCGCCGGAATCAGATACAAATATACCTAAAGATTTTATTGAAAAGAAAAGGACTCTTCCGCTTCTTTGGGCATATGAGGCATCAGATAAAACAGATAAAAGACTAATAGATAAATTTTTAAAAGAGAAAAAAGTCAATCAAGTTGATTTCAACTATATAAGAAAGATCTATTTTGAGAAAAACATAATACAAAAAGCTAAAAGTGAGATTCAAAAACTCACAAATCAAAGCATCGATATTATAATGAACATTGAAGCTGATAAAGTTTATCTTAGCTTCATTACAAATTACATTAAAGATTTACTAAAACTATAAACATATTTAAAGTGTAATTTATTATGGAAGAAATCATTAAAAATTTTATTGTGGAAATGTTCTATGCGTTGCAATCTGCTGAATTTATGGCAAGAATTCAATTCGCTGTCACTGCGATAATTCATTTCATTTTCCCGCCTCTTACCATAGGACTTGCACTGTTTACGGCAATTGTTGAGACAGTTTTTGCCATAACAAAAAACGAAAAATACAAGATGATGGCTAAGTTCTGGGGAAGGCTTTTTCTGATTAACTTTGCCGCCGGTATCGTAACTGGGATTGTGATGGAATTTGAATTTGGCATGAACTGGGCAAGATTTGCAAATTATGTAGGAGACATTTTCGGAGTGCCTTTGGCTATAGAGGTTCTGCTTGCGTTTTTTATGGAGTCAGTTTTCATAGGCTTATGGATTTTCGGATGGGATAAATTTCATAGGTCTGTCCATGCGCTTTTTATATGGCTTGTTTCAATAGGATCGATTCTCTCATCTTTATGGATATTAATTGCAAACTCTTTTATGCAGGAACCTGTAGGTTTTGTAATAAGGAATGGAAGGGCTGAATTAGTCGATTTCCTGGCAATACTGAGTACCCCGCAAGTATGGTTGATGTTTTGGCATACGCTTTTTGCATCGTTTTGCACTGGAGCTTTCTTCATATTAGGAGTATGCGCATACCATTTCTGGAGAAAGAGTGACGATATGGATGTCTACAGAACATCTTTCAGATTAGCTACGCTATATGCATTTATTGGAATAGTCGGGGTAATATGGTATGGACATTTCATGGCAGATCATATAATTGAAGCGCAGCCTATGAAAATGGCCGCAATGGAAGCTGCATGGGAAACCCAGGATCCGGCGCCTGAAGGCCTTTTAGTAATTACTGACCAGAAAAATCACAGGAATTTCTTTAAACTTGAAATTCCTTATGGCTTTTCAATAATTGCATATGGCAAGCTGCACGGGGAATTAACAGGTGCCAATGACCTGCAAAAAAAATATGAATCTAAATTCGGCCCGGGGAATTATATTCCTCCGATATTCATAACATTTTATGCATTTAGGGCTATGGTTGGCGCAGGAGGACTTATGCTTCTGGTCGCAGGACTGCTTTTCATATATACATTTCTTTTGGGAAGATTTAAATTTTCTGCATGGGTTCTATGGTTCTTAATATCCTGTATTGTTCTGCCTTATATGGCAAACATTACCGGATGGGTTGTAACAGAAGTAGGCAGGCAACCATGGATAGTTCAGGATTTAATGATGACTGTAAATGCTACATCTCAAACAGTGTCTTGCACTGATATTTGGATATCACTAATTCTGCTTGGCGGATTTTTTGGTCTGTTAACGCTTATTAATTTCTACTTTCTGTGGAAATACAGCACAGCAGGAACCTTTGATTTTCGTAAAAAAATTGAAGAAAACAAATAAAGAGAGGAGAAAGCACAATGGATCTAAATACATTCTGGTTTGTTCTTATAGCAATACTTTTTGCAGGTTTCTTTTTCCTTGAAGGTTTTGATTATGGAATAGGCATTCTTTTGCCGTTTGTATCAGACAGAGACACAGAGAGAAGACTGGTAATTAATTCAATCGGAAATGTCTGGGATGGAAATGAAGTCTGGTTGATAGGAGCAGGAGGAGCTATATTTGCGGCTTTCCCCTTATGGTATTCAACTCTCTTTAGCTCTTTTTATATGGCTCTGGTCTTTATTTTGTTAGCTCTTGGACTTAGAGGAATTTCGATTGAATTAAGAAGCAAGAGTAAATTCAGGAGATGGAGAGCTTTCTATGATATTTGTCTTTTTATTAGCAGTTCCATTCTTGCTATTTTATGGGGAGTATTTGTCGGAAATATCATAAGGGGATTACCTATAGCAGAAGGTATTTATATGGGCAATTTCTTTTCTCTTTTAAATATCTATTCTCTTATCTCCGGAATACTTTTCCTGCTGATATTCGCTTATCACGGGGCTGTTTTTTTAAGGATTAAGATAGATCAGACGAGCAGCGTGTGGTATTCAGTTAATAATTTGATTCCGCAATTACACAGAATAACATCAATCTGGTTTCTGTTTTTTGTTTTAATAACAATTTATGAAGCAAAACTTATCCAGTCTCCAATGGCATTTTCAATGTTTGCAGTTGGGTTTGCCTTATTTGTACTTTCCGGAATATCACAGAAAAGAAATAAGCTTGCATTTCTTCTTTGTGGTCTTTCAATAATTATAACAACTCTTGCTGTATTTGTTCACAGCTATCCGCATACGCTTATTTCCAATTTATATGCAGAATGGAGCCTGACGATATATAATTCCTGTTCATCGCAATATTCTCTTAAGATAATGATGATAATAGCTGTTATCCTGGTTCCGATTATAATCATTTATCAGGCTGCTTCATATTATTTATTCAGGAAAAGGCTTACTGCAAAGGATTTAAAATATTAAAAGCCCATTATTAACAAGTATTATAATTTATGTCTCAATATAATTTTAGGATAAGTGCTCTTTTTCACAAAATTGCGGTTATAACGCTTGGAATAATTACAGTACTTGTGATTTTGCTGGGCTTATTCATGGTTAGTGAAAGGAATAATATTACTAAAACCATTGAGACAAATTTTAAAGAAAGCATGAATTATGGACATGATGTGTCCTACATCATTACCGGGGCTGAAGCAACTTTAAAAGAGATGTCTGCTATTATTGGAGAAAACTATAATACAGACGATGCAAGTAAACCTGAAAAACTTCAATTCTTTCTTGATAAGACAGATAGAATAATAAGGGCTTCTATTGACAACAAGTCATATTATCAAGGTGTATGGTTTCAGATAAATCCTTATATTGCAAAAAATAGCGCTTCTTATTTTTCATGGTACTTCAGAGATAAAGTTCAGAATGTTATTAAGTTTGAAGAAACCTCTTCGCGTCTTATGACTCCTGAATCTGATCCATATTATTATAACGCTGTTAAAGCAGGTAAAATGGTCATAAGCGGAATTTATAAAGACAGAGATTCACAGGTTGACCTTGTGACATTATCTGAACCCATTTATATCCATGAAATGCTTATAGGAGTAGCTGGAATAGATTTTTCAATTGAAGATATAAAAGGGATTTTTACAAAAGCAAAAGAAAAGCATGGAGACTTAAATCTGTATCTCTATAATTCTCAGAATGTTTTTATAACCGGAACAAATGAACCTTCTGACATGATCAAAGAAAGTATAGTTAAATATTTATCAGATAAAGGCAACCAACAATACATCTGGTGCAATAATTCACTCGTTTTTGAAATCCTTATGCCTCAGAAGAGTTTTTCTTTAGTAGCCGAGCTGCCTTCAGAAGTTATTTATTCAAATTTAAAACAAGTTTTCAATATAACTTTTGCCTTAATTGGATTCCTCATTCTTATGCTTATAGTTGTTTTGATAGACAGATATAAATTGTTTAATTATGCTAAAAAGATAAGCGATAAATGGAATGTTATTTCCGGTTTAATGGATTCTATTCCTGATAAAATTGCGCTCAGGGATAAACAAGGCGTATACCTGTCATGCAATGAGTCCTATGCAAAATTCTTCAATAAAACGAAAGTTGATATTTCTGAAACAACTGTCCATCAGATAATTCCTAAACTTTTTGCAGATGAGATAGCCAAAGAAGACCAAGAAGTTATCTCTTCTAAAAAAACTATTGAAAAGGAACAGGAGTTTTCAGGAGAAAAGCTGACATATCTTGATTCTATAAAAGCTCCTTTATACGATTCTGAAAATGAATTAATAGGAATAGTGAATATTTCCCGTGATATTACTGACAGGAAAAAAAAGGAAATGGAACTATTAGATGCAAAAAAGAAGGCTGATGCTCTTGCTATGGACAAGACTAATTTTCTGCGAAATATGACTAACGAGATTTTAACTCCATTAAACGGCATTGCAGGATTTTTAGAACTGCTTAACGATACAAGATTAGATACAGAACAGGCAGATTATGTAAAAGAGGCAAGAGCTTCATCAGATGATCTTTTAAATCTGATAAAGCAAATTCTTGAATTTACAAAAATTCAGGATGGGCAGATCATGCTTGATAAGGCCAAAATAAACATAAGAGCTGCAATTGGTGAAATTATAAGCGCCAATGTTCAAGCAGCAGAAAAAAGGGGCGTAATATTTAATGCTAAAATAACGCATTCTACTCCTGCTTATATTGTTGCTGACAAACTTCGCCTCAGACAAGTTTTAAATATATTAGTTGGAAATGCCATAAAGTTTACCGGAACTGGAGATGAAGTGCTTCTTGAAACATCAGCTGTAAATAAAGGAAATAACAAAGCAAAAATTACTTTTAAGGTTTCTGATACTGGTTCAGGTATCAGCTCAGAAGATATTGATAAAATAAAAGAGGCTTTTGAAAGATATGATCTTGAAACTACAAAAAAGAATGGAGGAATAGGATTAGGCCTTACAATAGCCAATAGACTAATTAAAATAATGGATTCTGAAATTAACATTATCAGCGAAAAAGGGAAAGGCACTATTTTCTCATTTTCCATAGAAGAAGATATTGGACAGGAAGACCAATATGCGAACCACATTGAAAAAGATGCTCTCAAAGGTATTGCATTGCTAATTATTGAGAGGAATAAGACCACTTCAGATATCGCCAAATACTACCTGGAAAAATATGGGTGTTCTGTCCAGTCAGCATTTAATGAGATGGAAGGAATTGAGTTTTTTAAATCAGGTAAAAAGTTTTCTCTTGTTATTATCGGAAGCGATTTAAATTGCTTTGATGCAGCAAAAGAGATAATCAAGATTAGACCTGTTTCAATGATTTTATTATGCGACAGCTATAAAACGGCTGAAGCTATTCAGGCAAAAGGAAGAGGGTTTGCCTCTATAGTTAGAAAACCTGCATTGCCAGACGAAATCGTAGACGCGGTTAAAAAAGCGCTTAGAAATGACAAAATTACATCAGACATTACTAACAGGGAAAGAGTAAGTTCAAATAAAACAAATGATTTGAAAATTTTAGTTGTTGAAGATAATGAGACTCATGCAAAGATGATTCTGAAAAGTCTTGTTAATCTCGGAATTCCGGCTACAGATTCAGTTGTCAGCGGAAACGATGCAATAAGACTTTGCAAGGTTAATGCATATGACCTTATAATTATGGATTGCCAGCTTCCCTTAATGGATGGCTATGAGACTACCAGGCGTATCAGGAATAGCGGAATGAATATACAAAAAACCGCTATAATAGGGCTGACTTCATACAACCTTGCCGGAGAAAGAGAAAAGTGTATGAATTCAGGGATGGACGAGTTTCTTGCAAAACCAATTGATCCTTCTGAGCTTATTGAAAAATTGAATAGCCTGAAAATTTACACTACAGATAGTAGCTATAAACAGGCTGCTCATCTAAAAATAGCCCAGAGCATTGCTGATTCTACAGGGCTTAAACTTGAGAATGCAATAATCGCTCTTTCAGAATACAAGTCCGCGCTCCCCAAACTTATAAGTGAAATATCATCAGCTATACAAAAAAAAGAATTTAAAGCTATCTTTGCTCCCTCAAATTCAATTAAAGAAATAAGCCCTTTCTTTGGTATGGAAAGACTTTCAAAGCTTGCGGAAGATATTAATAATGCCGCTGGCACAGGCAATGAAAAAGCCTGCGTTAAATATCTGGAAGAAATCAGGAATTGTGTTAAGCTACTCTTATAAGAATATATCAGTATTATTAAGCGCAGGTCTATTTGTATGCAGCATGACAATTGTCCAGGCCTGGGCAATTTCTTCAATACTCGACGAAGGATTTAATCCATCAAATGCAAAAGGATTATTTATTTGTTTTATTGAGATATTCATAGTGTTTTCAATATTAAAAGGAATAGGCATATTTTTAAGCAATTATTTTGAATCAAATGCTGCTCTTAAATTAAAAGAAGCTGAAAGAAAGAATATAATCTCAAGATTTTTTAGAATTTTTCCAGGATCAACTGAAACAGAACTGATTTCACTTTTAAATAATCAATTTGAATCCCTCGAAACTTATTATGGGGAGTATCTTCCATCAGTATATCTTTCAATTTTTTCTCCTCTTATCTTCCTGATTGCAATTTTTATATCCGATATATATTCAGGTATTATTTTACTAGTTACGGCACCTCTGATTCCTCTTTTTATGTTTTTGATTGGGAACAAGGCAAAAAGCATGACCGACAAGCAATGGCACATTTTAGGAAGATTGAGTTACTATTTCCTTGATACCCTTCAGGGAATTACAACCTTAAAGGTTTTTGGTCGATCAAAAGACAGGATAAAAAAAATATCAGAAATTACTGAAGAGTTTAGGATTTCTACAATAAAAATTCTTAGAATTGCTTTCGTTTCTTCGCTTACCATTGAATTAGTTTCGACTTTAAGCATAGCTATTGCGGCTGTCAGCATCGGAATAAGGCTGCTAAATGGTAAAATTGAGTATTTTAACGCAATATTTATTCTTATTTTAGCTCCTGAATTCTATTATCCTTTAAGAAAATTAGCTGCTAAGTTTCATGCCGGCCTTGAAGGCAAAATTATAAAAGAGAAGATTCATATCTTACTTAAAAATGACATGTCGGACGATGAACGGTCTAACTATGAATCTTTTCCAGGGCTAATTAACAGAGTAGAACAAATTTTCCCTCTTAAACTTGAGAACTTGGATTTTTCATATGAAAAGAATAAGAAAATAATTAAAAACTTTTCATTGGAAGTTACAGAACGCCAGACTATTGGAATAAAAGGTAAGAGCGGTTCTGGGAAAAGCACTTTAATAAACCTCATTACAGGTCTTTTAGAGCCAGAATCAGGCAATATTCTATTCAATGCCAGGAAATTATGTAAAAAAGAGCTGGCATCGATTTTTGGATGGGTTCCGCAGAATCCTTATATTTTCAATAAAAGCATTAAAAAAAATATTCTTATTGGAAGGGAAATAGCAACAGAATCTCAAATTGAAATGGCTTTGAGAATAAGCTGCCTTGAAGAATTTGTTTCAAGTTTACATAATGGAATAGAAACAGTTGTGGGCGAAAGAGGAATGAATCTGAGTGCCGGACAAATCCAGAAAATCGCAATTGCCAGAGCAGTTATAAAAGATGCTCCAATTCTAATACTTGATGAGGCTACTTCTTCAATAGATATTTTATGCGAAGAGGAACTCGTTTTTAGACTAAGGGAATATTCAAAATTAAAAACAGTTATTTTTGCGGCACACAGAGGCGGTGTTTTTAAGAATGCTGACAAAATAGTTGATTTGGACAACTTAATAAGATGATTATAAAGATAATTAAAATTATCCTTCCTTACTGGAAGTGGATGCTTCTCGGGCTTTTTTTAATGCTGCTGACAATAGGTAGTTCAGTAGGCCTTATGACTGTTGGAGCAATTCTGATTACGATTGCGGCAAGCCAGCCTTTTATAGCAACTCTGCAGCTGCCAATTGTAGGAGTTCGTTTTTTTGGTACATCAAGGGGATTTTTCAGGTATTTTGAAAAGCTCGTAACCCATAATGCTGTTTTCAAACTATTAAAAGAGTTCAGGTGTTATTTTTATAGAACCACTGAGCCTTTTGCCCCATCAATTCTATATAAATACAGCAGCGCTGATTTGCTTAGACGACTTGTTGTTGATATAGAAAGTCTTGATAATATTTATTCTAGATTTATTCTTCCCGTTACGGCACTTTTAGCAACAGTTATAATCCTTTGTTTTTTTCTTTTCTTCAATTTTAAATTAGTGCTCACCCTGATATTAGCTTTAGCTTTGACTGGTCTGATAGTGCCGTATATTGCTTATTTAATTTCAAGGAAATATGCGTATAAACTTTCCGTAATACAAAAAATAATGGCAATTGAAAATTTGGATTTGATCAGGGGTTTTAATGATATAGAAATGTTTTCTCAGGAAAAACAATATACTGATAAGCTTTTTGGCTTAAGCAGAGAACTTATAAAATTCAAAAGCTTAATAATCACTATAAATTCATCTGCTGAAGCTTTGATGAATTTGATGTTTTCATTGGAATTGGCGATGGTTATTTATTTTATGATTACAGATTCATACAGCATTATTACAGTAGCATCTGCAGTTGTTGGAACTATGGCTCTTTATGAAGTTATACAAGCATCAGGTTTAGCTTTTCAAAAATTATCTTCGACTATTGAATCAGCTTCCAGAGTTTTTGAAGTTACTGAAGGCAAAAGCCATTTTCCGGATCTTCAAATTCATAATTCCCCTTATCCTAATAGTTCTGAAATTATATTCGATAATGTTACATTCAGATATTCTGGTACAGAAAGTTTTCAATTACTGAATATAAATTTAAAAATTGCTGAGAATGAATGTGTTTTAATCATTGGTCCAAGCGGCTCTGGTAAGTCAACAATTGGATCGCTTTTGATGGATTTCTATCAGCCTAGTTCGGGAAAAATTACTTTAGGAGAAGTTAACACTAGTGATATCGGACAGTATAAATTGACAGAATATATTTCACTTTGTGAACAGAGAAGCCATATATTTAACGATACAGTTTATGAAAATCTCAAAATTTCTGCAGATGATATTTCTGAAGATCAACTGCAAAAAGCTCTTACCCTTTCAATGTGCGATAATTTTTTATCAGTTCAGAATTTAAAGAAAATTAATTGTGCTAATTTGAGCGAAGGACAAAAGAAAAGGATTGCCATTGCACGGACAATTCTTGCTGACAAAGAAATAATGATTTTTGATGAACCCTTTGCAAATCTCGATGAAAAAACAGCTTTTAGTTTATCTCAGAATTTGCTTAATATGAAAAAAAATAAAAGTATTGTGATAATAACTCATGTTTTCCCGAAATCCTATGAAAATGCAGATAGAATATTTCTTATTAATCAAGGAAAAATTGAAGCTGAAGGAACTCCTGCCGACCTTGAAGCAAATAAGAATGGTTTTTATTTAAAGTTACGAAATTATTTCAGGGATTATTGAGAAAATTGAGAAAAAAACCATTTCCCCAGTTCTTGTTTTTCTTCCCTTGTAGGTGGAATTTTAAGAGCTCCTTCTACTCGTTCTACAGTCATTGTTTTATTTTTATTATCACATCCTATGATGATTATAGATTCGTAATCTCCACCTTCCCATACAGCTTCTTCGGGCCAGTTTGATTTAGCAGAGTAACCGGAGGTAATTCTAAGGTTTTTTATCAAATCATTTATTACTTCATGACTCCAACAGACAAGTATTGTTTTACCATTAAGATATTCCTGTTCAGTAATAAGTTGTGCCATTTCCTTATACTCATCTTTTCTGTAAGGGATCTGAAGCAAGTCATCCGGAGTATCTGCTTTATGTTCATAAATCCATGTCACCAGTGGTGATACTGTTTGAATATGCCTTACGCTTTGAGCCATTTTATGCTCTGCTTTTGCGTAATAAGGGTCACATGCAAAAATATAGTTTGGATATGGTATTTTCTTTGCTCCCTGGAGTGTCTCTATATAATATTTTAAAAATACAGAACTTCTAATCATTCCTTCTTTTGAAAGAGAAGGCCCCAGTTCCTCTTTTCTGGCAGGGACATAATAACCGTCTCCATGCCTGATTATGATAATGTGTTCCGGCATGGCAAGAGAAGAGATGGACAAAAGAAAAAGAGAGATGAAAATCAAATTTTTCATAAGTTATTTAAATAAATTTAATGGTTTGTCTCTATGATATAAAATTTTATAGAAATGGCAATCATCCAGATTCTTATTATCTGAAAATTGTCTTTTCTTTTATGTAAAGATAAAGTAGATGCGATTTATATTACTTATGAGAATTATAGAAATGGATAATAACAAATTTTATATGCAAATGGCAATAGATCTTGCCAAAGAAGGCTGGGGTAGAACTAATCCCAATCCTCTTGTAGGAGCTGTGATTGTTAAAAATGACAGAATTATAGGCAAAGGATATCACAAAGCATTTGGAAGTTCGCATGCGGAAATAGAAGCCATAAAGAGCATTTCAGAAGATCCTTCAGGAAGCACTATGTATGTTAATTTAGAGCCATGCTCTCATTACGGCAGGACGCCTCCTTGCGCTGATGCTTTGGTAAAAGCCAGATTCAAAAAAATTGTTATCGGGATGGTTGATCCAAATCCTCTGGTTTCCGGCAAAGGTATTGCAATTCTGGAAAAAAACGGAATTGAAGTTATTTCAGGAGTGATGGAAAAAGAAGCAAAGAAACTAAATGAAATATTTAGTAAGTACATAACAAGGAAAAAACCTTTTGTAATCATAAAGAGCGCCATGACCCTTGACGGTAAAATTGCTTCAAAAACCGGCGATTCAAAATGGATTTCCAATGAAGCTTCAAGGCAATATGTTCATTCTATTCGTGACAGAGTTTCCTCAATAATGATTGGAATAAATACAATCATACATGATGACCCATTACTTACTACAAGATTAAAAAACAAAGAAGGGAAAGACTCGATAAGAATTGTTATCGATAGCAAAGGCAGGCTGCCTTGTGACGCAAAAATTATCAGAAGTTCAAAAACCGCACCATTAATACTTGTTCTGGCAGAGACTCCATCAGAGGAAAAAGCTTTAATGTTTCAAGCAAACAATATTAAAGTTATTGTTTGCCCTGGAAGGAATGGAAGAGTTGATTTGTCCATGCTTATGGATGAACTCTATAAACTTCAGATTGACAGCATCCTAATTGAAGGTGGAGGAACTTTGAACTATTCATCTCTTGAATCGGGAATAGTCGATAAAATTATGTTGTTTATTTCTCCAAAGATAATAGGAGGCACAGAAGCTATTACAGTATTTGAAGGAAAGGGAAAAGAGAGGATAAATGAGGCTTTTTCACTTAAAAACATTGAGTTTAAGACTTTTGAGGATGATATTCTAATCGAAGGTTATCTTTAGGAGAATGAAATGTTTACAGGAATAATAGAAGAGCTGGGAATATTCAATTACCTAAAAAGCTCTGAAAAATTAGTTACTACCTCTGTTTCATGTACTGAAATTCTAAAAGGATTGAAAATAGGAGACAGCATAGCTGTTAATGGAGTATGCCTTACGGTGAGTTTTTTTGATTCATCTTCGTTTATAGCTGATGTTATGCCCGAGACACTTAATAAAACAAATCTTGGAAAACTAAAACCCGGTAGCTGTGTAAATCTTGAGAAAGCCCTTTTGGTTTCGGACAGATTAGGTGGACATTTTGTCAGTGGACACATTGATGGAGTCGCTTATATCTGCGAAAAAAAAAGTGATAGAAACGCCATAATTATAACTTTTAGTACCTCAAAAGAACTGCTTAGATATATGGTTCAAAAAGGATCAGTTGCCATTGATGGAGTTAGTTTAACTATAGCATTTATAGATAGAATTTTTTTTGGAGTTTCTTTGATACCGTTAACCGCTAAGCTCACCACACTGGGATATAAAAATATTGGTGATGAAGTTAATATAGAATGCGATATTATTGGCAAATATATTGAAAAGTTTTTAACTGAAAAACCTTATGCTTCTGAATCAAAGATAACGCAGGGGTTTTTAAAAGAACATGGATTTGCCTGATTTTAAAGAGGTTACTTATGAAGTTCAATAGTATTGAAGATGCTGTTAAAGACATACACAATGGGAAGATGGTTATTGTCATTGACGACGAAGACAGGGAGAATGAGGGTGACCTTATAATGGCAGCTGAAAAAGCTACTTCCGAAGCAATTAATTTTATGGCAAAGTATGGAAGAGGAATGATTTGCGTGCCTATCACTTTGGAAAGATCCAATCTTCTGGGTCTTAACAGGATGATAGAAAAAAATGAAGATAAATATTGTACGGCTTTCACAGTAACTGTTGATCATATTTCAACAAGAACAGGGATATCTGCCCATGAACGAGCTTTGACTGCCAGAGAACTGGCAAACCCTGTGGCGAAAGCATCTGACTTCAAACGCCCAGGGCATATTTTCCCATTGATTGCAAAACGCGGAGGGGTTCTTGAAAGAACCGGCCATACTGAAGCAGCAATAGACCTGGCAATAAAAGCAGGATTAACCCCGGCAGGAGTTATTTGCGAAATTATGAATGAAGATGGTACGATGGCAAGAACTTCCCATCTTATTGAATTTGCTCATAAACATTCCCTTAAAATAATTACTATTGAAAGACTTATTGAATATAGAAAAAAAAGCGAAAAACTCGTAAGAAGAGTAGCCGAAGCTGATATGCCTACCAAACATGGCCCATTCAGAATTATCGGATACGAAAATGTAATCAATGGTGAACATCATGTAGCTTTAGTCAAAGGGGATATAAGCCCATCAAAGGAACCTGTGCTTGTAAGAGTTCATTCAGAATGTTTAACAGGCGATGCGTTTCATTCACTTAGATGCGATTGCGGAGACCAACTCGATGCAGCATTGTCCAGGATAAATAAGGAAGGCAAAGGAGTTCTTCTATATATGCGTCAGGAAGGGCGAGGAATTGGTTTGATCAATAAAATCAGAGCTTACTCTCTTCAGGATCACGGAAGAGATACAGTTGAAGCAAATGTTGAACTTGGTTTCCCTGCTGATTTAAGAGAATATGGCATTGGAGCGCAAATACTTTATGATTTGGGAATAAGAAAAATTCGGGCGCTTACTAACAACCCCAAAAAAATCATCGGATTAAACGGTTATGGCCTTGAAGTAGTAGAGAGAATTGCTTTACAGGAAGGTAAAAATGAAGCTAATTATAAATATCTCAAGACAAAAAAAGACAAGATGGGGCATATGCTTGAACTTCAGTAAGAAAAGAAGTTATCAACAAGTTATTAACAATACTAAAAAGGTATAAATTATGGCAGTAAAAGTTAATCAGGCAAATCTCATCGGAAAGAATTTAAAGGTATGTATAGTTGTAGGCAGATTTAACGAATTTATCAGCAGTAAATTACTTGGAGGAGCCATTGATAGTCTAATAAGGCATGGAGTAGATGAAGAAGAAATAGAAGTAACCTGGGTCCCAGGTTCTTTTGAAATCCCTTTTATAGCAAAGAAAATTGCGGAAACAAAAAAATTTGACGCAATTATATGTCTTGGAGCTGTTATTCGTGGCTCGACTCCACATTTTGATTATGTTTCTAATGAAATGTCAAAAGGTATTGCAAAAGTATCTCTTGACTCTGGCATTCCAGTTATATTTGGAGTGCTGACGACTGATAATATTGAGCAGGCTATTGAAAGAGCAGGAACAAAATCAGGCAATAAAGGCTATGACGCGGCTGTAACCGCAATCGAAATGGCAAACCTTGTAAAAATTCTGTAATTCTTTGCCAAACAAATAAAAAGAAATATTTATTTTAAAAGGGTTCAATCTGAATACTTTTTAACAAATAGTGTTGAGACAAAAGCTATTGCACTCAATACCAAAATTGATAGATAAAAAAATTCAAAAGTCTGACTTTGCCCTTTGAAAGCTGAAGCTACTATTATTGGAAAGAATGAAGCAATGAGCATTGAAAAATTATAAGCTGATGCAACTCCTGTATACCTTGTCCTCGTAGGGAAATTTTCTGCCAGCATCGGATAATATGACCCTGCCATGATTGATATGACCAGTTGATAGCTTACCATAAAAAGGATAAGCTCTCCAATGGTGTTTATAGTTTGAACCGATAATGCAGGGTAAGCTAAAATCAGAATCAACAAAAGTGCGGCTCTATAAATTATTTTTTTGCCTATTCTATCTCCAATAAATCCAAATATAGGAACAAGCACCACCGAAGCTGCATATCCTATAAGACTTGCCATAAATACATCTGAAGGTTTGCAGTTATTTACAGCAATAAATATTGAGGGCAAAACAAGATAAGAAAGTATCAGGATAGAAGGCAGGATGAGAATTCCTATGCCGCTGAAAAAACTTTTAGCGAAAATTTTTAAATCCATTGGATGCCTATTCTTTATTTCTGCTACGAATGAAGGGGTTTCAATTGTATTTTTTCTTATGTAAAACACGCAGAAAGCCAATAAGCCTCCCAAAATAAACGGAATTCTCCATCCCCAACTCTGCATTGCTTCATTAGGCAAGTTAGAAGACAAAAGATATATAACACCATTGCCAAACAACACTCCAATTGTGATCATCGATGTCATTATAGCACAATTAAGCCCCTTGTAATTTTTGCCGGTATGTTCAGAAATAAATGTTAAAGCACATGGAAGTTCCGCTCCAAAAAGAATGCCTTGAAAGAGTCTGAGAATGATAAAAAGAATGGAAGCAAATACTCCTCCGAAAGAATTCTGATATGTAGGCAAAAATCCCATTGTCATAGTTACTATCGCCATCAGAAACATAACTTCCACGAGAATTTTTTTTCTTCCGTATCTATCCCCAAGAATTCCAAAAATAATTCCTCCTAGAGGTCTTACGATATATGCAATAGCAAAAACCAGATACGAGCTTATAAGGGATACAATTTTGTCATGTGAAGGGAAAAAATGGTAACTGATATATGAAATGAGGAGCGCGTAAATCGTAAAATCATAATATTCCAGCCCCGAGCCTATCGAAGCTAGAATAGTACTCTTTTTTATTTTCATCTGCCTTTTTTCTTTTTGAGCAAATCAATGATTTTTTTTGAAATCGAAAAATCATGAGGCAGACTTTTTTCGGACAAAATATTGGAAATATACTTTTGAAGTCTTAGATTCCTGATAATTACTGAGAAAGCCAGAGGGGAAATCAGCCTATTTGTAAATAATGATTTTGCCGTATTATATGATTTAAAATAAGGCTTAATTTTTTCTGTTATAGTTTTATTGTAAAGCTCTGATGATGAGATGTGCCCTAATCTAAAAGACTCTAAAATGCTGCTTCCGGCTCTAATCCCTGTTTCAAGGGCTTTTCCTACTCCCTGGCCTGTAAAAGGATATGTGGATGAAATAGTTTCTCCTACAAATAAAACATTTCCATATGACATCTTACTATAATTTATCAGTCCACTCCTGAGGAATGCTCCTTTTGGAGCTTCTTCCCAAGCACCTTCAGTCCCAAATTCTTTGTTAAGTTTCTCAATGTGATTTAAAAGCACTTTTTTAAGGTCTGTTTTTGGTGAAGTACATTCAAAACCGCAGCCAACATTGTAAAATCCATCTTTCATTGGAAAAACCCAGATATATCCTTTTCTAGTCAGGCTGAAAAATATAGCTCTTGGGAATGTTATGTCCCATTTCGCGCTGTAGTAGCCCCTGTAGGCAACTGCATCAGGCTGTTTAAATGGAATATTTCTGAGTGTATATAGGCATTTATCGTTCTGGCAACCTATAGAGATAACAACATAAGAACATGTAAAAGTCAAAATCTTATTGGTAAAAGGTTCAAGAAAATCAACCTGGTATTTATTTTCTTCTTCGCGTATTTCGCCATTAAAAAGTAATTGCCTGAATTGACAGTTTGCGTTCGTCATTACTTTTCTATTGAGTATGCTGCTAAGTTCTCCTCTCTGAAGAGTAATAACTTCTGAATCTAATGAGAAATGGGTTTTGTTATTGAATGGATAAAGGTCTATATGACTCATCATATGCCCTTTTTTCCTGACTTGTTCCATAATCCCAAGTTCAGTCAGACATCTGATAGAGTCTCCGGTCAATGCATCACCGGAAACTTTATCTATGGGCGAATTCTCTTTATCAACGATAAGAAGTTTAAAATTAAGATTATGTCCAAGGGTTATAGCTGCAGCAGTTCCAGCCGGTCCTGCTCCAATAATTATAGCATCGAAAAAATTATCTGACTCTATATTCATAAGGCAAAATGTTTATAACTTTTTAGAAAAATACACCCTGATATTTGGAAATATCAAATAGTTTAGAAACAAGGCATGGGATATTTTGCAATGAAAGTTTTAACTTCTAAAGCAATTTTTGCAAGTTCTAACTCATTATCCATAGCTCCTACTGCCCTATCAATCCATTTAGCTATTACTGCCATATCTTCTTCTTTAAGTCCTCTTGTGGTAATTGCAGGAGTCCCGATTCTTATTCCGCTTGTAACAAATGGTTTTTCCGGGTCAAATGGAATCATGTTCTTATTAACTGTTATTCCGGCCTTGTCTAAAGCTATTCCTACAGCTTTACCTGTAGCTTTCTTAGGTCTTAAATCAACCAGCATAAGATGATTGTCGGTTCCTCCAGAAACAATTCTAAAGCCGCAATCAGTAAGTCCTTTGGAAAGACTCTTTGCATTTGTTATAACTTGTTTCTGATAATTTTTAAATTCCGCTGACATTGCTTCATGGAGGCATACTGCTTTAGCGGCAATGACATGCATTAAAGGGCCTCCCTGCATTCCAGGAAATACTTTTGAATTGACATCTTTTATATATTTTCCCTTACAAAGAATAAGTCCGCCTCTTGGGCCTCTTAGAGATTTGTGGGTCGTCGTCGTAACAATATCTGCGTAAGGAACAGGACTAGGGTGTAATCCTGCTGCGACTAATCCTGCGATATGAGCCATATCTACAAAGAGTTTTGCTCCTACTTTATCTGCAATTGAACGCATCCTGGCAAAGTCGATTATTCTTGGATATGCACTTGCTCCTGCAAGAAGCATTTTAGGTTTATGCTCCAGAGCAAGTTCTTCGAGATGTTCATAATCGATTGTTTCGGTCTCTTTAGAAACTCCGTAAGGGACAATTTTATAGAACATTCCGCTAAAATTAAGAGGGTGCCCATGGGTAAGATGTCCGCCATGCGCAAGATCCATGGAAAGAACTGTGTCTCCAGGAGAGACTAATGTATAGTAGGCCGCCATATTTGCCTGGCTTCCTGAATGAGGCTGTACATTTGCAGCTTCAGCTCCAAAAAGTTTGCAGGCTCTTTCTATAGCAAGACTTTCTACTTTATCAACAAATTCACATCCGCTATAATATCTTTTTGCAGGATAACCTTCTGCGTATTTATTGGTAAGTACGCTTCCCTGGGCTGCTCTAACAGCTGTGCTCGCAAAATTTTCAGATGCTATTAGTTCAATGCCGTCGGTTTGTCTTCTGTTTTCCTCATCTATGAAAGAGGCTATTTCAGGATCAACAGATCTTACTGCAGCTATTTCGTCGTAAGAATTTTCTTCTATCTTTTCAATCCTTTTTAAATGGCGGGCTTCTTTGGAGAATGGGGTTTCCAGCCATATTTTGCAAAGATCAAGGGCTTTTTCCTTATTTATATAATCTGCAGGAAGAACAAGCACATTAGAGCAGTTATGTTCTCTGCTTTTTGTCGCAAATCCTTCATTGGAACAAAGAGCTGCCCTTACATAGTTGAAACGATTAGCATTAATAGTCATGCCTACACCGCTTCTGCATATAAGAATTCCCCTTTCATTTAGTCCGAGAGAAATTCTCTTTGCGAGAGATGATGCGTAATCGCAATAATCATCTTGAGGGTCAAATGACCTAGGACCAATATCATTTATTTTATAGCCTTCTTCCTGAAGTTTTTTTACTAGAAAATCTTTCATTTCCAGCCCACCATGATCCGTCGAAATCAAAATTTCCTTGCTCTTATCCATACAATCTTCAATCTTTTTCATATCAACTGCTCTCCTTAAGTTAATATAATCCTACAATTCTTTTTCAATTATATCATAAAATGCATAAAGATATTTTTTCATTTCGGAAAAACACTCTTCATAAAGACTTGCTTCTCCGCCAAAAGGATCTGATATAGAAATCCTATTAAGCGAATATTCGCTTAATAGCTTCATTTCAGGTTTCCTGTCAAAACTATAAGAAATTTTTTTGATATCATCAAGATGCGATTGCGTCATAGCAATTACAATGTCAGCCCATTTAATATGTGAAGAAGTTAATTTCTGGCTTCTATGAGATGAAGCATCTATTCCATGCTTTTTAAGTATAGATAATGTATTTTCAGATGCGGGCATCCCATCAATAGCTCCTATTCCGGCAGACTGAATATTAATTTTATAAAGAGTTTTTCTTTTTATACACAAATCTTTGAAAAACCATTCAGCCATTGGACTTCTGCAAGTATTGCCTGTACAAACAAATAAAATATTCATATCTCTATCTCATTCCAGGTGCAACATTCTCCAGACTCTGTAGAATTCGGTGGATCCCCAGGCCTGAGCATCGCAACCTTTTTGCTTGTGAGGGTAACTGCCGTCAACTATTTCAGGAAGATGCCCAAGGCAGCCAAGATTGAATAAGTAGGAAGAAGATGAAAGAACACTGACTGCGTGAGCTAGTCCTCTATGTCCATAAACCTTGTAGTATGCTTCAGAATATGAAGGAAATGTCCAAGTCCATGCTGTGCCATTATGATATGCAACTTTACGCTGCGTATCTTCATTTCCGGAATAATAATGGCAATATGGTGAAAAAGGATCGTTAAGAAGCTTGTTATTATTATCATACACAGGCAACTGAAATCGTACTGTTCTGTCTGCAAGACTTCTTATGGCTCCAGGCACAAGAAGATCGTAGGAAACATCGAGAATGCTCTTTGACAGTTCGATTTCTCCGTCAAGAGCGCCAAGAGTTATGGCGAAAAGCTGGTTATTTCGGATATGGTCGTCTGCTTCAGCCTCAGCAGCAGGCTTAAATCCATCACAGTGCAGGCAGTCAGAAAGATATTTTCGGCCTGTTTTCTGACCTATTGTATTATAATAATCTATAATGAAATATTTATATATAGAATCTTTTACTTGTCTGGCTTTTACTTCCCAGTCATGTTTACCACTACAGTCAATTTCAGATAGGAAATTTAAAGAAAAATACCAGAGAGCCTGTATTTCTATAGGATACCCTTCCCTAGGAGTGCCAGCTGGGTAATTCGTATCCATCCATGTGAAGTGAGGAGGACTGTATACGAGCATTGAATCAGCATCAACTCTTATACCGTTTTGAGTTCCATCAATATAGTTGATAGCTATTGATTTCAGCGCATCAAAAAGAGTTTTTTCTCCATTTACCTTTTCAGATAAAATAGAATCATCTCCGGCAATTTTCAGGTAGTCGCTGCATCCTACAAAAAACCATAGCTGAGCATCAGAAGTATCTCGATTCCCTACAATTTCTCCATGAATAATATTAGGAAGAGTTCCATTTTCTTCATATTTGCCAAATTGAAGAAGAATTTTCCTTACATCATCTTTAAATCCTGCGCTAAGCAGTCCTCTAACGCAAATCAGAGTATCTCTGCCCCAATCTGTAAACCATGGATACCCTGCAATAACTGTTTTAAGTGCATCGCGCTTTACGACATATTTCTTAATTGTTCTGGGCAGAAGATGGTTTACTGAGTTATCTGATGCTTCAAGAAGATATTTGAAATTAATATATATCTGAGTTTCAATTTCATCATTATCCTCCTGGGTCAGGAAATTTGATCTGATTTCAGATTCTTCTCCTCCAAAAATATCAATATGGAAGAATCCTGGACTGTAGAGATCGGATGTCCATTGCATTCCTCTGTCGCGTTCAACTTCATGTTCGATATTATATAAAAACTCTGAGGCTCTTTTGAAAACGCCTTTTGTTGTAAATATTTTGAGTTTTCTTTCCTGTACTGGTTTAAAAATAAAACTCTTTATATTGCAGGTAACTGAATTTTCCCATTTATTTCTAATGTCTTCATCAATTTTAGTATCGGCATGGAAACCTCTGTCTTCAATATCAGGCCTTATAATCAGATGGATTTGTTCTTGATCTGAAACATAAGAAGAAGCTTTTAGCAAAGGATGTCTATAGAGATAGAGGGAGACTGAGTTATTGTAATTGTGCATGATTACAGCCAAGCTGATATCCACATAAAGACTATTGCCCACAGGCGCATGGAAAGTCCATGTCCCGCCTCCGTCAACATTTAATTTGAAGCTTTCAAGGTTATCTATATTTAGTTCGACTGATCTTCCCTGATGTTGCACCCATGCTCTGAATCTTGTCAGCATGATATGCCTGTCTACAGGGACATCAGAATTGGGATTAGCAGCAAGAAATGCTTCATATTTTGAATTTATTTTATTCCATTCCAAAGCTATATGGGACATACCTCCTCTTGAATTAGTATCAAGAAATGTCCCTGAAAAATTCCTTATTTCCTTGTTTGTCAGAGTAGTCTTCAGCATATGAACATCCGTTGCCAGATAAATAATTTCAGAAGTACTTCTTATTGTTTTTCCCTGTCCATAAACTGAAATTGTAAATTTATGCTTTTTATGGTCATTAAGTTTGAGCTTGGGTGGAGTGATTATAAAGAAATATTCTCCATTTGAACATCTGTGGCTTCCCCTATACTGAAGGACTTTTTTATCATTTCCAAGTGTAAATCTGAATCTATGGGGAGCTTTGATTATGACAAGGTGGTTTGGAGGGACGATAAAAGATCTGCTAGAATCATTAGGCCATGTCCAATGAACCATTGGAACAGGTTCATCTTTATCAAAAAGGGATTGTGTAAAGTGCTCGGGATCATTTAAATATTTTGTTTCAATGCCATTTATATCTAACCCGGAAATTACAATTGTCTCATTTCTCCATCTGAGAAGATCCAAAGCGCTTGCCCTGCCTCTTTGAAGCTCAATACCGTCTGGAACTAGTATGTTTTTCATTTCCGATTCTTTTACTTTTATAAAATCATCTTTGTTTGGACAGAGACAATAGACATCGCCAGGTTTCAAGTTGACTACAGAATATGTTCCCAAAGGAGTTTCAGAAATCATGTCTAATAAGAAATCACTTTCCAGTTCTTGAAGATTGAATTCACTCAAATCGACTAAGAGCGAAGATTTACAGTCCAAATTTATTAGAATAAGAAGTTTAGATTTAGCCAGCCTGGAACTTCTGATAAATATCAATAGCGAATCTTTCTCAGAGGCAATGAATTTTATCGTAGAGTCTCTGTAAAATGCTTTATGAGATATAAGGATAGCATTTATTCTTCTGATAAAAGCATTCTGGTTTTCTCTCGATCCCCAATTTAGAGCTGACGCTTCATGAACATCGATTTTTTCTTTGGCAAACCATTCGACTCCGTTTGTAAATCCGAATCCGCCGTTATCTGAGAGAAGAGCGCATAATCCAGTTCTCATTCTTGCATAAGTATTTGATGTAGCAGCAAGTCTTGCATTGTCATGAGTCTCAGCATAATGAACCATTATTCCGTCTGACTGGCTTGTTTTATGAGCTATTTTTGAAATATAATCCTGAATTTGCCATTTTGTGTAGTTTTGGAAAAGTTCCGAATAAGCCCAGTTCATATTGGCTCTGTTAAGTAGATCTACAGTTATTTTGGGATCGCCTCCAAGTCCTTCAAGGAGGAAAATCGTATCAGGATATTCGTTTCTGACTTTTGCAATTATATAAAGCCATGCTTCATATGGTATCATGTATCCTGCATCACATCTGAAGCCATCGACTCCGCGGGAGGACCATGTAAGAAACATTTCTGCAAGATATTCCCATAGTTCAGGGTGAATGTGGTTAAGCTCTGTAAGATCACCCCATGTAACGCCCCATGCGCCTGGAGATATTATTTTCCCGTCTGCTTCTCTAAGAAGCCATTCAGGATGTTCTTCATGAAGTTTTGCTGCCCATCCTACATGATTTATAGCTACATCAATAATCAGTTTTGCATTTCTTTTGTGAATGGCATCAACAAGTTCGATAAACTGTTCTAGAGGAGTCGCTTTCTTGTCAAATTCAGCCAAAGAAGGATCTATATCAGTAAAATCCAAAGAGGCATAAGGACTTCCGTATCTTCCCATTCTGGCAAAAACCGTAGGGGTGGGATTAATTGGAAGTAAATGTATAATTCTACAGTTTAGGTTTTCTATAATAAAATCAAGTTCTTTAATAAGATCCCTAAAAGTTCCTGAAGGAGGAATTATGGTAAAATTATATTTATCATATTTACTCATTTCCTCTATAGTAAACCCATTTATAGGCTTTGATTTAGAATAGTATTTATTCGGACCGAATTGTCTGGGAAACGCACAATAGATGCTATTTGCACAACAGTATTCTGCAGGTTCTACATTTACAGAAACATTGCCTCCTATAGGCCATATTGCATCTGTTTCATTTTCAGGTATAAAAAAGGTAATTGCTTCGAAGTGTCCCACTTCAACGAGTGCAAGATGAATATTATATTCTTTTTCGTTAAGCGGGATCATAGGAATATCATACCAGTCCTGACCGCATAAAGGTTTTTCATCTTTTACACGATGTATAATTTCTTTGCGTTTAACAGAAGCTCTTCCGATATTAGTCCTTAGGAATGCTCTTCCATCATAATGCTGGTCTAAGGTAAGTCTAAATAGAATACTATCTCCTCTGAAATAGAGTTTATGCTCTCCTGTGTTAGGGCTCTGGGTTAATCGAACCATTTTCCCTCCTGAAATAGTTTGCAATCTTGTATACAAATTACAGATTATAGCTTGAGCTTCAATAAAATAAATTGCCCTTTGCTTTTATGAATAGATATATTAAGAATTTTCTTTCAATAGGATTTTTTACAAGTTTTATTGTTCTTTTTTTGTTTATATACTATCCGGCACTAGGAAAAATATCATTAAATAAAGGATTTGAACAGAAAGATAAAAAAAATGAAGATTCAACTTTTGTTCTAAAAGGTTATGCTCCTGAAGAAAGTAAATGGATAGAATTTAAAATTCCTGCTGCTTCCAGGCGCATAAAGATTACATCGAATGCAACTTTTTATTTCAATCCAAGAGAAAAATCATTTCCATACTCAATAAACTACGAAATACTTGATAAGTCAGGGAATATTCTCCTTTCAAATACTTATTTTCAGTTAGGAAAAATTAATTTGTACAAGGGAAAAGGCTCAAATAGGATTTTATCTGAACCCTTTTTAATAGACGGAAATGCTTATTTAACAAAAAATAGCGACATCGTTATTCCCTTGCAGAAAATAAACAATGCTGTTGTATTGAAAGTAAGATGGATCAAATCAGATGCTTTTTCCGGAAAAATTATAATCAGAGCTTCAAAAATGAATGAATTTTCAGAAAAAAAACATGAAAGCTATTGGATGAGGATAACTGAAGGGAAAAAGAAAGAATTAGCCCAGAACAGCATTTTCCCTTTTCAAGAATTAAAAACTGAAGAAATTGAGAATATTCTTTCTTCGAAATGGAAATATTTAACGCTGATTCCAAAAGAAGAGAATGTGAATTATGGATGCAGGATAGGAACAATCCCTAGAATTGCATTAAAGCTATTGCGCATTTCCAGAGTTCAAATGGACAGCTCTGAGGATAAAAAAATAAAATCTGAAATTTTCAGACTCTATCTGCAAAGTGCAGGAGGAGTATTTAAAATCCCTAGCCTGAAAAATATAAAAAAAGCTGAGGCTCTTTTTCAAGATATTTTTAATCAAAATAAAATCACAAATGAAACAATAAATAAATTTGCAGAACTTGGGTTTGACCTGAAAGAAATAAAGAAGAAAAATAATTATTACATAGTTGTTCATGAAAAAGAAGGCCATAAACAAGGGAAAGGATTCTATATTTTCTGCAGGAATTCGAAAATTAAAAACTGCTCTCTCGAAATCCCGCATAGATTTTTTGATGATCAAACCGGCATAATCGGTTTCAAAATGTTAGTCACTGGAAATTTTTCTGCTGCTGCATGGAATACTGTCCACAGATACCAGACACCAAACAATATGACCGGTTCTTCAGATATGGCTCATAACAAACGATCTTATTTTCACGCATTTACTCAAGCGTTCAGAAAAAGCAATGATGCTAATGTCCTGCTTCAATTGCATGGCTTTAATGGACATAGGCATAATTTAGGAAAAGATTTTCCCTGTGTAATTCTTAGTGAGGGGAAAAATGAATCTAATGTTAAATTCCTTGATCTCAGCAATATCATAAAATCTATAATTAAAATACCTGTATTTATATATCCTATTGACAATAAAATAGAAGAATTATCAGCGCAGGGGAATATTGCTGCTGCAGATTTTCTGAAATCGAAAACGCAAAAGATTTTTGTACATTTCGAAATGAATAAACTCTTAAGAGATAAATTTATAGCTGATAAAGCGTTTCTAAAATATTTTTCAATTACCTTGAATAATGCTGCAGGAAAAATTAATGAATAACGAATTAATTTTTAACTTCAAAAAAAGCCAGCCTCTCATATGGTACTGCCTTTCTGCCAAAGAACTGAAAATTATTAAAAAAATAAAACCTGAAAAATTAGAAAAGTATTTGACAGAGATAGTCAAAGATAGCTCTGATTCAAAAAAAATATCCTTCGTATTCAGATTTATCCCTTCCATCCAAAATTTTCCAAACCATGATGCATTTATTCTGAAAGGAATTAATCTGCTTAACAACTCAAAATCTATTAGGATTAAATCTAGTGTACTATACTACCTTACTAAGGTTAACTTAAATAACTTTCATTCATTTCTTTTGACAAATACTTTTGCAGCGCTGATACTTGACAATACTAATAATTTCCAACTTGCCTTCATGGCACTTGTCCTTTTGAAAAATATCGATGCCGATCGATTCTTAAAGGTTTGCGGCAAAATTTTGCTCATTGACGAAACTAAGATGATTTTTCACAAGAAGAAAGTTGCGTCTTTGCTGATGGATATGCATTTGAACAATAAATACGCGACAGAAATGCTTGAACAGCTTTTTAATGAAAACATTCCTTTTGTTCAGAAGGGAATAGCCGAAAATTTACATCTTCTGAACAATCATAATGAAATTTTGAAATGGTTAAACAGAATTTATTCAGAATCTGAAAATGGCGTAATTTGTACTGCAATAAGAAGCATTTTATCAGTACATGTTTCTGATGGTAATTTTAAAGCAATTCTGAATATTCTGAAAAAAACCAACACTGAAGTTCAGTTATTTAGCATTGAAACACTGACTGAATTTTTCATTAGATTAAAAAAATCAGATAAAGAACGATTCTTTATATTACTTGAAGCGGCAGTCCCATTGATGGAAGAGCTCTTCGAAAAAACCAGCAACGATTCTGTCTGCAAGGCATTGAAGCTGTCATTGGAGAGGCTTTGGATTGAAACCAATGATTCAGCTTCAGAAATATTTTTAAAACTTAAAAATTTACTCAAAAAAAAGAGAAGAACCAAAAAAATAGAAATTCCGCTTCATCTCATCTCTTCCTGTAATGAAGAAACTTTAGGCAGGGTTTTAGCTGTAATAGCGCAGGAAGATTTTTGCATTCAACTTATAAAATCAGTTTTCGGGAAATTTTATTTGGTCAAAGATGCTTTTTTCAAATTCAGGTTATGGAGGTTTTTACACGAATTAAGACATTCATCTACTTCAAAAAGACAGAGCTGGAAAAACACTGTAGGCAGACATTTTATCGGGAGAAACAGGGCGGCATCGTCAATATTAGCTGAACAAGCTAAGACAGATGTTCCTGGAGAAAACATTTTAAATGACAGCATACCAGCTTCAATTCCTATGATAGATGATTTTATTTCCGCTTCGGAATCATCCGAAGATTATAAAATATTTTCACCTGAAGGAATAACAATAATAAAGCCGCCAGAGAGCATATTTAAAAAGCTCTATGCCGAATTAAATGTCGCATGGAATTTCAATAAACTCTCAAATTTGAGAAATTCAGCTGAAAATTCTTATATTTGCAGTTTCAGAAAACTTGGATTTCAAGTTAATATTGTGCCTTATTCCTCTGACAAAATATTTTCTTCCTTGCCAGGCCGGCTCTCAAAAAAATTATTCTCCGTATCTTTCGTTTTCCCTTCCATGCTAAATAGCTACATTGATGATTTAAAAACTTACTTTATCTCATTGTATTCAAATTCCATCAGAGAACTTGCATTGTTCTTATCAGCTTTTATAGCATGTTTCATTGTTAGGCACCTAATAGTAAATGCGCTTTATAAATATTACAGAACATCTTTTCTGCTATGCATCGGGGGATGGGGCACAAGAGGAAAGTCCAGTGTAGAAAGGATGAAAACAGCGCTTTTTGCATATCAGGGATGTAATGTTATAAGTAAAACTACCGGAAGCGAAGCCGCCTTTACTTATTCAGTTAATAATGAAAAGCCAATATCAGTTCCTATCTTCAGGCCTTACGGGAAGGCAACAATATGGGAGCAGCTCAAATTCACCAGATTAGCTTCAAAAGTGAATGCTGAGATTTTTCTTTGGGAATGTATGGCCATATCTCCAAAGTATGTCAAAATAATGCAGCATTCATGGCTTCATGACAACTACTCAACAATTACTAATACATATCCTGACCATGAAGATCATCAAGGACCAGCAGGATGGAATGTAGCCGAAACCATGGCTAATTTCGTGCCCGATAAAGGAATGCTGCTTACAACTGAAACACAGATGTATCCGTTCCTGAAAGATGAATGCGAAAAGAATAATAGTTCATTTGTAAAAATAAGCGGGAATGAAAATGTGCTTATAACATCGGACATACTCGGACTTTTCCCTTATAAAGAACACCCTTCAAATATATCTCTTGTTTTAAAACTGGCAAATGAATTGGGTATTGATGGAGATGTGGCTCTTAAAGGAATAATAGATACAGTTAAACCAGATATAGGGGCTTTAAAAGAATATAATCCAGTGATAGCAAACGGCAAAAAAATTACATTTATATCAGGGATGTCAGCAAATGAAAAAACTGCCTGCATTTATAACTGGAATGCATTACAGATGAATACCTTTCAAAAAAATACTTTGAGGGCAGTATTAATAAATAATAGAGCTGATAGACCCTCAAGATCAAAAATTTTTGCAGATCTAATAGCAAATGCCGAATTGGATTGCGATAAATACTTTCTTATAGGCAGTAATCTTGATTCATTTCTTTCCCATGTGAGAAAGTTATGCCATAATAAAGAGGAACTCCTGAAAAAATTTGTCGTTATACATGATTACCATATACATCCTGCAAAACTTTTTGAACTTTTTGAATCACATATTCCGGAAGGATGGTCCATGAAAATAATGGGTATTCAGAATATAAAAGGTGTCGGAATAAATATTTGCCGATGGCTTGAAAATCCTGATGATTATTGTTCCTGTGCAAGAAGAACAAGATATTTTGCTTTTATAACAGATTTTTTCGATCCAATTTTTATGATTTTTAAAAAAAGCAGAGCTAACTCTATTTATAGAAGTCTTGTAAAAGGAAAAGTAAGTCCGGCTTATGCAATAAAAAAACTTGATGAACTGAGCTCATAAACTTAAATTACTATTATTAGATAATATTATTACACTGAAAGAAAAAGGATAAAAAGTTATATCTATGAAGTCATTTTTTCTTCAAAAAAATAAAATCTATTTTCTACTCCTGCTTTCTATCATATTTTTAAAAAGTACTGCTTTATTAGCTTATGATAGTGATACAGTTAAAATACTTAATCCTAAACAGTCCCAGATTATAAAAGAATATATTTCTGCGATACAGAAATTTGATCGGTTGATTGATTATGAACCAAATAATTCTGAAGCATATGCCAAAAGGGCATTATGCAAAGATCTGATAGGTGACTGGAAAGGAGCTATTGAGGATTACAGCACTGCTTCTAAACTTGATCCAAAAAAAGCTGAAGGATATCTGCTTGCAATTGGATCCATTAACAACAAATTAGGCAATTTTTCCGAAGCAGTACATTCATATGACAAGGCTATTGCTTTAAATCAGAAAAATTCTGCTGCTTATTTTCTCAGAGGAGCCTCTAAACAGCTTCTCAGGAATTACAAAGGAGCTATTGAGGATTATGATAAAGCTATTGAACTCTTTCCACAATTTACACAGGCGTATAGCGCAAAGGGAACTGTTCTGCTTGAAGAAAAAGATCTGTTAAAAGCTATTTCTGACTTCGATAAAGCAATCAAAATAAATCCGAATTATGCTAAAGCCTATTATGGAAAAGGATTGGCAGAGGAACGATTAGATAGGAAAAAAGACGCTTTGCAAGATTTTACAAAAGCTTTTGAGTTAGGCTTTCCTCCAGCAGGCGCTAAATTGAAAGATTTAAAAACCGATTCATCAAAATAAAAATGGTGGTCCCGACTGGACTCGAACCAGTGTATTTTGTATCTGTATAACTTCATTTTATCCACTTTTTATCCCCTTTTAGCTTGTCATATCCACTTTTTAGGCAATAATAGTTAATAGCAGTTAGCAACTATTATTATGGTGGTATTTATGGCAACTGATAAAAAGAATCTCAAGAAAATTAGAGATGTCTTCTACCTTAGAACTAAAGTTGACGGGAAAGAAATATTAAAGTCTCTTGGAGTCAGAACGCTTGCAGAAGCTAAAACCAAGAGAGATGAATTCTTGTCAGGAGCAAGAGATGTTAAAACTCAGTCAGATGTTATTTATAAAGTAGCAAGAGCAAAGAAAATTTATCAACCAAAGAAATTCCTAATAGAAAATATTATACCTGAATTCAGAACCTCTCTTGAAACGGCTAAGAGCAAACCAGGCGAACCTCTTCTGAATATGTATTGCTACTGGATTAAAGAGTTTCAGAATTGGCTCCATCAAAATGACTCTCCTATTAAGTATCTATCTGAAATCAATACAGATATTGCAAAGAAATATGCAAAAAACCTATATCACAGCAATATCAGTCCGAAAACCTACAATGAGAAAATAAATTGCCTTGCCAGAATGTTTAAGCTGATAAATGGATCAGTTAATACACCTTTTGACGAAAAAGACGAAAGCGGCAATACAAATATTGAACGGCTTAATAAAGAAACAGTATCTAGGGAAGTTTTCACAAGAGAGGACGCCATTAGGATATTAAACAGCTTCAATGAAATAAATATCCCTTTCAGGAATGAATATGAGCTTCTTTTTTATCTCGGAGCTTATACCGGAATGAGACTAAAAGACTGTGCTTTATTGCTATGGGATAAAGTAAATTTTGCAGCAAATAATATTACAACCAGACCTTATAAGACTCAGAAACATAATATTGAAGTGCAAGTACCAATGCACCCAAATTTAAGGGCAAAGCTAATTACTGCAAACAACCCTGAAAATCAATATGTGATGCAGAATCTAGCAGAAACATATCTCAGGAACCCAAAGGCAGTAGGCAAAGTTATAAGCAGGATATTGGAGCTTAACGGCCTTACAAATCCAAAGGTGGAAAATAAAAAATCTCCTTGCTTATATGGTTTTCACTCATGGAGATATTTCTTCTCAAGCATATGCGCAGAACAAGGGATTCCTCTTGATGTAGTTAAAAACCTTGTAGGCCACATGAACGAGGCTATGACTAGAAGTTACACTAAAATCTCAGATAATAAATTTCATCAGCAGGAGATTGCTAAGTTTCAAATCACGGAACCCACACCAGAACAGGACTCACTCAAAAAAACGCTTCTGAAGAGGCTGGAAACGCTTCCAGATTCAACCTTAAGTCAAGTATTAAAACTTCTTGATACGATTGAGGCATAGATTATGGATAAATACACTCAACAGTTTTTAGAATACTTAAATAGGCATATAAACTCAAAGCTATATGAGAAGTTTAAAACACTTTTAAATAATGCCTATGACGATGAAGGTATTTTTAATCTACCTTTTAGTAATAATGACTTTCAAATCAGTGAAGTCCAAGAAATATACAAACATGCAAGAGAATACTTTCCTTTTATCCCACAAATCTATTCGGAAATGGATATTGCTAAAAATACTGATGAGGTCTTATCTGTGGGAAAGTCAATTTATTATTCGCCTGGAAAAATCAGCTACTACCTTTGCTCATTGGTACAAACTATTCTCGAGTCAACTTACTTATCTAACACAATCTCTAACTCGAATGAACTTACTTTTTCCCATTGGTTAGATAGTTTTAAGTGTAGAATTGAAAAAGAATTCAATAATAAACCTAACTTAGCTGACCCCCTTAGTGCCCTTTGTGATATATGTGCCGAACATTTATCAAATGATAATCAATATGATTTGCTTGAGACAGTGTTTAATCTAGGCTATCAAACTGCCTGCAATCAACTGGAACAAAGAGGTTTTGATAAAAGGATATTAGGCTCGTCAAGAATCAGAGAGGGACAATTAAATTATAGGAATGATATGCAAATTCCTAAAAACCAAAATAACAGGGATTATTCGGAATTCTTAAAACTTCAAAAAGAAAATCCTGATTTAGCAAAAAATCAAATTTACATAAAAATAGCAAAAAAATATTATAATCAAGACTATATATCTGACCCATCAAGAGTTACAGATAAAATAAAAAGTGCTATTTATAGAAAAGTAAAACCTTCAAGATAGGACGGTTTTTAAGCGTCCTTTGCCTCTAATAACTAAATTTGCCGTCAAGCTCAAATAACTGAGCGAAACTTTAATAAAAGGCGGCAAAATGAATCAACTACAGTACACCCGAGAGGATATAGGTATTCTCTCGAAAAATCTCAAACCCCTCTCTCAAATGGGAGTCATTCCTGAAGAATCCATTGCTTCGATGGTAGATGTTCTCAGAAGCAATCTCTCAGGAACAGCAAAACCATCTCAAAGCCTCACAGTTAAAGAAAGTTGCAAAAGGCTCAAAATCTCAAAACCTACTCTTTATCAGCTAATCAAACGAGGCAGAATTAAGCCTATAAAGTTGATGAAATGTACTCGAGTTCTTGAATCAGAAATTGAAAAGATTCTTAGGGGTGAAGTATGACGGATATTCAAGATATTAAGCGCCGGTTTTCCTGCAAAGATGTATTGAAACTTAAAGGCATTGACACACCGGCAAAAGGCAATGCTCCTTGTCCTATTTGCGGTCATGGTACAAGCACCCCTTGTTTTGGGATATACGGCAACGGGCAGCGTTATAAGTGCTTTTCATGTAATTCTGCCGGTGATCCGATAAGTCTTTATCAGGCCCTCTTTCAATGTAATTTTAAGCAGGCAGTCAGCGACCTGAAAGGCAGGGCTGGTCTATGAAGTTTGAAGCAGAATATATTTATTCGGACTTAAACGGCAATCCTTATGAAAAGGTTTGCAGAATTGAAGGGAAAAAAGGCTTTCCGATATTTCATTGGAAAAATGGGAAATGGGAGCCAGGAAAGGCAGAAAAAGCTCTTCCTTATCTGATAGGTTTATGGTTTAGAGAGGTAAGAGCTCTTTTCGATGTCGAAGGCGAAAAAGACTCTGATTATCTCGTTAAATTAGGTTTTCTTGCTACTTGCAATAGGGGCGGCGCAGGTAACTTTCAGGCTGAAATAGCGCAGTACTACAAAGGCAGAACTGTCTATATCCTCAATGACAACGATGTAAAAGGATTTTTTCATAGATACGATAGAATCAGGAAATTATATGGAACCGCTACAAAGATATATTTCCTCGACCTGCCAGGATTGC